>Ga0208410_1000014_pt1 | contig 109042 bp, 116 predicted proteins | sample ETN02SmetaG_3_FD_185787 | JGI IMG/M metagenome (GOLD analysis project Ga0208410, IMG submission 185787) | Marine microbial and viral communities from oxygen minimum zone, Eastern Pacific Ocean - ETNP2014F10-02SV257 (SPAdes) (version 2) | ecosystem: Environmental > Aquatic > Marine > Oceanic ... | reverse complement strand
AGCTTCCCCTAAGTGGCCACCGTCGTACAACGTTCCTGGAACGTTCTCGCTGCCGATACGGTAAGCCCACACTAACTCACCCGACGAGTTCAACTTGGATACGAACGCGGCTTGCTTTTGCACATAAGTGTTAACAAGGTTTGTGACACCGGCACCCGGGTCAAAGTCAACTGAACCGTAGTTGAAAGTTCCTGTGGTATACACGTTGCCGTTTCCATCGACAGCGATCGAACGCGGAAAGACGTAGCATGATGAGTTGCTGACGTCGTTGCCGAACTGGCCGGCCCAGTAAGGCTCAGCGAACAAATCCAGTTTCATCACAAAAGTTTGCATATTGCATCCCGGGTTGTTGGCGGCAGTCATAGTTGTGGTACCAGTCGGACTCGCGTTGAAGTCAACAGACGATTGAAAACGACCGGTCAAATACATGCTCCCTGCTGCATCTACCGCGAGAGACTCCCATCCAGTCTCGTTATTAAATTGGGCATAGTTACCATCGTTTTCGGTGAGTCCGCCCCACACAGCTACCGCTCCATCTTCCGAACTCCACGCACCCGCAGTTGAACCAGACAACCCCACCATCGCAGACGCCACGAGCAGGAAGCCAAAAAGCACACAGACAACTCCGCCACACTTGTTCATAGGCTTGCCCTACGTCCAGCAGCCAGTTCTGCAATATCTGAAGCGAGTCGACCCATTGCGGCGCAGAACTCTTTGTCACTTTTCGAACCTGTCGCCCACTTATAAACAAGGCCGTAGAAATATGTGCCGACTATATCCAGCATGTCTGTACCCTCAGAAGACTCTGCTAAACCTGAGGCTTCCAATTGCCTGCCCAGCGCTTCCTCGTTCTTCTCGTTTGGAAAAACAGGAGATTTTCCCTGAGCTATCAGTAGCGGAGCGGACAGATACAGAGCTTTGTTCAATACGGAATCTGAAACAAGCATGGAAGCTAATGCTTTACTGGTTCGAGCTAGAGGATCCGGGCCTCCATCTTCGAAGCTGGTGTTGAAAGTGTCTCTGACCACAACACCCAGGTTCTCTGCCAGAGCGACAACAACTTCTTCCGGGTCTTTAAAATACCTGTACACGCTTTGACGAGCTACACCAGCCTCAGCAGCTATCGCAGCGTGAGTAAGAGAGTGAACACCCGATATTCGGATAAGTTTCGCTGCAGCTTCCAGAAGATTGGCACGGGTTTCTCGCAGCTCGACTGTTGCTCTCTCAACTCGTGCGACTTTTCTACTGCTCATGTTCTCTGAACTCTCATACAAAGGTTACTTAGGTCGATCTCGGGGACAAATACGGTCTAAATGGCTTGCATCAGCTTATATATTTGTCATAAGACAACTGTAACATCTGTTTAAGAATCGAAAGACTTGAATGCACTTCTTTTTTGCAAGTTTTACTTATGTCCAACTCAAGCAAGAACACATCAGAATCTGTTAGTCCCAAGGGTTTAATAAGTCAATATCCTTAACTAAAGCCATAAGGGTAAATACCCTTGATTAGAAACGTTTGCCCTCGTAGCTCAGTTGGATAGAGCGACCGCCTCCTAAGCGGTAGGCCGCAGGTTCAATTCCTGCCGAGGGCGCTTATGGAAAAAGAAACTGAAATTAACGACGCACCAGCCTGGTACCGCAAAGCCATGGATGTCCCCTATGAAGACCACATGGTCAATGTCGAAGGAGTCGACATCCACTATTTGACCTGGGGTGAAGCAGGACGGCCGGGTCTTGTTTTCGTCCACGGCGGTGCCGCTCATGCACACTGGTGGACTCACGTGGCTTCCCAGTTCGCGCAAATCTACCGTGTTGCCGCTCTTGACCTTTCAGGTCACGGTGACAGTGGAAGACGTGAATCGTATTCGTTGAACCAATGGTGCGATGAGGTCGCAGCTGTGGCTGCTGACGCCGAAATGGAAGGTCCGCCTATCATTATCGGCCATTCAATGGGTGGTTACGTGACGTTAGCTACCGCCGCTAACCATCCTGACAAGCTAGCGGGTGCGATAATCCTGGATTCTGCTGTGACAGCACCTGACCCTGAGATGCAGGTTCAGCGCAGAAGCCAGTTCGCTAATCCTAAAATTCACCCCGATTTTCCGACAGCTATGGCAAGGTTCCGTCCGGTACCCGAACAAGAGAACACCGAACCTTTCCTCATGCGCCATATAGCTCGCATGTCTTTGACTGAGGTTGAGGGTGGCGTCACCTGGAAATTCGACCCAACGGTATTTCAGGAGCAACGCCGTTCTACTGCTGACGAGCTTCTCCGCCAAGTCACATGCCGTATCGCCCTGTTCAGAGCTGAAAATGGGCTTGTGACACCAGGAATCGGAGCTTACATGTACGAACAACTGGGTCGTGTGGCACCTATCGTGGAGATTCCTTTAGCGGGCCATCACATGATGCTCGACCAGCCTCTGCTCGTAGTAGCTGCTATACGGACACTGTTAGCCGACTGGGAACATTCAGTTCCTTTCGAAAGAGACTGAGCGGACTCTGAAAAATGCTGATCATGACGCTACGGTCATTTCTATGAGTATGCGTCTTTACGACACGAGCCAGGGTGCTGTCGTTCCTTTCGAACCCGGTGACACTGTTTCTATTTACGTGTGTGGAGTCACCCCCTACGATGCGACTCATCTCGGTCACGCATTCACCTACCTTTGCTTCGATGTGCTGATACGCCGCCTTGAAGACCTCGGTCATGAAGTGAAAATGGTCCGCAACATAACTGATGTTGACGATTCGATACTCGCAAAAGCTAAAGAAATCGATGTTGACTACATGGAGTTGGGCTTATCTGAGACTGCACAGTTCAGAGATGACATTAAAGCACTAGGTTTACGTCCCGCGGTTGCGGAACCCACTGTCACAGGTTCAATTGACGAAATTGTTTCTCTTATAAGCCAACTCGCTGAAAAAGGACATACCTACACAGTAGATGGAAGCACTTTTTTCGATGTAACTACTTTCTCTGATTTTGGCCAAATTTCTGGTTACGACGAACCAACAATGATCTCTTTCGCTAACGAACGCGGCGCCAACACCGAAGATGAACGCCTTCGCAATCCTCTTGATTTCATCTTGTGGCAGAAATCAGAAGAAGGTGAACCTTCGTGGGATTCACCGTTCGGCCCCGGGCGACCCGGATGGCACATTGAATGCTCAGCAATGGCCATGTCCGAACTTGGCCCGACAATCGACCTTCACGGCGGCGGCGACGATCTCATCTTTCCCCATCATGAATGTGAAACCGCTCAAAGCGTTGCAGCAAACAACAGTCCTTTTGCACGCCATTGGATGCACATCGGGATGGTCGCCTATGAGGGGGAGAAAATGTCGAAATCTTTAGGGAACCTAGTTTTTGTTCGTGACCTCAGAACCGGACACGACCCCAGAGCTATAAGGCTGGCTCTTTTATCCAATCATTACCGTGCAGGTTTCGAATGGTTTGATAGCGACATCGACAAAGGTGAAGCAATGTTGGAAAGAATGATCGAAGCAGCATCGTGTCCCTCCGGACCAGACTCTGAAACTCTTTTGACTCAAGTCAGAGAAGCAATAGATGACGACCTGAATCTTCCTAAAGCCTGCGAGATTATCGATGATTTCGCTGTGAAGACGATCGAAGGCTCCGGAAACGACTCTGACGCTAAAACGGCTTTAACTAAAGCAGCGGAACTTCTTGGTGTCGACTTGAACTCTGTTTAAGTTTTTGGGTCTGAATTTGTTTCTGGCAAATACTGCCTTCTCTTTTCGCGTATCCTTTTAGTTGTGTTGAAATTTACTGACAGCCTCACAGGAGAAAAAACCGACTTCACTCCCCGCGACCCGGGGAAAGTCTCGGTTTACTGGTGCGGCCCCACTGTCTACGACGCCCCTCATCTGGGTCACGCCCGCTCTACTATGGCTTTCGATGTTCTCGTCAGATATCTGAGATGGTCAGGCTATGAGGTTAAAGCTGTTTCCAACATCACCGACATTGACGACAAGATCATCGCACGTGCAGCTGAGGAAGGAACATCTGAACCTGACCTGGCTGAAAGATTCGAAGAGATCTTCATAGCTGAAATGGACCGTTTGAACATAGCGCATCCCGATCTGCGACCGCGTGCCACCGAGTTTGTCGAGCGGATGGTTTCGGTCATAGCCGATTTGATTGACCGTGAAATGGCTTACACCACAGATGACGGTGTCTATTTCGATGTCGACAAACTGGCCGAATACGGTGCTTTGGTCAACCGAACTGTTGATGACCTTAGAGAAGGTGCTGGTGCGAGAGTTGACGTTGACGAGAGCAAAGACGACCCTCTCGATTTCGCACTTTGGAAAGCCGCTAAACCTGGTGAACCAACTTGGGATTCACCTTGGGGTCCGGGACGCCCAGGATGGCATATTGAATGTGTGGCTATGTCTCTAGACCTTTTAGGTGACGGTTTTGACATACACGGTGGTGGTGATGACCTGATTTTCCCTCATCATGAGAACGAAAGAGCTGAAGCTCTCGGATGCGGACGCGAGTTTGCAAAATATTGGATTCACAACGGAATGGTCCAGGTCGACGGCGAGAAAATGTCCAAATCTCTGGGCAATTTCACGACTCTTGAAGCGATGTTAGACCACTGGGATCCTCGTGCTCTAAGGCTTCTTATTCTTCAAACCCATTACCGTCACACTATGGAGATAGGAGCAGACGCACTCGATGGTGCTGTTTCAGCTCTTGACCGTCTCGATGCTTTTGCTGACCGTTTCAGGTCATCAAATCTGGGAGATTCTGAACCTGACAGTGATATTGTCGCGAAGTTCAATGAAGCAATGGATGACGACCTTGGAACTCCTGCAGCCACTGCAGTTATTTTCGACGCTGTTCGTGAAGCTAACCGTCACTTAGACGAAGACAACTCTGACGAAGCTGCACGTGCAGGTTGCGCAGTTGAGATTCTCGTAGACGTTCTCGGGTTGAAAATAGGTCGCGATCAAAGACCATCAGCTTCTGTGGATTCAGATTTAGACGATGACAAGATCGAAGGTTTGATAGCTGAACGTAATCAAGCTCGCGAAAGTGGAGATTACGCGAGAGCTGATGAAATACGAGACAATCTACTGAAAAGCGGAATAGTTCTCGAAGATTCAGCTCAAGGAACCACCTGGCACCGTTCCTGATTGTTTTCTAGTTTCTAGGAACGTCCGCCCAGGAAACATCCTTATCAACTCTCACATCGCCAGGGAGACCTAGAACTCTTTCCCCGAGGATGTTTCTCATAATCTCAGATGTGCCACCTTCAATAGTGTTGGCACGAGACCTTAAAAATGAGTACCTAGTAAGATCACCTTCAGTTCGTAAACCTTCAGGTCGTTTACGGTCATATCCTGCTTCGTAGAGAAGACCTTCAGCTCCTGCAATTTCAACACATGTCTCATATATGCGCTGATTCATTTCCGCTGACATAAGTTTTCCAACTGAACCTTCTGGACCCGGGTTCCCTGATTTACTGGCTTCCCTAGCTCTCCAGTTGGTTAGGCGCAAAGCTTCAGCTTCCATCCAGAATCTGCTTACTTTGTCACGAAAAACTGATCTGGTTACTGGGTCAAGTGTTTCTTTCTTGTCTTCCCAGACTTGCATAAGATCGCGAATCGGACCTACTCCTTTTTTGGGAACACCACCACCGAGTGCCACACGTTCATTCATCAAGGTGGTTACAGCTGCACTCCAGCCGGCACCTACATCTCCGAAAACCCTGTCGTTAGGTATCCGAACATCGTTGAAGAAAACTTCGTTGAACTCAGCTTCTCCTGTGATCTGATGCAAAGGTCTTACCTCCACACCAGGTGATTCCATATCAAGAAGGAAATATGTCATGCCTTTATGTTTGGGTTGATCAGGATCTGTTCTCGCTACAAGCATTCCCCATTTGGAAACATGGGCGAGGGTTGTCCAAACTTTTTGTCCGTTAACTATCCATTCGTCACCATCTAAAACAGCACGAGATGATAATCCAGCAACATCAGATCCGGCGCCTGGTTCGCTGAAAAGCTGACACCAGATTTCCTCACCTGTGAACATAGGACGCAAAAGTCTTTCTTTTTGTTCATCGGAGGCATATGTGAGAACAACTGGAGCCCCCATACCGATACCAATAGGGTTGATAGCTAGATCATGGTAAGGCACACCGGCGCCTCGTAGTTCTGCATCAACCACCGTTTGCAGTTTTCGACTCGTGAGGCCGAGACCTCCTAGGCCTTCTGGGAACTGCACGAAAGCTAATCCGTGGTCAAACTGGGCCCCGCGGAACTCGAACTGGTCTACTTTGTCTGGTGGGACTTCTTCAACAAGCTTTTTTGCTAAATCTTTGATTTCAGCTTCAGTAATTTCGGCCACTGTTCCTCCATAAGTCTCGCAGAAAATAAATAACCGGCTTCAACCTACCAATGGGTTAAGGATTTGTGGCGTTATAACTAAGCAATCGGTTCCAAATCAATGGAATCAAAATCCATTTGATCACCATCTCGACGATCTTCATCAACCTCCGAAGCGTCTCGTTGATCCCACTCTTCTTCGTCGAAAACACCTTGTTGACCTGTTGCGTCATCTTCTGCAACAGACTCACTCTGAGGTAAGGAAGGATGCTTACTTAAACCTGTGAAAGCACGAGCCAACAACGGTGTTTTTTCAGGTGAAGGAGTTTGAATCGATTCTTCTACTTCCAAAGGATGCCGAGCCTCGCCGATAGGCCTCACAACCTCATCAGAGTTTTCCCGCTTAAACCCTGCAAGGACACCTTTTTTGCGACGTTTCGGACGATTTTCTGGATCTTCAGGGAATTGAACCAAATTCCCTTTATTGCGTTCATCAATCAGTTGCCAGCCTTTTGGAGCTTTCAGACGTCCAACATGGACTTCACAAAGCACAACCTGACCTGGTCCTTCCACCTCTTCAAGATCACGAATTATAAAAGACGTGCCCTTGACATCCATTTCAACCAGATAAACAGCTTTTCCTGAGCAAGCTGAACGCATACATAGGTACCGCATAGACTCAAAGTTAGTACCGCGGGAGACTCCTGTCGGGGACACCCTAAAGACTTCTTATAGTTCTAGGCTAAAATTATGTTAAATCAAGAAAACCATCCAAAGTTTTCTAACTCCTTTATTTTGGGAATCGATGCGGACGACACCCTTTGGGAAAATGAAGCATGGTTCTACAAGATCCAAGACCGCTTCTTTGAACTGATGTCCCCTTGGAGCGACGCACAGGAGACTAATACTGTCCTACTGGAAAATGAAAGAATTTCAATCCCTCAATATGGGTATGGCGTTACAAGTTTTGTCAGATCAATGATTCTCACTGCAATTAAAATTTCAAATGGTGAAATAGGGACAAAAGAAATCACTCAGATTATTTCATGGGGAGATGAACTTATAAACGCTCCAGTTGACTTGCTTCCAGATGTGGCAGAAACGCTAAGTGGACTATCTAATGACCACTATCTACTTTTAATAACAAAAGGAGATGTGCTTCATCAAAGAGCAAAAGTTGAAAATAGTGGGCTCTCTGAATTCTTTTGGACTATTGAAGTTGTAGGAGAAAAAGACGCTGCTATATACGAGATGCTCTTAAATCGTTACGGAATTAGCCCAGAGATGTTCGTAATGATTGGAAACTCAGTCAATTCTGACATTCTTCCAGTTTTGAACATAGGAGCAAAAGCCATTCATGTCCCCCATCACACAACATGGGAACTTGAAATTCCTGATCCAAAAGAATTGGAAAAAGTTGATTTCCCTATCGCTAAAAGCATCAGTGAAGTCCCAGGGATTATCTCGGCTTGGAATGAATAGAACCTATGAACGGAAGGGAAAGTTCCCACTTGCCGTCTGGGCTTTGGGCATCTAAACGAAAAAGGCTTTCTCAACGTTCTGACTATCCAAAGCTTGTTCTTTTTGCAGCACTTTTTGGAACCGCTACTAGCAGCTATCCAGTAACTGTTCTTTCAGCTTCCTTACCTCGAGTGGCAAGAGATCTAGGTACATCCGATGACTCAGTTACCTGGGTTCTAGCGGCACCTTTACTAGCTTTTGCAATTATCACTCCGATTGCTGGAAAATTAGGAGATTTGCATGGACACCGACGGACCTATCTCGGAAGTTTTGCACTAGGTGGAATTTTGGCTCTATTAACTTCTTTGTCGTGGAATGTTGGCTCTCTAATTTTCATGCGAACTCTAGCGCAAGCGGCGACCGCTGCTGCAGGGCCTTCAGCTATGGCAATCATCCTTTCGGTTTACGGACGAAAAGAACGCTCAAAAGCGTTAGGTCTTTGGATGGCTGTTGTGGCAGTGTCTCCAGCTATTGGTGTTGTAACAGGAGGGCCTTTAATCGAATGGCTGGGCTGGAGAACACTTTTTGTTGTTCAAGGAATGCTCGTAATAGTCGCACTCCTGATAGGAGCCAGAACTCTTCCCGAAACCGACAAACAACCTGATGTCAGTTTTGATATCCCTGGGGCTCTTACCCTCGGCATAGGAGTAGGAAGTCTTCTCATTGCGGTAAACAGAGGAATTGTTTGGGGTTGGACTCATCCAGTTGTGATTTCTGCAGCTCTCATCTCACCATTGGCACTTATAGCTTTTCGGACTGTCGAAAATCGAACAAAAATGCCTTTGCTGCCTCCAGAATTAATGGCCAAACCAAACTTCACTATCCCAATCGCTGTCCAAGCCGTACTACAAGCCGCGTACATGGGAGCGATGATCATCGCTCCTTTCCTTTTAGAACGTCGTTGGGGTTTCAGACCAACTGTTATTGGTCTTCTTATGCTTCCCCGACCACTCTCTTTTGCCATTGCCGCGAAACTTGGCGGCACTCACGACTTAAACAAAGGAGCCAGACGTGTTTCAATAACTGGAAGCCTAGTTTTCGCTGTAGCAATGCTAATAGCTGGCATAGGAGCTCAACAAAAATGGTTAATAGTGTTCATTCTCGGAGCTGGATTAGCAGGTGCTGGCAGTGGATACATTCGAGCCACAATCGCAAACGCTGCAACTTCAGCTGCAGGAGACCAAGATCTTGGTGTCGCCGGAGGTTCTTTGAACATGCTTCAAATGGTCGGAGGGACTGTCGGAATAACTCTTGCAACAGCAATGTTAGGCACAAGCACTAGCGGTTCACGTTTTATGGCAATTCATTTGGCTGCAGGAATAACTGCACTACTTGCAGCATTCCTTGCAACCAAAATGAAAGAACCGTCGAACTAAATTAAAGTTTTTAGCCTTCAACCTCTGAAATGGTCACAGACTCTATGACTACGTCCTCTAAAGGCCTATCCTGTGCGCCTGTCGGGGAAGATTGAATTGCTTCAGCAACTTCCAATCCATCTATTACCTGACCAAACAGTGAATAGCTCGGTGGGAGCTGCATTCCCGAAGGTCCCGTTATAACGAAAAACTGGCTTCCGTTAGTATTAGGGCCTGCATTTGCCATAGCTAGAGAACCCATCTGGTATTCACCGCTGTTAGGCAACTCATCTTCAAACCGATACCCAGGGCCACCCATTCCGGTGCCTTGCGGATCCCCACCTTGGATCACAAAATCTCTAATTACACGATGAAAAATTATTCCATCGTAGTAATGCCATCTTGCTAAGAAAACAAAATTGTTAACTGTCACCGGTGCACGTTTTGAATTAAGAGCAATTTTCATAGTTCCAGCTGTTGTAACCATCTCCGCAACGTAATTCAAGTCCGGATCTATAACCATCGGAGGAGGAGCATCAAACTCGATTCGACGCTCACTCGAACCATCTGGATTTGGGACATTTTCATCCATTGTTATTCCTTTTTTAGGTTTTTTTAACTGTCTTAGACCCCGACGTTAAGCCTTAATTGCGAGGATCACACCCCTACGCGCGTGAATTGGTTAATTTGCGCGTATGGCGTTATTACCCATAGAGGGTGATGAAGGTGGGGATAGTTGGATAGACAGGGTAACCCTTGTCTGTAATCACTGCGAAGTCACCTGGCGAGGAATACCTCTGGAACCCTGTTGGCACTGCGGTTCGCCGGGTAAACAACCTTCAGGAATGACGCTGGTAAAGGACGAACCGATCTAAATCGTGTACTCCATTAATTGAACCCTCTTAGAACCACCCTCGGTGTCTTGTTCTCCTACAGGTATAAAACCAAATTTTTCATGAAATATTAGAGATCGATCATTTCGAGGTTTTATATTTACCTCTGCACACATAACAGGCTGATCTGACCCTGACGCTGCAAGTGCTTCGTAAAAACGTCGCCCGTTTCCCTGGCTCCAAGATGATTCGCCTACGACTACACGATCTACGTACAAGAAACTTTCATACCTGCTTGTGAACCATTTGTAGTTGATGCTTTCATAATCAACACCAGGGCCTAACAAGCCAATTAGAAATCCTGTAATTTGTCTTTCTTCACCTATTCCGCTCTCTGAAACTAAAAACAGGTGAGATATTTCTGCGAACCATTCCAAATCTGAAGAAGTCAATTCATTAACTGCCGGCGCAGCCGCGTTATTAAGAGCGAGCACAGCTCCAAGATCATCTTCTACATAACTTCTCAAAGTGTCAACTGGCACATTACCTCCTCAACTTTTTCCTAAATAGGAACGTATCCTGCAAGCATGACTATAAACAATTCAACAGCCGCAGCGCGTGTCACTAATGGGAGTAAAATTTACGGTTCAGATGAGACTGAGGTTCGCGCTCTAGACGATGTAACTGTCGAATTTGAAAAAGGTAAATTTACGGCGATTATGGGTCCTTCTGGATCGGGAAAATCGACCCTCATGCATTGTTCAGCCGGCCTTGACGATCTGACTTCAGGAACGGTTCATATTGGTGAAACAGAACTCGGAAGCCTTTCTGACAAAGATTTGACACTCCTAAGAAGAAACAAAGTTGGTTTCGTATTCCAGGCATTCAATCTTCTGCCAACTTTGACCGCGAGGGAAAATACGACTCTTCCCTTAGATCTTTCTGGGGCGAAACCTGATAGTGACTGGATGGATCAAGTTTTAGAAGCGGTAGGGATTGCCGACCGTTTAAAACATCGACCTGATGAGCTATCTGGTGGGCAACAACAACGAGTGGCTGTTGCGCGAGCTCTGGTTTCAAAACCTGAAATAGTTTTTGCTGATGAACCAACTGGAAACCTTGACTCTAAAACCGGTGACGAAGTACTCGACTTTCTTAGACGTGCGGTTGAAGAGCTTGATCAAACAATGGTGATGGTCACGCACGATGCGCAGGCAGCTGCACGTGCTCATAGAGTGCTTTTTTTAGGTGATGGAAAAATTGTAGACGAGATGACAGATCCAACTGCCGATCTGATCCTGGACAACATCAAGAACTTCTCTAACTAATTCATGTTTAGTCTTACTCTCCGAAATATTCGTGGCCGAAAACTCCGCTATGCGCTAACAACTTTCGCTGTTGTCTTAGGAGTGGCTTTCATGTCCACATCTTTTGTGCTCACGGACAAGCTACGTAGTTCTTTTGATGAATTGTCCGTTGACATAATCGGAGATGTTGATTTTAATGTTCGTGCTTCCATTCAGGATGGAGAAAGATTTAACCGACTGCCAGTTCCAGAGGAATTACTTGAAGTAGTCACAGATGACATACCAGGAGTTGATGCTGTCAGTGGCCAGATTATGGCTTGGAATGTTATTCCGATAGTAACTGACGATGAGGGTAACCCTAAAGCAACCTCAACTCGTGGTGCTCCCCAATTTGGAATGAACTACTTCACTGATTCAGGACCTTTGCAAGAGTTTTTTGTTTATGAAGGAAGGCCTCCAGAATGGACTGGAGATATAAATGATTCTGCGACTATAGGTGAATTCATTGTCGATAAGAAAACTGCTGAAGATTTTGACTTCGAGGTCGGTGAAATATATAAAGTAAGCGGCCCGTTAGGAAATCGTCTTTTCACTCTCACCGGTATTGCCAACTGGAGATCACCCACAGAGAATAAAAACTTTGGAGCAACTCTTGCTGCTTTCGAAGAACGTACTTCACATACTTTTCTCGACTATGAGGGAACTTACGACTACCTAAACGTAGCTGTCACACCGGGATCTGATCATGGGAAGGTCGCTGCCAGCATTCAAAATCGCTTAGATTCATTTGCAAAAGATTTTCTGGCTGCCATGTCGGCGCTACCTGAAGAGCAAAAAATTGCACTAGATTTCCTTGGAAATATTCAACTCGAAGTTGTTGACAAAGACACTCTAATTGAAGAACAACGGGATGATTTCAGCTCGTTTCTAAATGTCCTCTCGGGTGTTCTATTAGCTTTTGCAATTATTGCGGTGATTGTTAGTGCTTTCATAATAAACAATACATTTTCAATTGTTCTTGGTCAGCGCGTGCGTGAACTCGCACTTCTACGCGCACTTGGCGCTACCACACGTCAAGTTTTCCGATCAGTTATTTTAGAAGCAGTAATAATAGGCATAACTGCAACAGCAGTAGGTTTAGGTGTAGGTTACCTACTCGCCCTCGGCTTACGAGAATTGCTCGAATCGGTAGGCTTTGGAGCTCTACCGGGTGTATTACCAATGAAACCTCGGACAATTATTGTGGCAGCTTGTGTAAGTATTGGTGCAACTGTCCTATCTTCAATACTCCCTGCAAGGCGAACACGCTCTATCGCCCCAATTGCAGCTATGCGTGAAGAAATAAGTTTCACTCCTACAAGCCTTAGAAGAAGGCTCTTAATCGGAGGTGCTGTCACTTTGATTGGTATCGCTGAATTAATTTTAGGGATGGTTTTAGATTTGGATACAGGAGGAATTCTGTGGCTCTTAGGTACGGGAGCTATATCTAGCTTTGGTGGTGTTTACATGCTTAGCCCCATCGCTACTAAACCAGTGGCAAATTTTTTCGGAAGACCTATACAGCGTTTATTCAAAATTCCAGGTCGACTTGCCCGAGAAAATGCTGCGCGTAGACCAAGACGTACAGCTGCAACAGCTGCCGCTCTTACAATCGGGTTAGCACTCGTAAGCCTTGCTGCAGTAGTGAGCAGTTCTTTGAAAGCAACTTTTATTGATCTAATAGAAGACAGTACTTCGATGGATCTTGTTGTTTCAGTGGATGGATTTGGTGGTGATTTTCAAGGATTTTCAAGCGACTTGGGGGATGAGCTGAGAGAACTAACCAATGAAAGACCGGATCTAATTGATTCTGTTGTCTCATACAGGTGGACTTTTGATGCCTTAGGTGTAGACGGTGATTTGAAAGACGTTTCAAGTACTGATTTTTCCCTAATGGAGTCTCATATGAACCTGGAGATAATTCAGGGTTCACCTGAAAACTCTGCTGCTTCGACAACTGCAGGAACAATCCTTATCCATGAAGACCCTGCTACAGAAAAAGGTTTAAAGGTAGGAGATCCTATATATGTGACCTTCCCAGGAAACAATGAAGAAGCTCTAACGGTCGCGGCAATTTTCGAAAATGATGCCATGTTAGGTAACTGGGTTATAGATATAGAAACTTTCGACCGTTATTTCCCTCAATCTCAAGATGCCTTCCTAAGTATCTTATTCAACCCTGATGCTGACCCAGAATTAGCAAGGGCTTCCGTTGAAACCTACACACAGGAGTACCCGCAACTCTCAGTCGATAATCGAGCTGAATACCGCGAAGGAATCGAACAACAGTTGGATCAAGTTTTGAGTGTAATTACCACCTTCCTTGCTCTCTCATTACTAATAGCCGTATTAGGTATTACCAACACCTTGGCATTGTCCGTTTATGAACAAACTCGTGAGCTTGGACTTTTGAGAGCAGTAGGTATGACAAGACGTCAGATGAGAAGAATGGTTCGTTGGGAAGCTGTCATTATCGCTTTATTCGGGGGTCTTCTCGGTGTCTCTATAGGAGTGTTCTTTGGTATCGCTGCAACAGCAGCAATCCCAGACAGTTTCGTCAGCATCCTTTCGATACCCTTTGGGTCACTATTGCGATACATGCTGATCTCAGGTTTGTTTGGAATTTTAGCTTCCATTCTCCCAGCATTTAGAGCTTCACGACTCAATGTTCTTGATGCCATTTCTCACAACTAGCCACTGGCACCAGAACTAAATACTCATTTCGTCTAAAGTTAATTTGTGGATAAGGATTTTAATAACGTTTCCTACACACATGGTCTCCATGAAGTAGCTGACAATGTTTTCGCATATCTACAACCTGATGGCGGCTGGGGTTGGAGTAACGCAGGACTTATCGCTTCAGAATGGTCATCGTTACTAGTAGATACGCTTTTTGATCTGAAACTCACTCAGAACATGCTTGATTCAATGTCTTCAGTCACTTCAGCACATCCCATAAATGTTGTGGTTAACACTCATGCGAATGGTGACCATTGCTATGGGAATAGTTTAGTGGGAGGTGAAAACGGAGCCCAGATCATAACCACCGAGGCAGCTGCAGTTGAAATGGAAGCAATTCCTCCATCTGTCTTGGAAGCGCTAATGAAAATAGATCTTGGTGAAGCAACTAATTCCTATTTACAAGATGCTTTTGGATCATTCGATTTCAGTGATATTGAGTTACCACCACCAGATCGGACTTTCAGCGGCGAACTACAACTCGATGTTGGTGGCCGCACAGTAGAACTAATAGAAGTCGGACCCGCTCACACTTCCGGGGATCTGCTAGTGCATCTCCCAGATACCGCTACCGTATTCTGCGGCGATATTCTTTTCATCCATGGAACCCCAATAATCTGGGACGGCCCTGTATCCAACTGGATCGATGCATGTGACCGTATTTTAGGATTAGAAGCTGATGTAATAATCCCAGGTCATGGTCCTTTAACTGATGCCACGGGAGTGACTGCTGTTCGTGATTACCTGAATTTTGTAAATATAGAGTGTCGGGAACGTCACGCTTGTGGTCAAACAGCAGCTGAAGTAATAGCTGACATTGACCTAGGTGCTTTTAAAGAATGGGGTGAATGGGAACGTATAGCGGTAAATGTTTATGCGATTTTCAGAGAAATTGAAAAAGACCAAACTATTCAATCTCCACTTGAACTTTTTAGCGAAATGGCAAAACTGAAAAAAGGTAATTTTTAATTGCAAATTTACTTTTGCATATTAGAAGGAAGTTCTTCAGCGTGAATTACAACAACTCGTTTTGTAGCACGAGTTAATGCGACATAAAGAGCTCTCATACCCTGAATCTGTTCTTCAATTATCCTCTTAGGCTCTACGACAATTACGACATCAACCTCAAGCCCTTTCACAAGCCCTACTGGAACCACTGTTAACTGTTCATCAAGACCTCGACGATTTGGTCGTCCGAAGACAATCTCTGCATCATCAAGCAATGTCTCAATTTCTTCGACTTGTGAATTTGCAGCGACTATCGCAAGGTTGCCGGAATCAGCTTTTTTCTGCTCTTCACTTACCACTTTTGAAAGAAAATCCAGTGAGCCGTCAATCTTTACAAATATTGGAGGCTCACCTTCAGCTCTTACAGAACTCGGGGGATTTAAACCTGGAGCTGCTTCTTTGAGCACGTTTGCGGCTAATTCCATCAGTGGGGCTGGGATTCGATAACCAATTGTTAACTCACGCATGTGAGCTTCTTTACGATTTGGAAGATGTAGAAGAATACTCTCCCAGTTCTGGTGAGCCCAAGCTCCTGTTGCTTGCGCTATATCTCCAACTACAGTCATTGAACCATTCAAAGACCTCCTTGAAAGCATTCTTAAATCCATTGGTGAAAGGTCTTGAATCTCATCGACGACTATATGGCCAAAAGTCCTAATTGAGTCCTCCTCTTTTTTACCAGGTCGTGGCCCTAAAACCGCACGTGCTTCGTCAAGTAAAGCTGCATCAGAAGCGGACCAACGTATTTCTTTTGAAGCCGACTCTCTAGTTTTATGCAAGGACTCAACTTCGCCTTCTGTAAGTTTCGGATCAGCTGCCTTAATCAGCGCATGAGAGCCGAACACATCATTCAACAGTTGTGAAGGCGTTAGTACAGGCCACATCCAATCTAAAGCTTCTCTTATAGGCATCTGACCTTTGAGTCTGTCTTCTACAGTTCGATGGTCAATAGGTTCATTTGAACTTAAAGCAAGAGTCGAATAAAACTCTTCTTCAACAAAACGGCGAGCCGCATTGTGAGTCCGATAGCGTCTCTGTGCTTCTAAGACTATTTGAGCGGTTTGTTCCACAGTTATATGCAGCCACTGGACGCCATAACCAATTCTGAAATCTTCACGCAGAGGACGTTGTCGTATTTTCGCTGAACGGGCTAAAAATTTAACCATACGAAGATCACCTTTTAGGCGTGAAACCTCTTCAGGGTCTCGTTGATCTTCAACCCTAACTCCCCCAACTAAATCTCCGAGAGAAGCCATCTCAACCCCTGCTTCACCTAGGGATGGTAGAACCTGCTCTATATAGGCCAAAAATAGGCGGTTAGGTCCTACAACTAGAACCCCTTGTCCTTCAAGAGGGAATCTGTGTGTATACAACAAATAAGCTGCTCTGTGGAGAGCTACAACCGTTTTCCCTGTACCAGGACCTCCTTGCACCGCTACTACACCTGAAATAGGGGCACGAATTATTTCATCCTGCTCGCCTTGAATAGTTCCGATAATGTCTTGAAGCCGGCCAGTTCTGGATGTTTCAAGTGCGGCTATGAGAGCACCTTCTCCTTTAAGAGGAGAGTCTTCATTGTCACGAAATTTTTCAATGTCTCCAAAAATTTCATCTTCTAACGCCAGAAGAGTTCTACCTCGGCTTACAAAGTGTCTTCGCCTTTCAAGCCCCATTGGGTTTAAGCCAGTAGCTCTATAAAAAGACTCTGCAATGGGTGCTCTCCAATCGACCACTATCGGGTCTTGCTTGTCGTCCCATACGCCAACTCTCCCAATGTAAAAACTTTCTGAATCAACATTTTGATCAATACGCCCGAAAATGAGAGCAGCATCACCCATGTTTAACTGCCCCAACCGTGTTGAAACAGAATCCCATATAGCATCTCTTTCGACACGCGCTTGATTTGTTCCACCTTTGCCCACCTCAACCATTGAAGTGAGATCAAAGACTCTTTCTTTAGCCGCTTCTAAATATCCGTAAGCTTTGTCGACGTAAGCCTGTTCAGCTTCTAACTCATTTGAGATAAATGCCCCCAAAGGTCTTTTATTGCTAATAATTAAGTAAATTTTTGGTTTAAAGCAAAAATTGACAGGGTACTAATCCTATCGCGTAGTTGAAAAACACAAATAGATTAGAAAAATGCAGTTATTTACGGAATATCGGAAAGGTAGCAGATGACCGGAAATGGGACAGAGACAACTATAGGTCTTGTTCTAAGTGCTGGAGGGTTTTCTGGGGCTGCCCACCATAGTGGAGTCATTGATGCCCTTTGCAAAGCTACGGGCTGGGATTCACGGCTTTCTGATGTCATAGTTGGAACTTCAGCCGGTTCACTTACAGCAATTTCTTTGCGCGCTGGCATCTCACCATCAGATTTAGCCAGTTATTACACAGGTGATTCGATGAGCTCAGAAGGACAAAAGATAGTTGACCGTGTTACAACTTCCCTAAAGATGCCTGCGCCCGGCCTTAGCACTAGTAGCAAAATACCGTCCAAACCGACTCTTCTTTTAAAAGAACTTTTTCTAGGTGGACGCCCTAGACCTATGGTTGCGATTACTGGACTTCTTCCATTAGGAGAAGCCGACGGTTCTTCTTTTGCTGAAAGAACTTCACAAATTCATCCTGAACCTTGGCCAGATAAGCCGACTTGGTTGTGCGCTGTTGATCTTGACACTGGCAAAAGGTCAGTATTTGGTAGGGATGACATAAAAACCAATGTTGGTTCTGCGGTTCAAGCATCCTCAGCAATCCCAGGTCGTTTTAGTCCCACGAATATTAACGGAAAACGTTACGTTGATGGTGGGGTTCATTCAGTGACTAATTCTGATCTTCTTGCTGCTTTGCAACTCGATCTAGTAATCATTTCTTCCTCCTCTACGCTGGTTGCGTCACAAGAGAAGAACTCTCTTTCAGTGGCATGGAATTCAAGGACACTCCATAGGGAAATCGAACAAATACGCTCAAACGGAACAGAAGTTCTAGTATTTGAGCCAACGTTTTCTGATTTACAGGCACGTAATGATCTAGAACCCACAAAAGAAAACGCTAAAGAAATCTTTAAAATGTCGCAAACTTCTACTTTCGCTCGCTTGGCTAAGCCGCAATCCAATAAAGCTCGAAGCCTTTTAGAAAAAGCAATTCTTCAAATCTAGATATAACCCTCGCCAGAAATAAAAGATGTGGCCAATGCTTGGGTAAAATCCCAACATGGAAAACTCTTTTCTTTCTACTGATAAAACTGCTCGGAAGTCAGATTTCATTTCTGCATGCAGAAATGAGCAGCACTCACGGGTACCAGTCTGGTTCATGCGTCAAGCAGGAAGATCGCTCCCTGAGTATAAAAAAGTCCGTGGAACGGGGAGCATCTTAGAAGCAGCTTCAGATCCCGAAAGAGCAGCTCAAATCACTCTGCAACCAGTTAATAGATACGGTGTTGACGCAGCAATACTTTTTTCTGACATCATGGTTCCTGTTCATTCGATCGGTTTTGGAATTGAAATTCAGCCAGGTATAGGTCCCGTTGTTGAAAATCCTTTTGAAAGCACCGAGGATTTGAAACGGCTGCGAAAATTGGAACCAGAAATTGATGTCCCCTACGTGGGAGAGACAATAAAAATACTCTCTCAAGAATGTCCAGTTCCTGTTATCGGCTTTGCTGGAGCTCCATTCACAGTGGCTTCATATCTGATAGAAGGCAAGCCTTCGCGCTCGCTTGAAAAAACCAAAGCATTAATGGAACAAGAGCCTGAAATATGGGACTCACTAATGAATCGACTTGCAGATATAACAATCTCTTCCCTTAACCATCAAATCGAATCAGGAGCATCAGCTATTCAATTGTTTGACAGTTGGGCAGGCTTAATTGAACCCAGAGTCTACGAACAAAAAGTATTTCCCTATAGCAAAAGAGTGCTTTCATCAATTAACAACTCTCGTGTTCCAAAGATTCATTTTGGAGTAGGAACAGAACCTATTCTCAATCTTATTGCTGCAGCGGGAGCGGATGTAGTCGGCATTGATTCAAAAACGCGTATAGATGCTGCTAGAGGCAAACTGGGAAATGATATCGCTATTCAAGGGAACTTGGATCCTGAAATTTGCTTAGAACCTATTGAAGTTGTGGAAAAAGCTGTGTTGGAAATTCTTACGCTGAATAACAATAATTTCGGACACATTTTCAATCTTGGCCATGGGGTTCTCCCAGATACTGATCCAGAAGTACTCTCGCATGTAGTTGAAATGGTTCACTCTCATAAACTCCTCGAAAGAAAAGATGGATAAGAAAAAAATTGTTGTGGTGGGGGCAGGTATTACAGGCCTAACAGTTGCTTATCGTCTTTTAAATAGCGGAGAGAACTTTGAAGTAATCGTTTTAGAAAGTGAAAAACAAACTGGTGGGAAACTAAAAACAAGCCCTTTTTCAAGTGCACTGCTTGACGAAGGAGCAGATGCTTTCTTAGCTAGAGCTCCTTGGGCTAAAGACCTTTTCGATGAAATTGGTATCTCGAAAGAATTCGTTTCCCCTGCTTCGCGCTCTGCGTCAATTTGGGTAAATGGATCATTACAACCATTGCCATCTCCGAACATTCTTGGAATCCCTCTTGATCCCGATTCACTGCCATCAATTTTGTTGAACTCTGATGATGCTTTGAAAATAAAACAGGGAGGTAAACCCAGTAAAGCAGTACTTGAAGGAAGCGACATTTCTATAGGTTCCCTAGTTCGCGACTGTGTGGGAGATTCTGTATTTGAACTTTTCGTTGACCCACTATTAGGAGGCATAAATGCAGGAGTTGTAGATGAAATGAGTTGCGAGACCATGGCTCCGCAACTATTAGAAGCTGCTCGCCATAAAAAAGGTCTAATCGCAGGACTAAAAAAAATGCACCAAGCATCTGACCCACAAGCGCCAATTTTCTACACGCACCCCAATGGGATGGGACATATTGTAAAAAAACTTGCTGAACGAATCAGCGAATCAATTAGAAAAGATTCAAATGTAATTTCTATAAATCACACTAATAAACAATGGGTTATAGAAACAAAAACTGGTTCAGAGATAGCTGATGCTGTAGTTCTAGCTACCTCCGCCCAAGACGCAGCGAAGCTGTTGACTTCAGTTTCACCTATTACCAGTTCTCGCCTTTCCTCTATAGAACATGCTTCAGTCTCTCTTGTGAGCCTTGCTTTCAAGAACTCAGATATAAATCTTCCAAAAGATCAAAGCGGTTTTCTAGTTCCGAAATCTGCCGGAATGCTGATGACAGCATGTTCTTTTTCAAGTAATAAATGGGCGCATCTAGACAATGGGTCGCAAACACTCATTCGAGTTTCTTCTGGCCGCGTTGATGACCAAAGGCACGACAATCTAAACGACGAAGAACTTGTTAAACACCTATTGGGTGACTTGGCTATCACCTTAGGTTTAGACTCTCAACCTCTTGAATCTCGTGTAACCCGATGGCCAACAGCTTTAGCGCAATTTAAAATAGGGCATTTAGAAAGAATGAAAGAGACTTTCGACTTGTTAGCAGATGAGTCACCTGGGGTGTTTCTCTCAGGTTCATATCATTTTGGCGTTGGAATACCAGCATCGGTCCGCTCAGGAAACGAAGCTGCAGTTTCGGTAATAGAAAAGTTTGGAATAAATTGAGAAAATTCCTAGTGCAGTCTGAGTTTTTGAAACCATTAGTTGCTGGTCTTTTAATCGCAGCTTCAGTCCCCCCCTGGGGCTTCTGGCCTTGTTCTTTTATAGGAATAGCTATTTTGGACATCTCCATAGCAAATAAAAATGCAAGAAAAAGATTTGTTCTAGGTTTCTTAGTCGGTTTAGCTTGGCTTTTACCTTCAACTTTTTGGATGATCGACCTAACTCCACCTGGATGGATTGCAGCAAGCCTGATCCATTCAAGCTTTCTTGCTATCGGAATAGCGCTTGTGCCACCAAGAAAAGGACGCCAATTAGCACTTGTTGGAATTATGACATTAGTAGAGCTAGCGCGTTGGAGATTTCCTTTTGGCGGAGTTCCGCTTGCGTCAATTCCAATCGGTCAAGCTTCAGGCCCTATTGCTCCTCTGTCTAAAGTTGCCGGCCCTTTACTTATTGTCACTGCTGTCACATCTGCTGGCTGTTTAATGAGCACCATAATTAAAACTCCAAAAAAAGCTGTGAAAGTCCTAACTAAAGCGTTGATAATAACTGTTGGGCTTGGAACGTTAACCGCATTTGCCCCAAATGGACATGAGGTTGAAAATATAAACATCGCCGTAGTTCAAGGTGGAGGGCCGCAACGCACTCGAGCAACCCCAACAGGTGCTGCAATAGTTTTCGCCAATCAAGTTTCTGCTACTAACAATGTTGAAACTCCTGTGGATTTGGTTGTATGGCCGGAAAATGTAGTTAATCCTGATCCGGATTTACCTGAAGCTGAGAAAAATCCCAGTCGTCTTTATTCAGATGATGCTCGTTCAACACTGAAAAATCTCTCTAAATCATTAGACACAGTTATCTCTGCAGGATGGTTTCATAAAGATCCAGAGGATACAACCTCAAATTTAAACTATGTAGAAGTGCTGGAACCCGAAGGGCAGATTTCAGGAAGATTTGAAAAAGTTAGAACTGTACCGTTCGGGGAGTTTGTACCTCTAAGAGGTTTAGTGGAACGCTTTGCTAAAGATAGTCTTCCTGCACGCGATGTCCGACCCGGAACTGAACCTGCTGTAATCAACTCATCTCTTGGGAAACTCGGCGTGGTCATCTCTTGGGAGGTTTTCTTTGAAGAACGGGCACGTGAAGCAGCAAAACACGAAGCTGGAATAATTATCAATCCAACAAATGGGGCCAGTTATTGGTTAACACAAGTTCAAAGCCAACAAGTCGCATCAAGCCAACTAAGAGCTATCGAAACAGGCCGTTGGTTGCTTCAATCTGCTCCTACTGGCTTCAGTGCAATAATCGACCCTTCAGGCAAGGTTATACAACGGACTGGAATCAGCGAACAAGCTGTGCTTCAAGCAGGTGTAGGCATACGAACGGGGAATACCTGGTACACAGAAATTGGCATTTGGCCGATGTTGGTAATTTCTTTCATGCTTTTCGGTTTAGGCCGTCGCCCACATTTTTTTGGTAGATAAAAATTACTTTTCGAAATATTTACACTTCGATCATCAGTGTTGCAGGGCCATCGTTTATTAAATCAACCAACATGTATTGTCGAAATTTACCTGTTTCCACTTTCACTCCACCTGCTTTTAAACCTTCTACAACCCTTTCAATCAATGGCTCAGCTTGTTCAGGTGCCGCTGCTGCTGACCATGCCGGTCGGCGTCCTTTAGAGATATCGCCATAAAGCGTGAACTGGCTCACAATCAAGATTTCACTTTCATTGTCTATGACCGACTTGTTCATCACGCCATTTTCGTCATCCATAATTCTTAGATGAAGAAGTTTCTTAATCAACAAGTCGCACTCTTCAAATCCATCATCGTGCGTTACCCCCACGAATACGCACAAACCTTGACCTATGGCTCCTACTGTTTGATCGTCAACCCTTACACTGGCTTCTCTAACTCTTTGCACCAAAGCTCGCATTACTCAACAGTATCTAAATACCGGTGAGTAATCAGCCAAAAATTCAGCGAGAATGTTCTAATGTCTAAATCGGAAAATAGCGTTATAGATAGTAATCGCAAATTACGTATCGCTTATCTCTCATACAGAGGTAAACCACACTGTGGTGGTCAAGGTGTCTACACGCGACACTTGACAAAAGCTCTTGCCGATTTAGGACATAGTGTTACAGTCCTCTCAGGTCAGCCTTATCCAGAAATAGATGAACGGGTGAAACTCGTACGTCTTCCTAGCCTCGATATTTTTAATGACCACTTCCCTATGAGAAAACCAAGAATATGGGAACTTAAAACCAAATGGGACTTTCTTGAAGTGGCTAGTTTCAATACTGGCAACTTTTCAGAGCCTCTATCTTTTAGTTTGAGAGCTTGGGATTATCTGAAGTCCAGAAAAGATGAATTCGATCTTGTTCATGACAATCAATGCTTAGGTTGGGGGTTAACTCTGCTTCAAAAAAGGGCTAGGTTTCCTTTACTATCTACTATTCACCATCCAATTACAGTTGATAGACGTTTAGAAATAGAACATTCAAGAACTCTTTTTGAATCATTTTCAAAAAGACGTTGGTATGCCTTCACAAAGATGCAAACCAGAGTGGCGAAACGTATGAATCGCGTTATGACCGTTTCCGAATCATCAAAAGTAGATATAGCCGCCGATCATAAAGTTGACCCAAATCGTATACATGTCGTACCTGTAGGAGTTGATCCTGAACTATTTGCACCTGTCTCTGGGGTAGAAAGAAAACCTGGGATGATAGTTACAACAGCTAGTGCTGACGTAGCTATGAAGGGATTGAAATACCTGCTTGAAGCAGTCGCAAAACTAAAAACTGAACGTGACGTAGAGTTGGTCATAATTGGAAAACCTTCCGAAGGTGGTTCGTCAACAGATGTTATTGACGAACTGGGGTTAACTGATTGCGTTAGCTGGGTTCATGGAGTCTCTGATGATCGAATTGTGGAGCTATACAGTGAAGCGCAAATTGCTGTAGTCCCATCTTTGTATGAGGGTTTCTCACTGCCAGCTATTGAGGCCATGTCGTGTGGAGTGCCATTAGTGACTACTACTGGTGGTGCTTTACCTGAAGTTGCAGGTCCTCATGATGAAACTTGTTTTCAAGTACCACCTGGTGACAGCGAAGCTTTAGCCTCAATGATTGGGAAAGTTTTAGATAGCTCTGAAAGTCGTTCAAGAGTTGGAGAAAATGGAAGACAGAGGGTTATAGAAAACTGGAGTTGGCATCACACTGCTTTAAGAACTGTAGAACAATACCATTCACTTCTCGCTGAAAGTAAAGGCTGATTCCGTGTTGACAGCTGATTATGACCTTCTAGGGGTGGAGTCTGGAGACCGGATTCTAGATATGGGTTGTGGATTTGGACGTCATGCATATGAAGCTTTAAGACGCGGAGCTTCAGTAGTCGCTTGTGATTTAGGTTTTGAGGAATTGAAACAAGTAAGAGCAGTAGCTGGTGTCATGTACGAGCAAGGCGAGATAAAACCACCGATAGCAATTGAGACGACTAATGGTGATGCAACCCGTTTACCTTTCGCTGATCATTCTTTTGACCGAATTATTTGCTCTGAAGTAATGGAACATATTGATAATGACTCAGATGCCTTAAACGAACTTGAACGTGTTCTAAGCCCCGGAGGAACTCTGGCTATCACCATTCCTTCTCGTTTTCCAGAAAAAATATGCTGGTCTTTGTCGGACGATTACTACGCCCCAAAGGCTGTCGGAGGCCATGTCCGTATTTATAAACGAAAAGAACTCACGAAAATGATTTCAGATTCTGGGTTAGATCCTCAAGGTCACCACCGAGTTCATGCGCTACACAGCCCCTACTGGTGGCTACGTTGCATAATTGGTCCGAATAAACCAATACACGACAACTTTTTCGTAAGAACTTATCATCGAGTCTTAGCTTGGGATATTGAAAAATCGCCTTGGATTACCAGACTTCTAGAAAAAATTCTAAGTCCTTTTTTAGGTAAAAGTCTCGTTGTCTACGCTTCAAAACCAATGACGGAGGCCAAACATGTCTCTTCCTAATGTCCCTAATGTTGTAAGTACAGAGGAGCTACTAGAAACCGCCGAAGCGATAATTGACTGGCAGCTTCCTAATGGAATGATTCCATGGTTCCCAGGTGGCCATTCAGATCCATGGAATCACGTAGAAGCCGCAATGGCACTTGCTGTAACCGGCCATCTAGATGCAGCAGAAAGTGCCTATCTATGGTTAAAAGAAAAACAACTACCTAATGGTGCTTGGCACCACTACTACCTTGAAAATGGGATCGAGGATCCAAAACATGATTCCAATGTAGTTGCATATGTCGCAACAGGAGTTTGGCATCACTGGCTAATGACTCATGACCGCGGATTTCTTGAAACTATGTGGCTAGTAGTCGAACCTGCTGTCGATTTCGTACTTAGTTTGCAAACTCCACGCGGAGAGATTGTCTGGGCTATGCACCCTGATGGCACCCCATGGTCATACGCTCTATTAACCGGTTCTTCAAGTATCTGCCATAGTTTGCGTTGCGCTATATCAATAGCAGAAGAACTAGGACATGAAAGACCTGATTGGGAACTATCTCTAGCCAATCTTGCTCACGTGGTTAGAAAATACCCTGATAAAGCATTCGCTCCTAAAGAAAGATGGGCGATGGATTGGTATTATCCGGTGCTTTCTGGAGTTATTACTGGAAATCAAGGCAAAAATTTACTTTCCGAAAAATCAGATATTTTCACTATGGAAAATAAAGGTATTCGTTGCGTTAGTGATCAGCCTTGGGTAACAACAGCTGAAACTTGTGAATGCGCAATCGCTTATTTAGCTGCTGGAGACACACAAAAAGCTGAATCTCTTTTTCTTTGGAGCCAAGAGATGAGACAAGTCGATGGACATTACTTGACTGGAGTTGTACATCCAGAAAAGCAATCTTTTCCAGAAGCTGAAAGAACAACTTATTCATCGGCTGCAGTTATTCTGGCCGCCGATGCTATATCTCAGTCAAGCCCTGCTTCAGGTATTTTCACTGACAAGGCCGGACTTCCTGAAATAATAGACACCGAAGAACATATTCTTGATCTTGATTAGAAAACTGAATTACCGCTAAATACCGGAATTGATTCTTTTAAGAACTCTCAAAGAACCTACTGCATCTATTTCTTCAAAAGACTGAGAAGCTAAAGCTCGTTGGAATATTTCATACGGTGGCCTGCCCCCTTCTTCAGGATTTTCAAATACATCATGTATTAAAAGCTTCCCGCCAATAAGTAACTTTGGAACCCAACTTTCGTAATCTGCATGTGCAGGTTCTGAGCCATGTCCCCCATCAATAAATAACAACGCTAAGGGCGTGCTCCAATCTTTTGCAATCGCTGGTGAATCGCCTACCACTGCAACAATATTGTCTTCTAAACCTGCTCTTTTTATATTGCGACGGAACTCTGGCAAAGTGTCTATTAATCCAGTTTCTGAATCAACAATTTCAGGGTCATGCCATTCCCATCCTGGTTGGTTTTCCTCGGACCCTCTGTGATGATCAACGGAAAAAAGAAGTCTCTTAGTTTCCTTTGCTGCAAATCCTAAATAAATAGCTGATTTACCGCAGTAACTTCCAATTTCAAGAAGAGGACCCTCAATATCCAAAGAATTTCCATGTCGATTTAGTGCTAGACCCTCATCAACTGGCATAAAGCCTTTGACTGATTTAGTTAATTCAATCAGTAATTCTTCGTGTTTATCCAAAGTTAACCTGCAAGGTTTTTATCACTTTTTGCTTCTTCTTCATCACTATTAGCTGAATCACCCCATAGGAGATGCTCTAGAACTAGAAACCTAACGATCCATAAAGTTCCATAAGCAGAAGCATTTGCGATTTGAACTGACCATGTCCCACCAAAAATTCCATCTACCACTCCTACGACTGCTGTTGAAAGAGCTAATCCAGCAAAAGCCAGCATCCAGAAAGGCGCTATCTCTCCTCCGACTGAATGGTCACCTCTTGGCTGTTCCCATACGTAGTTTCGACTTAATAAATAAGCAGGGATCGTACTAATCGCTACTGCACACGCATTAGCAACCATTCCTGGCAATCCAATTAGTGCATGAAATATGAAAAGCACTGACTGGCCGACAATGGTATTTATGACGGTCACTCCCATATAACGAAAGAGCCGCTGAGCATAGCCTTGTAAGAGGCGTCCAGATATTGAACGTAGTTTTGAATTCAAGGTTCAGATCTTAACTGATATGAGTTATCTCCACTTGATTTAACGAAAGTCATTTTTTTTAAGTATATTTCTGGCTATTTCACGCGCTACTGAACCCGGAGAAGCGCCCTCTTTCTCTTCTATATTTTCTATCGATTCTCTCGCCACTTCCGAAAGTAAGTAATCTAAGCGTGATCGAACTTCAGCCTTCCAGCGCTTGGAACGTCTAAATGAAATTTGTTCCCCTTCAGACAAAAAGTCCCTATGTTCAAAAATAGCATTTTTAAATTCTTCCAATCCGTCACCCTCGATGGCTGTGGTCATAACGATGTCTGGTCTTCTAGTCGCTTGTCCAGTTACTTGAGATAGATCAATCATTAGTTCTAAATCTCTTCTTGCATCACTAGCACCGGGGCGATCCGCTTTGTTTACAACAAAAAGATCGGCAATCTCAAGTAAACCAGCTTTATTAGCTTGAACAGCATCTCCCCATCCAGATGTAACAACAACCACCACTGTGTCTGCTGCCGAGGCGACATCGACTTCAACCTGACCCACTCCTACAGTTTCAATAATTATTGGGTTGAATCCAAAAGCGTCAAATACTCTGACCATCCCAGGGACTGCAAGTGCTAAGCCCCCTGAATGCCCTCTCGTCGCCATTGAACGAATAAAAGCTCCTGCTTCTGATGCTTCTTCCATTCTCACCCGATCACCAAGAATTGCTCCTCCGGTCAAAGGTGATGATGGGTCAACTGCTAACACTGCAGGTTTGTAGCCAGAAACCGCTAAATCCCTAGCCAAACAAGCTGTAAGGGTCGACTTTCCAGCTCCAGGAGCTCCGGTGATACCTATAACATGGGATTTTCCAGAAAGAGTATGAGTTGACTCTGCAACCTGTTCTGCAGACTCACCCCCTCTTTCCACTAGTGTTAAAAGCCGGCCAACTGAGCGTCTGTCACCCTCACTGGCCTTTTCTACAAGCGAAATTAACGTTGAGTCTTCACTCGCCACGGGTGGCCACTGCCTCACGAACACATGTAGCTACATCTTCAGCTGAAGCACCAGGGCCTAAAACTCCAGCCACTCCTGCTTCAGCCATAGCTTCTAGATCATTTTCAGGAACTATTCCTCCCACAATGACTGGAACGTCAAGACCAGCGTCCTCTAAAGCTTTAACTATCCGAGGCGCCAGCGTTAAGTGTCCTGCGTTATGCATAGATATACCTACAACATCTGCATCTTCCTGTTCGACTGCTGTCACAACCATTTCAGTTGTCTGTCTTAAACCTAAATAAACAACTTCCATCCCAGCATCTCTCAACATTCTCGCTACAACTTTTAAACCCCTGTCATGCCCGTCTAAACCTAATTTTGCAAGAACAATTCGTATCGGTGCATTTTCTTTTTTGTTCATACGAATGCCTTTTCTACATAGGTTCCAAATACTGATTCGAGTGCTCTCACAATCTCACCTTCTGTCGCTCTAACTTTCACCGCTTCAATTATTGCTGGCATAAGATTTATTTCAGAATCAACTGCTTCTGCCGAGAGTCTGCTTAATGCTTTTTCAACTAAGTCACTATCTCTTGACTGTTTTATTTCTGCCAATCTCTTAAGTTGAATATCTTCAGTTCCAGGGTCAATACTTAATAAGTCGATGTCTTCATCTCCACCCTCTGTGAAAGAATTTACACCTACTATTAAACGCTCACCACTGTTTACTTCACGTTCAAACCTGTATGCAGCATCTGCTATTTCTCCAACAAACCAACCGTTTTCTATTCCGACATAGACACCTTCAAGGATTGAGCCATCGCCTAATTCTTCCAGGTGTTTGAAAATTTCCTCAGCTTGTCGTTCCATTTCGTCTGTCATCCACTCAACATAATCTGACCCTCCCAAAGGATCAGCAACATTGGTTACACCTGTTTCGTGAGCAACAATCTGTTGTGTTCGTAAAGCAATTCTTGCTGCATCTTCAGTTGGCAAAGCTAGAGCTTCGTCGTAGCTATCTGTATGCAAACTCTGAGTCCCACCTATGACACCTGCCAATGCCTGTATAGCAACACGCGCAATATTTATTTCAGGTTGCTGAGCTGTTAGCGACACTCCAGCAGTTTGTGTATGGAAACGAAGTTTGTGACTACGTTCATCTTTTGCTCCATAACGATCACGCAACCACCTCGCCCAGATTCTTCTTGCTGCACGAAATTTCCCTATCTCTTCAAAGAAATCTGAATGGCTGTTAAAAAAGAAACTAAGTCGGGGTGCAAAGTCATCTACATTTAAACCAGCTGCTTGCGCTGCTTCTACATATGCAAATCCATTAGCCAAAGTGAAAGCTAACTCTTGTGCAGCCGTAGAACCAGCCTCTCTAATGTGATATCCAGATATTGAGATCGGATTCCAACGTGGCATCTCATTAGCTGTGAAACTGACGACATCACTTACTAAGCGAACAGATGGTCGGGGTGGGAAAATATATTCTTTTTGAGCCTGATATTCCTTAAGTATGTCATTCTGGAGTGTCCCATTAAGCTTCGATCTTTCTACCCCACCTTGTTCTGCAACTGCCACATACATTGCGAGAAGAATTGCTGCAGGTCCGTTAATTGTCATTGATGTAGATACTTGACCCAAATCAATATCAGCAAAAAGGTCAATCATGTCATCGAGAGTGTCTACTGCCACACCAGCGCGCCCTACTTCACCTAGTGACCATTCATCGTCAGAATCACGACCCATAAGAGTTGGCATATCGAAAGCTGTTGAAAGCCCCGTGCCTCCGGCACGTAGAAGATCTTTAAAACGCGCATTCGTGTCTTCTGCTGTTCCAAAACCGGCGAACATACGCATTGTCCACAACCGGTCTCTGTACATGCCTGAATGAATTCCACGTGTATATGGGAACTCACCAGGTAATGGTCCTTCTCCGTAAACAGAGGTTACTGGAACACCTGACATAGTCCGAAATTCTTTTTTCTCATCCATATGCCAACTCCCAATGCTTGGACTTCCTAGTGGATTTCTACCCTAACAAAAGTCAAAGACGGCTTAACCGCGTTGAGACATAAAGCTAATTATTTCTGCCAATCTGAGTCTTATTCTGAGGTGTTAATTTCCTCAGAAATAGCCTCCCATTGCTCTTCTTCTTTATTCCACCGTCCTAAAATCAACGAATCTCTTGCATCAAACTTGTCGGACCCAAGTGAGACATATTCATAACCTGGCAAGGAAAAACTGCCCATAGTGGCAGCTGCTTGTGCAAAGGTTTCGTTAGTTAAATCCGGACCAGCGGCAGTTGCCACTGTTTCGAATAAAGATAAGAACTGACATGACCCTGCTGTGCCAGGCCAATAATTTGTGTCTTCCGGTCCAAGTTGATCAGGAGGTCTCACTTCAATTTCAAGTGCCTCTTCAACAAGATCCATACAATGTGCAAAGGAAGGATCTTCGCGACTATCAAAGGCTTTGTTCGTAAGGATTAAACCAGAATTCTCAATTTCTGGAGGTGGTTCCTGAGACCACATATTAAGAGAATCACCATTATGCAACAACAAATTAAATTCATCTCCTAAACCAAACAGGTATTCCATTGCATAAATGGCTTCCCCTACGAACCAAATTGTAGAGACATCTTCGCTTCTTGCCTTTTCGAGAACCACCTCTAGGAAGGCTATTGTCGCTGTTTCATCTCCAGTATTTTCATTCGATGTGACAATTGGAACCGAAACACCTTCTGCTTCAAGCAACTCTTTTACTTCAGCCATTACAGGTTCAGATTCTGGATCTGCACCCCAAATCATTATTCTCCCAAGTTCTTCAAGGCTGCCTGTTTGTCTTAAAAGACTAACAAAAGCTCGTCCTCTCCTACTGAGATTCATATCACTAGTTATCCAAGATGCACGTGCCCGCTCTAACTGTTCAATTGTAGGTTTTGCTCCTACAAGAATAGTTTCATAAGTATCTGCAAAACATTCATTGACGCCCTCAGCTCCAGGACCAGCGAAGCCATTTAATACAGCGAAAACTTCTTCATCTTCTGTTAATTCAACACATGCAACCTCCGCTGTTAAAGGTCCGACCGGTAGGAACAAACGATGGATTATCTCTACTTCCCTTCCTAGAATGCCGCCTCTTGCGTTTAGATCTTCCACCAGAACATCGACCATTGGCGGATAATTTGCATAGGTCAGATTTAATCCGGGAAATTGCTCATTAAAGAGCTCGAAATCGATTGATGTGAAACCGACTTTTATTGTCTCAGCTGTTACGCCTCGAAATGAATCTGTGAGAATAATAGGTGCGGCTGTTGTTGTAGTCGGAGCCACAGTCGTAGTCGGAGCCACAGTCGTAGTCGGAGCCACAGTCATAGTTGTAGTCGTCGGAGCCACAGTCGTAGTCGGTGCCACAGTCGTAGTCGGTGCCACAGTCGTAGTCTGAGCCACAGTCGTAGTCGGAGCCACAGTCGTAGTCGGAGCCACAGTCGTAGTCGGAGCCACAGTCACAGTCGGAGCGGCTTCTTTCTCTTCTCCGCCGCAAGCAGAAAAAAACAACATAAGAGTACAACAAGTTGCGAATAATAAACTTTTCACAATTACCCCCTGATGAACTTTAGCTTGATGATATAGGTGTAACCCAAAGCGGAATCAAAGACCTAAAATCTTCTGGGCTGCCAAATTTCGATTTCTAATAATCTCACTTCTTTCATCCGCATTGACTCTTTGAGTATTTTCCGGAAGATAGCTGTCAATTTCCTCAAACGGTAAAACTTTGATTGTCGGTTGTGGAAAATCGCGAGCATGCAACCAACGGCCCATTATTGTCAACTGTGAATAACCAGCAGTGTCAAGCCAGTTGCAAACACCTGGATCTTTGGCTGAAATGACGCAACGAAAAACACCATCAGAATCACATTTTGCCTGAAAACCATTCAATGAGGTCTGCCTTCGCCACCAATCCATTGACTCCCAGTAGATACTTCCAAGCTGAAAACCCCAAAAATGGCAATCTGGCGGTGTTACTTCTAGGAGTGCGGCTTCATTTTGAGCTATTTCTATCGACCCCATTCCATATGAAAGACCTCCATGGCCACCCCAGTCACTTTCATCTGGGTTTAAAAATGTAACTGTATTTGGTTTATTCATAAAGGTACGAATAACCTCATCCCAAAATGTTCCAGCTTCATCAAGCCATTTGATTAAAAGCTCTGCCTTGTTGACTATGGCTTCAGGTTTTTCAGGCGGAGGTGGATATTGGGCATCAACTTTTTCAATTAGCAGTTCTGCTTTCTGTTCATTTTCCCAGTCATAAAAAAACTGTCTTATGCAAATTGACTCGGCATCAGGTGCTAGTTGTATCCAATTATGTTTATTTTCATCTGGAGGAGGTTCAGGACTGAGAATTATTTCCACACTTCCATCTAGTTCAGTCTTTATGTCAGCAAATCCTAAATTCCCAGTTCTTTTATAATTTGGGGCGTTTGCGAAATGTGGAGAATGAACCTCAATATCAAATTGGTGTGCTGTACCGCGATTTCCGAAAATACGATATGTCGAATCTCCACTAATGCAGGCAAACGAATACAAGCCGTCTGGGGAGTCGATTCCCCAGGAATATGACCTGTCTGCCCAACGATCAAAATATGGATATTCAGGATCGTTTAGTTCCATTGCTAGTGTGGCGCCTGCTGCCAAGTAACGGGTCATATACAATAACCCTGTTGCTCTTTCCAATGATTGAGGATCCGTTGCTGTGTCGTTGTATACAAGCCGACCTAATCTTTTCCAAGCATGAATCAGATCCTCAAAAATGTCTCCATTTCTTAATCGTTCTAATTTCTTTTCCATTTTCATTTACCCGAAGGGTTGTTGGCTTCGGTAGCGATTAATGGGTTCAAATACTCTTTAACTCCACAAATCTTGCCTTCATGAAACCTCCACAAACCTATGTAAGAATTCCGATAAGGCTTGTCAGTTATAGTGGATCGGCCTTCGCTAACGTATTCCGCTATTAGCAAATTCGGATCAACACACTCGAAGATTTCTGTGAGTGTGAGAGTAAATTCAAGTTTGCCCATTTGTGGCTTTAAGTAAGCAAGAATTTCATCTATCCCTTTTAGGACTTTGGGTGGTTCACTATATGGAAGTTCAAGAACCCAGTCATCTGTATATAGATTGGAAAATATTTCACTATTTCCACCTCCAATAGAAGAAATTGCAGTTTTTAAAACATCTATGTTCCGTTCTCGAACTTTTTTCTCATTCAATAATCTCACCGCTTTCCAACCAAACTCTTTCACTTGCAGAAATTTTTATATCAGCGGAAGCGACATTATGGGAAGCTTCAGCCTTACTACGTGAAGCACACAGTGCGTGTGTTGGAAAATCAGCATGTAGAACCCATGAAACTGCTATCTGTTCAAGTGTGCAGTCTTTCTTTGCTGCTAATTCAATTGCACGTTCACGTCGCAACCAGTTTGCCTCTGAGTGGTAACACCGAGCTGTCTCGGCATGCAACTGAGAATTTGGCGTCAGCATTGTTTCAAGTTCTATTGCAGAGGTTAAATAACCACCAGCCAAAGTCGACCATGCTAAAACTGGAATCTGATTATCTTTTAACCATTCTCTATCATCACGTGCATTATTTCCTGCGATGCTCGTTACTGCTTCCCATGGAGGTTGTTCTTGAACAACTAGAGACAAATGCGGACTGAAAACTTCCGGTTTAACCCAAGAATTTTTCTTTGACACATCTAGAGCATTTGAAAATCGCTTAATGCTCCAGTTGGAAACTCCCCATGTGTCGATTAAACCGGCAGAAATTTGTTTGTCCACTGCATCTACGAGTTCATCAAGTGGCACTTCTTCATTATCACGGTGAAAAAGCCAAAGATCTAAATAGTCAGTTCCCATACGATCTAATGTTTTTTCTATATCCACTCCTACATATTCCGGTAAAACACGAGACTCTTCCCAATTAGGAGGTCCAGGATGGCAGCCTTTACCAATAACAATGACTTTGTCGCGAACATTTCGCTCATTAATCCACCTTCCTAGCCGTTCATCACAAGTACCGTCCTGATCTGCGTACACAAGTCCCGTATCGAAAGCGTTTATGCCCACATCCATTACATCATCAAGTAAATCTTCCCACTGAGAAACAGTTTCATCTCCGAAAAGAGTTGTAGCCCCTTGGATGATTTGTGAGAGAGGAATTCGAATTCCTGGAATGTCTCTATATTCCATCATTTTCCTCACAATCTGCCAGATAACTAACACCAATTTCAGATCGAATATTGTCCATTAGCTGAGCAATTGAAAGAGAGCACTCCCAAGTAACTTTCGGACTCTGAATTAAGCCTTCTGATAGACATCTATCCATTTCACGAATTTGATATTCGAATCCATTTATCTCATGTGGACTAAGAATCTCACTTTTCTCTGAGCCTTTTATAATAAAAGCTTTCTGCGCACACCAAAAATAAGGTATTTCAATAGATCCCGATTCACCAAGAATGGTTGCCCCGTTGGGTAAGGAAAGATTAATAGCTGACCCAAGTGTCGCAAGAGCCGAATTTTTATACTGCAATGTAATAGCAAGATGAGCATCAACACCATCTTGAGAAAGTTCAGCTAAGGCGAAAACCTTCTCTGGTGTAGTTCCATATATCAAATCTGCAAGTGTTAACGGATAAATCCCAACGTCCAACAGGCTCCCTCCTGCAAGTTCTGGGTTCCATAATCTAGATTCAGAGTCATAAGGCGAATTGAAACCTAGTGACGCATCAACAAGTTTTGGTTGACCAATCAGACCCTTATTAATCAAACCGATAACCTCTTCGTAAATCGGCAAGTGTCTGGTCCACATTGCTTCCATCAGGAAAGTGTTGCTTTTTTTTGCTGCGTCAAGCATCTTGTCGACTTGTCTACGATTTACCGCCAAAGGTTTCTCACATAGAACAGGCACTCCTTTTTCTAAAAGAGTTATAGCTCCGTTGCAGTGTTCAGTGTGAGGTGTTGCTATATAAGCCGCATCCACTCCTTCTGAAAGAATAAGTAAGTCTTCTCCTGATTTCTCTATTCCATTTACATTTGCGAATGATGAAACTCTTTTAGAATTTCGTCCTGCAACAGCGACAATCTCATGGCCTATCCCACGTGCGGCTTCTATGAAATTCGCAGTTATTTTTCCATGACCAACTATTAACCAACGCACTTTACTTGATTACTACAGTATGACCACAGAACGAAGAACCTCTCCACGTTCCATTTTGTGAAAGGCTTCTTCTACTTCATCTAAACCAATTGTTTCTGAAACAAAACGATCAAGTTCAAGACGCCCTTGTAAATAGAGATCAATAAGCATAGGAAAATCACGCGAAGGTAAACAATCTCCATACCAAGAAGATTTCAAGGTGCCACCTCTACCGAAAATTTCAATCATAGGGAGTTCGATTTTCATTTCAGGGTTTGGAACTCCAACGAGTACAACTGTTCCTGCTAGGTCGCGAGAATAAAAAGCTTGTTCATAAGTAATTGGAAGACCTATAGCTTCTATTGCTACATCAACCCCATTGCCGTCTGTTATTTCCCTGATCGCCTCGACTGGATCAACTTTTGATGAATCAATAGTGTGAGTGGCTCCAAATCCTTTGGCCCATTCAAGTTTCGTTGGATCTATGTCAACAGCAATTATGGTGTGAGCCCCTGCCAAGCGTGAACCTTCAATTGCAGCATCACCTACACCTCCGCAACCAAAAACTGCAACTGAGTCTCCGCGACTAACCTGCCCAGTATTCATTGCAGCCCCTAAACCAGCCATAACCCCACAACCTATAAGTCCGGCTACTTCAGGTTTGGCTTCAGGGTTGACTTTTGTAGCTTGTCCTGCTGCAACAAGAGTTTTCTCAGCAAATGCCCCGATACCTAAAGCTGGTGAAAGTTCTTTGCCATCGAGTTTCATTTTCTGCGTTGCATTATGAGTCGAAAAACAATTCCATGGTCGACCCCTTCGGCAAGATCTGCAATGTCCACACACAGCTCGCCAATTAAGGATCACAAAATCACCTGGCTTTAAATCAGTAACACCTTCACCAACTTCTTCTACAAGGCCCGCTGCTTCATGACCCAACAAAAATGGAAACTCGTCATTGATAGCTCCTTCTCTGTAATGCAAATCCGTGTGGCAGACTCCGCACGCTTTCACGTCAATCAGAACCTCCCCAGAGCCAGGATTGGGAACTTCAATCGTTTCAATTGAAACAGGCTCTCCCTTGCTTTTAGCAACAACCCCTTTTACTTGATGTGCCATTATCTAACCCCTTAATGATTCCTTTTACAAAAACTACACCTACTGGTATAGAGCTTCCCAAATCAGCTAATTGAAAAATCTTTCAGATTTGATCTAAATTTCAAACCTGTAAATATTTGTATTTCGTTGAACGAAACCCAACCGACTGTAAAGACGATTTGCAGCTTCGCGCGACGGACGTGAAGTTAAGTCCACAGTTTTAGCTCCAGAACGTCTAGCAATGTTTATCGCCTCTTGATTTAAAGCTTCACCTATACCTTCATTGCGACACTTTTCATCAACAACAACATCTTCAATCCAAGCTCTTTTACCAGTTGGGATAGTAAAAATGATCAAAGTTAACGAGCCGACTATTGCACCATCAATATAAGCAGAAATAAGTATTGAAGAGTCAGAAGCAACTATCTCTTCCAAAGCTGAACGATCAGGAGGCGGACTAGAGTTAGATAACTGCGGAATCAAAAGGTTCATAGCCGCAATGAGGTCATCGTCTACTTTTGCTATTTCTCGAATTTCAATATTTTTTTCAGTCATCTGATACAAGCTTAGATTACAAATGTTGGGTCGCGCGCGAGCTCATATCCGATAGCCTCCGTTTCAATGGCTTCAAAATTTATTCAATGGAAAAACGAGGAACTTTTAGAAGGTCTGAGCAGCCCTGTAGTAATAGCTGCTTTTGAAGGTTGGAATGATGCAGGTGAAGCTGCCACAAGTGCAGTTAAATATTTCCAAGACCGTTTCGATGCAGTAAAAATTGGAACTATAGAATCAGAAGAATTTTTTGACTTTACAATTTCTCGTCCGGTAATTGAGATACCTGATGAACAACGTGAAATAATCTGGCCAGCTACAAAAATATATGTAGCTAAAATGTTTGAGTCTAAAAACGATCTAGTAATTATTCGCGGACATGAACCACAACTTCGCTGGAGAACATTCACGGATCAAATAATAGAAATAGCTTCAACAATCGAAAGCCACATGGTGGTGACTCTCGGTTCGCTTCTAACTGATATACCTCATAGCAGACCTGTAAAAGTTTTTGGATCCTCGGATGATTCTGATCTAGCACAGAGACTAAATCTTCCACCTTCTACATATGAAGGACCCACGGGAATAGTAGGAGTTATAAATAGTGTTCTACGTGAAAAAAGGATACCTAGTATGTCGTTATGGGCTGGTGTCCCTTCGTATGTTTCAGGAGCGAACTCCCCTAAAGCAGCTCTTGCATTGGTTGAAAGATTAGCGGAGGTACTTCAAATAGGAATTGCATGTACCGATTTAGAAATAGCTTCCGCAGCCTACGAAAGGCAAATAAATGAACTAGTTGCAGAAGATATGGATACATCCGAATACGTGAATCAGCTTGAAGAAGATTTTGACAATCAATCAGAAGTCGAAGAACAAAATAGCAATCCTGAATTGTTGGTAAGCGAAGTTGAAGACTTTCTCAGGAACCAGACTGGGCAAACATAAAATTCTCAGAATTATTTAAGACTTCTAAAAAGTCTTTTAATCATTCTCGCCTAACCAAACTGGATTGCGAGGCTCATCGAACATAACTTCTACATTTTCACCCCTGATAGCTGCAAATGCATGAGAAGCCCATCTTTGAGGTGAAACAGTTCCTTCTGGTAATGAATCTTCACTGAAAAACCCAACGTCACGACACTCTAAAGGATGAGGTTTTAAAACTCCTCCAGTCTTTCGACAAAGGAAAACAAGTGAATATAGAGGTATCCCAGTAAAACCCAGTCTCATACCATCAAGAATCGAAATAGGTTTAAGGACTTCACATTCGATACCAGTCTCTTCTGCTACCTCCTTAACCACCACTTCTGACGCTGAATAACCAACATCAGCCCAACCAGTTGGATAAAGCCATCTTCCTGAATCCGCTCTCTGAATAAGTAGAATCTCCCCATCCTCATTACCTACAACAGCACCAACAGTTACTTTTGGTGTCACATAACCTGGTGTTCCCTCAATTACTGAATCAATCCAACTTTCATATAATTCATCAGAATTTAACCCGTTCCCTTGAGCACGCTGCTTAATATCTGCAGCCACTTTTAGAATCTCTTCATACCGTTCGCGTTCATATAAAACTTCAGTAAAACCAAGTCCTGTTCTAGCAATACCTGAGATGGTCTCCGCCCATCTCAATAGGTCTTGCTTAGTCGTTTCTTCTGAAGGCATTTCAGACATATAACCAAGGTAGAGCAATACGAACGATTCATCACAAAAAATTTGTAAATCAGCTCAGGAATAACATCCAAACTGAAAAAGCTATCCCCGCTAATGCAAGAACAACCATGGTAGCAATACTAGATCTCGGCAACCGACCGTCGCTATCGCTTGGTAAGCGTCGTCGCACTGTTTGAAGAAGGCGGTCCGCCCAGGCGACATCTCTGCTGAGAATACCGAGACCGATAGCGACAACCAACAAACCGGGCCCAGGCAGCGGTATCAAAATGATGCCAAGAACTGTTATCAACGATCCCGAAGCGATACGGAAAAGACGGATAACAACTCCACGACGAGCTTCTTCACGAGTTTCTTCACGGTATCCGGTCTCGAATTCTGCCTCAATCGCCGCTTCTTCGAAACGGTTCTCTTCTTCACTCACCTAGGTGTACCTTTCCATTAAGGATCCCCCGATCCTGTTTGGTTACTAATTCTGAAGGCGTTTCAGACATACAACTAAAGTAGAGCAATAAGAACGATTAGCCACATCAAAATTTATAAATCAGTGGTTAACCAGCGCAAAACTGCCAATTCGATTTCTTTCAGATGATCGAGGTCTTGGATTTTTCTCCCTTTCGCATCAAGTACATAAAATGCGTCAACAACATCTGAACCAAGAGTTTGCACTCTAGCCCTAACAATATTCAGATCAAGTTCAGCGAAAGCTCTCGTAATACGATAAAGAACCCCCACACCATCAGGACAACTTACCTCCAAGACTGTTGCAAAATCAGACGTCAAATTATCTACTTCAACTTTCGGTTCGAAAGGTTTCGCACTAGTGGAAACCGAAGTATAAATCCGTGAGCGTTCACCAAGCCGAGCTGCTAGTGCCAGCCGGCCATCTAATGCAAGTCGCACTTGTTGAGAAATCTCTTCCCATTTTGGAATTTCATAAGATTTTTCAGCAACTGAGAAAACCGATAGAGCTCTCCCTCCTTCTGAAAATGCATCCGCGCCTATTACATCATGCCCATTGAGTGCCAAGACGCCTGCAATTTTTGAAAATACACCAGGTCTATCATTCGTTATCACAGTCAATTCAAATTGGTCACCCGATAGAACTTCCTCCCCAGCAATCATCGTGTCAAGTTGTTCCTGATTAGGGAAAGTAGCTTCAATAACATCATCAATCTTGCCGCCCAATAAAACATACTGGACGCGTGCTACCAACTCCCTCACAAGGTCAGCTTTCCAAGCACTCCAAGCAGAGGAACCTGTTGCAATTGAATCAGCTTCAGTGAGTGCATCTAAAAGAGAAAGTAGAGAAATCGTTTTTACTGAACTTGCAACAGATTTAATTGTCCCATCGTCATCAAGGTCACGCCTTGTAGCTACATCTGGTAGAAGAAGATGATGTTCAATCATGCCAACCAACAATTCAATATCACTTTTTTCATAACCCATTCTTTTGGCAATAACCTCGACTAATTGCATTCCTATTTCCGTATGGTCGCCCGGATGACCTTTACCAATGTCATGTAGCAAAGCTCCTAGAACCAATAGATCTGGTCGAGATACAGTTGCTGTTAATCCTGCAGCCACTGAAACTGTTTCTAATAGGTGACGGTCAACTGTAAATCGGTGATAAGCGTTTCTCTGGGGTTTTGACCGGCAAAATTCCCACTCTGGAATAAGATGCGCGAATAATCCGTACTGATCTAAATCTTCAATCACCGGAACTGCATCAGGACCAGACATTAAAAGTTCAATGAATAATTCCTTTGCTTCTTCAGGCCAAATCTGCGGAATTTCTGTTTTACTTTCTGCCAACTTTTCCAAAGAGGCTCTTTCCAAATAAGCGCCACATTTTGTTGCAGCAACAGCAGCTCTTAAAGGCAAAAATGGATCTGTTGTATCAGCTTTTTTTGCTAGTCCGAGCCGGCCGGTGTCTAAATCAAGATCTGGACCAATCTCATTGTTGCGTAACCTATTTAGAGATTTTCTGATAGGTCTTGACTGTCTAATCCGCTCAATACGTCTTGCAGCACCGTCTCCTGTCCACGTTATTACTCTTGCTGCATTTGCAACAGCACCCATCAATTCGTCAGCGTTTTTATATTTGAGTTGTTCAGCTACCTCATCCTGAAGTTCCAACAAAAGTCGATCTGAGCGTTTTCCAGTTACTCTGTGTAGTTCCACACGCACTGATAAAAGCGTTTCCACCGCATCGAGAAGAACTGTTGATTCAGAGGCAATCAAAATTGGTTCTGCAATTTCCATCCATTGCAAAATGTGAGCGTCTCTTAATCCTCCTCTTCCTTGCTTTAATTCAGGTTCTAAAAGGAAAGCAACCTCTCCATATTGCGCGTAGCGATCTTCAACTGTTGATCCAAGCTCTTTCAGATATTTATGGAATCTTTCAATCCATTGATCTTGAGCTTTTTTAGCTAATGCATCAACAATCTGATTGTCGCCGGCAATAGCTCGTGATGATAATAAACTTGTTGCCGTTTCAAGGTTCGACTCTGCGAGATTAAGAATCTCTTCTTGTGTACCTACTTGATGTCCAAGTTTTAAGCCTGCGTCCCACAATGGGTACCAGATTTTTTCAGCGATGGGCAGAATGTCAACTAATTGATGATGTATTAATAAAACATCAATATCACTTCCGGGACATAGTTCTTTTCTTCCATAACCTCCTATCGCACAAACAGCTATCTCAGATGGGGAACCTGCCTCGTCAAAAATCTCTTCTATAAATTGATCAACCCGTTTCGTTAAATCTGCACAAAAAATTGATCCCGTTATGGAACCTTCCAAAAGCAGGTCATCAATAGAGAGACCTTTCATTTATTGAAAGTTCTAATCGTTATAAGCCGATTCTGCATGTAAAGCTCGATCCAAACCAATTTGCTCAATCTCACTTTCAACTCTAAGCCCAATTGTGACATCAATGATTTTTACTATTACCAAAGTTGCAACAAAAGATAAACCGATTACTGACAACATCGCCACTACCTGATCAAGTAGTAGTTCCATACCTCCACCAAAGAATAGTCCGTCATCAAAATCCCCATCAGGAATTACACTCGAATCAGCGAAAAGCCCTAGTAAGAGTCCTCCAGTTAGTCCTCCTACACCATGAATACCGACTACATCCAAACTGTCATCATAGCCAAAGCGATTTTTCAGTGAGATGGCAAAATAACAGACTGCTCCGGCAACAAAACCAAATACTATGCTCGCCAATCCGCCTACAAATCCAGCAGCAGGTGTGATAGCCACAAGCCCGGCAACGATTCCTGATGCCATGCCTAAAGAAGTGGCGTGCCCACCTTTCAATTTTTCTACTACAAGCCAGCCAATCAATCCTGCTGATGCTGCAACAAAAGTATTTAGAAGAGCTTGAACAGCTTGACCATTTGCAGCTCCTGCAGAACCTGCGTTAAATCCAAACCATCCAAACCAAAGAATTGCTGTTCCAATTAAAACCATAGGCATATTGTGAGGAGGAGATGCTTCTTTAGGCCAACCTCTTCTCTTCCCTAAAACCAATACAAAAGCTAAAGCGGCTACTCCAGAATTTAAATGAATAGCAGTACCACCAGCGAAATCAAGTGCTCCGTTGCCATCATGCCAACCGCTGTAAACCCAATAAGTCGCAGGACAGTAAACAATCAATAACCAGATCGGTACGAAAACTACCCAAGCTGAAAACTTTAAACGGTCAGCTACTGCTCCTGATATCAAGGCTGGTGTAATCGCAGCGAATGTCATAAGAAAAGCAACAAAAATTAGACTTTCTGCATCTCCACTTAGTCCCTTTAAACCAACGTAATCAAAATTTCCTATCCACTCCCCTCCAAAGAATCCGTTTCCATCGGGACTATTTCCTATTGAGTAACCAAGCAGCACCCAAATGATGGGAACTATGCCCACACAGTACATATTCATCATGAACATGTTCAGAACGTTTTTGCTTCTTGTCATACCTCCATAAAAAAGTGCTAAACCAGGAATCATGAAAACCACTAAGGCGGTTGATATGAGCATCCATGCATAATCTCCAGAATTCATTTGTGACCTCCTTTGAACAAAAACACAAACAAGACTGAAAAAAGAATACTTCGAACTTCTCTGCCAAATCGCAGGAAAACGTGTTTTAATACGCTGTTAGTTCAGTTTTAATACGCCGTTAACAAGAGAATCGAAATCGCGGAAAAACTTCGACCTTGGAAACACTTTTTCACAACCGGCTTCTTCAGCTAAAGAAATAACTTCTTTATCGACATGAGAAGCAAAGCCTAAAATTTTGGCTTCAATCTGATGTAATGCTTCCAAAACTTCTGATTTGGACAAGTCGACTACCACAAGGTCGACCTCTGCACCAATAAGTTCAGAGACTTCTTTAACGAAACAGATGTCTGGCATCGCCAAACGTAATTTTGACTGATCCATTAAATCAGGAACAAACGCTACAACTGAGACCGGATTAGATGTTATTTCGTCAGAATCGCATTCAATAATAAATTCGTCACCCATTAGCCAAACGATCCAAAGCATCGTGAATGTCAGAAACCATCCCTGTATAAAAGGGACCAAAGTCTGCATAAACGGCTGATGCCTCATCGAATCGCATCGTGTAGACGACTTCTTTGAGATCATCAGGATTCTCTGCGAATAATGTCACTCCCCACTCGTAATCATCAACACCAGTAGATCCTGTAACTACCTGCAAAACACGGCCAGCGAAATTTCTACCTGAACGTCCATGCTCGTGCATTTGGGCTGATCGCTGTTCGTAAGGAAGTGTGTACCAGTTGGCCTCCGGGTCACGGCGCTTAGACATCGGGTAAAAGCACCAAGCTGTTTTATTCTCAGGGGGAAGCTTTGGGTAAAGACGGGCTTGCTTCATTTCCTCTGGAACGCCTGCAGCATATTCAGAGATTTCAGTTAATGAAAAATAGCTATCTACGATTTTTAGGCCAGCAGAATCTACTGAACTTTGAAAATCCCTTAGATCCCAAAGATCTTCCCCTAAGACCATCAATGCCAAATCTGCCTTGTGCCCTAGCATCACGACAACAACAACTTGTAAACCTTTGTCAAGAGTTTCTGAAACCGTTTTTTTGAGTTTCTCTGCATCTACCGAACTTTGATACTTGCAGAAAAGATGAAGAACCCCTAGCCCCTCTGATGGTTTCGATGCTAAATCCATTCTTAGAGTCTACGGAAACTAGCTTGATCTAACTCTAAGAATAAAGATTGATCCGGTCCCCACGAGCAAAACCACCTAGTTGCAATCCTGCTGCCTTAGCAGTATCCACCGCAAGCGCTGAAGGTCCACTAACAGCAATCAAACAAGCAAAACCTGCTGCCCAGGCTTTCTGAACCATCTCAAAAGATGCTCTACCACTAACCCAAAGACCCATCTCGTTTGCCGGTAAAGAATCCTCCAAATATAAATGTCCTACGATCTTGTCAACGGCATTATGTCGACCTATATCTTCGCGAACAACAATGCTCTTACCTGATCGATCAAAAGCCATTGCGGCATGAACAGAGCCAGTTGCTCCAAAAAGATCTTGTTCTTTTTGAATGTTGTAAGCGACTGAAGTAAGAATATTTGTATCAAAAGCTTCTGAGGTTAAAGGCTCTAAAGACTTCAACAGATTTTCAATGGCCTCTACTCCACAAATTCCACATGAAGACGAAGCAGGTCCAAGTCTCGATACTGGCTTCGAAACAGAACCATCTACATCTACAGTTACATCATTGAATTCCGCTTCTAATGCACTTGATTGTCCGCAATATCTGATCGATTTAATCTTCACGTCATGAAGTAGTCCTTCAGTTAGGCAAAATCCTGCTGCGAGTTCAAAATCATTTCCCGGAGTCCGCATAGTAGTACCTATGAGTTCTCCGTTAAGTCGTATAGAGATCGGCTCTTCAACAATCACTTCATCTGGAACTCGCTGACTTTTCCCAGATTCTATTTTTTCGGTAAAAACTTTGACTGTTCTACCACGAGCGGTCACAATTTTCCTCCAAATACACAGCAATGTTTAAATAAACACTATTGTCAAATCATTCATAAAATTACTTTTTCTATGCCTTTGACAAACAAAAGACCACGTTTCGAAGCTATTCTCTAGCAAATTGCTCATATTCCGTTTTTAACCTGAGAATCTTAAAGCAGAGGGGGGAAATGAATAGAAATGTAATTATCACATGTGCAATAACTGGTGCAGGTGATACAACCGACAAGAGTGAAAACGTCCCGGTAACTCCTGAGCAAATCGCAGTTTCTGCACTCGAAGCTGCGAAAGCGGGTGCCGCAATCGTCCATTGCCATGTTAGAGACCCAGAAACTGGAAAAGGATCAAGAAATCCCGACTACTACGAAGAAGTGGTTAACAGAATAAGGGAAAAAGACAGTGAGGTGATAATTAACTTAACTGCCGGCATGGGAGGCGATTTGGTCATCGGTCCTGACAGCGACCCAATGGATTTTGGAGAAGGAACAGATCTTGTGGGAGCGCAAGAAAGATTACAGCATGTAGAAAGAATACGACCTGAGATTTGTTCACTGGACTGCGGCTCACTGAACTTTGGTGACACTAATGAGGTTTATATCTCGACTCCAGAAATGCTCAGAGAAATGACCCAAAAAGTTAGAAATCTAGGTGTACGTCCTGAACTGGAAATTTTTGATACTGGAAATCTTTGGTTTGCTGAAACAATGATCAATGAAGGTCTACTCGACCCTCCTTTCTGGATCCAACTATGTCTCTCCATACCATACGGAACTCCTATGGATATTGGGATACTTAATGCAATGATCAACCGGCTACCAGAAGGCGCAGAATTTACCTCTTTTGGTTTAGGGGCTATGCAAATGCCAATGGTCGCACAATCAGTGATGCTTGGAGGTCACGTAAGGGTCGGACTTGAAGACAATTTGTACCTAGAAAAAGGTGTACTAGCTACAAATGCAGATCTGGTCGAAAAAGCTGTAAAAATTATCGAACTAATGGGAGCTTCAATCCAATCACCAGATGACGCTCGAGAAACACTGAATCTAAAATGATAACGCTTAGCATTTTTACAATTTTCTTATGAATGAATCAATCGCCTGTATAGGCATGGGTGTAATAGGTTGCGGTTGGGCTTCACATTTTTCTGGCCAAGGTATCGAGGTGCATGCCTGGGATCCTGATTCAAAATCAGAAGATCTTTTTAAAAGAACGATTGAACAGGCTTGGCCATCAATGGAAAAACTGGGTCTAGCAAACGGAGCTTCTCCAGATCTCGTGATTTTCCATAAAACAATCGAAGAAGCTGTTGAAAACTGTTCATTAGTTCAAGAAAGTTCTCCTGAACGACTTGAACTAAAACAAGAACTCCTTTCGACAATTGATAAAGCTTGTACCTCTGATTGTGTAATAGCATCGTCAACCTCGGGTTATTTAGTTAGCGATCTGGCATCAGAGTGTTCAGTAGCACCGGAACGTGTAGTGGTAGGGCATCCATTTAACCCTGTTTATCTACTTCCACTTGTAGAGCTTGTGGCAGGACCTCAAACCTCAGTATCTACCATGGACAAGGCTGAAAACATTTATTCGAATTCTGGAAAAACGGTGCTACGCCTCGAGAAAGAAATTGACGGTTTTATAGCTGATCGACTTCAAGAAGCAATGTGGCGTGAAGCCTTACATATGGTAGCTAACGGAGAGGCAACCGTAGAACAATTGGATCTATCCATTACTGCCGGACCCGGTCTGAGATGGGCTTTAATGGGACCGATGCTTACATTCCATTTGGCCGGAGGTGAGGGGGGTATGGCTCATATGCTTGACCATTTCGGACCTTCGCTTGAATCCCCTTGGACAAGATTAAAGGCTCCAGAATTAACTGAAGATCTCAGAAATGCAGTTGTAGATGGTTGCTCAGAAGAAGCAGACGGCAGATCTGTAGCTGACTTGGTAATTGAGCGTGATAAGGGGCTTACAGCGATTATCCAAACAATTAATGACTTAAATATTAAAACTTCAGAGAAAGATACAAATAATGAAGGAAGTGATTGAAACAGGAGATTTCGATTTCTATCCGATAGAACATTACATTGTTGATTCTTCTACCGATGGGAAAAAAGTCGAAGTTAGATGGAATGACGATCATCTAAGTAAATTTCACTTTCTTTGGTTAAGGGACAACTGCCCTTGTTGCGTTCATCCAGATACACGAGAACCTATTTTCAGTGTGGTATCCATCCCTAATGACCTGCGCATTTCATCTGTATCTGTAACAGAGACAGGTTTCTTAAAAATAATCTGGTCAGGAGAATCGCATACAAGTTGTTTCCATCCCGGTTGGCTCCGGGCTCACTGTTTAGATTTATCGAAAAAAACTTTCCCTTCCTATATTACATGGGACGCAAAAACTAAAAAAGAGCCAGATCGCTTCGATTGGAACGAAATTATTTCTGATCCAGAAATAGAAAAAAAATGGCTTTGCTCACTAGTTGAAGCTGGATGTTGTATTACAAATAATGTCGAACCTTCGAAAAACGGTCTAATTCAGGTAACAGAAAGAATAGGTGTAGTTAGGGAAACTAATTTTGGTCTTTTCTTTGACGTAGAAGCAAAAACTGGACCAGATACAGCTGCTTATACAACGATTGAGCTTCCTCCTCATACAGATCTACCTACACGTGAATACCAACCAGGACTCCAACTACTTCATTGTCTAAAAAATTCTGTCGCAGGGGGAGAATCAATTTTAGTTGATGGTTTTCGTGTAGCTGAAGAAATCCGCTCACTCGAACCTGAATTCTTTAAATTGCTCACTTCAGTTCCGTGGGACTTTGGTAACCGCAGCACCGTTACTGATTACCGTTGGAAAACTCCAATGATTCATTTAAATGAAGATGGAAAAATCGAAGAAGTTAGAGTTGGTAACTTTTTACGTGTTCCTCTACAAGTCGATTTCGATCTCATTGAACCCATGTATAAGGCATATCAATTGTTCGAGACACTTAATCAAGATGACCGTTTCAAATTACGTTTCCGACTGGAACCAGGTGAGTGTCTGATTTTTGACAATCGCCGCGTGTTACACGCCAGAGATTCATTTGATTCTTCTACTGGCGAAAGGCACCTTTACGGCTGCTACATAGAACGTGATGAACTTTGGTCTTCTATCCGAATGATTGAACGGAGAAATAGACAAAAAATAATCAATTCTTCTTCGAATGAGTAATACTAACATTAGGTAAATTTGATCTAGATGGGGAAACCATGACTGAACGTCTTACTGTGCCGAGGATTAAAGAAAATGGAAAGCTTCGTGAATGCACTTGGGAGGAAGCACTGAACAAAGCCGCTGAAGGTTTTAGATCTGTAATTAATTCGCATGGATCTAATGCCTTTGGGATGTTCAGTTGTTCCAAAACAACCAATGAAGTCAATTACGCAGCACAAAAATTTGCAAGAAAAGTAATCGGCTCGAACAATATCGACAGTTGTAATCGAACTTGACATGCCCCTAGTGTCGTCGGTCTGGCGACAGTGTTTGGAGCAGGAGGAGGAACTTCCTCTTATAAAGAGATCGAAGAAACAGATGCCATTGTTCTTTGGGGTTCAAATGCTAGAGCCGCTCACCCAATATTCTTTCATCACCTTTTAAAAGGAGTGTCAAACGGTGCTCGTATGTGGGCAGTAGACCCGAGGAGAACCGACTCAGCAAAATTTGCTGATGTCTGGTTAGGTATTAATGTCGGCAGCGATATCGCTCTTGCCAATGGAGTAGCTCATGAAATAATCGATGCAGGCCTGGAAAACAAAAAATTTATTGCGAATGCAACTACCGGTTTTGAAGATTTTGCTGCTCATATTGAACCATGGACCCTAGAGAGAACCTCTGAAATAACTGGTGTGCCTGTCGAAGCAATACGTGATCTAGCTCATGGATATGCAAATGCTGAAAAAGCTCAGATTATGTGGACTCTGGGTATAACAGAACATCACACAGCAGTTGATAATGTTCTCGCTCTTTGCAATCTGTCTCTTTTGACTGGCCACGTAGGTCGTTGGGGTTCTGGATTGGTGCCATTGAGAGGTCAGAACAATGTTCAAGGTGGTGGCGACATGGGAGCTTTGCCTAATAAACTCGCTGGATTTCAGGATTTGGCTGATGAGGAAATAAGAGTGAAGTTCGAAACCGCTTGGGGTTCTAAAATTCCACCTGAACCGGGGTGGCACCTTACCGACATGTTTAATGCAATGGGACGAGGAGAGCTGCGCGCCTTGTATGTAATCGGTGAAAATCCAGCAGATTCTGATGCGGATGTGAACCATGCACGTGAATTATTAGAAGGTCTTGACATGCTTGTGGTCCAGGATGTGTTTATGACTCGCACAGCTGAAATGGCTGATGTTGTACTGCCCGCTGCGCTTGGTTGGGCGGAATCAGATGGAACTGTAACTAACAGTGAACGCCGAGTTCAACGAACTCGAGCAGCTATTAAACCACCGGGTGATGCACGTGAGGAGATTGAAATAATCTCTGAGTTAGCTAGATATCTAGGTGACGACAGTTGGGGTCGACCAACAGCTGAAGATCTTTGGGAAGAGTTACGAACTGTCTCACCTATGCATGCTGGTATGTCTTGGGAAAGAATTGAAAACGAGGGTGGTATCCAATGGCCCTGTCCTGATGAAAACCATCCCGGAAGTCCGTTCCTTCATGAGCGACTTTGGAAACAACCAGTCGAGGGAAGACTTGCACCATTCTCTTGTGTCGACGATCGACCTCCGATTGAATCGCTAGATGACAATTACCCTTTGCGCTTAACCACAGGTAGAGCTTTGGATTCATATAACACAGGAGTGCAAACAGGAAACTACAACTCTCCAATTAGAACTGGAGAAGCTTTAGAGGTTTCTACTGCAGATGCTGAAAAACTCGGCATCTCAGCGGGTGAAAGAGTCATAGTTTCATCTCGTCGGGGAAGTATTGAAATGACAATCAAAATTGATCCTGATCTTCCTTTAGGTCTGACCTTTACAACCTTTCATTTCCCGGAACTGGTAGATGTAAACCAACTGACAAATAGTGCTTACGATCCAAAATCTGGCACTGCCGAATTCAAAGCCGCAGCAATACGTGTGGAGAAAATGATCAATGCCTGACATAAAATTTGGGACTTCTCTACCTACTGACAGTGAGAAAAAAGCTGTAGATGAGACAATTAAATCCTTTGGACCAGTAACACTAGAGATAACAGAGCGGCTTGTTTATGCTGGCCATCAACGCACTCAAGAACGTCGACACCTTCTGTTACCGGCTCTTCATTCGCTACAAAATACTTCCGGTTGGATAAGCCCAGGTGGTCTTGATTACGTCTGTCGTGTGCTGGAAATTCCACCAGCTGAAGCTTATAGTGTGGCAACTTTCTACCATCTCTTCTCATCGCAACCACCGAGTGGAAATCAAATACTCCATGTATGTGACGACATAGCCTGCGGACTCAAAGGAGCTGAAGGTCTTATTGACGATCTAAAAAAAGAAGGATACGAAACTAAACCAAGTCCATGTTTAGGCCAATGCGAACGAGGACCAGCCGTGTTTATCCAACAAATTGCCTCACACGACAGTGTTGTAGTTGACGCTGACCTAGAGCAAATCAATAAATCGTTAAATGAAAATTCTGAAAACGACTCGATTAAATTGCCACAAGCAGGATCTGATCAATTGCGACTACTGGCTCGAGTTGGAATCATTGACCCAAATAGTCTTGACGACTATAAATCTCATGGAGGTTATAAAGCTCTAACCAAAGCTCTTGAAATGGAAGCTGACCAAATTATTGAAGAGGTTTCAAAGTCAGGTTTAAGAGGTAGAGGAGGAGCCGCTTTCCCAACAGGGGTCAAATGGAAAGCCGTAGCTGACGAAAAAGGCAAAACACATCACCTAGTTTGTAACGCTGATGAATCAGAACCAGGGACTTTTAAAGATCGAGTTCTGATGGAGAATGATCCTTTCGCTTTGATCGAATCAATGACTATAGCTGGTATTGCCATAGGTGCGGAAAAAGGATGGTTCTATGTACGGGGTGAATATCCAGTCGCTAGACAACGTTTGAGTGAAGCAATTGTAAAAGCTAAAAAGTTTGGATTACTTGGAGACGATATTTTAGGTTCCGGTAAAAAATTTGAAATTGAAATTAGAAGCGGTGCAGGCGCTTATATTTGTGGCGAGGAAACGGCTTTATTTAACTCAATAGAAGGATTTAGGGGTGAGCCACGTAACAAGCCGCCCTTCCCTACTACTAATGGTCTTTTTAATGAACCAACGGTGGTTAACAATGTTGAGACTTTGGCAAATATCCCTCGAATAATTTTGGATGGCGGGGAGGCTTTCGCTGCTGAAGGAACGGATCAGTCTTCAGGAACTAGACTTTTCTGTTTAAGTGGAAGAGTAGCTCTTCCTGGCCTCTACGAATTTGAATTTGGTGCGACTCTGGGCGAAATATTGGATGCCGCAGGTGGTTTCTCGGGATCAGGAAGTCTCAAAACAGTTCTCCTTGGTGGAGCAGCGGGTAGTTTTGTAACTCCAGAATCAATCGATCTGCCTCTAACATTTGAAGGCACTCGTGATGCTGGTGTTTCCTTGGGTTCAGGGGTAATAATGGCTTTTAGCGATAGGGACGAATTAACAAAAACTGTTCTACGTATAGCTGAATTTTTTCGTGATGAATCATGTGGTCAATGTGTACCTTGCAGAGTTGGAACAGTTAGGCAAGAGGAATTACTTATTAGAATTGCTGATAAGAACTCAGTTGAGACTGACATATCATTATTCGATGACTTAGCTGCTGTAATGTCTGATGCTTCGATTTGTGGTTTAGGTCATACTGCAGCATCAGCGGTTCGGTCCGCTTTAAATCTAAGACTTTTGGAAACCCAAAAATGAGTGAAGCTACAAAAAGATATTCTGAAACCCTCGTTGACATTACACTCAATGACAAAAAAATTTCAGCTCCTGAAGGTTCAACGATCTTAGATGCCTGCAAGCAAGCCAATATAGACACCCCAACGCTTTGCTGGGCAGAGAATTTAACTCCGGTAAACGTATGCAGAGTTTGTGTAGTCGAAGTAGAAGGCTCCAGAGCGTTGGTTCCATCGTGTTCTCGGCCAATCGAAGACGGGATGGTGATTTCGACCAATTCTGAAAGAGTGAATACCAGCAGACGTATGGTTTTGGAATTGTTGGCTTCATCAGTTGAGCTGGATAGAGCAGAGAATGAAATCCTTGAATGGATGGATCATTACGGCTCTAACCCTGATCGCATGGGTAACTCAAGTGAAATTAAAACATCTAAACAACCTGTAAAAATCCAAGATGACCTTTATGTTCGAGACTATGAAAGATGTATTCTCTGTTATAAGTGTGTTGAAGCATGCGGTGACGATGCTCAACACACTTTTGCAATAGCTACTGCAGGCCGTGGTTTTGAAGCACACATCTCAACCGAATTTGACATTGAGTTACCAGATTCCGCTTGTGTTTACTGTGGTAACTGCATAGGGGTTTGTCCTACTGGTGCCTTAGTTTTTAAAACTGAACATGACATGCGAGAAGATAATTCTTGGGATCCTGATAATCAAAAAGTCACTGAGACTATTTGCGGTTTTTGTGGAGTTGGTTGCAATTTAGAATTACATACTCAGGATGAAAAAATTGTCAAAGTGACATCTCCATCAGATCACTCCGTCACAGAAGGGCACCTTTGCATTAAGGGTAGATTTGGCTGGCAACACGCTCATCCAAAAAACTAAGAAAGCGTCTCTTTCTCCAAAGAAATAATAATTGCACAACCCTCTCCATGTTTTTTTGAAAAGTGGCCAAAAAAACTAATCAACAAATATTGGATTCCATATTTTTTACGGATTGCATTAGTGATTAACGTATATTCTTTTTCACCTATATCGACTACTCTTGCTTCACCTTCGCAAACTTGAGAATCGGCTTTGATCACACCTTTAGAATTGCAAGGCTGTAGATCAACACTCGAGTTTCGGAGAATACGCTTAACTTTCCAACTCTTTTTGCCAGTTGTAAAGCCGACTCGACCATCATCTAATAAAGCAATCCAGACCGGTGTTCTTTTACGATTTCCTTCTTTTGTCCATGTTGAAAGACTCACATAACGTTCGTCTGAGATCAATTTAGAAATCCATATCTGGCATACCAGCGCCAGCATTTTCTTCTGGAGCATCAGCAATTACTGCTTCGGTTGTGAGAAAGAGTGCAGCTATTGATGCGGCATTTTGTAAAGCTGAACGAGTTACTTTTGCAGCATCAATAATTCCGGCTGCTATAAGATCTTCATATTCACCTGTAGCTGCATTGAGACCGTTTGGACCTGTTTGATCCTTAACTTTCTGAACTACTACTCCACCTTCCATACCAGCATTAACAGCAATCTGATTCAAAGGTGCCGCCAAGGACCGAGCCACTATGCTTGCTCCGGTCGCCTCGTCATGCTCCAATTTTGAAGCAGCTTTTTCTACTGCGGTTTGTGCTCTTAGAAGAGTTACACCTCCACCAGCCACAACGCCCTCTTCAATTGCTGCTTTTGTAGTACTAACGGCATCCTCAATACGATGCTTCTTTTCTTTTAGTTCTACCTCAGTAGCAGCGCCTACTTTAAGGACAGCTACACCACCTGAAAGCTTTGCTAGTCTTTCTTGCAATTTTTCACGATCATAATCAGAATCTGTGTTATCTATCTCCGCTTTAATTTGAGCAATTCGTCCAGCAATGGCATCTTGATCACCAGCCCCTTCAACAAGAGTGGTTTCATCTTTTGTGACTACCAATTTTCTAGCGGAACCTAACATGTCAATTGTTACTGAATCGACCTTCAGGCCAACCTCTTCGGAGATAACCTGCCCTCCCGTGAGTATTGCTATATCTTGAAGCATTGCTTTTCTTCTATCTCCAAAACCAGGAGCTTTTACAGCAACTGAAGTGAAAGTTCCTCTGATCTTGTTAACTACTAAAGTAGCAAGCGCCTCACCATCAATATCTTCGGCAATAATCACCAAAGGTCTACCAGCTTGCATCACTTTCTCTAGAGCAGGAACCAGGTCTCGAACTGCAGAAATCTTTGAACCTACAAGCAGAAGATAAGGATCTTCTAAAACTGCTTCCATCCTGTCAGGGTCAGTAACGAAGTAAGGCGAAATGTAACCCTTATCAAAACGCATTCCTTCTACAAGATCCATCTCTAAGCCAAATGTTTGTCCCTCTTCGACTGTAATAACTCCATCTTTTCCTACTTTGTCTATGGCTTCAGAAATCATTTCACCTATTTCAGAATCAGCAGCTGAAATTGAAGCGACATTGGCAATTTGCTCTTTATCGCTTGAGACGTCAACCGATTCGGAAAGAATAGCTTCAACTGCTGCTTCAACAGCTGCTTCAATTCCTCGCTTGAGGGACATAGGGTTAGCTCCAGCAGCAACATTTCTTAAACCTTCACCGACCATAGACCAAGCAAGTACTGTCGCTGTAGTAGTTCCGTCACCAGCCACATCATCAGTTTTCTTAGCTACTTCTTTAACTAATTCTGCCCCAATTCTTTCATACGGGTCTTCCAGATCAATTTCTTTTGCGATTGATACACCGTCATTTGTAATCGTTGGGGCTCCCCACTTTTTATCTAAAACAACGTTTCTACCTTTAGGTCCCAAGGTGACACGCACGGCGTCTGCCAACTGGTTCATACCTTTTTCGAGCCCTCTGCGAGCCTGTTCATCAAAAACAATATTCTTAGCCATTAAGCAAGCCTTTCATCAAAGAATTGAAGCAGATTTCGTGTTAAAAGTGCTCTGGCACTCTTCTGCTTAGACTGCTAATCCAATCATGCTAAGAAGAAAAAACCAACCTTTTTCACGCCAAAACACCTAGAAAACAAAGTTTTTTAACTTTTTTCAAATAAAACTGTTATTGCGATAATGACTCTATTCGTTCAGTGACTAATCTCTCAATGCATAGTTCAGTCTCTGCAAAAGAGCGTTCTTGACCAAAAGTTTCTACTAAGGAAACACAGTCAACTTTTTCAGCAACTTCAGCACTAATTTCACCTGCAATTACAAAAACTGGAACTGAAGCTGCATCTGCGTAACGACACACACCTGAAACAACTTTCCCTTCGAAAGATGTCTTATCGAGATAACCCTCACCTGTAATCACTATGTCTGATTCTAAAATCATTTCATCGAGACCAATTTCTTGAGCGATGTAATCAAACCCATCAACTAATTTGGCTCCAGCAACAAGTAGCCCGCCTGCAAGACCTCCAGCTGCCCCACCTCCCGGTATCTCTTCAACTAAAACTTTGTATTCTTCTTCATAAATCTGAACAAGCCGTTTTAGACGCCGGTTGAGAAACCTTATCTGCGTAGCAGAAGCTCCTTTCTGAGTAGCAAAAGAATCAGCTGAAGAAAGAAAGTCTGTTCGGACATCACACGCTGCTATAAGTTCAATACCTTTATAGCGAGCAAGTGAACCCATCGCCTTTAAAGCTTCCAGACCACCATCTGTGCTAGCGGAACCACCAAGACCAACGATTATACGTTTCGCTCCTTGTTCTAAAGCACAACGAATTAATTCTCCAGTACCTTTTGTTGTTGCTTCTAAGGGATTATTGGCTTCAGATCCTCCTGCTAGCGTGAGACCCGATGCTCTAGCCATTTCAATTACTGCTGTTTTATCAGCTAATCTCCATTCTGCTTCTACAGGTTTTCCCAAAGGGCCAGTGACAGTAGTTATACGATTAGGACCTCCGAGAACTTCCAGAGTTCCTTCACCTCCATCTGCCAGTGGAGCGCTTACAGCAACCCCGCCAGCCCTATCAACTGCCTTATTGATTGCATTAGCAACTTCTCCTGCAGTTAAAGAACCGCGAAACTTATCTGGGGCGGCTAAAACCCGCACCTTTACGAACCGTAAATCTCTTTATCAGATCCCAGAAATACGATTATGTCTGCAGTATCAACTCTTTCCATACTTCCTTCAGGAACGGAAAGTCCATTAGTCGGGAAAGAGGTAAGCAAGTCGGGCATTATCCCAAGGATGTCGGTTACACCTTTTGCATCAGGTGAAAATTCAGGTCTGTAATAAACCCAAGACTTTTCATCTTTGTTTCCATTAGCTGGTGACAAAGTTGTGAATCCATGAGGTTTCAGAAGATTTGTAACTGCTCCCGCAGCTCCTCCTACACCAGAACCATTTAACACAAGAACCTTCACATCACTTGGAGGTCTAGTCGGTAATGGCGGCTGACTTGTTGTAGTTGTTGTTTCAACCATCACAACAGTAGTTGTTGAAATTTCCTCAATATCCAAAGGTGGCAAATCAGCCGGTTGTTCCTCTGCAACCTCACTAGATGAGCTTGATGAGCTTGATGAGCTTGATGAGCTTAAAGCAGTGTTCTGAAGATCGTCATCCAAACCTTTCCACAAGATTACAAGACCAAGAACAAACGCTACAAAAATTAACAGAAACGCCCTAGGAGCTGCAGATGAGTTGCTAGGTGCGATTCCCTTTCCCCCCAAAGGTGATTGAAAACTCATTGTCTACCTTTTCCATCGATTGCATTCTGCTGTCGACCAGAACTTTTTGTAATCACCATTCTCTTCTCTCTTAAATCTAAACCTATACCAAATCATCCTCCGATAAAGGATCATAATCAAGTACCCCCTGATAGTTTGCTAACTTAGCTCTAGATAAATAAATGCCCGAGTAGCTCAGTTGGCCAGAGCAGCCGCCTTGTAAGCGGCAGGTCATCGGTTCGAATCCGATCTCGGGCTCAAGTTACCGGTGCCGTGAAACTTCAAAAGCAGCAATCGCTGCTGCTGTTGAAACATTCAATGAAGCCAGAACTCCTTTAAGTGGTATATGAACCAATTCGTCACAACGCTCTCTAGTCAATCTAGATAAACCACGTCCCTCGGAACCCAGGACCAAAGCAATTGGCTGATCTGCAATTTTCAGATCGTAAAGAGGTGTCGACCCTCCCGCATCTAATCCCACTATCCAGATCCCAGACTCTCTTAGACGTCCGAGAGCGGCTGGTATGCCACTTGCTGTAGCAATTCTAAGATGCTCAATTGCTCCTGCCGCGGTCTTAGTTACAGCTGGAGTTACTCTGGCCGAACGGTGTCGTGGGAGAATCACCCCTGTAATCCCAGCGCACTCAGCCGAACGTAAAATAGCTCCTAAATTCCCAGGATCAGTAACTCCATCCACAACAAGCAAGAAAGGTTTTGAACCACCTATTTTTGAATCAATCAACTCTTCTATTTCATAATTTGGCAAAGGTGCCGCTAAGGCAACAACACCTTGCGGGGATTCCGTCTTTGCCATTGACTCAAATCGGCCTCGAGGAATCTCTTTAATCGGCACTTTTGCTTCATCAGCTAGATCAATGATGTCATCTAGTATTGGAGCATCATCAAGATCTCCAGCCAAAAAAACTTCACGAGTTTTACGAGTTCCTGCGATCAGCAACTCCCTCACAGCTTGACGACCTTCAACTTGATCTCCTGCTAAAACCTTTTGTTGAGACTTCTGATGTCGAATAGGTGTAGTGCCCCTCTGGCCTTTGTTGCTTCTTGGGTTTCCTTTATAATTACGTTTCTTATTCATGTTTAGATATAAGAGCAACTACTAGACAAGCAGCGCCTTCCCCTTTTCCAATGAAACCCAAGCCTTCCGCTCTCCGACCCTTAACGGTGATAGGAGCATTTAAAATTTTCGACATCCGTTCTTGAATACTGTTTTTATATGGAGATAACTTAGGAGATTCCAGGATTACGTTGCAATCAACATTGCATATTTCCCAGCCTTCTTCATTCAATGATTCAACAACATTTTTTAGCAGTTCCATACTGTTCGCATTCGAAAAAGAAGGATCCGCATCAGGAAAACGTTGACCTATATCATCTAGACCCGCAGCACCTAATAACGCATCAGCTGTTGCATGAGCTAACAGATCAGCATCACTATGGCCATCTAAGCCAGGTCCGGGTAGAGTTTCTCCTCCAATAATCAAAGGGCGGTCATCATCACCGGAAAAAGGATGAACGTCGAAACCCTGCCCTATTCTAAATGTAGACATAACCATCCTTTCTAAACAGGTTTTTTGCCAATCAAAAAATGTTCAGCAATTAACAAATCTGAGCTAACTGTAATCTTTAAATTACTTGGATCACCATCGACAAAATCAATTGTTCCGCCCGCTAATTCGACTAAGGAGGAGTCATCAGTAGCATCTTCGTCACTCAAATAAGCTTCACGCAATAAAGTCGCATTAAATGCCTGTGGAGTCTGGACAGCAACCACTTCATCTCGATTTATCTGCTTACCGTTAACAGACCGCAATGAATCGGTTATCGGAACTACAGGCACTACTGCTTCAGCCCCGTCTTTAATTTTTTCAATAACCAATTCAAATAGCTTTTTAGAAGCAAGAGGCCTCACGCCATCATGGACTATTACCGTCTCACAGTCATACGGCACCTTTGCCAGTCCACATCTAACAGAAGCAGATCTAGTCGCTCCCCCCTTTACCACTTCACAAAATTGATCGATGTTTTTAAGGCAGCTTTCAACGAATTCAATATCTTCCTCTGAAGTCACAACAACTATTCCATCAGATATAGCGGAAGCAGTAATGACGGAATGAAGCAAAACTGGTATTCCTGCAAGTTCAGCTAACTGCTTCCTGCTCCCAAAACGAAATCCTTCACCTGCAGCTACCACAATTGTCCAAATTTTCATACCGACCCTTTACAGCTGAAATAAAATTTAAACATTTCCTTGCTTCGTCTAAATAGTTTCTACGTATTAGCATGACCTGTGAAATGATAGATCACACCCTTTTTGTTGAATCAATGCTTTTTGGCAAATTAACCGAAAAAGAACTTGGAATAATTGTAAAAGCATCGAGTAAAAGAGACCTTCTACGTGGAGACGTATTATTTCGAGAAAATGATAAACCTAACTCTCTTTTTCTAGTCGAATCGGGTCGAATAGCCATAGTAAATAAGTCATTCATTGGTAAAGAATCTGTAGTGGCTCTTATGGAAAACGGCGACCTTTTCGGTGAAATGGGCTTGTTTGATGACAAAGGAAGATCAGCAGAAGCTCGCGCACTAGAAGAATCATGTGTGATCGAAGTTCCTTTCGAACCCATAAAAAAACTTTACGAAAAAGACCCCTCCCAGCTATGGGAAGTCGTCACAATGCTTGTGGCTCGTTTAAGAAATATGGATGAGGTTTTAGCGGATTCTGTTTTTCTAGATGTAACTGGAAGAACAGCAAAAAGACTTCTTGAAATTTCTGATAACGAAGACGAATTTTCCTTACCAGTAACTCAAGAAGAACTGGCAGGAATGGTTGGAGCATCGAGAGAAAGAGTCAATAAAGCAATAGCGTCTTTTATTAAACTCGGCTGGATTGAACAATTTGACCGCACATACAGAATTACTGACCGCGAACAACTTACAATTCGTTCACGTTAACTATCGCCTAGCACCCAGTCTTTTGCCTTCATCCATGCATCTGCAGCATCTAAAGGGCGGTGGGCTGGTCTTGACGAATCGTGCACAAACCCGTGGTCAGCTCCTTCATAGCTAACCACCGTAACCCCTGTTGATGATAAAAGATTCACATCTTCTTTTGGGGTCCAAGTATCCTCACTTCCTACAATCGCTAAAACAGATTCAGCGTTACCTTTCTGTAAACAAGAAATAGGCTCTGAATGACCTTCTGATTTCCAAGCTTCTGGCACTCGAATCATTCCATAAAAAGAACAATGTTTAGAAAACCTCTGGGAGGAAACAGCTTTCAATGTGTACATGCCCCCCATGCAAAAACCCAAAATAGCGACTTTTTCGCTTTGGAGCGCATCGGCAGCTTCTATTGCGTCACCTACAACTCGGCTGTCCTCTAATCTCGAAGCTGCTTCAAGTCTTTCTTCTACATTTAAATGCTCTAACCCTGGATAAAGCTCGAAAGAACAAACGTTTATATCCCACTCAGAAGCTAAATGCTTAGCCATGTCGAAGAACAAAGGACGGAGACCCATTACGTCCGGAATAATTACAAGACCCGTTCCACCTCTATCTGAAACAGATTTTTCGATCACTGCCTTTGTGCCTGAAGGGAGTGTTATTTGCATCTATTGATCCTATTAGAAGGAAAAAGAATTAGTTTTATTTTCCAAACAACTCAGCGAAACCCTCGATCCTTGGATGTGTAAACCCACTTGGAATTGGCACCTGACTTTGCATCAAAACCGTCGACATTCCCAGACCGCGAGCAGCCTCTAAAGTTGCTATCTCAGAATCCACAAGAAGCATGTTTGAAAAAGAAACACCTGTTAAACGTCTTAGAGCTTCAAAAATAGAATTACTCGGTTTCCTCACACCGTATTCTCCGCTGACAACCCAGTGTTGAATGTAATCTTCAACGCCCAACCGTCCACGTAACTGCTGAGACCAAGACAAAACAGAATTAGTAATACAAGCGACTGGAATCCCACGTCGCTTCATTTGCTCCAAAAATGGTAATGCGTCAGACCGAAGTCGAACAAGGTTTAAATACCGAGCATCAATATCAACTGGATCACCTTGGAGTCCAACACTTTCCCAAAACTCTTCGGGGCTTAACTGACCTAAACTAGCCGAACGATAACGATCAGCGATTTCGTCTGCATCAACTAGCCCACCATTTTCTCTGACAAAAGGAACCAGCAACCCTTCAGGGTCAGCTCCTCCATCCCAAATAACACCCTTCCCGCCTACTACGACAAGTCTGACACTTTTATCAGTTTCTTCATTTTCTTTTGTCGTTACATCTTCAGTGATCTCTGAAGTTTTATTGAGTTTCCTTGAATTTTCTGAATCTCTTTCATTTCGAGTAGTCGAAGTAAAATGTCTAAAACCTCTAAAGAGCAGAAACAATAAAGCAGCAGCAAAAAAAACATATGCAACTGTTCGCCAAGCCTTTGGTTTTGGATAATCAATTGTAGAAGAACTTGCAAAAGGCGTAGAAGTCGGATCTCCTAAAGGGACTGTCCATACAGCATTGTTCAACTCAGTGTCATCACCAGGTAATGACACTGAAAAATTCATTAAAAAGGAATCAGCAGGATCACAAATGGCATCACAGCCTGATAAAAAAGAAAGATCTTCTAAACTTCTTCCAAAGAATTTCCCACCCAATACTTCGTCTAAAGCAGGATCAGAGAATAAAGCAAGGCCATCTGAGAGGTTAATCTTTCCCTCAATTATCCATAGTTTCTTAGCAAATGACTTTTCACTCACAAGACTAATCTCAGAAAAAACTGTAGGCCCCGCAATCTCTTCTAAAACACTGACTAAAGAATCTACATTTGTGAAATTTTTTGATGCTGAAACAACTATTTTAGTTTTTTCTTCTTGACCTTCAGACAAGGAAACTTTCCAACCAGAGGAAACTAAATCTTCTGTTCGAAGTTGTTTCTCTAGATCTCCTATTAGGCGACTTGCTTCATTATCAAGCCCAACAGAAACCTCTACACTCCCTGTCCCATCATCTTCAACATTTACAGATACTGAACTTTCAACTTTGCACGCAGCAATGAGAAACAGGAAGGTAAATAGAAGTAAAAATTTTTTCATATTAAATTTCAGGAGATTTGCCAATTCTAAACATTAGCAAACTAGCTAAATAGAACTCCTTGATGGAGTTAAATAGCCGACAAATTTCTATTCAACTCCCTCAGTTACCATCTCCATGGTAGGCGGTTCAAATCCTGCAGTTGATCGGAAAACTACCCTCTTGCCTTCATATGTAGAATCGTCAGCATCTTCCTCTGGAACATCTTCTACGTCCACTATTATGATCTCACCTGCTTTGAATTCTTTATGTAGTAAGCGTTCTGAAAGTGGATCTTCTATGAGTCTTTGGATGGCTCGCCTTAAGGGTCTAGCACCCAATGTTGGGTCATAACCATGTTCAGCTAGATGATGTTTGACCGAGTCAGTCAACTCCAAGCCCATTCCTTGTCCAGCTAATTGATTAGATAAACGGCCGATCATCAAATCAACAATTCTTGTTACTTCTTCCATAGTTAACTCATGGAAAACAATTGTTTCGTCAATTCGGTTAAGAAACTCTGGTCGGAAATGAAGTTTCAAAGCATCTTGGACTTTTTCTTTCATCCTCTCATAACTGACAGCTTCATCGGCCTTAGTGAAACCTAAGTTGGCTTTACGTAGATCTGCTGTACCTAGGTTAGATGTCATGATCAATACAGTGTTTCGGAAATCAACTGACCGCCCTTGAGAATCTGTAAGTCTACCTTCTTCAAGTATCTGCAATAATGTGTTGAAAACATCAGGGTGCGCCTTTTCAACTTCGTCAAAAAGAACTACAGAAAAAGGTTTCCTTCTTACCGCTTCTGTAAGTTGACCTCCTTCGTCATACCCTACGTATCCTGGAGGTGAACCCAAAAGTCTGCTCACCGTATGCTTTTCCATATATTCAGACATATCAAGAGATATCAGAGCCTGTTCATCACCAAAAAGGAACTCTGCCAACGTTTTAGCTAATTCTGTTTTACCGACTCCTGAAGGTCCTAGAAAAACAAACGATCCTGATGGTCGTTTCGGGTCTTTTAAACCGGCTCTAGTTCTTCTAATCGCTTGGCTGACTGCATGTATAGCGTCTTCCTGCCCTATAACTCTCTTATGAAGATCGTCTTCCATGTGAAGAAGTTTCTGAGTTTCTTCCTCAGTCAATTTATAAACAGGTATACCTGTCCATACTGATAGAACTTCCGCTATACACTCTTCATCCACTTCGTCAAAGAGGTCGACACCTGATGATTTAATCTCTTCTTCTCTTTCAGACTTGCTTGAGATTAGTTCTTTCTCTCGGTCACGCAGGTTTCCTGCTTCCTCAAAATCTTGAGATTCAACAGCTGCTTTTTTACGCTGAACAACTTCAGCTAATTCAATTTCAAGTTCCCTTAAATCATCCGGAGTGTTCATACGTCTGAGACGAAGACGGGAACCAGCCTCATCAATTAAATCAATTGCTTTATCTGGAAGATGGCGATCAGAAATATAACGATCAGCTAGATTAGCTGCTGCTATAAGAGCTTGATCAGTGATTGTCACTCGATGATGCGATTCATACCTCTCTCTTAAACCTTTAAGTATTTCAATAGTGTGAGCAACATCAGGTTCATCAACAGTTATTGGTTGAAAGCGTCTTTCCAACGCAGCATCTTTTTCTATATGTTTTCTATATTCTTCCAAAGTTGTTGCACCAATTGTCTGTAGTTCACCTCTAGCCAACATCGGTTTTAGAATGGAAGCTGCATCGATTGCTCCTTCTGCAGCACCGGCTCCAACTAAAGTATGAATTTCATCAATAAACAAGATGATGTCGCCTCTTGTTTTTATTTCTTTTAAAACTTTCTTGAGACGTTCTTCAAAATCACCCCTATAACGGCTTCCTGCTACCAAGGCACCTAAATCCAGAGTGTAAATTTGCTTTCCTTGAATCGTCTCTGGTACATCTCCTCCTGCAACCATTTGAGCAAGACCTTCAACAATGGCCGTCTTACCTACACCTGGTTCTCCTACGAGAACTGGATTGTTCTTTGTACGACGTGAAAGAACCTGCATAACGCGTTCCAATTCGCGCTTTCGACCAATTACTGGATCTAATTTTTTTTCTGTTGCAGCTTGAGTTAAATTCCTTCCAAATTGATCTAAGACAAGAGAACCTGACTGCGATTCGGTTCCTCTACCTCCAGCAGTAGCACCAGCTTTCTCAGATGCAGCCCCCATCGGACCTCCTGATCCGGCATAACCTGAAAGAAGTTGGATCACTTGCTGACGAACTCTAGATAAATCTGCACCCAACTTAACTAATACTTGAGCTGCCACTCCTTCCCCTTCGCGTATCAAACCCAAAAGTATATGTTCGGTGCCAATATAGTTATGGCCTAATTGAAGTGCTTCCCTCAAGGACAGTTCTAAAACTTTCTTTGCGCGGGGTGTGAACGGTATGTGACCACTCGGAGAACTCCCACCTTGTCCAATCAATTCCTCTACTTGACCACGTACACCTTCAAGTGAAATCCCTAAGGACTCGAGCGCCTTAGCGGCAACTCCTTCTCCCTCATGGATAAGCCCAAGTAAAATATGCTCAGTGCCAATGTAATTATGATTTAGCAGACGCGCTTCTTCTTGCGCTAATACAACTACACGACGAGCCCTATCTGTGAACCGTTCAAACAACTGGTAATCTCCCAAAAACTAAAATATTAAATATTAACTGTACCTATCTCTGTAATGTACCAGCGATAAAGAAAACAGCTATTTTGAAGAACCTTTCTTTAACAGTTTCGAGATGGGGTAAAAATGTCGTATCCTCGGCACGTGGACGAAGACTCCTACACGCTCCTTACCTTGCCAGGTATTAAAAATGCCTTGGAAAGAGTGGAAGAAGAATTAAGAATCGCTGTTAAAGCTGATGAGCCTCTTCTTACAAAACTGTCGCGTCATCTTATTGATGCGGGTGGCAAGCGAATCAGGCCAAGTCTTGCTATTGCATCTTCTCAAATACTTGAAGATAAGCCAGTTCCTCCAAGTCGAGAAGTGATTCTTGGTGGTGTAGCAGTCGAATTAGTTCATCAAGGTTCTCTTTATCACGATGATGTAATGGATGGTGCTAAAACTCGCAGAAACGTTAAAAGTGTAAATGAAGAATGGGGTAATCACGAAGCAATTCTTGGGGGCGACTACTTATTGGCAAGAGCCTCTGAAATTGCTGCTGGACTTGGAGCTGAAGTCGCAGGCTTACTCGCCTCTACTATTGCAGCACTCTGTGAAGGTCAAATTCGTGAAGTTAATTCTGCATATGACATCACAAGAACTGAAGACGCATATATGTCTTCTATCTCAGGTAAAACCGGTGCACTTCTTTCAGCTTCAGCAAAAGTTGGGGCGATTGTCTCTAAGTACCCAGAAGACGTAGTTAAGGCAGTAACAACATTTGGAAATCTATATGGCATTGCATTTCAAATTGTTGATGACCTGTTGGATGTAATGGCAAGTGAAAAAGAACTCGGCAAACCTTCAGGTAACGACATGCTAGAAGGCGTTTACACTCTCCCAGTTATCAGAACCCTTAAAGGTCCGAATGGTGAAGATTTAAAAAATCTATTAAGTAACCCCATTAGTAGTGATAAAAGAGATGAAGCCTTAATGATTGTTAGGTCAGATGAATCTATAAAATCTACGATAGAAACCGCTCTAGATTTTACATATGAAGCTCAAAATTCTTTAAAAGACCTTCCAGACAATCCAACGGCAGAAATCCTGAAATCTACTTGCACTATTCTCGCAAATCAGGTCAACCGTTTTAAAAAATAATTAATCCTGCTCGGGTCTTAAAGTTGGGAAAAGAATGACGTCTCTAATCGCCTGAGTGTCGGTGAGGAGCATAACTAGGCGATCTACTCCTATACCAAGTCCACCTGTTGGCGGTAACCCATATTCCAGAGCTCTCAAATAATCCTCATCAATAACCATTGCCTCTTCATCTCCAGCATCCCTACTCTTCTCCTGAGCAGCAAAACGCGACCTCTGATCATCGGGGTCAACAACTTCAGAAAATGCATTACATAACTCCCGACCAGCAACAATGGCTTCAAATCGCTCAACCAAGTCTGGGTTGTCCCTATGAGTTCTTGATAGAGGTGATACCTCTTGGGGATAGTCAGTAACAAATATTGGGCCCCACAGCTCTGGTTCAGTCGTCTTCTCGTAAAGTTCAAGAATCAACTTTCCAGGCCCATAATGATCCTTAAATGGAACCGACAGGTCTTCGCAAAGCTGTCTTAATTCTTCTATTGGAGTTTGCAAACTGATATTGGTTTGAATTTTCTCATTTAAAAGATCCAACATGGTAGATCTTTCCCAAGGAGTGGAAAGATCTAATTCACGACCGTCATATTCAATTACTGTAGAACCGCAAATTTCCAAAGCAAGTTCCGAAACCAAATCTTCTACTAACTTCATAATGTCTTCATAGTCTGCATAAGCTTCATAGAGTTCAAGCATTGTGAATTCTGGATTATGACGCGTAGAAATACCTTCATTTCTAAACACGCGAGCCATTTCAAAAACTTTTTCAAATCCACCAACGACGAGTCTCTTTAGATACAACTCAGGTGCAATTCGTAAAAATAAATCAACATCTAAAGCATTGTGATGAGTTTCAAAAGGACGCGCTGCAGCTCCTCCTGGAATCGGATGAAAGACCGGAGTTTCCACTTCCATGAAATCTCGGTTCTCAAGCCAATTCCGAATTAACGAAATAATACGACTTCTGGTTCTAAACGTCTCACGAGACTGCTCTGTAACCCAAAGATCCACATACCTCTGCCTATAACGAATATCAGTATCAGATATACCGTGCCATTTATCAGGGAAAGAGCGCTTTGCTTCAGCTAAACGAATCCATGAATCAACACGAACGGAAATCTCTCCCCTTTTTGTTTTAATTACTTCTCCTGTTACACCCAACCAATCACCCAAGTGCAGATTAGAAAAAAGTTCAAAATCAGGAGTATTTTTCTCAGAAGCGAACAACTGGATACGATCAGTTGAATCTTGCAAAACGCCAAAAACTATTTTTCCTTGATCACGGCGTAACATCAATCTTCCGGCCACCGAAACTGTTACTCCACTACTATCCCCTTCAGACAAATCTGAATGTTCAGAAAGGAGTTGAGAAGCTGAATTTGTGACTTCGAAACGAAAAGGAATCTCTCTATCCATCATCACCCCTATTTAGATCGTATACAAGTCTTAGACCATGCAAAGTGAGAAATGGTTCAACATGGTCAATTGACGTGGCTACTGGAGCAATCAAATGCGCCAAACCTCCGGTAGCAATCACCGTGCAATCATTTAGCTCTTCTCTAAATCGATCTATCATCCCATCTACTTGCGAAGCGAAACCATAAATAGCTCCTGATTGGAGCGACTCGACTGTGCTTTTACCAATAACACTTCGAGGTTCAGTTAACTCGATAGCTCTTAAAGCAGCAGCTCGTTCAAAAAGAGCATCAAGGCTTATTTCAATACCGGGGGCTATTGCACCGCCAAGAAATTCCCCTTCTAAAGAAATGACATCGAAATTATTTCCAGTTCCAAAATCAACAACTACGGATGGGCCACCATATAAGTCAAAAGCGGCGACAGCATTTGCGATACGATCTGCCCCAACCTCACGAGGATTGTCATAAAGTATTGGCATTCCGGTTCGGACTCCAGGTTCAATAACAACTGGTTCGAGTTCCATATATCTACCAACCATCTCACGTAGGCTCGCTAATACACGTGGAACACCTGAACAAATTGCGATTCCCTCAAATTCGTCTTTGTAACCAGAAGATCTAACCAGATCTCTAATAATTACGGCATGTTCGTCAGAAGTTCGATCATCGTCGGTAGCGATTCGCCAAAAATCCACAAGACCTGCATCGGCCTCACTAGCTGATGCAGAACTTTCATAAAGCCCTATAACCGTCTGAGTGTTTCCTACATCAATGGTTAAGAGCATTCTTTTCCTTTCGTAAATTGATTTTCTATAGAAATTTAGTCTCACACAAAGGTAAGACAAACCACTTGGCTGACTCTCACTTTAAAAACTATTAGTTCTAATGGAATGAAAGACCTACCTATTTTAAGGGTAGTCCCTCAAGAAGGTTCTAGCAGTCGACTTTTAACTTTAGGGAATAACAACACCAATATTGTCTATTAAACGAGCAGCTCCAAAATTACATGCGATTAATATTCGGATCTGCTTCCCAGATTCGAGCACTGAATCAAGTTGAGTGAAAGTTTCAGAATCAACAACTCCTACGTAATCTAAATCACCTTTTGACTCGTTTATCACTATGTCACTTATTAATTTTTTTAAATTTTCAGATTTTTTCTCCCCGCACCTAACCGATTCCGCTCCCTCCATCAAGGCACGGTAGAGAACAGGGGCATCTGCACGTTGCTCTTCTGTCAAATAAACATTTCGACTTGAAAGAGCTAGTCCATCAATTTGACGGATAGTTGGGCAGGCAACAATTTCAACTGGAAATTGATGTCGTTTCACAAGCTCATTTACAACCATCAACTGTTGAAAATCTTTTTCTCCGAAATATGCGCTAGTCGGACCAACAATTTCAAAAAGTCTTGCGACAACTGTTGCAACGCCTTGAAAATGAGATGGCCTGCTCTCCCCTTCAAGGGTTTTTCCGATTTCCCCAATCTCTTCAAGTTCCGGTAGTCCTTTTGGATAAATCTCTCTTTGCGTCGGACAAAAAAGAAGCTCGACTTTATGCCTTAAACAAGTCTCTTCATCTTTTTCCAAACTTAAAGGGTAATCATCTAAGTCTTCTGTGTTAGAAAATTGAAGTGGATTTACAAAAATTGATACAACAGTAGTTTTCTTCTGTCTGACCGAAGTGTCAATCAAAGAAGTATGTCCTTCGTGAAGAGCGCCCATTGTAGGCACGAAACCTATTTCCTCTCCTAGACTTCGCCTTTCACTTAAAAAATTCTGAAAATCTTTAACTGAGGTAACTGTCTCCATGGAAACTATGAATTACTTTGACTTTCAGTCTCTATAAGTTCAACAATCTCTCGCCCATCACTTCCTATTTGCTTTTCGAAAAGCTGTTCAACAACTTCGATTGCACGTGGTCCTGTAGGAACTAATTCACGCCATAAAAGATAAGCCGCAATTAAACCACAAATTTGGTCGCCCAACTCTTCTCGATGTAACAACACTCTTGGATTATCTTCCAGTAGAGAATTCAAACGGGTAAACAAAGCTGTCAATCTTGTAAGACCCTCCTCTGCTCCTCCAAAAGGCATCTGAACCCAACGAACTCCTTGGCTTTCATAAGCCTTTATATTGTCATCATTGGCTAAAAGCGATACAACCACATCGAAGCTGTTTTGCCTGATCCAAATAACTTCTTCTTGTCGTCGAACGCTTCTATGACTTTCGCCAAAACCTCCTGGTCTTTCGCAAATAGCTAAAGAATCCTTGATGACCCAATAAAATTTTCTAGGTTCTATTCCTTGAGCCCACTTACCTCTCATAAATAAACCTCGACTTAATAGAAGATGAATTTCGAAATAGTATTAAAAAAAGTAACTGCATCAGATCGGAGGTTACTGGAGTAAAAACTATAGAACGCAAGTTGTTCGATTTTAATTTCTGCAAATTATTAACTCTCTGAACTAGCTACCCAAATATCAGGCAAATTTCTATAGCGTTCCGCTACATCCAATCCATAACCGACCAACCAGTCCGCCGGTACTTGAAAACCTGCATATTTTATTGTGTCTTCTTCGAATTGAAAATCTTCCCGTACCAGAAGTGCGCAAATCTCTAGACTCGCAGGGTTTCTTGCAAGAAGGTTCTTTCGTAAGAAATTGAGAGTCAGTCCACTGTCAACTATGTCCTCAACTAAAAGAACATGCCTGCCGGCTAAATCGAGATCGAGATCTTTAACAATTCTTACTACTCCAGATGACGTAGTGGAATGTCCGTACGAGGAAACAGCCATAAAGTCGAACTCTATTGGCAAGTCGATTGCTCTTGATAGGTCACTCATGAAGACAAATGCGCCTTTTAAAACACCCACCAGAAGAGGTGCTTCTTCTGAATAATCTTGGCTAATTTGCTTTCCTAATTCATCAACCTTCTCTGCGACTTGCTCTGCAGTTATTAAAACATGTTGAGGTGTTGGAATATCATCTTTGTTCTCTTCACTCATTAATAGGACCCTATCTTTTGAATAGCTAGATAAAAAACTAGTCTGCTTCGCGAGAAATTTTTGTATTAACTGAAAATTTAACTTTTCCTTGAGACCGATCTACTCGAAATCCACCAGGAATTTCTGTTCCTTTAATTTCTCCTCTTACGATCTGTAAAACTCTATTGACTGAAGAAGAATCTGCTGGCAAACCAAGTTTGTCTGTTAACCAACCTTGAATCGCAAATCTAACAACTGGATCAGGAAAATCAGCTACTGACCGCACATCAGTTATGTCTAAATCCTTTACCAAGTTAGCCAGAATGCCAGAAGCTTCCCCAGCCAAATTTGCATGCCTAGTTAATAATGGAACAGGATCGCGCCCAGTTACTTCAGCTAACAATGGAATCACCTCATTGCGAATCCTGTTACGAGTAAATCTAGGATCAAAATTCATAGGATCGTTTACTGGAACTAATCGCTCTGAGAGACAAAGCTCCTTAGTCTCACAGCGGCGTAAATCTAATATTGGTCTTCTGTGAGGATCACCGATCCCTGAAGTGCCTTGCACCCCAGAACCCCTTAGTAAATTCAAAATTACAGTTTCGGCCTGATCATCTGCTGTATGACCTGTAAGAATTTGTGAGGGAAGGACATCTCTTCTAGCGTCACGAGCTCGAGCTTCCAAATTTGGACCATCTTCTACAAATGCTTTTAGACAATTAGCTTTAGCACCTAAATTACTTGCCACTTCAAATACCATTTTTCCTTCATCACTTGAAGTTTCTCTAAGCCCATGGTCTACATGCCATACCGTTACTTTTAAACCAGCATTAACCGCTAGTAAAAGTAAAGCCAACGAATCCGCCCCACCCGATACAGCACAGTCAACTTCGGTTCCAGTTGGTGGAAAAATGCAACGAGACTGAAGCTCAGAAAGCAAATCACTACTCATTATTAACCTTCTTGACTCTGGAAATCCAAAGAGAAGGATTTTTAATCTCCTCCAGTTTTGGCAAATTGTTAGGGTGTTCCCAAACCATGTTTAAAAAATCGCTTCCTTCGGATTTTTCAATAGCGTAAATAAATTCTTCGCCTTCTTCGTATTGTGCCAATTTTGCTTCAATACCAATAAGTTTCTGAAAAATCTTTGTAACTCCAGTGGCAGATTTTCTTCTTTGAGTAACTACTTTTTCAAATCTTTCTTGATTTCTAACATGACCTTTCCCCGCTCTACCCATAATGACATCTCCATGACCTTCAAGAAGGGTCATAAGAGCAGAGATATCATTAATCGAATCGTTCTGTTCCATCGATGTAAATAAATTGGTTATTTTGAATTCAGACAATCGAGAAGACGTAGGATCATTTGGAAGTTTTAATTTTGAATCATTTTTCTGTGTCGATTCTTTCGTGTCAATTTCAACTTCCTGAAGAAGATTTTTTACCAACGATAAATAGTGTTCTCTCATCCAAGGCACACCAGTGAATTGAGCTCTATGAGTTAACTCATGAATAGCCAACCATAAACGAAAACCATCTGGATCAAAAGCATAACGACGTTCGATTGCACAGATATTTGGTCCAACGTAATAGACCAGATCTTGATCATCCGAATCTTCATTATCTAAAACCAATAAATCGTATTGACCTAAAACCCGTGTTGACATCCAACCTAAAACTGCACCTATTTCACAAGCTGCTATGCGTGAAGAAATCGAAGAATTATTTGTTTCAGGACTTTCTGACAAAATCGGTTTTAATAAACGCTTAAGAGAAGAAAAGTTAGCTCGAATCCAACCACTTCTATCAACAACTTTTGCTTTTGCTTCACCCGAAAAAGATTTCAAACCGGTTGAAGCTTCTACTAATTTTTCGGCACTTGAAGTAAACCCACTAAAAGACTCATTCAATCCTTTTAGATAACTAGCGTCATTAAAAGGAGCCCTATTAGCTATTTGATTAGCTACCTTTTCTGCTAGACCCCAATCAACTGTCATGCCGTCTACAGAACTAGTTTGATAACGCCCCAAAGGAATTCCTGGAAATTAACGCTTGGGATAACGCGTAGAAGAAACTTTTCCTAAATAGCCAATCAAAGCAGCGATTAAAGATACAACTCCAACCACTACTAGGGGAACTGCTAACCAGTAATGCCAAATTACTCCACCAAAAATATTCATAGAACAAATCTTACGTTAATTGACAAAAGATGACACTTTTCTTGAGCCCGCGCGGGGAATTGAACCCCGGACCTGTTCATTACGAATGAACCGCTCTGCCAACTGAGCTACACGGGCGCAACTGCAATATTAGTATCGACATTTAGACAATAGACAAAAAACTATTTCTAAGCTCTTTCTAAAGGTGCCCATGACAATAAAAGACGTTTCTCTCCTACAGAAGAAAAAGAAACTACCGCTTCAGCTCTATCGCCTGACCCACTCACGCTCATAACCACACCTTCACCCCAAGCTTTATGTAGAACATCATCTCCAGGTTGCAAACCCAGTAAATGTGCTTCTGACGAATTTGAATTATTTTCAGGTTTGTTCATACCTTTACCGAAAATCCGTCCCGATGGTTCTTCAGAAGAAAATTGATCTGTAGAAATAAAATCCCAGTCTTCTATATCTGAATAACTGCTAGATGAATCTCTTAGGCTTCTATTACTTCTTTGAGATCCTTCACGTTGTAACAAACCTTCAGGGATGTCTTCTAAAAATCTACTTGGTGGATTGTATTGAGTCTGGCCATGCAACATTCGACTCCAAGCATTGCAAAGATGAAGAACTCTTCTCGCCCTCGTAATACCTACATAAGCTAACCTTCGCTCTTCTTCCATTTGGTCAGGATCCCCCAAAGCTCGAACGTGTGGGAAAATGCCTTCCTCCATGCCAAGCAAGAAAACAACTGGAAATTCAAGCCCCTTAGCAGCATGGAGTGTCATTAATAAGACTTCTCCGTCACCTAAATCAGAATTCTCATTTGGGATATCATCAGTATCTGCGACCAAACCAACTCGTTCTAAGAATTGAGAAATATCCAAAAATTCAGATGCGGCACCAACTAGTTCTGACAAGTTCTCTAAGCGTCCTTCAGCTTCTATTGTTCTCTCTTCCTCTAAACCACTTATATAGCCAGAATTTTCGAGAGAAAACTCAATTATGTCTGCAGGCCCAAGATCCAGCCGAGATTGTGACTCTTCGATCAAATTTAAAAAAGACTCAATTCCTTTCAGTGCTTTACCTGATACTCCTGCTTCAGAGGCTTCAAAGAGTGCAAGAAATAAATCAATTTGATTTTTTTCTGCCCAAGCTTCAATTTTCCCTAAAGAAGTGTCACCCACTCCACGTTTAGGAACATTAATCACACGTCTAAGCGCAACTTCATCTAAAGGATTTACTGCCAACCGTAAATATGCAAGTGCATCACGTACTTCACGTCGGTCATAAAATCGTGTGCCTCCAACAACGCGATAAGCCACACCTAATCTATTTAGCTGCTCTTCGACAGCTCGGCTTTGGGCATTTGTGCGATAAAAAATCGCCGTATCAGATAGTCCTGAATAACCTGCTCTGTTATAAGAAATAATCTTTTCTGCAACCCAGTTAGCCTCATCGTCCTCGTTGCTGGCTTGATATAAAACAATCGATTCACCCTCACCTTCTTCTGTCCAAAGATCCTTTGGTTGGCGGCCAGAATTTCTACTTATCACTTCATTTGCCGCATCAAGGATTGTCTGAGTTGACCTGTAGTTCTGATCTAAAACGATTACTGTCGCGTCAGGAAAAACCTTTTCAAAATTCAGAATATTTCTTACATCTGCTCCTCTGAACTGATATATCGATTGATCACTGTCCCCTACTACACAAATATTTCGATGTTCGGATGCCAAGAGAGAAACAAGTTCGTTTTGAATCAGGTTTGTGTCTTGATACTCATCAACAAGAACATGCTTGAAACGGTTTTGCCATTGCTCCAAGATTGACTTGTTTTTTCTAAAAAGAACCACTGTGTTAAGCAACAAGTCGTCAAAGTCCATTGCACTTGCTCTCTTAAGCCTTGATTGGTATTCAACAAAGATTTGGCTGACCTTCTGATCATAAGGATTCTCTGCGCTGTCTAAATAATCATTAGGATTTATTCCTTCATTCTTCAAAGCTGAAATTTTTGACAGTAAAGCGCGAGGAGGAAATCTTTTTAAATCAAAATTCAAATCTTTTATTACATGGCCCATTAAACGAGCAGCATCGCCTTGATCGTAAATTGTGAAATTTTGCGAAAATCCAATTTCATCCGCTGACTGTCGCAGAATTCGAACACACGCTGAATGAAAAGTTGAAACCCACATCTTATGCGCCACAGATCCTACGAGTTCTACTACTCTGTGTCTCATTTCCTCTGCAGCTTTATTTGTAAAAGTGATTGCCAGAATTTCAAATGGTGAGATCCCTTTTTCATTAATCAGGTAAGCGATTCTGCTTGTCAGTACTCTTGTTTTTCCTGATCCAGCCCCTGCGACTACAAGAAGAGGTCCATTACCATGGGTAACAGCTTCATTTTGGGCAGGGTTTAATTTGAGATTAGGTTCTGCATTCTCTTCTGTGCTTGAAAAAAGTTCAGCCACAGAATCACCCTACTTGGGGTATGGGACTTACTCTGTCAAAGCGTGTAATTAAGATCGGCTCTGTCTACCAAAGTTGATCTGTGTATCGGTCGGTTCCAACTACTGTCGCAAAGAATGGGGCTGCAAAAAGTATTTTGGCCGTATCTGATGAATCAACTGCTTTTCCATATTCGATAAAATCATCCCAGATTTCGCGAGGATCCTTTTCTATGAAGAAAAGTTGCACGTATCGGTTTTCGCCTCCTGGAGAGGTACCGAGGTCCATTGGTGCTTTGCCAGTCATTTCATCCTGACCGGGAACTGGTTTCCATATAGAGCAAGATTCTGCAGCTCCAGATTTAAAAACAGTTGATGAAGCAAGGCTCTCTAACCAATCTTCAAATTCAGAAGTTTTCATTTCAGGATTTTTCTCAATTGAAACTGAAACAAGGCCTTTATATCCATGGTCTAAAGCCAACTCCATGGGTACTGGATCATCATCGCGATAATAATTTTTCACATGATCATATAAAGCTGTGTGTGCATGCTTGCGTTCACTGAACCCACGGCCTCCGGCGTATAAATGCTGTACTTGTTGAGCTCCCCAGTTGAAATGGTCATCATGATGACCGTCTTCGACCCAGTAAATAGCTAAGTACGAGCCACTATCCCATGGGTTGGTGAGGGCATTGGTTTCATCTGCAGGAAACCTGAGATCTTTCAATTCACGTGTGGACACCCATCTGCCTCCTGCGAAACAGTAGGGACCGGTCATGCACCCACCGTAGAAATGGTCTCGTTCATACCATCTGTTATATGCAACCTCATGGCCGTGATTTGGATCCACCAGTGTAAACAGCATGCTCCCGACTTTTAACGGATAATCATCAGCGATATTCATAATTTACAGATGGTACATTCTCTTGTCGTGAAAGACTAAAAACTTCTCTGTCTTCAAGTCGTTTAAATCCATTTTTTTCTAATACTTTCGCAGAAGCAACATTTTCTTTATATACATTTGCTTTAAATTTTTCATATGGAGTATTGGTTTTAGCATAACTAAGCAACCCTCTAACAGATTCTGTCGCGTAACCTTGTCCCCAATATTCAACGGCTAGCCAATACCCCAGTTCACAAAAATCGTCTTCTATAGGTGTTAAACCAACTCCACCGATCAAATCATCATTTAAAAAGATGTTTAAGTTAAATTCCTCGTTATCAACTATCTTTAACCATTCATCAGCGTCATCAAGAGTGTAAGGGTATGGCACATTGCTTAAAGTTTTCGAAACCATAAAATCCCCTATTAGAGAAACAAGCCGTTCTTTATCTGCATCAACTAATTTCTTTAAAACCAGTCTTTCTGTTTCAATTCTCACCATTTCCATTTAGTCCACAAAAAGATTTTGTAAAGTTTCCATTTCGAAAGAACTAAGCTTGCCCTTATTTTCTGCGTCAATACATTCTTGTAATTCTTCTCTGTTTTTAATTCCTAGAATCACAGAGCTAACTTTTTCAGCACTAAGAGCATATCTGTGCGCTAAAGATGCAGGAGATTCCTCCCAATCTTTGGCAAGCTCTCTAAAAGGTAAAGCCCTTTCAAAATCAGTGAAATCAGCTTTGTCCATTCCTGAAGGATGTGGTTCTCTATCCATACTTGAAGTAAGAGCCCCTGCTTGAACAGCTCTAATAGCCAGAATGGGTACATTCTTTTTTTGACATTCTGAAAGCACCATATTGGGATCAGGTTTCTTACTGATATATCCAATGGCTCCAATTGAATTTAAGACATTTATTGCACACTGCATAGCTTCAGGAGGATGTTCATAATTTATAGCTTTTATTAGTGCTTCTTCTTGCCCTAAACCAATGCCCCAATGATCAATCTTTCCTTCTTTTTTTAACATTTCAAAAGCTGGAATTACCGCACTGTAATAACACGAGAGAGTAGTAGCATTCGTAGCTCTATGTTCATTTAGTACAGGTAGCTGGTAATCATCCTCTATGAGCTGAGAGTGAAGAAGAAATAAATTAACTTTCTCGACTCCCATAGTCTCTAAACTTCTACAAAGAGAACTATTAAGTCTCGTATAAACCTCTGAGTCTGGAACTGTTCCCAGACTACATTTAGTGGTTAGATTTATTGCTGAATGATCTTTTCCTTTCAAAGCCTCACCAACGACTCTCTCAGCTTCTCCCTTCCCATACATAGGGGCTACATCAAGGTGATTGATTCCGGATTCAATCGCTAAGTTCACAGTGGAAACGCTTTCTGATCTGGTGGTTTCTCCCCAAACATTCCCTATCCCACCACCTCCTAGACTAAGTGCACTTACAGTTCCAAAAGGTTTAAATTCTCTTTGTTCCATTATTCCCACTCAATGGTTCCTGGTGGTTTAGAAGTCACATCGTAAACAACTCTGTTAACGCCTTCCACCTCGTTAATGATCCGGCTGGAAATTCGTTCCAACAGATCATGTGGTAACCGTGCCCAATCAGCTGTCATGGCATCTTCGCTAGTGACTGCTCTTATTATCACTGGGCGTGCATAAGTACGTTCATCACCCATCACTCCCACTGAACGGATATCCGCTAAAACAGCAAATGCTTGCCACACTTCTTCTTCCAAATCGGCTTCATCAATTTCTTCTCTGACTATGACATCTGCAGCACGGACAGTTTCAACCGTTTCGCTATTTATCTCGCCGATGATTCTCACTGCAAGTCCAGGTCCTGGGAAAGGTTGCCGTTTCACTATCTCGTCCGGTAGACCTAATTCCCTACCAACTTCTCTTACTTCATCTTTGAAAAGATTCCTTAATGGTTCAATCAACTCAAAGTCCATATCTTCAGGTAACCCACCGACATTGTGATGGCTTTTTATTCGTGCAGCTTCACTTGTCCCAGATTCAATAACGTCCGGGTACAAAGTGCCCTGCACAAGAAAGTGTGCTTCTTCGATTCCCGCTGCTGCTTCTTCGAATAAACGAATGAAAAGTTCTCCTATGATTTTTCTTTTTTGCTCAGGGTCTACTACCCCTTCTAACTGTTCAAAAAACCTTTCCGCTGCTTTAACGTGAATAAGTTCAATGCCTTGTGAACTTTCAAAAGTGTCGACAACCTGTTGGGCTTCTCCCGCTCTCATCAACCCCGTGTCAACGAAAACACAAGTCAACTGGTCACCAATTGCTTTATGCACCAAAGCCGCTGCCACAGCAGAATCAACTCCGCCTGATAATCCACATATAGCCTTTTTTTCTCCAACAATTTCTTTTATTCCCGCAACTGACGATTCAACCACAGAAGCCATGTTCCAATCATTAGGACAACCACAAACATCGTGGATAAAACGTCTCAGCAAATCTTGACCACAAGGAGTGTGGTGAACTTCTGGATGGAACTGAACTCCAAAAAGACCTTTATTTGGTTCTTCAAACACAGCGACAGGCGACCCATCTGATGAAGCGATTACCGCAGCCCCTTCTGGGGGACTAGTAATCGAGTCAAAATGGCTCATCCACACTTGTTGTGTGGAGGTTTCGAAATCTGACAGGAGAATTCCTGCCTGATTTACATTCACAACTGTTCTTCCGTATTCTCCTTTTTCGTTACCCTCAACTAAACCACCATTTTGTTGAGCTATTAGTTGTGCCCCATAACAGATACCCAAAATCGGCACTCCAAGCTCATAGATAGCTGGATCAATTTTTGGGGCCCCTTCTACGTTTACAGAAGTCGGGCCGCCAGAAAAAATAATTCCCGCAGGTTTAAGATCAGCGAAACTTTCTGCATCTAATTCGTGTGAAACTATTTCACTGTAAACATTGGATTCTCTAATTCGACGAGCAATAAGTTGCGCATACTGTGCCCCAAAGTCAACAACAAGAATCCGTTTATCCGATCCAGCAGTACCAAAAAGATTACTACTCACTGTTAACCAAGAATCTCATCAATTAACTCTGAAACTCTTTCGACATGAGTAGATGTAGTCCATGTGCCACCAACTGATAGTCGTAAAACGTGCTTGCCATCCAACACCGTGTGCGTGAGTAAAACTTCACCCGTTGAGTTCAAAGCTTCTTGTAATGCTTTCGTAGCATCATCACCATCTATATGACTGAAACAAACAAGTGAAAGTGAAACTGGAGCCGACAAAGCTAATTTCGGATGTTCCGCTACGCGTTCAGCGAAACTTTCAGCTGCTTCTACATGATGTCTTATATGCGACCTTAATCCTTCAGCCCCGTAGCTTCGCAAAACAAACCAAAGCTTCAAAGACCTAAACCTTCGACCTAACGGAACTTGCCAATCCCTATAATCGATGACTTCTCCGGCTTCACTTGCAGGATTTCTTAAATACTCTGGCACTATCGAAAGTGAGTCGACTAGTGGTTTTGAATCCGCTACATAAAAGGCAGTGCAATCAAAATTGGTTAGAAGCCACTTGTGGGGATTGAAAGCATAGCTATCTGCTTTATCTATCCCTTCCAACAAACCACGATATTCAGGGCATACTGCTGCAGATCCAGCCCATGCTGCGTCGACATGCAACCAAGCGCCTTCCTCATTCGCTATTCCAGCTACCGCAGGTATCGGATCAACCGCTCCTGATGAAGTGGTGCCAATGGTTGCTGATATGAAGCAAGGGATTAGACCATTTTCTTTATCTTCATTTATCAGTCGTTGCAATTCTTCTGGATCCATCGCAAAGTTTTCATCAACTTCTACTTTCCTTAGTTGATCCGGAGAAAAGCCAGCGATTTTTACATCTTTCTCAATTGATGAATGAGCCTGAGTAGAAGTGTAGGCAACAAGTTTTGGAAGTTCTAAAGCTCCTCCTGAACGATCACGTGCCGCTAAAATTGCACACAACGAAGCTGACGAAGCGGAGTCTTGAATTACGCCGCCGCCTTTTCCATCTGATCTAAAACAGTCAGGTAAATCACATAGGTCTAAAAGCCAATCAAGCATGTGAGTTTCAAGTTCTGTAGCAGCTGGGCTAGTTGACCAAAGCATGCCGTTGATACCAAATCCGGCTGAAAGCAGCTCTCCTAATATTGCTGGTGCTGATGAGTTGCAAGAAAAATAACCAAAAAATCCTGGATGCTGCCAATGGGTTATAGCCGGCGCAATGAGGCTATTTACATCATCTAGCAAGTCACTAAAAGGTTCAGGTGCTTCTGGGGCTCTTTCTGGTAGCGATGCTCTTACATCACCTGGTTTGACGTCAGGTGCAACTGGTCGCTCTTCGAGGTGTTCAAGGTAATCGGCTATCCAATCAATCGTCGAATGGCCCATTTCTCGAAACTCGTCTGAAGTGAAATGTTTTGGAGGTTTTGTTGTCATTGTAACTTCTTCCTGTTCTCAGATTCTTCTTTAGGAAACCTTCCGAGATTGTCAACCAAACCTAAAGAAAGTGTCAAAAGTTGTCGAATCATCAAAGCAGTTGCTCCCCAAACAGTATCACCCTCAAGTTCGAAGAAGGTAATAGAAACCCAGCCATTGGGAAGCTCCCACTCTTCTTCGCGCCAGACTTCATCTAGTAGGAGTTCACTCACTGGTACATGTAATATTTTTTCAACTTCGGAGAGATTTGGTTCCAAGTTAGGTACTTCTGGAAGAATCGTTACAAATGGATGTATGAGACTTCTACTGCCTACTGTGACTATGGGGTCTAAACGACCGAGAGGGTTTAATCCTTCTGTTTGAATTCCTATTTCTTCATTAGATTCACGGCATGCCGTAGTCCATAAATCATGATCGGAATCTTCGACCCGGCCTCCAGGAAAAGAAACCTCATGTCTATGGGAGCTTAGATTTTTTGATCTTCTAGTGAGTATTAAATGCGGGTTATGTTCATCATAAATTCCTACGAGCACTGCGGCATCTCGTTCCTCACCTGTAGGAATTCTTCCTCTTATCCCCGATGGAACACGATTTGTTAACGCAGCTACCACTCGTGCAAGTTCAATTTTTTTATCTTCAGATTCAAACCACGGCGAAACATTTCCCAAACGCCAAGACTCAGGACGCGGAATTACTTGCATACCACCACGTTGGTTTTTTTGTGGTTCCATCAATCAAGACTACCTTCGCCGTAAAACACTTCTGGCCGGGCATATGCCCGGCCAGAAGTAAAACAGTTATAAGAACTGTTACATCATGCCGCCCATGCCGCCCATGCCGCCCATGGGGTCCATTCCGCCGCCAGGCATTGCTGGTTCTGGCTCTGGCTTGTCAGCAACTAATGCTTCAGTTGTTAATAGAAGTGCTGCGATTGAAGCAGCATTCTGCAAGGCTGCTCGAGTGACCTTTGCTGGATCAATTACTCCAGCTTCAACTAGATCAACTAATTCTCCAGTTGCCGCATTCAAGCCTGTTGAACCCGAAGCCATCTCAATTTCTCTAACCTTAACAGCGCCTTCAAAACCGGCGTTATCTGCTATAAGTCTTGCTGGAGCTTCGAGAGAAACATGAACAATTCTTGCTCCTGTTTCTTCATCTCCTTCAAGATCGCTTATTACAGACTCAATAGCTGAACGTGAGCGAAGTAGAGCCGTGCCGCCTCCGGCGACAACTCCTTCTTCTATAGCTGCACGTGTCGCTGAAAGAGCATCTTCTATCCTGTGCTTCTTTTCTTTAAGCTCCACTTCAGTAGCAGCTCCAACCTGAACAACTGCTACACCACCAGCTAATTTAGCTAAGCGTTCCTGCAGTTTCTCTTTGTCCCAATCAGAATCTGTCTCATCAATTTCACGTTTTATCTGAGCGATTCTTCCTTCGACAGCTGATCCTTCACCCGCACCTTCAATAATCGTTGTGTCATCTTTAGTGATTACAACTTTTCTAGCAGTGCCCAACATATCGAGGCTTACGCCTTCTATTTTTAGACCGACTTCCTCGCTAACAACCTGTCCTCCAGTGAGAACAGCCATGTCTTCCAACATTGCTTTGCGTCTCTCACCAAACCCAGGAGCTTTAACTGCTACTGAATTAAAGGTTCCGCGGATCTTGTTAACCACTAAAGTCGCCAGTGCTTCACCTTCGACATCTTCAGCGATGATCAACAGGGTCTTTCCAGTTTGCATGACTTTTTCAAGCAAGGGTAAAAGATCTTGCACGGAAGAAATCTTTCCTTGGTTGAATAGCAAATAAGGATCTTCCAAAATTGCTTCTTGTCTTTCAGGGTCAGTTACAAAATATGGTGACAGATACCCCTTATCGAACTGCATGCCTTCAACAAAATCAAGATCCATGCCAAAGGTATTTGACTCTTCGACAGTTACAACACCGTCTTTCCCTACCTTGTCAATTGCTTCAGCAATGACTTCTCCGATAGCAGCATCGGCAGCTGAAATAGCTGCCACATTTGCGATCTGATCTTTTGAGTCATCAACTCGAACTGACTGGTCCGCTATAGCTTCTACTGCTGCAGACACTGCCTTTTCGATACCCTTTTTTAAGCTCATTGGATTAGCTCCTGCCGCAACATTTCTTAATCCTTCGCGAACAAGGGCTTGCGCCAGAACAGTAGCAGTGGTCGTACCGTCTCCTGCAATATCATTTGTCTTCGTTGCAACTTCTTTTACTAACTGAGCGCCCATATTTTCAAAGCTGTCTTCAAGTTCAACTTCTCTAGCAATGGAAACTCCGTCGTTGGTAATAGTAGGTGCTCCGAATTTTTTATCGAGAACTACATTTCGTCCTTTTGGTCCAAGTGTTACTTTTACGGCATCAGCTAATTTATTGACACCTGCTTCAAGGCCACGGCGAGCCTCTTCATCAAACTTTAAAATTTTTGACATTTTTTGGACCTACTTCACAACCGCAAGAACGTCGCGAGCGTTAAGAATCAATAGATCCTCACCCTCTGCGGCTATCTCGGTTCCGCCATATTTGCTGTAAACAACCGTGTCGCCGACACCAACTTCCATTGGTATTAGCTCTCCGCTCTGTTCACTGCGTCTGCCAGGCCCAATTGCTAGCACTTCACCAGTTTGTGGTTTTTCCTTTGCTGTATCAGGTATAACAAGACCACTTGCAGTGGTCTCTTCTGATTCGCCAGGGCGGACCACAATACGATCCTCAAGAGGCTGAAGGTTCATAGAAAACTCCGATTCTTTGTTTCTTAGATAGGCCAAAATTCATGAATTGAACAACAATCCTTTTTGGCACTCTCTTTATTCGACTGCTAACGATACGTCTAAAATGTGTGTAATTCCAACATTTTTCACCTGTTTATAAAGCAAAACTTATGTATCAGGCTTAAACCAAGCCTAAATTCGGGTCTACACCAGTATTTAAAGGGCTTGGGCCCATTTTTTTAAGCCTCCAGTACCCAGCAGCTGCAACCATGGCAGCATTGTCTGTACACATAGCCCTTGAAGGAAGACACCCTTTGACCCCTGTTGAATCACAAACTTCCATAAATCTCTCCCGTAAACGTGAATTAGCTGCTACTCCTCCGCCTAGACAAGCTGCCTCAACCCCTGTCGATTCAAGCGCCCATTTGAGTTTCGTAACTAATGCATCTACCACTGCTTCTTGGAAAGATGCCACAACATCTTCTGTAGCTGCATCAGGATTTGAACGAACATGATTCACTACAGCCGTTTTTAATCCACTAAAAGAAAAAGCAAACCTTCTATCGTCTGGCAAAGTTGCAGGATTTTCTTGTACCAAAGAGCGTGGATATTTAAATGCTGATCTATCTCCGTCTAAAGCTAAATTATCAATAGCTGGGCCTCCTGGGTAACCAAGTCCTAAATATCGGGCTACCTTGTCAAAAGCTTCTCCAGCTGCATCATCGAGAGTCGAACCCAACACGCGATATTTACCTTGCTCTTCCATTAATACAAGTAACGTGTGACCCCCGGAAACTAGTAAAAAAACAAGCGGTAATTTAAGATCCGGATCTTCTAAAAACGATGCGTACAAATGTGCTTCTAGGTGATTAACAGCAATAAACGGAACATCCCAAACTGTTGCCAAAGCTTTAGCTGAGCTAACTCCCACCAATAATGACCCCACAAGACCTGGACCTGCTGTTGCAGCAACTGCTTCAATTTGGTCACCCTCCACTCCTGCAGCGACTAAAGCTTCTGCAACTACTGGGACCATCAATTCAACATGAGCCCTACTAGCTATTTCGGGCACTACACCGCCAAATCTTTCATGCAAATGAATCTGGCTACTAACTATTGAAGAACGTATCAACTTAGAAGATTCCACCACTGCTGCTGCAGTTTCATCGCAAGAGGTCTCGATCCCCAATATAAGTTCAGCCATTTTTCACCTTTGCTTGTAATAACTTTTTCTTAGTTTCTTCAATAGTTTCTTGAACTCTCTCATCAAATAAATCATTTAGCCACATAATCAAAGCATCTTCACCTGTGTCACTGTAATAATTGGGACGAACTCCAGCAGGTACAAAACCAAACTTTTGGTACAGACTTTGGGCTCTCGTGTTACCGACTCTCACCTCAAGGGTGATCGCTACGAGACTTAACGAAATTGCTGAACTACAAAGATCAGCTAATAATAAACGTCCTAATCCAAAACCTTGACTATTGGGGCTTACTGCCATCGTAGTTATATGCCCTTCATCATGAAGTCTCATCAAACCAGAATGTCCTACAATTTTTCCCGCTTTTTCTATGATTCTGTGTGAATGTTTTTCAGAACATAGTTGTTGACGCAAAAAGCTAGGAGACCATGTAGTCGAAAAAACTAAGTCGTCAATTGATAATATTTCCCCAAGGTCACCCTCAACAGCATCTCTGATTTCTATTTCTTCAACCACCACGTTCATTTCGAATCATTTCTAGTAGACCAATTAATTTCTGCATCAGGTTTACGTAAATAAATAGGTTCAAGATCCCATGGTTTGACAAACTCTTCACGCATCGCACGAGCATGAGCAAGTTGAACCATTGCGCGTGCACTAGGGTGCGCCAATCCTTGTTCCGCGAGTTCTACCCGCCCAAGGCTCTCAAAAATCTCTGCATAACGAAGCGCGCCATCGCCTACAAGCAGACTTGGTTCGTCAAAAGTTTGTATTTCAGCAGCCAAATCTTCTGCTGTGCAAACATTTGCATCGCGAACTCTTTGAATTCCTCCCGGAACTCGTCGAAATAGAGCAGTAAATAATTCTCCCCGCCTCGCATCCATTGCCGAAACAATCAGCCGACTTGTCCATCTAGCCGGAAAAGCAAGTAGATCCAAACTTGAAATTCCAATTACTGGCAGAGATAAAGCATGTGCAATGGAAATTGCTGTTGCTATGCCCACTCTTAATCCCGTAAACAGACCTGGCCCCACGTCAACTGCAATAGCACCAAGTTCAGAATAATTAATGCCAGCTTGTTCTTTAATAAACGCTATTTGTGGAGAAATACTTTCAGCGTGTCTTCCATTGATACCAGTGTGTGCTGATGCTAATACCCCCTCATGGCCACCGATGGCACAACCTGCTTGAGAGCTAGCAGTTTCAATAGCAAGAATCAGCATCGTTATCCTCTAGTTTGTGTGGAGAAAGACGACACAAGACTAACCAATTCAGACTCTCTCTCTAACCATTTATGACCTATAGGTCTGAAATCGATAATACGATCACCTATTCCCTCACCGAGGTTTAAACTAATTTCCAAATAACCCTCTGTTAAAACTGAGGAGATCACATCCCCCCATTCAATAACAGTCAAAGAGTTGCTATCTATTAGTTCTGACAAACCAAGTTCTTCAACTTCTTGAAGATGTTCTAAACGGTAAACATCAAGATGATTTAAAGTAAGTTCTCCCTCATATCTATTGGCGAGAGTAAAAGTTGGAGAAGTGATCGGATTCTCAATACCTAAAGCCAAACCTAAACCTTGAGTAAACGCAGTTTTCCCAGCACCTAAATCGCCAGACAAAACAACTACGTCCCCTGCTTTGAAAACTTTTACCAATAACGATGCCAAACCACGTGTTTCTTCAACTGAAGATGTTCTGGCCGAAACGGCTGGTGTCAGATTTGTTTCTTCTTCAACCATTAATAATTTCCTTTGCTTTACGAAGATCAGTTCTCATGTTTTCAATGACACCTGCTCGCCCTCTAAGAGCCGCCGCAGGATGGAAAGTAGGAATCAGGGTGCAACCCAAATATTCATATACTTCCCCTCTTAATTTTGTTATTCCAATTTTTGTATTTAAAAGAAGTCTGGTGGAAAAATTTCCAAGAGTAATTATTACTCTTGGTTTAATTATCTCCAATTGTGTTTCAAGAAAAGGTCGGCATGACTCTATTTCCTCTAATTTAGGATCTCTATTCTCAGGCGGTCGGCATTTCACTACGTTAGCGATATAACACGCTGAACGATCCATGTTCATTTCTTCTAATAAAAGGCTGTCTAAAAGTTTTCCTGAACGACCGACAAAAGGGACACCCAAACGATCTTCTTCAGCACCAGGAGCCTCACCGACGAACATTAAGTCTGCGTTTACAGAACCTGTTCCAAAAACAGGTTGCTTTCGGTGTTTAACAAGAGAACACTTTGTGCATTCTGAAACTTCTTTTGAAATCAGATTTATCTTTTTATACACATCAAAAGACTATCTATTTTAAAGCACTACAGAATGGGATTAAACACAGGCTTGACGAATAGCTCTCTCAGTCACAAATACACTTAAGGCTCTTGCTATATCGAATTTGCGAGAATCGGCATCCAATTTTTTTGTAGATACCGCCACGACAGCATCGCCATCCATTCTGGTGTGCGCTGGAAAGATGGAACGCGCAATACCATCATGGCTTGATTGAGATAGCAGAAAACATTCAGTCTTTGTAAGAGACAAATTTGTCATAACAACTCCGAGAGTTGTATTCATCAGTTCAGTTGTTTTTGCGGATTCTTCCATTTCAGATAATCCAAAACTGTCTTTGATGAAAGACTCAGAAATTTCTTCATTAACCACATCCCCTGCCGCGTTAACCGCAAACAAAGAACAAACGATTACACCTTCAACTTCAGCTGAAGCAATCCCTATGCCTCCATTACTTAAATTCTCTTTACCCCGCCAATTTCCTGTGCTTGCTCCGGCACCAGCACCAACTCTCCCAGTTGGTATTTCCTTCTTATTGCTTTCGCCGTCTAAACAAGCAATTCTGCCCTCATTCGGACCTGGCCGAATAGATGAATCGCCCACCCCTAAGTCATATAAAGACATACCCACAACTATCGGAACAGCACCTTGCGGAGTTCGAAAACCTACGTCTAATTCCTCTAAGAATTCAACAACACCAATAGTAGACCCAAGACCGAATGCAGAACCTCCTGAGATCACTACAGCGTCAATACTCTCAACTGTTCGTTCGGGGGACAGTAATTCAAACTCCCTAGTAGCAGGCGCCCCTCCTCTAACTTCACCCGAAGCGACAACACCTTTCGGAAATCTAATAACTGTGCAGCCTGTCCTAGCTTCTGTGTCAGTCCAATGGCCTATTTTTATCTCTTCAATTGGCAACTTCATCTATCGACGGTACATCCCATTTGATTTAGTCAGCTAATTTGCTTAAACGTTTCTTCACTTCATACTCAGAAAGACCCTCGATTAAAATTCTCTTATTTTTTGATTTATGGCCTGAACGAATTGAAATCAAATATTTTGGAATTTTTAAACTGTTTGCCAAGATTCGACAAACAGCCTCATTTCCTTTTCCTTCGATCGGAGCTTCTACAATCCTTATCTTGATAATTTCACCTTGTAATAAGACTTTTTGCTCTTGTGCTCGTGGAACTACACGCGCTTCAATTATGCAACTACTTTCCATAAGTGGCCCTACTAAAAAATTCAGCAAGCATCGCTAAAAATCTCTTCTAATTTGTCGTCATAAAACTTGATTACATTTACCCAATCAAAACGCCTCATAGCTTCCCCTAAGCCAGCAACATTTTTTTTCCAGCTTTCTATATCATTTAAAACTTCTCGCAAACGCTCTGTCATTTCTTCATTCTCATAAAAGACAAAATCATGCCACTGTTCTGGCACAATTTCTGGGTAGCTAAGTCGCTTAGGTAAAACTGGAATCGCCCCTGCTGATAATGCCTCAACTATAGAAATCCCAAAAAACTCATGTATCGAAGAACTGACTACCACGTCTGCTTTAGAGAGCAAAGATACGTATTCACTCCTTGGTAAATGACCTGAACTAAATATAAAATCGCTTAATTTTCCAAATTGCGCCTTTATTGCGTCAGAATCTTGAGGAGAGTTTTCTCCAGTTACCGCAAAATTAAATCGAATACCTTCTTCATGAAGTGTTCTTAAAGATGCAATAAAAGCTTCAGGATCCTTGTCATACTCCCAACGATGGTTCCATAAGACCAAAGGAGGATCCTGGACGGTGTCTGAAAATGCGATTTCTGATAATTCAACACCTACAGGCACAACCTGCATCTTTTCAGTTACTTGCTCCAAAAGGTGCAAATGTGACATGTCAGGAACATTTTTAAGGAATTCTGGCAAAGCTTGTTTAACACTTTCTCTATGAAAATTAGAGTTGAACCAAATTTGATCGGCAATAGCCATATTCTTCCAATTAACGAACTTCATTGAATTATCCGGAGATTTACCTGAAGGCACAGGATATGTGAGTTGGTTTTCATGCTGGTACAAAACAACTGGTGGATCTCCTATAAAACGTTTCGTGAAGCCCAACCATGCTGCTAGATCAATCATCCCACTTGCTAATACGACGTCTGGCTTACCTTTCTCATTAACTACCTCTTGTGTTTTTTCAGCCATAGTCAAAGCAGATCCTCTTACTCGCCATCTCCAAAAAGAGCCAGAATGAGAAATAAGAGAAATTTCATGCCGAGTATGATTCATAAGACCCTCAGCCCACGCCTGATGAGAACCGCTATGAAATGGTTCGAGAAGTAAGACCTTTAATTTTGTTGCCATAAGGCTCAATACCTTCGGGGAATTCTAGCTCCTAGCGAGGTGAGGATTTCATGCCCGATTGTTCCTAATAATTCCGCTACATCAGAAACCGCTAAGACACTGTCTCCCTGTGCTCCTAATAAAACAACCTCATCTCCAACTTCAATTGATTCATCAACTTCAGCAATTAGTGAATCCATTGTTACGACGCCACGTATCGGCCAGTGAGTTCCTCCGATAAGAACTTCACCACCATCCCACCAGCCTCTAAAAATTCCATCAGCATAACCGATTGGAATTGTTGCTATTCGAGTATTTTTGCTTGCCCGCCATCTGTGTCCATAACCGACTCCTTCTCCACTTTCCACTGTTTGTAAATAACTCACTTCGCTACGCAGCCAAACAGCAGGTTTTAGCCCAAGCTCATTAAATCTCCCAGTAAAAAATTTTGAGGGCTCAGCCCCGTAAAGTCCTATGCCAACACGAACCAGTGAGCGATGAGTTTCAGGCCATTCTAAAGTCGCAGCAGTATTAGCTTGATGTGTCAACTGTGGAACATGTCCAGCGTCAGCAAGTTCCTCTAATACTCGATCAAAAAGCTCTATTTGAATCTTATTGAAAGGGTCTTTCGGTGTACTTGCTAATGCGAAATGAGTGAAAACACCTTCTAATTCAATTTCAGACTCGACCATATAGTTAACTAACTCAATGATTTCGTTTGCTCTAACCCCAACTCGATGCATTCCAGTATCAACTTTCAGATGCACTGGAGCTTGTTTAGAAGCGACAGAAGAAAATGCTTCAACCCCTGTTCTTGTGTAGATGGTGGGCCGGACACCACCAAGTTTTACAACTTCTTCCATTTCATTTGGACGTGGCTCAGAAAGTATAAGAATAGGCGCTTCGATACCTTCCCTTCGTAGGGCAGCTGCCTCTTCTACAAAAGCTACTGCAAGCCAAGTAGCACCTGAAGCCAAAACTTTTTTAGCCACTTCTGTAGCACCATGGCCATATCCATCAGCTTTAACAACAGCACAAAGCTCTGTCGAATCGTCCAATAGCTCAGAGAAAATAGACGTATTCTTTGAAATAATTTCTAAATCAATTTCAGCCCAGGTTGGTCTCATCAGAAACTCCAAGCTCTCTATCAATCCCTATATCAACAAGGGTTTCGATTAAACAATTAACTAAATCATTTGCTGCAACTCCTGTTGAAGGCAAACGACCTAGAAGACGACCATGAATGTGGGCTCCGGAAGAAGCCGCCTCTAGAAGCCCCGCTCCCCTTGCTAAGAAAGCTCCAATAATTCCTGCTAAAACATCTCCTGAACCCGCAGTAGCTAATCTTTGATCTCCTGAATTTACAATTCGCGTATTTCCTTTTGGATCCGAAACAACTGTTGTAGGTCCTTTCAGAAGAACAACAGCACCAGTTTCTTCTGCGCACTTTCTGACGGCGGATATACGATCAAATACTGGTTTTTCGCCCATTATTTTTTCAAATTCGCCTTCGTGAGGGGTGATGACTATTTGAGATTCGCTAGGAAAGTCATACTTGTCAAATGCATGGAGAGCATCTCCATCAAGGACAACTGGACATTTTAATCTACTGACTAACTCTTTTACCCCATTAAGCAAGGCAGGATTTCTTCCGAGACCTGGGCCAATTACAAATGATTTAAAACGACTGATCTCATTTTCATCTATCGATAAATCAGTTTCAACAGGAAATAAAACTGCTTCTAACGGAACTTCTGGAATCTCAATTTCAGGGGAAGTAAATCGAATATAACCAGCCCCTGCCCTTTGTGCAGCAGTCGCTGTCAATATCGCCGCTCCACCCATCCCTTCAGAGCCTGCAATCACCCAGCAAGCTGATTTCCATTTATGTGAATCATTGGACCTCGCTGGTATCCAACCAGATACATCAGTATCAGTTACTAAACCACAGGATAAGGAAGAGGTATCTAGGCCAATATCTGCTATCTCCAATTCTCCGCTTAGGCAAACGCCATCTGAAAAAACATGGCCTGGTTTAAGTGCATTAAAAGTCAAAGTTTTTTTTGCTTTAAAAGGCCTCCCAATAGAACGACCTGTATGCCCATCAACTCCTGAAGGAATGTCAACAGACAATACGGTGGAGTTCGTCCTAGGAGCTTCATATGGTCTCTTTAGACCAGTTCCATATGCAGCATCTATAACCAGATCCACATCTGGCAATTCTTTAGGAGTTTCATCAGCTTTGATAAGTTGGACACGCACACCTCGTCTTTTTAACCTTTGAGCTGCCACTTTCCCATCTTCTCCATTGGAACCTTTCCCTGCGACAACTATCACCCTGCGACCGTAAGCTCCACCCATTTCTTTTAAAGCTGAACGAGCCACAGCTGCTCCAGCTCTTTCAATTAAAACCTCTATAGAGCATGGTGAAGATATGTCTATCTCTCGCATCTCCTCGATACCTGCAATTGGAATCAAAATAGAACTGCTTTCAAGGTAAAGAATCTCATAACGCGACCACTGTTGCGAGAGCCGAATTATCAGTATGAGTAATTGAAAGCTCCCAACGAGTCACGCCTGCTTCTTTCGATCGCAAAAATGCTTTCCCATGCAAACACAGAGTTGGTTGCCCTGAAGGCTCTCGCAAAACTTCAATGTCGTACATGGGCATTGAACCTAGACCCAAACCCAAAGATTTAAGTGTTGCTTCCTTAACAGCAAATCTCGCTGCATATCGTTGTGCAGGATCAGCGGCTTTTTCAGCATATTCACGTTCTGAAGGCCTAAAAAGTCTGGACACAATCCCAGGAGTGCGCGAGAGAACTCGACGAAATCTTTCTACGTCAACCAAATCGACTCCAATTCCTATCATGACAAAATCACCTATTAACCATTAATTAAACCGTCTTAATCTTTCAGCGACTAAATCAACCGAGTCAATTAACAATTCTTCAACACTTTGCTCAGAAAGAAAATCGTCTCTAAAAGATGGCTCAGTTTCTCGAACTGCGTCTTGGATAGCGTCATAACGGTTGTGGTAACCGGTTAGAACTGTTCTTATATCTTCAATACTTAAATGTTTATGTAAAGAAATGTGAAGCAAATTGATTCCAGTAGTCTCACCATCTTTGACTTCTGGAATTAACAAGATTGTTCTTTCATCTCTAAGCCCCTTAGTTAGTAAAACTTTTTTACTTGCTGCAACCATATGCTTGGTTCCCTTTAATTCAAGATCTCGTTCCACGCGTGACTGTATCCCTACCGAAACACCGTCTCTGTCAACAATTGTTAAAGTCGGATTCTCCGTATCCGACCCACTGATCCGGTAACGGGTATACCCAGTGACTTCATCAATTGCCGTATCTAAGCTCACCAATAATTTCAAAGTCTCATAACTAATGCAATCACGTGAAGTCCCTGCCTCTAAGACTCTTTCAACTAAGGGAACGTTCAACAAATTCTCATCACTACGGGAAATTCCAACGGTTACAGTTTTAGCTTGATGTTTTATAGCGTCAACCGGTCTTGTTAGCTCTTCAATTGCTAGTACCAGGGCTTTAGCCAATTCATCTATTACTAAAGACGGTGTTCCAACTCTTCCAAACTCGATTTGATACAAGTCAAGAGGTATCTCGCCCAGTGAATAACGCAAAAGAGAAGCTAAACGTACTGACGTTGATGCCTCCAAGTGACCATTTAAACGCCCGTTACGTAATTCATCAAAAAAGAAGTTTGAAACTTTACGAATATCTTCACGTAAATGATTTAAAATCTCATCATTTGAAAGAAGACTCTGTGATGTAAGACGGTCGTTTGTAAGTTTTTCAATCGCTGCATGCGCGACGCGTAAGGGCTGAGCTTGGCTATCAATAGAACATGCAGCCTCATACCCAAAAAGATGACCAGCCATAGTAGCGAGAATAAAAGCTAAATACGGATGAGTTGAAGGAACAGAAATAACATCAAGAGCATCAGGAAATTTATTTGGTTTCGAATCGGTTATAACAATCGGTGCAGCTTTATGTGCTCGAAATATTGCCACTTCCTTAGCTATATCGTCAATTGTTGAACCTGTGATCCCATTGGCACATACGAGAATCATCGGTTCCGAAGAAAGATCGATATGTTTTTTATCCTCAATTACATCTGAAGCAATTGACTTATAACAAAGTTCAGAAAGTTTTATTCTTATCTCTTCTGCAGCAATAACATTTCCGCCACTTCCGACGATCGCCCAATGACGATTTGGTGGTGCGAATTGATTAGCTAGTTTTGAGATATGTCCACGTAATCCCAATAACTCTTCCATTGCTTCGGGTAAAGAATCAAGAGCCTCAAGAATTGCTTCTCTGCCAGAATTTTTATTTTCAGAAACAACTTCAGCTATAGCGAAGGCTAAAAGATAACCAGCTACTACTTGACTATAAAAGGCCTTTGTCGATGCAACACTCATCTCTATGTCTCGCCCATCAGATGTGTACAAAACACCATCGGCACGATCAGTCAAATCACTGTTTCGACGATTTACTATGGCGATAACTTTTGCGCCTCTAGCTCTTACCAATTCAACTGTCCTATTGGTGTCGGTCGTAGTGCCTGACTGACTGATGGCGACTACAAGCGTATTGGACATATCAGGGGTCAAATCGAATGCTGACAATTCGGTTGCCGGTTTAGCTTTTACGTTAATTTCTGTTTTATTCAATTGACTTGAAATCGCAGTTGCTGCTGCTTTTCCAGCTACCGCAGCGGTTCCTTGACCGATAACAAAGATCTTTCGTATTTTTCCGGATTTTAAATCTAGTTTTAATTGGTCTGGAAGAGTTTCAGTTCCTATTCTGACATCGAACTCTTCATTTTCTCCTTTAACTAAACGCCCTCTAAGAGTGGACCTGACTGATAAAGGCGACTCTTCAATTTCTTTTAAAAGATAATGTTTGTAAGAACCTCGATCTATATCTCTTGTGCTTATTTCAGTCTGTGAGAGATCTTCTTCTCGCACTTTCACTTCATCGGATGCAAAAGTTTTTCTAATAATGCCTTCAAGAGTTCCCGCCGAATTCATCTCTAATCTAATAACTTGGCCTTTTTCATTGGATTCGTTGATCAGCTCTTCACCATCAATCCTCAAATATTGATTAGTCATCTCGACCAAGCCATACGGTTCACTTGCAACTAAATATGCATCTTCAGCTAAGCCAACGTAAAGGGATTGACCACTTCCTTTAACTGACAAAAAAATATTTTCTGGTTCAGAAACGTCCACTCCAGCAATCGCAACTGAACCTTCAAAGTTCCTTACTGCTTCTATAAAAGACTCTTCCGTGTTCATTCCATTAATCTTATTTTTTTGCCAAAGTTCGGGAACTACTCTTGCATCTGTAGTTATTCCATTCGGAATTCCCAATTCAAAACTTGCTATTAAGTCTGCGAAATTATCAACGTCACCATTCTGAACTATGGTTACGACTCCTTCATCTGTGTCGATTGATTCCACTGGGTGTGCATTTGATTCAGAAATTAAACCGACACTTGCCCATCGTGTGTGGCCAACTACGTTTGCTTTCACACTCTTGGCAGACAAGGCTTTAGCCAATAAATCATCTGAAATTATCAACTCTCTTAATGCGTTCGTATTATCTCCCAAGTCTCCAATTTCCGAAGCTGTTTTATAGACAAACAACAAAGAACCATTTGAAGACTTTCGAATTGATCCTGATCGAAATAAAGAGTCATTTAATCGCTGTTCAGGAATTTCTACATCACCTAAATCATGATCCCATACCAAGATCTGCAAACCAGCAGAATCTCGACCACGAACCTCTAATCGATCCAGCCCTGAAAGGGCTTGTTGCAAAGACAATAACGCTGAAAAACCTTGATGGCTTGGGGTGAATTTTTTTGAAGTTAAGTTAATAACTCTTTTATAAGAACCGATTCGATCATTTTTTATCGACCATACAAGGTCACGCAATCTTGACGATAAACCATTTGCAACCTCGACATCATCAGAAGCTATAGATAGTTGGTTTTCAGAATTTTGGAAAAAGTCAAAAAGTTGATCCAAACTTGTTTCAATTGCCGGTAGAAGATTTTCATTATTAAATAAAGCCAGAAAACCTGGTAGTCCCTTTAATTGCGAGTTAACAAAATCCAAAGACTCCACATGCTCTCTCAACATATTTAAGTCCTCTAACGAAGAAGAGTTTGAAACTGACTCCACTAAGCCAAGAAGTTCTACTAAATCAGGAGCTTCTCTACTGGAAGGACGTCGCAACACAGCTATTATGCCGCACATCTAACACCCTCCCTTTCTCTAAACAATGGAATTTTTAAAAATAACTGTCTAAACCAATTCTACGATCTCTTTTTCAAGTGTTGTTCGCGGCTATAGAAAGCGTTGATCTTTTCGTGTCACAAGATTTGCAAGATGTTCAGCAATACTGTTTGCTAAAGCGGGATCCAAAGTTTCAACCATCACTCTCACTAAAGGTTCTGTGCCTGATGGTCTGACTAAAATCCGTCCACCATCTCCAAGTTCCATAGATGCAACGTTGATTTCATCTTTAATATCTTTAATAATCTGTTCGGCGTTACTTTCGACAGGAACGTTTATTAAGACTTGAGGAACTTTAGAAAAAATCGTTTTTGGGTCAGTTAATATTTTACTCTTTCTATTTAGAGCCAATAAAGTCTGAACGCCTGTTAAAACGCCATCACCTGTTGTTGACAAATCTCTAAAGATTATGTGACCCGATTGTTCCCCTCCTAGAAGCCAATCATTTTTCTCTAAAGCTTCCAATATGTTTCTATCCCCCACGGGAACCTCATGAAGCGAAATTCCTATACCAGAAAGAGTGTTTCTCATTCCTAAATTCGCCATTGGGGTTACAACAACTGAAGAACCTTTCAGTAATCCACGTTTAAAACGGTCAATGGCACAGATAGCCAGTAAGTGGTCACCATCAAGCAAATATCCGTCAGAGGTTACTGCAACAACTCGATCCCCATCTCCATCAAATGCGAAACCAATATCTGAGCCACTCGACAAAACTTCTTTGATCAAATTTTGTGGATTATTGCTCCCACAACCATCATTAATATTCCTACCATCGGGATTTGAACTAATTTCTAGGACTGTAGCTCCAAGCTCTTTGAAGATAGTCGCCGCCTTGTTAATAGTTGCACCGTTAGCGCAATCTACAACTATTTTTAGACCCGAAAAACAACCCTGCTTAGCAGAAGAAATTACTGATTTAATCCACCGGTAATCATTTACATCCTGCAGTTCAGGAGTTTCAACGACTTGACGCTCACGTTGCTCATTATCCCAGTCAGTTTGAATTAAATCTTGAACCGAATCTGAAATTTTTAAACCGCCTGGCCCGAATAGTTTTACCCCATTATCAGACCAAGAGTTATGAGAAGCCGAGATAACAGCCCCTCCTGCATTTTCTAATTTTGCTACATGTGCAACTTCTGGAGTCGGGGCAACCCCAAGAGAAATAACTTCAACACCACCATGATTTAATCCCTGTTTCAAAGCCGACGCTAAAACGAAGCTAGATTCTCTCGTATCGCGTCCCAAATAAACTCTTTTTGCATTTAGATGTTTCGACGCGGCTATACCTAAGGAAATAATTTTTTCTTCATCAATTTCGCTGCCAAAGTGACCGCGAACTCCATCGGTACCGAAAACTAGAGCCATCACTCAATCGTAAGGGATAAACAAGTCCCTGTGTTGTCGTTATCGCTTTGAATACTGTGGAGCTTTACGAGCTTTCTTCAAACCGTACTTCTTAGATTCTTTCTTTCTTGAATCCCTAGTTAAAAGACCAGCTTGCTTAAGCGATTTACGTCTCTCTGGTTCTAATTCTTCTAACGCACGAGCAATACCCAAACGTAAAGCCCCAGCTTGACCGCTGATTCCTCCACCATTAAGAGTTGCATCAATATCATAGATTCCTTCGCTACCAGTGACTCTCAAAGGTTCCATAAATATCAACCGATGGGTTTCTGAAGGAAAATATTCATCTGCTGTTCTGCCATTTATCAAAATGCGGCCGTTACCTTCGCGAAGACGCACTCTGGCAACAGATTCTTTGCGTCGACCAGTTGATTGAATCAGAAGTTCTGTCATCTTATTCTCTTCCTAAATTTCCTTGAGTGAAAAGCCATTATCTTTGAGACCATCTACGATCTGCTCAACAGCCTTGGGACCTATTTTTGCTATGCCTAAAATATCCTCACTGGTTTTACCCACAAGCGCTTCTATTGTTGTAATACCGCCTGCTGCAAGATTATTAACCACTGCTTGCGTTAAACCTAAATCCTGCAATGAAGCATTTTCTTGAGTACCCATTTCGATCTCAGAATTATTCTCCTCTAGAGGCTCTTCTTTCAATTCTGAGTCTTTTACTTCAGTCGCTTTTGGTTCGACTGGTTTTATTTCTTTTGGTCCTCGTTGTCTCGTATGCTCGAGTTCTAGTTGTTGTGGCTTTTGAGCATCATGAGGATGATCCATACCACTATAAATTTTTAGCTTTGTTAACATCTGACGACCAAGGCGGTTCTTAGGAAGCATTCCACCAATCGTTATCCTCAAAGCTTCTTCAGGTTTATCTGCCAGTAAGTCACCATAGGCTTTAGTTTTCAAACCACCTGGATAACCAGAGTGGCTGTAAACAGCTTTGTCAGTTCTCTTAGAACCAGAAAGAACCACCTTGTCAGCATTGACGATCACTACATGGTCTCCTGTGTCCTGATGGGGTGTAAAAGTAGGCTTATGCTTTCCTCTTAATATTTTCGCAACTTCAGACGCGAGACGTCCCAAAACAAGTCCGTCCGCATCTACAAGATGCCATGCTCTCTGAATGTCGCCTTTTTTCGGCGTATAAGTAGACACTAAGTACCTCTGTAATGAATATTTAAATAAATCGATAACACTTTTGGGAAATCTAAAATCTCAAACCCAGCCATATAACGATACGGGACGACTCTCAAGCCAGCAACCCAAGACTGCAGTGGAATAGAAATATCGTTTAATACTCGACTGAAAGAAGAATTAACCCTTGTGGTGGAGCTATTTCACCGGCAGCTTGCCTATCAGCTAGATCAATTAATTTAGGTAAATAATCATGAGATATCTTTCCTAATCCAACTGATACAAGAGTTCCAACAATTGACCTGACCATTTGATGACAAAAAGATGATGCAGAAATTTCAAAAAATAAATCCTTCTCATTTGGAAAATTCCATGTTGCAGAATGAACCTGACGTACCAAAGAAAAGGTCTCCCCAGATTTAAGTTTAGGTTTTTTACAAAAAGAACTGAAATCATGTTCTCCAATTAAATGTAAAGAAGCTTTCTGCATCGAACTAAGGTCCAATTGACTAGGAATATGCCAAACTCGATCAACTAAAAAAGGGTCTAAATCTGAGCTATTGAGGATTCGATAAGAATACGTTCTAGAGACGGCACTAAACCTTGCATCAAACTCTTGATCTACAAATTGTAAATCAGTAAATAAAATAGATGGACCGCATTGGCTATTTACAGAAGAAGCTAACCGTTCCAGCGATGTTTCATCAGGTACGTCGAAACTAACCACTTGTCCGACAGCGTGAACACCTTTATCGGTTCTCCCTGCACATGTCACACTTATGGGTTCACCAACTACAAGAGAAATTGCCTTGTTTAAATCTCCTGCGATGCTTCTAACCCCAGGATTTTCTGCAAAACCGTGAAATTCTGACCCATGATAAGCGACTCTCGCCCTTACTCTCATTTAACTAGTAATTCTCGTAATTTAAATTAAAGTCCTGAAAATTAAACAAGTTCTATACGAGCCATTGGAGCGTTATCACCGTGGCGTGGACCAATTTTTATAACTCGTGTATAGCCACCAGCCCTATCTTGATACCTTGGCCCTATCTCATCAAAAAGTTTCGTAGCCATTTCACGGTCACGTAAAAAAGAAACTACCTGTCTGTGGTTATGAAGGCCGCCTTTTTTAGCTTTCGTAATAATTTTTTCAGCTATCGGCCTTAAAGCCTTTGCTTTAGCTTCAGTTGTAGTAATAGCCTCAGCTGCTATAAGAGAAGCTACCAAATTAGCCATCATAGATTTTTGATGTGAAGAACTACCTCCGAACCGTCGGCCTTTCTTCGGCGTAGCAGGCATTATTAACCCCTAACTCGCAATGATAAGCCTCTAGCATTCAGCTTTTCATAAATTTCATCTAAAGATTTTTGACCGAAGTTAGTTATGGTCATTAAGTCTTCCGCAGACTTTTCCAATAGCTGGCCAACAGTATCAATCTGAGCTCTCTTTAGGCAATTACGAGGCCTTTCAGACAACTCAAGTTCTTCAATCTGTAAATCAATATCAGGTGAATTCGTCTCCGGAGATTCAGCCTCCGTAAGTTCCAAACCTTGTACTTCTTCTTCTGCAAGGCTTTCAACCAGACCTACTAGCGAACCCAAAGTTTTCCCTGCTGAAGCTAAAGCCTCTCTTGGTGTCAAAGAACCATCAGTCTCAATTTTCAATATCAACTCATCGTAATCAGTTGACTGATCAACACGAGTATTGCCCACTTCAAAAGAAACTCGACGAACAGGTGAGAATAGAGCATCAACTGGAATCACCCCAATCGCTCCCTCTCCAACTGTGCGATCTGAAGATAGATAACCAACGCCTTTTTCTACTGTTACTTCAAAACTTAAATTTGCTTTTGAATTAACTGTAGCTATATGCAAATCAGGATTAATTACATCTACTTCTGAATTCGTAGCGAATGATTCACCTGTAACTTGTTGTGGTCCCACAACATCTACTCTTATTTCTATCGGTTCATCACTTTCAGAATGGAAAACTAAATCCTTAAGATTCAAAACAATATCTGTTACATCCTCGACAACACCATCGATAGTTCCAAACTCATGAAGTGCATCATCAAAACGAATCTGAGTAACTGCTGAACCCGGAATAGAAGACAAAAGGGTTCTTCTTAAAGAATTACCCAATGTTTGTCCGAAACCTGGTTCTAATGGTCCTATAGAAAACTGAAGACAGTTGTCGCCAAGTTCTGACGAATCTAATTCTTCGACCTTTGGTCGCTGCATCACCAGCATTTTTATCTCCCTATCTTTACTTTTCTTTGGGTTGAAACCCAAAAACTCTACTTGCTATATAGCTCAACAATGAGCTGTTCACGGACCGGAATGTCTATCTGGTCACGTGATGGTAAATCCATGACAGTAAATTCATGACTACTATCGGCGACTTGAAGCCAAGCAGGAGCTTGCCTATCAAGAACGTCGACATTCCATTGAATTAAAACCATTTTGCTAGCCTTGGATCGAAGACTGACAATGTCTCCTTTCCGAAGACGGTAACTAGGAATATCGACCCTCTTACCATTTACATCAAAGTGACCATGGTTTACTAATTGTCTTGCTTGTGGTCTAGTTGCAGCTATCCCTGCTCGATAGACAGCATTATCTAAACGCAATTCTAAGAATTTGAGCATATTCTCGCCTGTAACACCATCGCGTCGACTAGCTTCTTCGTAAATCTTACGAAACTGCTTTTCCGATAAACCATAAGAGAATCTAGCTTTTTGCTTTTCCTGCAATTGAAGTAAATACTCTGAAGGGTTTCCTCGCCGTCTTGATCTACCATGGTCCCCCGGTGGATACGGTCTTTTATCAAGGGCAATTACCTCACCCTTTGTTCCAAAAATATTTGTACCCAAACGTCGCGAAACTCGAGCCTTTGGCCCTGTATACCTAGACATCAGACCCTCCTTCGCTTTGGAGGTCTGCAACCATTATGAGGAACAGGCGTTACATCCTTAATGCCAGTTACCTCTATTCCGGTATTTTGAATTGTCCTAATAGCTGTCTCTCGTCCAGATCCTGGACCTTTCACGACAACATCTACTTTTCGAACTCCATGTTCAATTGCTTTAATTGCTGCTTGTTCCGCTGCCATCTGTGCAGCAAAGGGTGTCGATTTACGCGAACCTTTAAATCCGACATTTCCTGATGATGCCCAAGCAAGAGTATTCCCGGCTCTGTCAGTAAAAGTAACAATCGTGTTGTTAAATGAACTTTTTATATGAGCGACTCCATGAGGCACATTCTTACGTTCTCTTCGACGAGAGCTTGAAGTGGCCATTACTTCATTACCTTCTTCTTATTTGCGATTATTTTTCTCGGACCTTTACGAGTTCTTGCATTTGTATGAGTTCGTTGTCCTCTGACTGGTAATCCCTTTCGGTGACGGATGCCTTCATAACAACCAATATCCATTTTTCTCTTTATGTTCTGGGATACTTCACGTCGGAGATCACCTTCTACCGTGAGTTGCTCATCGATGAAAGCACGAATCCTCACGACTTCATCATCGCTAAGATCTTTTACCCGAGTTGAGAAATCAACTTCTGCAGCTTCACAAATATTTTCTGCAACAGTCCTGCCTATGCCATGCAAGTAGGTAAGAGAAACAACAACACGCTTCTCTCTTGGAATGTCAACACCTGAAATTCGAGCCATAGAGTTTCTCCTAACCCTGTCTCTGCTTATGACGCGGATTGGTACAAATCACCCGAACACGACCATGACGTCTAATAACACGACATTTCTCACACATTTTCTTAACACTTGTTCTTACTTTCATAATCTCTACTTACTTATACCTGTAGGTAATTCGTCCTCTAGTTAAATCGTAAGGAGTTAATTCAACCTGGACTCGATCACCAGGAAGTATACGGATGTAATGCATCCTCATTTTTCCTGAAATATGCGCCAAAACATTGTGCCCATTTTCTTCCAGTTCAACTCGGAACATCGCATTCGGTAACGGTTCAAGAACCGTTCCCTCCATTACAATTGCATCTTCTTTAGATTTCGTCAGAACTACACTCCCAAATCAATATCACTTATAAATCAAAATTCAAACAACTCTCAATACTAGACAGCACAGTAAAGAGCCGACTAATAACGCTACCCGAGAGCTAAGAAGCGTCCAACCCCTAGACAGCCTGTATTTAATTCATTTTCCATTAATCACACCATCAATGACCTTCTGTAAACGCGAAAAAACATCATCTTCGGTTCCTAACCCGTCTACAAGCACTAAATTGTTACGCTCTTCGAACCACTTTAAAAGAGGAGCTGTCTCATTTTCATAGATTTCAAGACGGCGAATTATTGCTTCTTTAGTGTCATCAGCACGAGATCTATCCAACATCCTTTTAGTCACCTCATCGACAGGAACTTCTAAATTTATTGCAAGATCTAAACTCAACCCTTTTGAAAGCAACTCTCCTTCCAAAGCCTGAGCCTGAGCTGATGTTCTCGGATAACCATCCAAAATAAAACCACTTTCAGAGACATCTTTCATTTCAATACGTTCAGCAACAATTCCGTTGATAATTTCATCAGGTACGAGATCACCAGCGTCCATTATCAGTTTTGCTTTCTTACCTAATTCAGTCTGTGTCTCAACAGCTGCACGCAATATGTCTCCCGTTGATATATGAACAGTTCCATATGACTCACTTAGCCTTAAGCACTGAGTTCCTTTTCCAGAACCTTGTCGACCGAGAATTACTAAGCGCACGTTTTCCATTTTTCTGAAGCAAAAACTACTTCAAGAAACCCTCATAATTTCTCATCGTAAGCTGAGAATCAACCTGTTTCATTGTTTCCAAAGCTACCCCAGAAGCAATAAGTATTGAAATTCCTACAAACCCAAAACCACTTGCACCCGAAGAAGATGAACCAACGCCTGAAGTCGTATCTAAAAATACATTTATAAGAATTGACGGAATAAGTGCAACCGCTGCCAAAAACAAAGCTCCTGGAAGAGTAATTCGAGACAAAATCTTTGCTAGATATCTTTCAGTCTGATAACCAGGACGAATTCCGGGAACGAAACCACCTTGTTTTCTTATTGTGTCTGCTTGACGAACTGGGTCAAAAGTTATAGCTGTATAGAAATATGCAAAACCAACCACTAAAAGACCTGTAATTGCGAAATAGAAAACATTGTCTGGTTGAGCGAGATTATTATCAACCCAGCTTCTAAAACCATCCCAAGGTAAAGCTGCCGCTATAAGAACAGGCAAATAAAGAATCGAAGACGCAAAAATTATTGGTATAACTCCTGATTGGTTTACCTTTAAAGGAATATAAGTGTTTTGGCCGCCATACATGCGTCGTCCAACTACTCTTTTTGCAAACTGAACTGGTATCCGCCTCTGACCCTGTTCAACAAAAACCACTACAGCAATAATCGCAATCAAAACCGCAAGAACAACTACGAGAGCAACTATGCCATTTTCAGCATGGATGAGTGAACCTTGAGCCGGAAAACTACTAATAATCGAAATCATTATCAGTAAAGACATTCCATTACCGATACCTTTTTGTGTAATTAACTCTCCCATCCACATAAGAAGAGCCGTTCCTGCAGTCAAAGTAAGAACTACGACACTTACTGTTCCAATATGAAAATTGGGTAAAAGGTTCGCTCCAGATGAGCCGCTAATTGAATTACCACTGTCATTAAACAAAAAGGCGAAACTAGTGGATTGAATGACTGCAATTATTACTGTCATATATCTTGTCCACTGCGTTATTTTTCTCTGCCCAACCGCACCCTGCTGTTGCCATTGTTCTATTCGAGGTACAACAACACCAAGAACTTGCATAATGATCGAAGCGGTTATGTATGGCATTACACCTAGAGCAAAAACAGCAAAACTAGTTAAAGACCCTCCTGAAAAAAGTTGCAAGAAAGCTAGAACCCCGCCTTGATTTGCCCTGTCTCTCAAGAGTTGCACTTGTTCTACATCAATACCAGGTGCCGGAACAAAAGCTCCAATCCTATAAAGAAGAATCATTAGAAGAGTAAATAGAATCCTCTTCCGTAAATCCCCTACGCGGAACATATTCAACATGCTTTTAAGCAAGGATTTCTCCGTTCACAAATAATTCCTTTTTATAAATAAACATCATCGATTTGTTAAAGCATTACCTTTGGCTGCTGGCCTTATAGAGAATGGTAGATCTAATTTCTCCACAGAGCCACCCGCTCCGGTTATGGCTGCTTCAGCAGAAGCAGAAATAGCATGGGTGTGAACATTAACAGCACGTTTAATTTCACCCCTACCCAACACTTTAACCAAAGACTTCTTCGCAATTAATCCGCGATTATAAAGGGTTTCAGGTGTAATTTCCGTAAGTCCAGATTCTTCAATTGTGTCCAAATTAACCGCTTGATATTCAACTCTAAAAGGATTATTGAAACCTTTTAATTTTGGAATTCTTTGCGCAAATGGCATCTGGCCACCTTCAAAACCTGCTGGAACTTTGCTACGCGCCTTTTGACCCTTCATACCACGACCTGCAGTCTTGCCACCTTTACCAGCAATACCTCTAGCCACTCTTTTTGAACGACGTTTAGAACCGGGGGCCGGGGATAAATCATGGACTTTCATATCACTTAATCTCCTGTACTTCTACCAAATGAGGTACTCGCGCCAACATTCCTCTTATTTCAGGTCTATCAGGGAGAGTATTAACTTTTCCTATACGACCTAAACCTAGAGCCCTTAGGGTTCCGCGCTGTTTAGGTTTTGTTCCGATAGACGACCTAGTCTGTCTTACTTTTAGCTGTAAACCAGAATTACTATTCATTATCATTCTCCAAAGCATCCGACGCTGAAGGGTCAGGTTTTCCTATCCCGGCTTCAGCTCTTTGATATGCATCTAGAAGAGCTTTAGGCACAAAATCTTCAGCGGGGATTCCCCTCATCGCTGCAATCTCATCAGGTCGTCGTAAACCTTTAAGACCAGCAATAGTGGCTCTAGCTACATTTATATGATTAGCAGAACCTAAAGATTTGCACAAAACGTCTTGTATGCCAGCTTCCTCTAACACGGCGCGCGCTGCTCCTCCTGCTATAACCCCAGTACCTGGAGCTGCAGGCTGCATCAAAACACGTCCGGCTCCCATTACACCCTCAATAGTGTGAATAATTGTACTTCCTGCCATAGGAACAGAGAAAACATTTCGTTTTGCCTCTTCGGTGCCTTTTTGAATTGCCAAAGGCACCTCTTTTGCTTTTCCGTAACCAAGACCAACTCGACCCGCTCCATCTCCAATCACCACAAGTGCTGTAAAAGAAAATCGCCTACCGCCCTTAACCACTTTGGCGACACGATTAATATGAACTACTCGTGATTCTCTAAGAGGAATCAACTCGGCTGATGTTTCAACATTCATCAGAACTCCAATCCTTCTTTTCTAGCAGCATCCGCCAGAGCAGCTACGCGTCCGTGATAGCGATATCCACTTCTATCAAAAACTACCTTTTGGACACCGGCTTGAGTAGCTCGGCTCGCTATTTGACGGCCAACCTCTACAGCCGCATCAATACCTCTAACCCCATTTGCAATACCATCTTGCTGGGTAGAGGCAGAAACTAATGTCTCACCAATTTCATCATTTATCAATTGTGCAGATATGTGCTTACTAGATCTAAATACAACTAGTCTTGGACGACTTTCCGTTCCAAAAACTGACTTACGTATCCGTCTATGACGACGATGACGACCAGCACGCCTATCGGATTTAATGCTCACTTCGCCGCCTTTCCAGCTTTGCGGGCTACATGTTCTCCCGCGTATCTAATACCTTTTCCTTTATATGGCTCAGGCTTGCGATAACTTCTTATATCAGCAGCCACCTGACCAACTACCTCTTTATTTATCCCTGAAACAATTATTTGGGTAGGTTCTGGCACATCAAAAGTAATACCATCTGGTGCATTGACTTTGACAGGATGACTGAAGCCAAGCTGCAATTCAAGGCCATCACCGCTTATTGCAGCCCTGTAACCAACTCCCACTATTTCAAGTTCCTTCTTGAATCCCTCTGAAACTCCTATAACCATATTGTTTATTAAAGATCTAGTAAGCCCGTGCAGAGCCTTGTTTTTTCGATCATCATTGGGTCTTTCAACTAGAACTGTGTCGTCTTCCTGACGCACATTTATTTCACCTGGTAAATCTAAATCTAAAGATCCTTTTGGCCCAGTAACCTCCACACTTCTACCTTCGATAGAAACCTGTACATCAGATGGGACAGAAATTGGTTCTTTTCCGATTCTCGACATGTTCCCCCTCCTTACCAGACATAACAGAGAATTTCGCCACCCATACGTCGACGACGAGCCTCTCTATCACTCATGAGTCCTTTACTTGTACTCACTACAGCTACACCCAATCCCCCAAGTACACGAGGAATTTTATCGGACTTGGAATAAACCCTTAACCCTGGTTTCGAAACTCTCTTTATTCCGCTGATCACACGTTCACGTGAATCTGTGTACTTCATTGTTATGGAGAGAACATTACCTGTTGCCTTCTCTGAATTGCTTACATCAAAATCGGTAATATAACCCTCTTCTTTTAATAAATCAGCAAGAGCAATTTTTTGTTTTGATGAAGGCATAGCAACTCCTTCATGCATTGCTTGATTCGCATTACGTATACGAGTAAGCATGTCTGCTACTGGATCTGTCATTGTCATATTGCCCTCCTCTCACCAACTCGATTTGGTCAAACCAGGTATTTCACCTGATAAAGCCATTTCACGTAGACATATACGACAAAGCCCAAAGTCTCTGTAAACAGAACGATTTCTACCGCACCGTCCACATCTCGTATACGCCCGAACTTTAAATTTCGGAGTTTTCTTTTGCTTGTTCACTAAAGCTTTTTTAGCCACTAGGAAGCCTCCACTCGGAATGGGAAACCAAGAGCTGTAAGTAAAGCCCTGCCACCCATATCATCAGATGCTGAAGTAACGATAGTTATATCCATACCTCGCACACGGTCAATTTTGTCATAATCAATTTCTGGAAAAATAAGTTGCTCAGTAACACCCAGTGTGTAATTTCCATTGCCATCAAAGGCCTTAACACTGCAACCTCTAAAGTCGCGAACTCTGGGTATAGCTAGATTCATAAGTCGATCTAAAAATTCATACATTCTATTGCCTCTAAGCGTCGCCTTGGCCCCAATCGCTTGGCCTTCACGAAGACGGAAATTTGAAATTGAAGTCTTAGCTTTTGTGATTATAGGTTTTTGACCTGTAATTAATTCCAAGTCCGCCAAGGCCCCGTCGAGAACCTTTGACTGTTGGGCTGCTTCACCAACACCCATGTTTACAACTACTTTGACCAATTTAGGAACTTGCATCGTATTTGATAATCCAAGTTCCGATTGCAGAACTCCACGCAACTCAGTTTCATACCTTTGTCGGAGGCCGACAGGAGTTTTAGTCTCAACCATCTAAATCAACTCCTGTTCGTTTACATACTCGTACTTTTTCTCCAGATTCGCTAAGCCGATAACCAACTCGTGTCGGCTTCCCATCAGATGGACTTAAAAGTGCCACATTTGAAACATCAATAGGCATGGTTTTGTCAATAATGCCACCCTGCATTGTCTCGGATGTAGCTTTCTGATGGCGCTTAACTTGATTCACGCCTTCAATAATCACTGCATTTCGTTGAGGGATAACGCGACTGATTTCACCTTCACGACCCTTATCTTTTCCAGCCAAAACTCTTACCTGATCACCTTTTTTTATTTTCATCTAAATCACCTCTGGCGCTAAAGAAACTATTCTCATAAATTTCTTCTCTCTCAGTTCCCTGCCTACAGGGCCAAAAATACGCGTTCCTCTTGGCTGATTTTGATCATCTATCAATACGGCGGCATTCTCATCAAAACGTATATAAGAACCATCCAAGCGTCTGGACTCCTTTGCAGTACGCACCACTACACACTTGACAACTTCACCTTTTTTCACTGCAGCTCCGGGATTTGCATCTTTAACAGTCGCTGTAAAAACATCCCCAACAGAGGCATACCTGCGCCTTGTCCCACCTAAAACCTTGATACACAAGACTTCACGAGCTCCTGAATTGTCAGCTACCTTTAATCTGGTTTCCTGCTGAATCATTACTTCGCCCTCTCTAGAACTTCAACAAGCCTCCAACGCTTTGTTTTCGACAAAGGTCGAGTTTCTTGAATTCGCACACGGTCACCAATATTTAATTGATTGTCTTCATCATGTGCTTGAAGTTTTTTAGTGCGTTGAACTGTTTTTCCATATCTGCGATGACGAACCCTGTCAACAGTCTCTACGACAGCAGTTTTATCTTGTACTACAGAAACAACCAAACCTTCACGCACTTTACGCCTGTTGGTTCTTGTCGAAACAACTTCATCACTAGTCGCTTGGTCGTCAATTACTTGATCGTCAGTCATCAGCCAACTCCTCACCATTATCGAGAGAAAAATCTTCAGCAGCAGAAATTTCTCTTTCCCTTAACTCAGTTAAAGTTCTCGCTACTTCGCGCTTTACTTGAGTCACTCGGGCATGATTTTCCAACTGACCCGTTGCTAGTTGAAATCTAAGATTAAATAATTCTTCTTTTGATTCATTTAAACGCTCAAGCAAATCGGTATCACCAAGGTCTCTTAAACTCTTTTTCTTAGCCATTTAGAAACCCTCCTCTCGCTGAACAAAACGAGCTTTTATTGGAAGTTTTTGTATAGCTCTTTCAATAGCCTCACGCGCGACCTGAGTGTCGCTATAAGACAGTTCAAAAAGAATTCTTCCTGGTTTTACTACAGCAACCCACTTTTCAGGGTTTCCTTTACCGGAGCCCATTCGAGTTTCAGCAGGTTTTTCAGTTACAGGTTTATCTGGAAAAACATTTATCCATACTTTTCCACCACGTTTAATGTGACGAGTCATCGCAATTCGAGCAGCTTCTATCTGGCGAGAGGTAATCCATCCAGGCTCCAGAGCCTGTAAACCATACTCTCCAAAATTCACCCAAGTATGACCCTTAGACATCCCTCGGCTTCTTCCACGTTGCTGTTTACGATGTCGAACTTTTTTTGGCATAAGCATTTCTAATCACCATCCCCTGAGCGGAAATGAGGTGTTTCTGTATGCTCTCGTGTTGAAGCCTCAATAGCCTCTTCCTCAGCTAATAAACGTTCGAACTCCGCATCGCCTTCTTTAACAAGAGGTGCCATTTCGTCTGCTACCTCTTCATCAGCGACCTCATTAGAGTCAACTTCAGTTACAGAATCAGCACTCCTCTTCCTTCCGGCAGCGGAAGAAATAACTCCACCTCGAGACTTACTCTGACCAGATGTCTCTCCTGCAGCCATAGCTGCCTCACGAGTAATTTTGTCTTCGAGACGAGACTTATAAGGGAGAATGTCACCCTTATAAATCCACACTTTTACCCCAATAAGTCCGTATGTGGTATCAGCTTCACGGAAACCATAATCAATATCTGCTCTCAAAGTATGAAGCGGGACTCTTCCTTCTCTATACCATTCTGTCCTAGACATTTCAGCTCCGCCTAAACGACCGGAACATTGCACCCTTATTCCTAAAGCACCAGCTTTTTGTGCATTCTGAACAGCTCTCTTCATAGCTCGTCGAAAAGCAACTCTGCCTGCTAGCTGATCCGCAACCCCTTGAGCAATCAAAGCAGCGTCTAACTCTGGTTCCTTTATTTCTTGGATATTTAACTGAACTTGAAGATTTCCTGAGATCTGACCTAAACCTTTTCTTAAACGATCTGCCTCTGCACCTTTTCTACCAATAACTATTCCAGGGCGGGCAGTATGAACATCAACCCTTAAACGGTCACGAGTTCGTTCAACTTCGACACGACTTATTGCTGCATGAGGCAACTCAGTCATCAAGAAATCACGAATCTTCCAGTCTTCCAACAGATTGTCAGCATATTCTTGCCGTGTTGCAAACCATCTAGACTTCCAATCCGTTGTTACACCAAGTCGAAATCCATAAGGATTAACTTTTTGACCCATTAGTTGGCCTCTTTTTCATTTTGTTCGTCATCTTCTTCAACCACATCTTCTTCAACCACATCTTCTTCAACCACATCTTCTTCAACCACATCTTCTTCAACCACATCTTCTTCAACCACATCTTCTT
>Ga0208410_1000013_pt1 | contig 109347 bp, 76 predicted proteins | sample ETN02SmetaG_3_FD_185787 | JGI IMG/M metagenome (GOLD analysis project Ga0208410, IMG submission 185787) | Marine microbial and viral communities from oxygen minimum zone, Eastern Pacific Ocean - ETNP2014F10-02SV257 (SPAdes) (version 2) | ecosystem: Environmental > Aquatic > Marine > Oceanic ... | reverse complement strand
GGGGGGAAAGGTCCGGGTGTGACACGGCGACCGACCGTGAGACCGACGACACGCCGCGCGCCCGACGACGCGACGCGAGACGAGACGAGACGAGACGCGTCGACGATCGGACGACGAGGGGACGACGCGTCCCGCGACGATGGTCTCGTCTCGTCGATTCGATTCGATTCAAATTCGATTCAGATTCGATTCGTGACGGCGCGACCGACCGCGACTGACTCGGACGACGGCCCGCCTCCGCCTCCGCCTCGCGCGGGCGACGACGGACGTCGGTCGACGTCTCGACGAGAGAGGTACCGAATCGAGGTCGTCGAATCGAATCGAACGAACGAACGAACGATCGCGCGCGCGTCGACGTCTCTCTCGCGCCGGGACGCGATGACGCGATGCGATGTCAAGGGCGCCCGTCGCGTCCCGTCGGCGCTTCTCGAGGCTGTGCGTTTTTCACCCGCGCGCGCGCACATCGAGTCCGGGGTTCCGCAGAGGCGCGCGCGCGCGGAGGGTGCGCACACTCGAGCGCGGAGGTGAAAAAAACGCGCGCGCACGCTCGCGCTCGGTCGTGAAAGCGCGTCGTCATGTCGCGCGTGTTGGCGCTGTTCGACGTCGACGGGACGCTCACCGAGCCTCGAAAGAAATCGGACGACGTCATGAGGGCATTCATGAGAGATCTTCGAGGCAAGGTGACGGTGGGGATCGTCGGTGGATCCGATCTGACGAAGATCTCGGAACAACTCGGTGACGGCGTCGAGCGAGAGTACGAGTACGTGTTCTCGGAGAATGGACTCGTGGCGCACGAGAGGGGGGCGCTGTTGGCGAAGCAGTCGCTGCGGGAGTTTTTGGGAGAGGATAAATTGAAAAAGTTTATCAATTTCGTGCTGCGATACGTGGCGGATTTGGACATTCCGATCAAGCGAGGAACGTTCGTGGAGTTTAGGTCCGGGATGTTGAACGTGTCGCCGATCGGGAGAAATTGCAGCCAAGAGGAGCGGGACGAGTTTGAACGTTTCGACAAGGAGGCGGGCGTTCGGACGAAGATGGTGGAGACTTTGAAGAAGGAATTCGCCGAGTACGGATTGACGTATTCCATCGGGGGTCAAATCTCTTTCGACGTGTTCCCGAACGGATGGGATAAGACGTATTGCTTGCAGTTTGTCGAGAAGGATTTCGACGTCATTCACTTTTTCGGCGACAAGACGTACCCGGGCGGAAACGACCACGAAATTTTCGAATCCCCGAAGACGATCGGTCACACGGTGACGTCTCCGGAAGACACGCGCAAGCAAGTCACCGAACACATTCTCGACAAGCTTTAGAGCGGGAGAAGAATGGTCATGCGTCGTCTCCGGTTGTCCGCATCTTTTGTAACGAGAGGTTTCTGACTCTACTCAGTCTAGTCTACATCCTATTCACACCTTCTATTCGCTATTCGATTCGCGCTCGCGCTTCGCTAAATACTCATCGATCGCTCCCGATTCCATGAGTTTCGCCGCCCTGTACGCCACGTCGCGCTCCTTGTAACTCGCCGCGAGCACGTCTGAGCCCGTCGCGCCGAAACTCCCGCTCGCGGGCGTCGCCCCCAACGATCGCGCGTTCACCGGAATCACGCGTTCGTGCGGCGTCACCGCGCTCGCCGCGAACGTTTGCTCACACGTCGGCGTCCTCTCTCTCGCACGCGTCGTCGTCGTCGTCGTCGTCGCAGCCGCGTCCTCGTCCTCGCCCGCTCGCCCCAGCGGCGTCAACTCTCGTTCGATCTCCCTCGCCACCCCTCGTATGTCCTTGATCGAGGCGCGAACGTCGGCGCGTATTCCCCGCAATTCATTCCCGCTCGTCGACCGCTCGATCGCGCGCGTGAACGCGCTCACGTGCGCCACCGCGCGTCCCGTCGCTCGACCCAAGAATTTCGCGATGAGCGGGACGTCTCTCGGCCCCAACGCCAGCGCGCCCGCGCCGAGGACGACCACCATCGTCGTCGCGGACACACCGAACACCATCGCGCTCGCCCTCCGCGCGCGAGCGAGAGACGGACTCGCTCACCCGCGACGTCTCGAGGCGTCGACTGCCGACGGTCGTCTTCACAGTCGCGCGCGGAGGCCGAGCCATGTCCCCTCACCGTCGCCGAGACGACCGCGCCCGCGTCGCGCGCGCGGTGGGGACGCGCATCCTCGCGTGTGCCATCGCCCTCGCCCTCGTCGCGGCGCCCGCGCGCGCGGCGACGTCGGTGACGGTGGCGATGCGCGCGGGATGGCGCGCGACGAGCGGTGCGCTCGAGGCGCTGATCGGCGTCGGTGACGTCGGCGACGCGGACGCGTTTTGGTGGACGGCGAGCGCGCTCGATCGATCGCGCGAGGATGATTCGGTGGACTGCGCGCGAAGCGTGCGACGCGTCGTCGAAGGGGCGCTGCGAGACGGTGGACGCGCGCGCGCGATGGGACTGGCGCTCGGCGCGCGCGCGTACTCGCCGCGTTTGGAGAGCGTTCGTGAGATGGCGACGAGGGCGACGGGAGGGAGCGAGGCGTGTTGTCGAGTCGTCATCAATGGACGCGTGCACGAGGACACGGAGACGCTGAAAGCGGCGTTGGAGTCGGATGAGGGATTGGAGAGCGGCGGCGAGACGCCGACGACGAGAGACGCGGCGTACGCGGGGACGTTTAATGAGAGTCTGGCGACGGCGTTCGCGTACATGGCGCCCGGTACGAGGTGTTATTCGGCGATGCACGATGCGCTCGTGGCGGCGGTGGAGGCGGGGGTGGTGAATTACGCGTTGCGACCGGTGTTGTTCGACGCGTCGTGCGCCAGAGAGGACGCGTGCGCGGCGTACGGCGCGACGGAGGACGAATTGCAACTCACGGGGTTCGGCGTCGAGCTCGCGGTGAAAAACATGGAGTACAAGGCGATCGACGATAGTAAAGTGACCGAGGGCGGCGAGGGTGACGTCTCGGGCGGTGAGAATGAGTCGACGGAGGAGAGCGTGTCGGGATTTCATTTCGCAACGTTGACCGAGCGCCATCCGGAACACGCGGACGGATTGAGCGCATTTCGAGAGGAACTCAGCCGGAAATCGGCGCTCGCGAGCGATGCACCGTTGAAACTGTGGGACATCAAGGATTTGGGACTTCAAGCGACGCAACGAATCGCGCTCTCGGCGGATCCGTTGACGGAGCTCGTGGAGTTGTCGCAAAATTTCCCCTCGCTGGCGAATCCCTTGTCGCGAATGAAACTCAACGCTACCATGGTCAAGGAGGTTAAGGCGAATCATAAAATCGTCCGACCCGGTGGTTTAGTCATGTCGCTCAACGGTGAAAACTTGGAGCTCGATACGATCGATATTTACACCCTGACGGAGACCATCTCGAGGGAGATTGAATTCTCGGCGGCGCTCAGACGCGTCGGTCTTCCCGACGCCGTCATCTCCGAGGTGCTTCGTCTTCCGAAGCGCTCGCGCAAGGGCGTGAAGATCGACACGACGAGTCCCGTGTTCGCATTCTACAATGACGTCGAGAAAGACGCCAGGTACGCGACGTGGAGTAAGGATGTGCGAAAACTTCTCGTGCCGACGCAGTCGGGTTTTCCGCAAGTGAGACAAAATCTGTACAATCTCGTCGTCATCATGGACCCGTCGCGAGGGTCGACGTGGGATCTCGTCGCGATGTTGGATTATTTCGCCAACAATGGTATTCCTGTGCGCATCGCGCAAGTCATCGTCACGGACATGGCCGAAGAGAACGCGGTCGGACCCAGCGGTGAGAAAATCGACGAGACGTTCGGCCGCCGCGTCGCCCGAGCGGCCAACTACTTGCTGAGCGAACACAGCACGCGCGCGTACGTCGACTTCTTGTCACGCGTCGCGGAAGCTCGCGAACAGGATCAACCGCAGTCGTACTTTTCCATGGGGACGTTTTTCCCACCGACGTGGGACGCGGCACGAGACGCGTTTGCCTCCGTCTTGGAAGAAATTGCCGCCGACGAATTCGACGCCGACGCGCTCTTGCGCGATTTCGAGTCTGCTGATGCCTCAAAAGCCGACAAACGCCTGGACGCGGTTCGCGAAGCGCTTCGAGAGAAAGGATTGCGGACGCAGTCGTTCCTCTTGAACGGTGAATACGCGCGAGAGTCACACGCCTTTGCGTACGGCACCACGCTCGAACAATTGCTCTCGCACCAGTTGCGACAAGAGATGGACACCGTGCGTCGTCTCGTCAGCGTCGGGACGTTGACGTCGTCCAACGTGCTCGAGGTCGTGAACGAAGGCGCCGTGTTCAAGTACGTACCTTGGATATTGGACGAAGACGAAAACGTCTCGGTGTACGCGCGTCCCGTCGATCGCGAGTCGGTGTCGGCGCTCGAGTACGCGCACGCGGGCGACGTCGAGAGCGTGAAACCGATGTCCTTGGTCGTCGTTGCGGACGCCGACAGCGACAGAGGCGCGCGTGTGATCGCGGAAGTGGCGAAACACGTCGCGTCGAGCGGTGGTTCGATGTCTCGATTCACCGTGGCGCACGTCGGCCACGCGGCGACGATGGGCAAACGGTCGCGCGCCGTGCAAGCCGCGTTGCGCGCGACGAAGCATCGAGAGAAGATTTTGCCGTTCATTCGCGAGTTGCTCGATGTCGAGTCGTTCGGTGCCGATCCCGAGGACGTCGCGACGCGCGTCGGGTTGTTCACGTCGGAGTTCTCGCGATCGATGGCGGACGACGAACTCGCGAGCGTCGTCTCGCGTCAGAGTCGACGATTCGCGCGGCACTACGATTTGAAGTCAAAGTGCTCCATCGTCGCGGGCGGGCGGGTGCTTGACCTCATGGATCGAGATTGCAAGATTGACGCCGGCGATGTGGGCGTATTGGCGGCGGTGGAGATGTCGAAACGAACGAAGCACGTCTTCGACGTCGTGTCTGAGGGCGTGCGTGACGTAGACGCTCGAACGCTCTCGTCCATCATTTCGGATACGTCCGCGGTCGTCGCCATGAAAGAGCGCAGCGCGTCCAACAAGCGCGTGGTGGGAAGTTTGGATGAAATCATTCGAAAGGCGAAGAGCACGAGTTTCCGAGCGGGACGAGGGACGAGCATTAAGATTGAAGCCATCCTTGATCCACTCAGTAAAGAGGCGCAGCGCGTGGCGCCGGTGCTCGCGTTGCTCAGAGATCGTCTCGGCGACGAGGTCACGATCGAGATCGTGCTCAACCCGGTCGATAATCTGTCCAAGTTACCATTGACCTCGTATTATCGCTACGTTGTCCCGACGATGAGCGCCGAGGAGGCGCCAAAAGCCATCATCACCAACGTCCCGACGCACAAAACGCTGACGATGCACGTCGATTTCCCAGAGGCGTGGATGGTGACGACGCACAAGGCATCGTATGATTTGGACAATCTCATCTTGAAAGACATCTCTGAGCGCATCGTTCGCGCCGAGTACAGGCTCGAGTCGCTCCTCGTCACGGGTCATGCCACGGACGGTGCGTCGGGGAACCCCGTGAGAGGGACGCAGTTGGTGCTCGAAAATCCGAGCTCGTCCTCGGGCACCATCGTCATGTCCAACTTGGGGTATTTCCAGCTTCCGGCATCGCCGGGCGTGAGAAAACTGTCTTTGCGCGCTGGGAGATCGGCGGACGTGTTCAAATTCGCGGAGATTGAAGATCTTTTATATCCGGAGGCACCGAACGCGCAGCCGTCGACGGACGGAACATCCGTGGAGGTCCTCGTCGACTCTTTCCGCGGCCGGCAGCTCGCGACGACGTTCACGAAACGACGAGGCATGGAACGCGAGGACGTTTTGAGCGACGATGCGACTTGGAAAAAATCGAGCTGGATTACGAACGCGTTCAAGAAGAAGGAACGCGTTCATATTTTTAGCGTCGCCTCGGGGCACCTGTACGAGCGCTTTTTGAAAATCATGATGGCGTCTGTCAAGCGCACGACAAAAAATCCCGTCAAGTTTTGGTTCATAAAGAACTGGCTCTCGCCATCGTTCAAAGAGTTTTTGCCGCACATGGCCAAGGAGTACGACTTTGAGTTTGAGCTCGTCAGCTACAAGTGGCCCACGTGGTTAAACAAACAGACAGAGAAGCAGCGCATCATCTGGGCGTACAAGATTCTCTTCTTGGACGTGTTGTTCCCGCTCGAACTGAACAAGGTCATATTCGTCGACGCCGATCAAATCGTTCGCGCAGATATGAACGAGTTGTGGACGATGGATCTCCACGGCGCTCCGTACGGGTACACGCCGATGTGCGACAACAACAAGGAGATGGAGGGTTTCAGATTTTGGAAGCAAGGATTTTGGAAGAATCACCTTCGAGGACGTCCGTATCACATCAGCGCGCTGTATGTCGTCGACTTAGATCGTTTTCGAGCGTTGGCGGCGGGAGATCAGTTGCGCGTGATGTACGATACACTGTCTCGAGACCCCGGTTCGCTCGCCAATCTCGATCAAGACTTGCCCAACTACGCGCAGCACGAGGTTCCCATCTTTTCGCTTCCTCAGCCTTGGTTGTGGTGCGAGTCGTGGTGCGGGAACGAGACCAAATCTGTGGCGAAAACGATCGATCTTTGCAACAATCCGCTGACCAAGGAACCGAAATTAGAAGGCGCTCGCCGCATCGTCGCCGAGTGGCCGGAACTCGACGAGGAGGTTCGCGCGTTCACGGCTCGAGTCGAGGAAGGGATGAAAAATCCGAGCGACACGAACGCGGCGACGAACGTGAGAGATGAATTATAATACAGACTTCTAGAGAACATTCGTTTACACGACATTCACGCGCGCACACACACACACCGAAACACATAAAACGGCGCTCGCAGTCTATTCGCCGTGCTTCGCCTCCTTCGCCTTGCGCATGTCCGCGATGGTTTCCTCCACCGATCGCAGATCGCGCTTCACCGTACCCACCACCGTCAACTCCACGTCATCACCCGCGAACGTCGGCGCCTTGTCGCTCAGAGCCTCCCCCTTTTTGCTCGGTTTCATCGCCCGTTCTCTCGCCGCCGCCGCGTCTCGCGCCGTCTCGCCCGCCTCCTCCGCCCGCGGCTCCCTCTTATGCACGATGACAAACTTATCCCCGGACTCCCCCACCTCGACGGATTCCGAAAACATCTTCATCTCCGTCGCGATCTCGTGCACGACGCTCCTCCACTGCTTCTCCATCGGCGCGAACTCGCAAAACGCCTCCTCGCTCGCCGCCGTCCCAATCTCGCGTTCCAATCGTCCTCGCACCTCATCCTCGAACCGTTTCCTCGCCCTCGCCGCCTCCGCCTCACGACTCACCACCTCATCCCTCCGCACCGGTCGTCCCCCGCTCGCCTCGAGCGTCCGTTTCCTCGCCTCGTTCGACCTCTTGACGTCACCGAGGATGCTCGCCAAGAGTCCACCGCCCGCCCGTCGCGTCTTCTCCACCTTCACCTTCACCGTCGACGTCGACGTCGACGTCGACGCGCCCGCGGTCGTCGACGCCACGCCCGGTCGTTTCATACCACCCGCCTCCGTCGCCCGTCGCGCGCGCGCGTCTCCGTCCGCGCGCGCCCGTCGACGCGCGCGATGCGCGGTGGGTGCCCCGGTCGGTCGCCGCGTGGACCCCACGGACGTATATCGACGTGTGTCACGTACACTATGGGACGCGCACGCCGCACGAGTCACGACCCGTGGATGCATGCGGACGCCGCCACCGCGGTCGATCGCGTTTTTCGCGCGTTCGATCGATCGATCGATCGATCGACCGACCGACCGCGCGCGTGACCGACCGACCGATCGCGGGCGGGCCATCGAGGGGGGCTCGTTCGTGAGTCGTGACCGGCGATGCACCCGGTCGACCGCGGACCGCGCGCTTTATTTTTATTTTTTTTGGGAAAATCCTCGAAATCTTTCGACACGACCCTTCTCGTCGGGTCGTGACTCGTGGGCATGCGTCGCGCGAGGCCGCGTCACCGCGCCACCCGCGACGGGCGCGCGAGTGCGGGACGCGCGGTGTCGCGCGACGCGCGGTGGTGGTGGTGGCGGCGCGAGGTCGGTCGTGTGTGCGTGTGTGCGACCGCGCGCGCGCGGGTGAGGAAGAGGGGCGGCGAGCGGGGAGATGACGTCCCCGGTGCCGAACGGTGGCGACGAAGCGACGCGGGACGGTGACGAGGCGAGGCCGACGACGACGCGCGAGGGTGAACGCGCGGGGGCGAGCGATGATGCGAGGGGTGAGCGCGCGGATGGGACGATGATGCTCAAGTTTTTAATCTCCCCGAGCGCGGCCGGGAGCGTCATCGGGAAAGGCGGGGCCACCATCAACGAGTTTCAGGCGCTCACGGGGGCGCGGGTGCAGCTGTCGAGGAATCGGGAGGTGTTTCCAGGGACGAATGATCGTGTGGTGAGTGTGAGTGGTGATTTGAGAGCTATATTACAGGTCTTACATCTCATCATGTCGAAATTCGTGGCGGATGGGGAGGAAATCGATCGAACTGGATCGCCGCAGTTGACGCTCGTGGTCCCCAACGGGTCGTGCGGGTGCGTCATCGGCAAGGGCGGGGCGAAGATACGGAGCTTTGTGGAGGATTCTCGGGCGGATATCAAGCTGAGTAATCAGGATCGGATGTTCCCGGGGTGTAACGATCGGACGTTAACGATCACGGGGTCGTTGGATTGCATCTTGCGCGCGGTGGCGCTCGTGGCGTCGACCCTGGCGGAGGACCCCTCGTACACGACGCTCGTGCAGCGGCAGAGCACGTACAGCGTGCAGTCGCCGTTGGTGATGCAAGGTTCCGGTGGAAGACGAAGCGGGGAGTATGGACGACGAGTCGGCGGGTACAGAGAGGACGAGACGTCGATATTAGTCACCATACCGGACGCCCTCGTCGGCGCCGTGTTGGGGCGAGGCGGGAGAACAATCGCGGAGATTCAAGTGGCGAGCGGGTGTCGCATCAAGGTGAGCGACAGAGACGACTTTTTCGAGGACACGACGAATCGAAAAGTCGTCATCACCGGTCCCGCCGAAGGGGTACACATGGCCAACTATCTTCTCACCCAACGCTTGAGCGTCATCACGTCGCAGATGGCGTTCCCTCAGCCTCCAATGTAGAGCAATTTCACGAGCGCGGAAGCGCCCGAAGTCTTACGTACACTTGCGATTCACTTCCCTACCATTCATTTCGTTCGACACGACACCCAGCCGCACAGAAACCACCACCATATACTTTGTTCTATCGCGAAAAATCGCAGCGACTAGTCCGGAGTAGAAGTTGTAACACCGACCACCCAAGTGAAATTCGACGACGAGCGCGGCGGCGACGGCGAACGAATGTCGCGACGAGCGAGGAGACGGGGACGGCACGGCGAGAGAGAGTGTCAAATCTGTCCCTAGACTGTGATTACAGAAGTGGTTGCTTTAATACTGGTGTGGTGGTAATTCGCCACGGGCTCGCGTAATTTGGCGCGCCTCGCGTTGCGCTCGACAATCGACCGAGAAATTATTCGAAAACCTTGCACTCATCCGCGGAAGGATCGTCGGCGCAGAGCTGGTCCATCGGGTCAGCGTTGGCGACGCCGTCGTTGATGAGGCCATTGGCGACGATGAGGGAGAGGTCGACGACACGTTGGGTGTAGCCCCACTCGTTGTCGTACCAGGCGACAACCTTGACCATGTCGTCGCCCATCACCATGGTGAGCGCGGCGTCAATGGTGGTGGAAACGTCGCTGCACCGGAAATCGACAGACACGAGCGGAGTGTCGGTGATGGCGAGGACACCCTTCATCGGGCCGTCTTGGTATTCCTTGAAGGCCGCGTTGACTTCTTCGGCGGTGACGCCCTTCTTCTCAACGTTGACGACGAGGTCGACGACGGAGACGTTCGGCGTCGGCACGCGAAGCGCGATGCCGTTGAGCTTACCCTTGAGTTGCGGCAAGACGAGCGCGACAGCCTTGGCGGCACCGGTGGAGGTCGGCACAATGTTCAAGGCGGCGGCACGGGCGCGACGCAAGTCGCGGTGGGAGGCATCCAAGATGCGCTGGTCACCAGTGTAGGAGTGGGTGGTGGTCATGGTACCCTTGACGATGCCGAACTTGTCGTCGATGACCTTGGCGAACGGCGCCAAGCAGTTGGTGGTGCACGACGCGTTGGAAACAATGTTCGCGGACGGGTCGTATTGGTCAGCGTTGACACCGACGACGTAGGTCGGGATGTCGGAACCCTTGGCCGGGGCGGTGATGACAACCTTCTTGGCGCCGGCTTGGATGTGCTTGCCCGCGCCCGGGCCGTCGAGGAACACGCCCGTGCCCTCGATGACGATGTCGATGCCCATTTCCTTCCACGGCAAGTTGAGCGGGTCACGGTCGGAGACAACCTTGATGACATCACCGTCGACGGAGATGGTGGCGTCATCAATGACCTTGACATCGCTCTTAAAGGTACCCAAGATGGAATCGTACTTGAGCAAGTGCGCCGCCGGCTTGGCGCCGCCGGATTGGTTCACGCACACGACTTGGAGCGGGCAGTCCGGACCGCGGGACTTCCAGCATCGCACAAAGTTACGACCTACGCACACGAACACACACGCACTCGTCAGTCACTCTCTCTCTCACGATCGAACATCCTCACGCCCCTCTCTCTCGCGCTCGCGTTCCCACTCGCGCGAAAAAATCCAACCCGCCCCACGAGGGTGACGCGACGAGTTGATTATGATTAGGCGATGGGCGAAGAGGTGGCGCCGTTCGTCGCGCGCGCGACGCGATCGGGACGCCCATCGCGCGCGCGTTCGACGACGCGAAATACATACGAATGCATTCACCGTCGGTCGCCATCCTTCTCGCGCACCCTCGTCGCGCATCATCAATCATCATCGTCCCGACACCCCTTGGTCGTCGAGGTCGCGATCGATCGCTCATTCATCACGCACCGATGCGGCCGAAACCGTTGATGGCAACCTTAACCTTGGCCTCGGTGACCACGCTCACGTTCGCCTGTGGGAATCGAGCGTCGCGTTCGTCCTCGTCGTCAGTCGCTCGCTCTCGCGCGCGCGTCGGGTGACGAATGAATGCGCGAATGGGTGACGCACCTTGGCGGCCGCGCGCGGGGCGGTGGCTTTGCGGAAATCACCCGCGAGGGCGGTGCGAGCGGTGAGTTCGACGGTCTGCGACGACGAGGAAACGACGGGCATATTTTTTTCTCGTCAGTCGTCCCGCTCGAGGGCCGAGATCGCCTCACGCAGAGGACGCGAGCGGACCCCGATCGATCGACGATCGTCCATCGCGATCGATCGATCGATCGATCGATCGCGATGAGGGTGTGGATCGCGTCGCATCGCATCGCGTCGTCTCCATCGACGCGCGCGACGACGAAAACCAGGCGCGGCGACGCGCGCGACGATAAAAAAAGGCGCCGAGAGCGCGCGAGACGCGCGAGACGCGCGGACGCGCGGACGCACCTTCACGGCGGCGGACATGACGACGTGTGTATGAGTGCGGGACGGGCGCGCGCGCGACGCGGATGGATGAGATGCGGCGCGCGTGCGTTCGTTTCCGACGGACGCGCGGGTGCTGGTCTTGTGAAGAGCTTCAGTATGGGTGTGTGGTGGACGTGCACACGGTGACGGTCGGGTGGGGTCGTTTCATGGGGGAACGAGGGTGTGGAATACGCGCGTGGGAATGGATGACGAAAAAGGAGTCTGCGTAGGGTTTAGGGGAAGGGCGTCCGGAGAGCCGGCGACGCGACGCGACGCGACGCGACTCGCGCGCGCGCGAGCGTGGGTGCGCGCGCGCGAGAGCGCCCCTCGGAACGCGCGAAAACTTCGACGGGGACGACGACAACGGCGACGGTGACGATGACGGTGGCGACGCGGGCGAAAGCGGCGGCGAGGGCGGTGGATGATGCGCCGGAGAGAAAACGCTCGCTGGGAACGCGCATGCTTCGAGAGTTCGCGCGCGAGGACGTGCGCGCGCTGAGAGATGCGGTGGCGGAGACGTTGAAGATGGTGGACGATGATACGCGGGCGTGGTGCGATGACGACACGGTGGAGCGGTTTCTTCGCGCGGATAAGGGGGATTTGAAAAAGGCGAAGAAGCGATTGAATAAGACGCTGGCGTGGCGACACGAAAAGAAGCCGGGGAAGTCGCGGTGCACGGTGTGCTTTGAAAAATCGTTTAGGAGTCATTACATGCAACAGATTGGATACGACGCGTGCGGGCGCGCGGTGGTGTATTCGGACATTGGATTGGCGCTCGACCACAAGGCGAGTTCCAATGTCGAACACTGCGTGCAAGTGTTGGAACTCTTGGAATCGTTTTTGCCGGCGTACCCGTACGATCAGTACGTGTGGGTTTGTGATTTTCACAAATTCGGCGCCGGTAACATGAGCCCGAGCGTGGCGACCAAGTGCCTGTCGCTGTTCGCGAGGTCGTATCCCGAGCGATTGGAGATGATGGTGTTCGTCGAGGCGCCAAAAATTTTCAACGGGTTGTATAAAATGCTCACCCCCTTTGTGGATCCCGTGACGGTGCAGAAATTACGATTCATCAAAGGACCGGACGGTAAAGGAGGGGGTGGACCTTTGTCGCAGACGTTTCAAGAACTCTTTAGCGACGAGACGGCGGATTGGCTCGTCACCGAGATGCGCATGCACAGAAAAATGTGGGCGGTTGTGAAATCGAAAAAGTCCTGGATCAAGTCCATGATCTTAGAGAACGGAGTCATGGAAGAAGCAGCTGCGTTTCCAGAGTTTGCATCGCACGATTGCCGAGGGACTCGGGAATTCCTCAACTCCCCCGCCGGGGCGTACGCGACGAAGTTTGCGAGGAAACATGCGTCGCGATCGACGTTGGTTGCAAAGACTCTTCCAGAGTTTTGTGCGCCCGTGGACGCCGATGACGAGGACGATGGCGATGACTTCACTTCCGTGACTCCGACGCCGATCAAGTCTGTTTCGGACGCATTTTCATTCGCAACCGTGCACGACGTGCTCGACGGCGAGTTCGACCGCTTTGAATAGGTTAGAAGTAGTGCGCCACCGAGGCATCAATTTTTTAACACGTCTTGCTTGTTGTACAACACCTATGGCTCGCGCTTATACGACTAGAGTGCTAAGCCGCGTCTGGGTCGAGACCGAGCTTTTTCATTTGGTACCGCGAGAGCTTTCTATTCACGTCCACGTTGGCTTCGTTCCTCGACGAGCTCGAGGACGCCTCTTCGCCGGGTCGTCGCTCCACCACGGTCTGTTTCACGGCGGGGTTTCTTCGCCGAATCTCTTCTTCTATCTTAAGCCTCTCCTCCTCGGCGCGAATGCGAACGCGCTCGGCTTGAGCCCGAAGTTCGGCGTCTTTCGCCGCTCGCTTGGCTTTCCATCGCTCGTACTTGGGAAAGTCCTCCGGGCACTCAATCGTCGGTGGTTCTCCGCCGTCTATGTCAACATCGCTGTCATCGTCATAGTCGCCGTCATCGCACTCATCAGTGAGAGCGTCCGAGGTGGACGCGACGCCGCTCTCGTTCATTTCCATCGCCTCTAAACGCGAGATGAAATTGTCCAAGTCGCCGAGGCGCTCGGCACCGTCGACGGGGTCGTTCCCCGAACTCGGTCCCATCGTCGAGATGGACGCGATTTCCGCGTCACCGGCTTCGTACACCTCCGTGATTTCGACCGTACCGTCACCCATGTGCGCGATTCGCGCGCGACCGTCCTCAACGAGCGTCTCTTCCTCCGGCACCGTCGACAAGCCGCCGCCGCCGGCGTCTCGCAACGCGCCCGCGGCGTATAAACGAGACTCCATCGCCCGCGCGTTGTGATCTGCGTCGCGAATCTTCGCTCGAAGAATGTTCCTGCGTCGCTCTATGATCTCACACGTCCCTCGAGCGTCGCGCTCGACGAAATAATCGCACCCGACGCCGACGACCAAGTCCTCGTCGCCGCGGAGCTCGCCCTCGAACATCGCAAACTTTGTGCACGGAATCATCACGGCGTGTCGACGTTTTTCCGGCAACGACCGAACGAGACGCTGTAACTCGTCGTACTGCGCGTCGTACTCTCGAAGCTGCGCCTCGAGTTCGCGCTCGCGCCGCACAGCCTGCGACGAGGATGGAAAAAGTGCGCGTCAGTTGATTTCGGTCGGTCGGCGGCGACGCGGGACGGGACGACGGCGCGAGACGCGAGACGACGAACCTCTGTGACGTGCGCGATGAGACGTTGGACGTCCACCTCGCTCGCGAGCGCGGACGACATCGCGCGATCGACGAGGGCGCGGGGGAGGGAGTGAGGCGCGGGAAATACTCTGCGTTAAACTGACAACACTCGGGACGAGGCGGTCGCCTTCTTGGCGACGCCGATAACGAGACAACATGATTAGCAATCGAGAAGCTTGAGCATGATCGCGTTTTGGGCGTGCATTCGGTTTTCGGCTTGCTGGAAGACGACGGAGTTATCAGCCTCGAGAACCTCGTCGGTGCACTCCAAACCGCGCTCGGCGGGCAAGCAGTGCATGAAGATGGCGTTCGGCGTGCGCGCCATCATCTCGCCGTTGACTTGGAAGCCTTGGAAATCCTTCTTGCGCTGTTCAGCCTCGTGCTTCTGGCCCATGGACGCCCAGACGTCGGAGTAGATGACGTCCGCGCCCTTGACGCCTTCGACGGGGTCGTGGGAGATTTCAATGGTGGACAAACCAGCCTCTTGCGCCTTTCTCATCGTCTCCGCGTCCGGCGTGTAGTCCTCCGGGCACACGCACACGAAGTGAAACGGAATGACCGCCGCCAAGTTTAGCCAAGAGTGCACGATGTTGTTACCGTCGCCGACGTACACCACCTTGACGCCCTCGAGGCGACCGAGGGTCTCGTAAATGGTGAGCGCGTCGGCCAAAATCTGCACGGGATGGTTGTAATCCGTCAAGCCGTTCACCACCGGCACGTTCGCGTGTTCTGCAAGTTCTACGATATCGTCGTGAGAGAACAACCTCGCCATGATGATGTCGTTGTATCGCGAGAGCACTCTGGAGATATCCTTCGTCGCCTCGCGCGTGCCGATGGAAATATCATCCGGACCCAAATAAATAGCGTTCCCACCGAGCAAAGTGAAGCCGGTCTCGAAGCTCACCCGCGTTCTCAGGGACTGTTTCGCGAAAATCATCGCCAACGTCTTCCCCTCGAACGGTCGGAAGCTTCGATCACCGCTTTGCAAACGTTTCTTCTCGCTCTTCGCGCGGTCGAGCATCGCCAAGATTTCCTCCCCGGTGAAATCATCCAGGTGCAAGAAGTGTTTCTCGCACGGCGTCGGTTTTCCGACCGGAAACGCGCGCGTGGACACACCACGCATCGACCGCGTCGCGTTCCCCGCGCGCTTCGACGCGCGTCGCGCCGTCGATGCCGCGTTCGTCGCCGGCGCCGCCGAACCCTTGAGGGCAAACATCATCGCGCGCGCGGGCGTCGACGCCGATTCCTTCGATCCTCCGCGGTGTCCGCGACTACCGCGAGGTCAACTCTCGCGCCGTCGGTCGCTCGCTCGGCCGTGTGCGCTCGCGGAGACGCGGGCGCGCGAGAGAGTGTGCGGATAACGACGGCGCGCGGCGGTCGACAAATCGAATGATTCGTCACATCGCGACGCCCTCGACGATCGCGCGTCCATCGTCGCGCGTCGCGCTCGAGCGAGACGATCGCGGCGTTCGTCTTCGCGCGTCCCGCGCCCGCGCGCGGACGCGCCGCGCGTGAACGGGAGAGAAAACGACGCGCGAGGATGCGCGCGGGACCATCGAACGAGACGGGCTCGTCGACGAAAGCGACCGAGATGACGGCGCTCGCGGACGCGTTTCGCGATACATTCGCGGTGGAATACGTCACCGCGCGTGAGGTGATGGATCGACGCGCGCGGGAGGTAGGGTCGCGGCCGATGGTGCTCGTGGATGTGCGAGGAGAGGAGGAACGCGCGGTGAGCGTCATCGAGGGCGCCGTGTCGGCGGAGACGTACGAGTCGACGCGATCGACGCTCGGCCCGCACGATTGCGTGTGTTACTGCACGATAGGATACAGGTCGGGGCAATACGCGGAGAAGATGGCGAAAGCGGCGGCGGGAGGGACGGATGACGCGCGGTATTTTAATCTGTACGGTTCGATTCTGGCGTGGACGCACGCCGGGGGCGCGTGCGTCGTCCCGGCGACCGGGGAGCGGACGACGCGCGTGCACACGTTCGGAAAACAGTGGTCGTGCGTCGCGGACGGGTACGAGGCGGTGTATTTTAAGCGTCCGCTCGCCAAGGGGTTCGGACAAATGGTTCGCGGATGGTTCGGGCGTAAAAAATAAACGACGGACGCCGAAGAGCCCGCGGCGTGCGCTACAATGTAAACTACAAAAATAGATATAAGAAGTGCGCTGTCTTCTCTACGTCGTCGCCGGCGTCGCGTCCCCACCACCGATGGCGTCCTTTTGAAACTGATTCCTTAACATCCCGCACGCCGCCGCCGCCTCGAGCCCTCGCGTCTGTCGAATCGACGCCGGTACCTTGCACGACTCGAGCGCGTCTCGGAACGCGTACACCGTCGCCCGACTCGGTCTCTTAAAATCCGCGTCATCCACGGGATTATACGGAATCAGATTGACGTGCGACGCTAAATTCCTCGCGTACAATAACCGTCCCAACTCTTTCGCGTCCTCCACCGAATCGTTCACCCCACCGAGCAGCGTGTACTCAAACGTCACCCGTCGACCCGTGGCGACAAAGTATTGCTCGCAATCTTGCAATAAATCCTCCATCGGATACACCTTGGCGCTCGGAATGATGGTCTCTCGCAGCGCCTGATTCGGCGCGTGCAGACTCACCGCGAGCACCGATTGCAGTTGCGCGCGCGCGAGTTTCTCGATCGCCCCTCGCACGCCGACGGTCGAGATGGTGATGTGTCTCGCGCCGATACCGATTTCTCGATTCATCGCCTCGTGCGCCTTGAGCACGTTGGGCACGTTGAGCAACGGTTCCCCCATCCCCATGAAGACGACGTTGCTCACGCGCTGTCCAAAGTGCGCCTCCAACGCGAGCACTTGATCGACGATCTCGTGCGGCGCTAAATTTCGCGCGAATCCACCCTTACCGGTGGCGCAAAACGTGCACCGCATGGGACATCCCACCTGCGACGACACGCACGCGGTGAGTCGGCGCTTGCCGCGCTCGTCGGCGGGTATCCCCACCGTCTCCACCACGCGGTCGTCGTCGAGGCGAAGGAGAAGTTTCGCGGTACCGTCGTTCGCTTGGGCGACGTGATGCAGCCTCGAACGTCCGACGCGAACGTTGGCGTCGACCAGCGCGCGTCTATCCGCCTTTGAGAGGGTGGTAAAATCGTCGACGTCTCTCGCGCTCGCGCCGTCCCCGGCGTACAGATGGTCCGCCATCTGTTTCCCTCGAAACCCTCGCATCCCTCGATCGACGGCGAATCGTTTCAATTCTTCCGACGTCAGGCCCAAGAGGGCGAACGATTCGCCGTCGACGACTCGAGACGCGCGCGACGCCGTCGCCTCGGCGTCGCGAATGCTCTCCACCACGGCGGCGGCATCCGCGCGCGCCCACGCGCCGTCGCGCACGCCCTCGTTGCGCGGAATCGAGGACGGCCGGGCGTCGACATCATCACCGTCGCCGTCCTCCCCCTCGACGGCGTCGAGACGGTCGTCGCGCGCCGCCGGACGCGACGCGACGACGGCGGCGCGCGAGCGAGAGAGAGAGGAGGCGTGAGAACGTCTGTCGACGCCTCGACGCGCCGTCGACGCGCGAGGTACCATCGTCGTCGTCATCGCCGCGCGTCGTTCTCGTGACGTCAGTGTGTGACGACCCGGATGTCCCAGACGGCGTCGAGGACGGCCGCGTCGAGAACGGTCGCGACGTCCGCGCGATGGCGCGCGCGAACTCGCGCGCGTCCTCCTCCTCTTCGCGCGTCGTCGCCGGAGGCGTCGTTGAGCGAGGACGCGTCGACGACGATGCGACTGTTGTCGTTTAACATTCTCTGTCCCGAGTATAAAAGAACCGCGTCGACGGGCGATGGACGGGAATCCGACGAGCTCTCGCGCGCGATGGCGCGCGCGAACGCGTTGATCGAGCTCGTTCTCTCCGCCGACCCCGACGTCGCGTGCTTGCAAGAGTTTTGGCACGCGTCCGAGGAGGCGACGCGCGCGTGGACGGGGGCGCTCGCGAAGGCGGGGTACGCGACGAGGATCACGAAACGGACGAATGGGCGGTGCGATGGGTTACTCACGGCGGTGAAAACGTCGACGTTTGAGGTGTTGGACGTCAGGGATGTGTTATTTAACGATTGTGGCGATCGAGTGGCGTGCGTGAGTCGAGTGCGGAGAGGCGGATTGGAAGCGTTGGTCGTGAACACGCACTTGTTGTTTCCGCACAACGCGAATTCGTCGTTGATTCGTCTGCGCGAGGTGTTTAAGATTTTAGAATACTTAAAGGCGATGCTGTCGGAACCAGTGATGGCGGGGAGAAAGGTGCCGGTGATCATCACGGGGGATTTTAACGGTAGTAATCGAGGGCGCGTGTACAAATTTCTCACGAGTCAAGGCTTCATAAACGCGTTGGATTCGTGTCAACTTCGAGACGGGTGCGAGACGCCGTGGGTGTCGCACCTGAACCATCACGGTGAATGCGTGGGGGTGGATCATATGATGTTGCTCAATCCGTCGAATCAGGTGTTGGAGATTGGCGCTTCGTGGAAGGAGGCGGTGTTTGCAATGATTCGCGCGAAAATCGTAGAGAATGGCATTGTCGACGACGTCGCCGCTTTCGCTGCGTTCGACGAGAATGCCGACGGATCGTTGTCAAAGGAAGAATTCATCGAGTTCGCGAATAAGATTGGTCTGTGCGGGGAAAAGAGTCCGGGACTGTTGAAGGACGAGCTCGAGGAAATTTTCAACGCGTGCGACGACGACGGAAATAGCCTGATCGATTTCCAAGAGTTCGTTCGTCGCATGGACATCACGGGCATGGCGAAATCGTTGGCGGACCCGAACCTGTCGCTCGACATCGGAGACTACATGGCGAGCAGCGCGTCGGATCAGGTCGTGTTGCCTCTCACGGAGAGTTGGGACGAACAACGAGAGGCGCTCGATTTAGAGATTGAGTGCGCGTCTCTCCCGGAGGACATGCTCGACGGGCGATGGCCGGAGAAGGAGCGATTCGATGTGAGCGATCACGGCCCGCTCTTGGCGCAGTTTCGATTGCGATCGGATTCCTAGAATTAATGTACAACACGCACCGCGCGAAACAATCAAAACACATCAAATCCCGACGCCGCTCCAACGCGTCGGCGCGGGATTCACCCACGCGTCGTCCACCATGTCCCTGTCCGCCTTTTCGACCACGAGCGCGCGATACGTCGCCAACTTTTCCAAGACATCTCTCGCGACGAAACTCAACCCCTCGGGCGTCGCGCGCTCCCCCTTGGCCGCCGCGCGAAGGCCTTCATCGAACAATTTCAACGAGTACAGCGTATCGATCGACGCCGGCGCCGACGGATCGTTGACGCAGGAATAAATCAAACACAGTTTGTCGTCCGGATTATCGAAATCCGGCCGCAACAGTCGCCCCAGAGGACCCGACTTTTCCGGAATGAGCGCCCACAGGTCCTCCTTCTCTCGCGCGAACGGAGATCGTTCCCTCGTCCCGGACGCGCGCTTGTCGCACCCGCGCGCGGTGACCCAAAACCGACCGAGCTCGCCGGCATGAAGGGACTCGCGCATGCGCGCGTACGTCTTGAGATCGATGGACTCGCCGGTTCGTTCGAGCTCATCGGCGATGGCTTCGAGCGAGCGAGCGCACGCGTCGAGTCGCTCGATGTAATCATCGAGTGGAAGGAGCCCCTCCGGCTCCGCGGAGGCGACGCGAGGACGACCGAAGACGCCGGTGACGACAGACGCGAGGAGAGCGTCGCGTCGATGGAGTCTCGGCGTCGAGCAACGCGGCTCGACCGCGCGCCCGGCGAGCGCCATTGTGAGGACGAGACGCGCGAGGCAGCCGTCTATCTCGATCGAGCGGCGGCGGAGTGGAACCGCGCGAGCCTGTGTGCGGAGTCGGTTTGAAGCTTTTCTCGAAGTTTTCGTCTCTTTTGTTCGATGAGGAATCGCCGACGACGACGCATGTAGTGCTCGCGCGCGGCGTCGGAGTCTCGTCCGCGGCGGACGTCCCGGGAAGCGTCCGCGCTCGGTGTCGGTGTCTTCTCGGGCGTGATGGGCGCGTTCACTTTGAGTGACGAGCGAATACTCGAAAATACGTGGGTCAAAACTTCGCCGTCGTCATCCATGAAGTCTGATTCGTCGGCGCTCTCCAGTGCGGCGTCCCGGTCGAAGAGTTTCGTCGAATCATCGATGTATCGCCTCAACGCTTGTCGCGCGCGAAATCCTCGCCAAATGCGCTGGATATGCGTTGCCGCTGATAGACGCCGCTCTAGTCGCCACGCGCGAGACCACGCGCGCCACGCGCGCTGAATTTTGACTGCGCCGCATGCGCGTCTTGAGTGTTCGCGCCGAACAATGTATTGTCTAACGATTTCCTCGACTCGTTTTCGCACCCTGTTGCGCCTCTCCGCATCTTCACGTAGCATGCATCGAGTTTTGTATCCACGCCACGCTGCTTGCACCAGCGTACACGCGCGCTCGCGTCGAATCTCGTACCAAACGTTGCGCCAGCGCCGAAACCGTAGTGACGTTCTCGTTCGCTGACATCTGAGCGTGTGCACCCGTCGTTTACACAACCAACGTCGACATAGACTTTGGACGACCCTGATTCTGTTCACTCGTGATCTGTGCCAACGTCTGACTGCGCGCACGAGCGTTTTCGCCGCGTCTCGTCGTTCTCGTGCCGAGTCCACGGCTTTTCGCCGCTCAGCCTCCTTTTCAATTCGCCGACATCGCAGCGACATCGATTCCTCGACGACGCGGCCGAGCAGTGCGCGTAGATCATCTTCGGCATCTTCATCGGTATGCATATCCTCATCGCTTTCATCCGTCGCAATGCCGAAAGAGATCCGGCGCTGCTTCACCGACGGCGACCGCACCTCGGCTGACTCGAGCAATTTTTGCCGCGGAGCCACGTCGAGCTCTCGCTTCGTCTCTTCGACGCCTCCGACGAAGATCCCGCCTCGGTCGGGCGTGACGTCGTCTCGGAGAGACGCGCACGTGCTCTCGAGACTCTCCGAACCGTCGTTCGCGTCGGCGAGCGTGCGCTCGAACGCTTTGAGTGCGACGGTTCGCTTCGCCCAAGATTTCTGCAAATTCGTAAACAGGACAGTGAACGTCTCGCTCCGGCTCGGTGATTCGCTCAACCGATCAACGACACCGCCTTCGACGTCGTCGTCATCCCTCATCGTGGCCGACGCGGTGTGACGGAGCGCGCGCGTGTGACGCGTCCTTCACGTGGTTTGACCAAAAGAAGTGAAACAGCATTACAACAAATCTAGCTTTAAATTTTACGCCGCGACGCGGGGACCGATGAACGTACATGCGTGATAAATCATGTTTAGTTGGTTTCTATGTCGACGTAGTGGATGGAAGGCTCAATCTTAACGATTTCCTTTTCCATGCGATCGACCTCGTCTCCAACAGCTTGCACGATGCCCTCGCCGTAATGCGAGAGCGCGACATCCATGGCGACCATGTCCCCGGAAAGCGCCGCTTCGTTAAATTTGGAATGAAGCTCCATGCGTCGTTTGTTTTTCGCGAGGTGACGCTCGACAATTTTTTTGCCGCTGAATTCCACCTCCGCCGCGAATCTATACGTGCCCGCGCCGAGCTCTTCGCTCTTCGCGAAATACACCTCCTCGACGACCGGATCGCGACGCATGTGCTCCGTGATGGTCTGCATCTTATCTGCGCCAAGCGATCGTCCGAGCAACAAGAGACGATTGCTGTTGATCAGGTACATGGCCGTCGTGCCCAGCAAACCTCCGACCGCAATCGAACCCAACGCGTCGTACATGGGATTACCAGTCATCTCCGCAGCCAGAAGCGCGGTACCCGCAATTCCACAACCTAAAACCGCCGCGGCATCTTCGGCGAGCACGCTCACACTCGTCGGATCCTTACCGGACTTGACGAACTCCCCCAGCGTCATGTTTTGCGCCGCAGCGTTGTCTCGAAGCGACTTGTACGCCACCTTGAGAGAAAACGACTCCAAGATGGCGGACGCGAAGAGCACCGCGATCCCGATCTTGATGTTCTCCGACGGCGCGGGCGACATCAGACCGTGTATCCCGTGCATGACGCTGAAACCAGCGCCGAGAAAGAAAATCCCGACCGCCGAAATCAACGAATACACGAACCGCTCTCGACGATACCCGTAATTAAACGTGGCGTCCGGTTTCCTATTACTATTCGTGATCCCCACCTGCAACAGCGCCTGATTCACGATATCTGCCACGCTGTGAATGCTCTCCGCGAGCATGGACGGCGATCCACTCATCCCGTACGCCCCCAACTTGCACACCAAAATCGCCGTGTTACACCCGATGGCGGTGTGCACCGCCGTCAGCGCTCTCTTATCGTTCGCCTCGTCGAGCTTCGCCACCGACGCCCCGCGCGGAATCTCCTCGTACTCCCCCATACCGTCCTCCTTCGTCCTCTTCCCCTCCTTGATCCCCGCGCGCGTTCCCTCTCGATGTCCCGGCCGACGCACGTCGAGCATCGCCCTCGCGCTCGCCCTCGCCCCTCGCGTCCACGTCCGCGTCCACCCCTCGCGTCCCCTCCCGCGCGCATCCTCGACGACGCGCGCGCGTGCGCCGTCTTTCCACGCCCCCGACGCGGCGAACCCTCGCGCGCGCGCGCCTCCACCGTCCACCGCGGGCGCGTCACCGCCACCGCCAGCGCAACCACCGCGCGCGTCCCCCGCCGCGACTCCACCGACGACGCGCGCGAGACTCGCGTCCACCGTCGACGACCCGACGCGCGAAACGCCTCGCGACGCCACCGCCGCCACCGCGCGCGCCGCGCGCGACATCTCGCGTCGCGGGCGCGCACTGGGGAAAACGAGACGTTGGGTCGCCGGGCGGGCCCGGCTGGCACTCCCGGGTGTTTGGAGCCGGAGAGGAAGGCGAACCGACGATTGGTGGGATTGACCGACCCGACCGCGCGCGACGCGCGCGACGCGCGCGACGCGATGGACGCGAGAGCGACGCGCGAGGACGCGATGGAGACGCGCGAGGACGCGCGCGAGGACGCGTCGATCGATGGCGCGCGCGAGGAGGGGGGCGGTGAAGACGACGCGCGAGACGCGGAGACGGTGGAATATTTCATGGAGGACGTGCGCGTCGTGGACGAGGTCGGGACGCTTCGTGGATTGGATCTGGCGAGGTACGAGCGGTTGCGCACGCTGCGGGTGGTGCGCCAACGCGAGGTCCGGTCGATGGTGGGGTTGGAGGCGTGCGTCGGGTTGCGGTCGGTGACGGTGGCGGAGTGCGCGTTGACCTCGTGGGAAGGGACCGAGGCGTGCGAGGGATTGGAGGAGTTGTACGTGTACGGGAACGCGATTCGATCGATCGAGGGGATGTGGGAGAGCGGTGGGTTTCGACGTCTTCAGAAGTTGTGGGTGAACGATAACGCGTTGCGCGAGATTGACGCGGTGACGTCGCTCGAGTCGCTTCGCGAGCTCAACGCGGCGAGGAACGAGTTGCGCGCCGTGCCCCGCGCGCGGTCGTTGGAGTGGTTAAACGTCGCGGGGAATCCCATACGCGCGCTCGAGGACGTGGAACCGGCGCAGTGGACGGCGTCATTGATTTTCCGGGATGACGTGCACGGGGCGTGCGCGCTGTGTCGGGGTCAGTTTTACCGCTCGTTCGTCATTTGCGCGCTACCGAACGCGCGCGCAATCGACGGCGTGGAGATCACCGACGACGTTCGAGCGCGCGCGGAGGAGGAAAACGCGAGTCGTCGGTTGCGTTACCACGCGGAGCGCGCTCGAATTGTTCGATCATTTCGAAACGCGCGCGCACGCGCGACGAAACATTTGCGCGACGTTTCGGAATCCATCGAGCGCGAATTAACGCGCGCCAGAGACGGCGGCGAGTGGACGCCGATGACGCGCGCGCTCGTTGAGATCGAACGCGCCGAGGATGCGTTTTCGGATATTGAACGCGAGGCTCGAGTGTTGATGCGAGACACATTCGCGGATGCGTTTCGAAGGGCGGAAATCGTCGGTGAAACGGAGCGGGAGCGTCGTTTTGCGCAAATATTCAATTTGCGCGCCGCCGACGCCGCCAAGACGAGGTTCGCGGACATCTTCGATCGGTTTCTGCGGTACGCGCGAGAAGTGTCCGAAGACGATGCGTGTGGTGTACGATCGATCGGTATACCGAAACGCGCGTTAAGCGAGACGCACCGTTTCGAAGACATTCGCGAGTTGAACATGCACGCGGCGGGTTTGCGGGAAATTCCACCCGCCGTGCGCCAGTGCACGCATCTCCACACCTTGATTTTGAGCAAGAACTCCATTCAGAGGCTCGACGGACTCCCTCGCAACGTAGACTTACGTCACGTGGATCTCGGTCGGAACGAATTGTGGAATGCGGGCGATCTGATACTGTTGGCCACTCGCGCGCCGAATCTCGCCTCGGTGATTTTGCGCGGAAACGCGCGGCGGCTCTCGAAGAAAACATTCTACGCCCCCATACTCATCAAAAGGATGAAAACGTTGCGTCAGATAGACGGCGTCGACGTTCCATCGGACGCTCGCGCGCGTCTTCCCGAGACAAAAGTCACGCTGCGCGCGGTGCGTCGAAGAGGTCAATTGTGTGTGGACGAGCGCGGCGAGAATGTGGTGGAATTCGGATTGGAGGATGCGCACGCGCGCGTCGTCGAGATGTGTGAGCGTCTCGCGACGACGCGCGCGGCGCATCTCGCGAATAATTGTCTGCAAACACTCATTGCGTTCAGCGCGTGCAAACGATTGCGTCATCTGACGCTCGACGGAAACGACGCGATTCGACTCGACGGTTTGAGTCTGCTCTCGCGGCTCGAGGTGCTGCGTTTGAGAAATTGTGGCATTCGCGCGCTTCCTGCGGCGTGTTTTCGGTCTCTTCGTCAACTGACGCGCGTAGACGTGGAAGAAAACTACATCACGTCGTTGAGCGCGCTGGATCAGTGTCTGGCGCTCGAAGAGATTTACGCCGCGCACAACGAGTTTTCGGATGTCAGCGACGTCGCCGCGCTCGCCTCGCTTCCTCGATTGAAATTACTCACGCTCTATGGGAACGCGCTCGGACATGCGAAACTCTACCAACGGTACATAGTGTTTAAATTACCGAGATTGCTCGTGTTGGATGCCGAATACGTCAGCGACGCGCAGCGAGCGGAGGCGATGAAGACGTACACGGGTCGCCTGACGGTTGACATGATTCCGAAGACGTCTCGCGCGAGCGAAATGACGCTCGCATCGCTCGGATTGTTGTACCTCGATCACGCCCTGATCAAGGCTCGATTTCAAACCATTCGTCAGATTAATTTCGAAAACAATCGCCTGAGCGACGTGTCGGCGCTCGGTGAACTCCCAAAGCTCACCAAACTGCGATTGCGCAACAATCGCGTTAACGCCGCCTTTGGTCGAGCGAACGCATTTGAGAGACTTACATTTTTAGATCTCAGTGGCAACTGCATTTCATCGCTGAGCGCGCTCTCTTTGGGTCGGTGCGCGCAACTGCGCACGTTACTCTTGGCGGATAATTTCCTCACGAGACTCGACGGCATCAATCAACTCAAGTCGTTGCGAGTGCTTGACGCGGATAAGAACAAGTTGAGTCGAATCGACGCAAACACCTTCGATGGATGCGAGAGCTTTCGAGTGATTTCGCTTCGGAAGAACGCGTTCAGGACGGTGAAGCATCTGAAAAGGCTCGAGCACGTGCGCGAACTGAGGCTCGACGATAATCGCATCGATGATTTACAGGAAATCAGTTGGCTCGCATATCTACCGCGATTGCGCGCGCTGTCGCTGACGGGGAACGTCGCGGCAAAAGTTGAAAAGTACGACGAGTTCGTCACCACGTGCTGTCGCGGGTTGACGTCTCTGGACGGTAAGAGCGTGGAGACGCTATTTTAATAAATATTTATCACCAGTGGTGAGAGTCTCTAGTACTCATCACCGTCTTCTGAGAAAGTCTCTACTAGTGTGCTTCCGAGCGTCGCGTATTCCTCCACTGTGCGAGCCAAATCGCGCTGCATCATCGCGATCGCCTCTTCCGTGCCACCCAAAGATTGTCGCAACGAATCGTTTTCGTATTCGAGCTCGGCGTTCACTTCCTCGAGTTGCTTGACGCGTTCGAGGAGTTCACCTCCGGCGCCGCCGTGCTCGAGCCCCTTCATCTGCTCGACGAGACGCTCAAACTCTCGTTCGACGCGCTGTGCCTTTTCTTCGGCAGCCTGAACCCTCTCGGTCGCGAGAAGTGTCGTAGCACCGTCCGCGTACCCCTTTTCGTCGATTATTTTACGTGCGGCGCTTAAATCATCGTTCGCTTTAGCCAACAAGTTCAGTAAGCGCTCGTTCTCCGCGCGAAGCACGCGCAATTCCTCGGCGGACGCCTCTGAGACGGGGCTCGCTCTGCCGACGCTCGCCAGGGACGCCTCCGCGCTCGCGGCGCGACGCTCGGCGTCCATCACTCTCATCTGTAAACTGTGCACTTCAGCGTTGGTGCCGCTCACCTCCATGGCCTCTCGCAAGGCATCCTTCGATATGGCGAGCTCGCTGCGCAAACCACCGATTTCGGCGCGCGCCTCGGCTTCTTTACGCGAAACCGCAACCAGTTCTCGTTTCGCCTCCATGGCCGCGGCATGCGCCTCGCGCAAGTTGACGTCCAACTGGTCACACTTATCTTGCGTTTCTTTGAGAGACGCAGCCAGACGCTGGGCCTCTTCTGCACTCTCCTTCGCCTGCGACTCGGCGCGCATGAGCGCACTCGTGTTGGATTCACCAGGTTTCCGCGGTGCGGAAACGCCCGCGGTATTCTCGATGACGTTACGAAGTCGCTCCACCTCGGTTTCGAAAGACTTTCGATCGCGCTTTAAAGCATCCACTTGGCCACTCAAACTTTGATTTTGGTCTTGCAGCGCGTTGACTCTCTCGCGCAACAGCTCAGAGCGTTGGGAATCGTCGCCGCTTTGGACAGCGGTCCGATGCTCCTGCGTTCGAAGGGCCGACGCCAGACTCTCGAGTTCCTTGACTCTGTTCGTCTCTAACCTGAGTTTGTGCTTGAGAGTCTCGATGTCTCCCTGCGCGTCGGTGAGCCTACTTCTGACAACGGTTAAGTTCGCCTCAGCCGCGGCGGTCTCCCGTCTCGCCATTTCCTTGGCGCGCTCCATCTCGAAGAGCATCGCACGAGATGATTCGAGCTTCTTATTCATAGCCTCGTACGAACCGACGTCTTCGCCCTTCTCTCGCGCGGTGTCGTTGAGTAGCCGTGTCAAGTTGTCCACTTGGCGCTGGTAGGCGTTCAAGTCGGTTGCGTACGCTTTGCTCTCAGCTTCGGCCGTTTTCGCTCTTTCCAACGCTTGCGCGAGAGAATCATCGTGAGCTTCGAGCGCAGCCTTGGCGCGTCGCATATCTCGCTCCATGTCGTGCATATCAGACACGACGCGTCGGTTTTCCGCGCCGAGCTCTTCGTACGTCTGCACGACATCATCGAGTTCCTTTTGCTTCGCCTTGGCATTCGCCTCCGCCGCGCTTTGCGCAGACTGTGCCTCGCGCAACTGCGCGCAAGCATCATCGCGCTCCGTGGTCGCGCGTTGAAGTTCAGAGTTCAAAATTTGTTGCTCCTTCGTCATGGCCATCAAGTCATCGGACACTACGGCGAGCTCTTCGCGGTACTGTGAGATCTCCGTTGCCACCGCTCGTTGCTTATCTTCGGCGAGTTCACCCTGTTCCTGCAAAGTGCGGACGTGCGCAATGGCCGCATCGCGTTCTTGTAACGCTCCGTACACCTTGGCTTCGGCTGTGGCACCGAGTCTGCGCGCTTCCTCCGCCGCGGCGCCCTCGCGCATGGCGCGCTCACGAGCCTCCTCCAACGCGCTCACCGCCGTGTCGGCTTCGTCTTGCAAACGCATGCACTCATTCTCGAGCGCCAAGATCTTTTCCGCGCTGGAACCCTCGAATCGCGAGATCGTGTCCCGTTTATTCTCAACCTCGCGCAGATTCGCGTACGCCACTCTGAGCTTTTGCGACAAGGCGTCTCTCTGCTCGTCAATGTCGCCGATGATCGATTTGAGCTGCTCAATCTCTTCCGCTCGGCGCGCGGCGAGCGCGCGTTGCGTTTCGAGCTCTTGCGCGACCTCTCCACCGTTCCCACGTTGCGCTTCCATGATGGCGCTTTCAGCCTCCTGCGCCACCGCTCGCGCCGCCTCTGCCGCGTCCCGGGCCGCTTGCTGCGCCGCCTTGACGTCGGCTCTACCCGCGCTCGACTCGTCTTGCTCGTAGAGTTTCACCTTGTGCAAAAGCGCTTCGTTATCGTCAGAGAGCAAACCGATCGCATTCTGGGCCTCCGCGAGCAAACTTTCGAGTTCACGCATGCGTTCCGAGCTCACGGCGCCGTTCGTCGGGTGTCCTCGAGAGCTCGCCTTTTCGTCGAGCGCCCGACGCAGTCGTTCCACCTCTCCGCGTGCTTCGTCTCTTTCCGTCTGAAACGCCTCCGCATCGGCGAGCGCGGCAATTTTCATGTCTTGCGCCGCCTTGAGCTGCTTGCGCGCTTTGCCCAACGCCTCCAAGTTGCCGCCCTTTTGCGCATTTTCCCGCAATAGACGTTCGAGCTCGGCAGCCAACTCGTGGTTCTCTCTCATCAGCTCCGCGTTCGCGCCGTTCGCATTCGCGTCGGGAGAGCGCGGGATGGACTCCGTCGGTGTCGACACCACGCTAGAATAGTGATTCATCAACCGATCCAACTTATCCACCAGCGACACGATGAGCTGCGTCTTTTCGTCCTCGTCGCCATCGACCATCACGTCCGCCAACCCATCCTTCAGTTTGGCCGTCTCCACCTCCGACATCGTCGCCGCTTTTCTCGTCGCATCGAGCGCATCACTCAAGACTTGATTCTCTCGTTCCTTCTCTCGCAACGCATTCAGAGCCTGCGCGCGAAACGTCGCATCGGTCAGTCATCTCGTCCTCAACCAACTATCCGTATGGTGTCACTCGCACCGCGCGCTCGCATCGCGCGCGCGCGTCACGTACGTCGTTCAGGAGGTTAAACGTGTCTCGTTCCACCTTGCCCCGTCGCTTCTCCCCCTCGCGCATCGCCATCGCGTCGCAATCACCGCGACCGTCTCGCGAATCTCGCGAAATTCAAACTCGTTCGTCGTCGCCTCTCCCTCGACGTCACGCTCGATATCTCTCTCGCGCGCGCTCCACCGACGGTCGATCTCGCGCTCACGTTCGTCGTTTCCGCGGTCGACGTCTCCGCGCACCGCGCGCCGACGCGAGAACGTGTGTGCGGACGCGGTCAATGACATTCGCGGGAAAATCAAATTTCAAAAATTTTCGAGAGTCGGCGGCGCGGTGGGCCCGAGATCGACCGCGGCCGCCATCGCGCGTCGCTTCGAGCGAAGCGTCCGCACGAAACGTCTCGCCATGTGTCCTCTAATGTACGCCTGCGCGACGACGGCGGCGCCCCAGGTTTCGATGTTTCGCAGTTGTCGGCGTCGCGCGAGTCGCGCGTCGAGCGGGAGCGCGGCGGCGCCGAGTTTGGCGGCGAGGAGCGATTCGAGCACGCGGGCGAACGGGACGCCTCGACCGGGTTCCCGCGTGGTGATGGATTCGTAGAGGATGCGACGTCGCCAGAGGGCGGAGGCGCGCTCGGTGTGTCGACGAAAGGCGGGAGATTTATCGCCGAGTTCGCCGTCGAATTCGAGCGCGAGCGGCGGGCCGACGTCGCGGAGGAATTCTCGCAGACGGTGGGCGCCGATGAAACCGGTGGCGTTCGGATCGTGCTCGCTCCACGCGCGTTGGTAGTCGTAGAGGTGTTCGGGGGTGACGATGGCGGCCTCGCGGAGGACGCCGAAGGTGACGTGGTCGAGGATGGAGGCGACGAAGAGGTTGGTGAAAATGTACCCCATGGCGACGACGTAGGTGACGAAATAGATCACCGCGCCGTCTGGGTACCCGCAGTTCTCCGAAGGGCCCGAGTTCACGCATTCGGGTTCGATGATCATGAGATCGTACATGTACTGACGCCATCCTTCGCCGGTGACGACCTGGAAGAGCAACAGGAAGGAACTCGTAAAGGATTGGAAATTCGCATCCTTGTTTAACGCGACGCCGTACTTGACGTTCGGAAACACCTGCGTGCCGACGCCCGCGTACACGAAGATCCATATCATCATCAATCCCATGACGCTCAGAATGCTCGGCACCGCCAACACGAGCGTGCTCGCGAGAATTTGTAGAGACTGCACGTGGCGAATGACGCGAAAGACGCGAAGAAATCGAAACGGGCGACCAATTTGGTCGCGCGGCGACCCCGGGACACTCCTCAGCGTCGCCGCGGATCCGACGGCGAGGAACAGTTCGAACGCGTTCCATCGCTGGGAGAAATAGTGTCGCACGCTGGGATACGCGGCGGTCACCTGCAGCAAAGCTTCGGTCAAGTATATCCCCACGAAGCACATTTCACCGATTGAGCGCACGCGCGCTAAAACGTTCCCGTCGTCGCCGTATCGTTCAGTCATCATCAACCCCGCGTTCACGCTCACGGTGATCAAGACGAACGTTTTGTACCAGTCGTGATTCACGATTTTGAAGCACATCCTTCTGAACCCCGGCGGTGGTAAAACTTTCGCTCTGATTGGTTTTAGCGAAAGCGCGATTTTGCGCATGTCGTGCCACAGTTTTTGTCGTTCCGTCTGCAGTTTACGACCGGATATCAGACCGAATTGGTGAATGAAAACGCCGATGATGGTTCGAATCATCAAGAAGGAGCCAAACAGAATGAATGCGACGAAGAAGAAGGCGGCGGGCCAGTTACGTTCAAACCTCGGTTGCGAATCGACACCGGTTTTATCCATCGCTGCAAACATGATTTCGGTCCAATTGTCCAACGACGCCGTCTCGAGAAGCGTCAACATCGCGCTTCCGATCCAATCGAACTCGAATAAGTGTCTATTCCAAATCCTTTCCACCACCTCACCGCTCGACTCTACAAACGTCCCAAGGCACTCCGACTTTGACGCCACCGTCGCGTCGGTGCAGCCGTAAAACGTCCCACCGTATTCGCGAATGCCGATGATGGCGAAGGATAGAAACATGGCGCCCGTGAGCATGATGATGGACCATATCGTCGGAAGAGTGACGATGAGTGATTTTGCGAGATGCCGCATCGACTTGACGCGCGTCATGATGCGAACCGGTCGCAAGGGTGCCGCCATGTTGAACGCGCGTCGCCAATATCTTGTGTACGAACCCTTCAATAGTGCCGGACACGCGACGATCATGACGTCGATGACGAGTATGCCCATGTCGAGCAAGTTCCAAACGCGCGCGACGTACGGCGCGGGCGTGAGCGCGAATCCATGCGCGACGATATTGAGCGCAAAATCCATCAAAAAGTACCCGCACACGCAGTAATTCGCCGCGTCGACGTGCGCCTGAAGAGGATTTTCCTGATCTACGGGTCTCGTCGCCAAAACCGCGATCACGGACACGGACACGACGCAAAACGTGAGTCTCTCGTACCACACGGAACGTAACACGCGCTTCACGCGCGCTCGGATTCGACTCGAGGATGGAAACAGACACAGGGCGTTGTTCGAAATGTACCAAGGAAAATCCACGGCGGACTCGACGTGCGCGTCCTCGGCCACGGCGTCGTCGAAGATGATCTCGACTCGAGCGTCGCGACGATGGGTGCGATCGTCTGCGCTCGAACATGGTGATAATTTCGTCTCGACGCTGAAACCCGAATCGTCGTGATTCGTCGGCTCCTTCATGACGACGGTTAATTCTTCCGGCGGTGCCGAATCCGGCGCCGCGTCCACGAAGGCGTCCTCTCTCGTCTTCACCTCGACGAATTTCGACTCACAGAGCACAAAATCTCGACCCAACTGTGCGGTATCGCTCGATTGTTCCACGATGGAGGCCGATATTTGGCGTTCGATGCGTTTGGTCACTCGTTTTTCAATCTCCCATCGACGCTCGAGCCACGGCGACACGCGGTTAGCCCGCTCGGTCGTCCATCGTCTTCCGCTCAGCGTCAACACGAGTTTCACGCGAACGCGTTCCATGAAATCCACCGCACAGTATTCCTTCATCACGCGTCGCACCGACCTCTTGACCAACTCTTCCGATTGCACGATCGTCTTTTCCACGTCGCGCAGTTCCAAATTTTCGAGCACGACGGCGATGACGAGATTGAGCACGATGTAGTTGACGAGGATGAAAAACGTGATGTAGAACGGTATCGCCGCCTTGGTGATTTGTATGTCGTGAAACATCAACTCCGTCCATCCCTCGCCCGTGCTCACCGTGAAGAGCGCCAACATCGCCTGCGGGAAGGTGTCGAAATGCAGACGCGGCGGCGACTCCAATCCGTCGTTTCGATTCGCGAAGAGTTGCATGCCGAGCACCGCGTACATGGCCAAGATGGCGACATAGAAGAGAAACAGCGATAACAACGATCCAGCCGATCGGAACACGCGATTGATGGTGTCGGCACCCGACCGAGATCGCGCGCGACCGTGCGTCTTGAACAGTCGCGGGATGCGCAACGACGTGAGATTGACGCCGCGGTTCCACATGACGGCGGCGCTCGTCGCGACGACGAAGACGTCGGACAGTAAGAGCACATCCTCGTTCGTCGGTCGCATCGCGCACACGCGTCGTGTCATGCGCTTGGCTGCGAACGCGCGAAGAACCACCTCGAGCATGAAGGCGGAAATGAAAAATCCCTCCGCCGCGAGGAGGTATCGCTTCTTCTCCGCGTCCAAATCGAATCGATACAGTGCCATGACGGCGGCGTTACACGCGATGAGACATTTGATCATTCGATCGAAAAACAACCCGTGCACGTATTCAGACAAACGATCTCGCTTCGGACGCGCGACACCACTCGGCACAGCGCGCGGTTCCTCCTCGTCGTCGCGCATCAATCGCGCGCGCGTCATCGCCGCCTCGGCGACGGAATGGACGCTCTCGCCCTCGCCGCCATTCAATCGTCGAATGAGTCGACGAATCGTCGCGTTACTCTCGAAATCGTCCCCTGCGTCGTCATCACCGTCATCATCGTCATCCTTCCCTTTCCCTTTCGATCTACTTCGCAGCATCATCTGATGTTCCCTGCGCAGTCTCAGAAACACCCCGCTCACCGCGGCGACGAAGACGGAGACGATGAAGTACGTCCCGACGATGATGAGCGTCACGAAGTACGCCGCCGACGCCTTGTACTCGGCGTTCACGATTGGAAACATCACTTCCTGCCAAGACTCTATGGTGATCGTCTGAAACATCACCAACAGCGTCGACCCAAAACTATCAAAGGATTGATACCCGTGTTTCGGATTGCCCACTAAATCGCTACAAAAGAGGGACGAATTTGAGTCGTACACCCCGGGGCACACGAATCCCTTATCGTCGACGTGATTCCGCACGTCGCCGCAAAAGAGGGGCGGGTCGCTCACCGCCGTGTAAAAGTCGCTCGCGGTCGCGGCGGACGTCGTCTCCACGCATCGTCGTCGAAGAGATCCGCCGAAGACGCCCATGCCCATGAGGGCGTAAAAGACGGCGCACACCACGGTGACGGCGGCGACGTCGCGCAATAAAGAGATTGACTTTTGTAATGATTCCGCGATGAATACCACGGACGTAGCGAGTTTGAATTGTTTTAACGCGTGAACGCCGCGAAAGAGACGGAGTTGGCCGATGCGAACGCGCGCCAAGATGGAATCGATGCCGCGGCGACGCATCGCCATCGAGAGCCAACTGACGACGATGATGAGGAAATCCACCTGATTGTACACGCTCGCCGCGTACGCGTGCTTGTGACCGATGAACCCAAGCGCAAATATTCTCGCCGCCGCCTCCGCCGTGTACAGACACAGAACGACCGCGTCTATCGCGCGAAGCGGCGATTTCGCCAACTCGCGCAACGTCTCACCGCGCGTCGTCGACTCGCCGCTCGACGCCAACAGGACGAGCGTCACAAAGTGCGTCGCGATCACCCCCAACACCGCATACTCCATCGTTTGCGAGTGCATGACGCGAAACACCGCGCGTCGCGCGCGATTATCCGGTCCGAACGTCCACAACGACCGTCCCGCCAACGTCGCCCCCGGCCCAGCCTCGGACCGCGGCGCGTCCTCCGCCTCTCTCTTCGCGCGCGCCGCCTTGACCACCGCCGCACGAAACCGCAACCGTCCGCCTCGAGTCACGCTCGACGACGTTCCCGCGGCGCCATCGTCCCCCTCGCGCGCTCGCGTCGTCGCCATGCGCGTCCCTCGCGTCCCGAGCCAAAAATACAATCAACGCAACGTTCCGCGCGCTCTCTCGCTCTCTCGCGTCACCGCGCGCGCGCTCTCTCGCGTCACCGCGCCGCACCGACGCGCGCGTCCGTCCCACCCCTCACGACGCCCCGCTCGTCGTCCGTCTCGTCCGTTCGCGCGCGCCGACGTCTCTCTCGCGCGCGCGCCCGAAAAGTCGCAAACGTCGCTTCCTCTTCTGACCAGACACCCCTTCTCGAGTCAGGACTCACCACGTACCCCCTCCGCATACTGTGTACTCATACGAAACGCCCACACCGCGTCCCGCGGTCGAATCACCGCGCGTCTCCGCTCGCGAATCCTCGTCGTCACGCCGCGCCGCGCGCCGTCTCGCGTCGCGCGACATGTCGCGGACGATCGATCTCGATCCCGTGGACCCGCGCGATGGGTCCGCGCCGCCCTTTGTCGCCCTCGTGCGATGCTCGCGCGCGCACATCGACGCCTGGATCGCCGCCGCCGCGCGCGCGGCGTCCACGTCTCGCGACGGCGGGGACGAGGACGCGGCGCGTCTGACGGCGCGCGTGGACGTGGGGGAGGATGGTAAAACGCGCGCGTGGACGCTCGCGTGCGATGGACGCGCGCGCGCGTTCGCGTCCATCGCGGAGGAGGGAGAGGCGATGGTGGCGCGAGGGACGGCGCGTCCCGAGGGCGCGCGCGAAGGCGGGTCTCTGCGCGCGGTGGGCGCGGTATCGGAGAAATTGCGACCGAAACGGTCGTTGGAGGATGGCACCGCGAGACGGGTGAAGATGCGGGGGGAGGAGGAACTGCGAGAGAAGCGGGAGCGACACGTGGTGATGGTGGACGCGCGAGACGCGCCCGAGCCGACGACGAGCGCGGCGGCGGCGAGGGAGGACGTGAAGCGCGACGTCGAGCGGTGGACGAGGTTGGTGGCGGCGAGCGCGATGAGTGAAGATGGTGGGGAGTTTGCACGTCTGAAAGGTGCGGTTTCGGCGCTGTTGCACGAGCGACCGTTGTCGGAGAATGCGATGCGGGAGTGCGTGGCGAGAGGTTTCGCGGCGGCGAGCCGGCGCGCGCCGGGGGCGGCGACGGTGCGGGACGCGATTAAACAGGTGGCGACGTTGCGTCCGCCCGGTCGGTACGAGTTGTTAGGACACGTGCGTAGGAAGGCGAAGGAACGGCACGAGGCGCTCACGGCGGCGGCGCGCGAGATGCGTCTGCCGAGGCGGGACGTGAGGACGACGGAGGCGCCGGCGAAGACGACCAAGGCGGCGGAACGCGCGACGAAAACGTCGTCTCGCGGTGAACCGTCGAACGCCGACGGATCCGTACCGACGCCTCCGTTGCAAGAACCGCCGAAAGTGCTGAAAAACGGCGTCACCGTAGATTTGGGCGACAGATCGCCGAGTTTAGATTTAGAACCTCACGCGTGCGCGGCGCCGGGAGCGGCGCGCGGCGCGCGAGACATCACCGAGCGCGTCCCCGGCGACGACGACGACGATTGGCGAGACATCAAACCCTCACCACACGTCGACTCCATCGATTCCATCCACGAATTCGAAGCTCTCAAGGCGGTGTACGACACCAAGTACGGCGTCTACCTCCGGCTTCACGCCACGCTCGCCCTCAACGCCGACGAGTACGAACGCGTCCGCCGCGGCGATGACGCCATCGCGCGTCTCGAGCGTTTCGCCACACTTCGCACCGAACGCTACGCCGCCATGCGCGACGTCTTCGACGCCCTTCACGGTGAACTCGCGCACATTCGCGCGCTCATAGACGGTTTTCGCGCGTAATCATCCGCGCCGAGACGCGCGTGTAACATTCCACGCGGTACCCCGCGCACCGCATCGACCGCACCGCATCGACCGCGCGTTCGTCCCGCATCGATCCCTCCGTTCACACATCTCCACCGAATTCACACGGACCACCTCTCGCGTCCCGAGCGAAACTCTTCGCCGTCCCCGCCGACGCGGATGAAAAAGATGAACAAGAAAAGATGATGACGTCGTCATTCGTCATTCATCCGCCGCGCGCCGTTCCCGCGCGCCCGTGAACCCGCGCGCGCTCGACCGACGTCTTCGACGCGAACGAAGAAACGCGCCGCGCCGTCGCGTCGTCATGCCGGTGCCCGTCGCGGAGACCGGGTACGCGCGCGACCCGATGGACGCCGCGGTCTCGGTCGCGTCGGCGGACGCGCCGGCGTCCACGGATTGGTGGGCGACGATGGCGGCGAAGAAGCGCGAGGCCGAGACGAACCCGGACGCCCCGAAACCGTGGTTGCGTCGACCGGGAAGAGACGCGGTGGAGACGGCGCGGAGAGCGCCGGTGAAGGCGGCGGAGACGTGCGGGGCGGAGGCGGGCGTCGAGGTGCGAGGATTGACGTTTAGTTATCCGGGCATCGACGGCACGCCGGCGATGGGAACGGAACCGTTGATTAAGAATATGGAGTTGACGCTCGCGCCCGGGTCGTGCGCGCTGTTGTTGGGGGCCAACGGGGCGGGGAAGACGACGCTGTTGAAAATTTTAGCCGGGAAGCACTTGGTGCCGCGGGAAAAGGTGCTCGTACTCGGAAGGGAGGCGTTTTACGACACGGGATTGACGTCGAGCGGGGATTTGAGCTTCATCGGTGGGAATTGGCAGCGTGATGTGGCGTTCGCGGGGTATAACATTCCGTTGGCGGGTGATTTCCCGGCGAGTCGCATGTTGGATTCGATTCCGGGCGTGGATCCGGAACGCAAGCGGCGAATCATCGATGTCTTGGACGTCGACGTCGACTGGCGCATGCACAAGGTGAGCGACGGTCAACGTCGTCGCGTGCAGCTCGCATGGGGGTTGATGTTGCCGTACAAGGTGTTACTGTTGGATGAAATCACCGTCGACTTGGACGTGCTCGGTCGCGCCGAGTTGATGCGTTTCCTTCAGAGCGAGTGCCGCGAGCGACAAGTCACCATCGTCTACGCGACGCACATCTTCGACGGATTGGAATCCTTCATGTCCCACGTCGCCTTCGTCGCCAACGGTGAGCTCAAGTTTTGCAAGAAATTCGAAGAGATTGAAGGTTTACGGGAACGCGAGCCCGGCTCGCTGCTCCGCGTCGTCGAGGGGTGGCTTCGAGAGGAATACAAGCTTCAACGCGAACGCAAAGCCTTGGAGAAGACGCAAAACAAAGGGTCGGGTTTCATTCGCAACAATGGTTGGGCCGCGGGACGCACGACGAGCACCGTCACGTTCGGACCGACGCTCGATCAGACGCGCGATCACGTCGGGATCAAGGGGAGCTCGAACGCCGTCATGCGCAACTGAGACGGAGGCGTCGGCGTCGACGCGTCGTTCGGTCGACATGTAGAGTACGGATTTTTTACTTTAGTACCTATTGTGTTTTTACATCTATTCTATTGCGTTTACATCTAATCTGTTGCGTTCGCATCCATCCATCCGTCGTCTATCAAAACCGCGGTCGCGGCGGCGGCATGGAGGCGAAATCATCCGACTCGCGCCGTCGTCGCATCTCCGGAACCCATCGCGCGAGCAATCGATCCGCGAACGGTGCGTCCTGATTGACGTCCTGCGACACCGCTTGCGACATCGCGAACGATTCCGACAGTGAATCGTACGGTGGGAGCGACTGCGTCGACGCGTCGACGTCTCTCGCGTCTCCGTCGACGTCGCACGGCGAACCGACGGCGTCCGCCGCCTCCGCCGACGCGAATTCCAAACACTTGGACGCGTGCACTAACCGACGCGTGAACTTTGTCTCCCCGGTCTCTGCGTTCGACGCGTAATCCTTGAGCGCGTCGGCGACGATCGGGAGCACGTCTTCGGCGGCGACGGCGGCTCTCCATCGTCTTCGCGCGTCGGCGTCTTCGCGCGTCGCCGCGAGCGGATTTTCAATCTCTCGTGTCGCCCTGAGCGTCGTCGGTCTCTTGTACGGCTTCGACGAATCCGGTTGCCAGCGCGATCTTCGCCAATCGTCGATCGCGAGCGACGCCGACGACGCGCCGTCGCGAAGAAGATATTCTCCGCACTCCAACAATTCGCTCGCGTTCATGCGCCATCCGTCGCTAAACGCCGCGTGTAACGTCGCCGCCTCGTCGCCGCCGTCGCCCTCGCGCGCGTCGTTTCGCACGTCCGCGCGGGGAAGATTTCCGTGTACGACGTATTCGTACAGATGAGGGACGTCGGCGAACGCGCGCTCGGGTTCATCGTCTTCGGCGTCGTCGGCGCGCGCGACGACGACGTCTCGCGTCTTCGGCGTCTTCGGCGGCGCGCGCGGATGCTCGAATCGAAGCGCTGTCATCGCTCGCGTCGCGCTCGCACCCGAAATCATCGTCGTCGTCGACGAAGACTCGGCGGCGTCGATGACGTACGTCTGTTCCCACGCACCGTCGTCGTCGAGCCAAAACAAACCGCCGCGCGTCTCGCCGAGTCGACACGCGTCGAACCCGTACGCGCCCGACGCCGTCGGCAGTCTCACGCTCGAGCCGTACGATGTCGCGCATATCTGTTCCCCCGAGTGACCTCGACGTTCGTTCGCGTACGTCGCGCAATCGTACAGGTACACCTCGGCGTCTCCGGGCGTGAAGGCGAAAATCGTAAACGCGCCGGCGTCGGCGTCGACGTCTCTCTCGCGCCACTCCGTCGTGTCGACGACGCGCAGCGTCGTCGGTGTTCGAAAGCCCTGATGTTCCCACCGAACGACGGGATCTCTCGCGCGTCGCGCGTCGCGAATCTCGACGAACGACGTCGTTAACGACGCGGTCGTCGTCGTCGCGCTCGCGAGGGCGTAATAGTGTTCGCGCGCGCGAGACACGGCGCGAAACGCCTCGTCCCCGCGCGCGTCGTGCGCCGCCCTCGATTCCCCTCGTCTCGTTCGTAAATCCACAAACTCCACCGTCGAACGATCGGCGTACAGAAGCGTGCGCGGATGCGCGCCGTACGCGACGCCGTACCAATCGCTCGCACCGCGACGATCGTCTCTCTCTCTCGCGTCTCTCTCGCCGTCGACGCCCAGCGTCCCCACCGTCCCGTTCGCGCGCGCGTACGCGCATTCGTCCATCCACGACGGATGCGCGCGCACACACACCACACCATCACGAATACCATCTCCTCCCGTCGTTTTCGCCACTTCCATCACCTCCACGCGCGGTTCCCCGGCGTCATCCGTCGTCTCTCGCGCGCGAAGCAGCGCGGCGGCGCCTCGACGCGTCCTCGCGCACACCCCCGCCATCGCGCGATGTCCTCGATACCCACCGTCCGCGACGTCCACTTCGACGACGCGAGACTCAAATCGCACGTGAGACTCCGCGGTGAGACGCACACCGCCGTCGACGCCGCGTTCTCGTCTCGCGCGCGCCACCCAGAGTCTCTCGCCGCCGTCGCCGTCGGCGCGCGCCGCCCAGAGCGTCCCCGTCTCGCGGTCTCGCGTCGACGCGTCCTCGCGCACCGCGAGCGCGTTCCCGCGAGGGAACCCATCGCTCTCGTCCTCCTCGGCGCGCGCCGCGAGCGTCTCGCGCGTCGTCGCGCGCAGACATCGCGCGGTGGGCGAATGCGCGCGGCGCGCGGGCGCGGGCGCGTCGAGCCCTCTCGCGCGCGGTTCGAGCGCGCGCGGCGCGTCCAAGCGCGCGTCGAACGACGCGACGTACCCGACGCGTCCGCACGCCACCGCGGACGCGGTCGCGCGCGCGTCCGACGCCATGGGCGACGCGATGCGACGCGTCAGACAGTTGCGCGCCGGTTCGAGCGCGCGCGCGGGTCGTCGTCGTCGTCGAGCGTCGAGCGCCGTCGCGAGGAGGCGAGAGAGAGAGAGAGCACCGCATGTCGACCGGCGCGCGAGACGACGGTGAGACGGCGGCGTCGGCGACGGCGCGCGCCAAGTTTCGCGTGCTCTGTCTCCACGGTTTCGCGCAAGACGCCGCGACGTTTCGCGCCAAGACGGGGGCGGTGCGGAAACAATTGCGCGGAACGTGCGAGTTTTATTTCGTCGACGCCCCGCACGACGTCTCGGGCGCGTTCGAGAGGGGCGTGGGGGCGTCCGACGCGAGTCCTCGCGCGTGGTTTACGTCGGCGGAAAACGCGCGCGCGAACGCGAACGCGTCGACGGACGAAGGGTGGACGAGACCGGCGATGAGTCGAGAATATATAGGATGGGACGAGTCACTGGACGTCTTGAGACGAGCTTTTCAGGAAAAAGGGCCGTTCGACGGGGTGTTGGGATTTTCACAGGGATCGACGGCGGCGGCGGCCGCGCTCGCGGACGACGACGAGTTGCGCGCGTCTGTGAAATTCGTCATCCTCGTCGCGGGATTCGAACCTCGAGACGCGCGAATGGTGGCGAACATGAACGCGACGAGCCCGTTCTCGATGCCTTCTTTGCACGTGCACGGCGATAAAGACGCGTTGATCACGCGAGAGCGCGCGTCCGAGCTCGCCGCGCGTTTCGACTCGATTCGACGCGAATTCTTTTTCCACGACGGTTCTCACGGCGTTCCCACGTCACTGGCGAAATTCATCAAAGGTTGGCTCGCGCGCGAGATCGAGCGCGGACTGTGACCCCCGCGCGCACGTCTCTGCGCTCTTCATTTCATTTCATTTCATTTCTTCACCTTTTTGACGGTTGAGCCCGCTCGAGCCGCCTCACATCGCGCGCGCGCCATGGCCTCCATCTCGTGGAAGGACCGCGTCGATCGCGACGGGGACGAACCGCCGAGGGATGATCTCGCGTCCCCGGTCGACGACCCGTCGTCGTCGTCCGCCCTCGCGCGATTGCTCTCGCGCGCGCTCGAAACGTACCGTTCGTTCCGCGCTCGCGCCGAGCGCACCGTGCCGCGCGTCGTCGACGCCAGGCTCGATGGGTACGCGGACGCGCGACTGAAGAGGATTCGTGATCGCTGCGTCGCGGCGCTGCGACACGCCAAGGCGAGGGAGCGCGCGCTGGGGGCGGAAGATGTCGAGGGAGGCCGCGGGGCGAACGTCGACGATAATCGCGTGGAATCGGTCGCGCGCGAGATCGCGACGGGAGATGAGGCGCGAGCGCGTGCGGCGGATATCGTGCGACAGATTGACGCCATCGTGGCGCGGAGGAAACGTCGAAAGGAGACAAAGTATAGCAGACGCATCGAAGCCATTCCTCGGGACGCGACGCGTTTGATCGACGAGTACAGCATGACGCGATTCGTTCATCGTGGGGTCGACGTCGAGGGTCTGGATCGACACGAGTTTAAGAAATTGTTCGATAGATGTCTGGAGGACATCGAGAGCGAGAGTTTGAAGATGGAGCGGTTGATTCCGGTGGAACACCTCTTGCGTCTCGTGCGACGAGGCACGTGGGGCGGGTACTGGTCGGAGTATAAGAGAGCGGCGACGACGAGCGCGTTGGTGAGTGGGGTTTCTGGAACGTCGGTCGCGTTGTATGCGATCGCGGACAGCGATCCGCTGGGGACTGAGGAGTTTGAAGGGATACCCGACTCGTCGACGCTGCTCGGCGCGCCGAGTTCGTACTTGTGGCATCTTTTCCAGCTCTTGACGCTTCCCGTGTTGTCCATCTTCCTCGCGCCGTTCGTGCACTCGGTGCGGAGAACGTTACATATGAGTCGGTTTCTGTTCACGTCGTCCGCTTGGCGGCGACGACGCGGGTCATCGAGTTTCGTGGCGTTGGCGATATACTACACGCCGTACTGGGCGTTGGGAATCGTCAGCGTCGTGTGGTATTTCACCAACACGTACTCGGACGCCGTCATGGGAGACGGGATCATTCCAACGGCGTTGGCTTTTAGCATGTTATCGTTCATCGCGATGGCGCTTGCGCTGGCCGACGTGAAGAGTTTCGACAAAATGTCGGCGGTGACGCTCTTCTTCCCGGGCGGGAGGAGCGAGTTACCCGACGGTGAAAGTAAAATAGTTCAAGAGCATCCAACAGTGGACACCTTGCGCGTACGAGAGATACCTATTGACATGACGCAAAAAGTGGACGTGGACGCGTCCGAATCAGACGATGCGGAAGATTCCGCGGAGCGAAGCGGAGCGGTGGACCACGGCAGGCGTAGGAGCGGCAGAGCGCGCGACCGCCCTCGTTGGATGTCTGAGATGGATGATTTCGCGGACAACGTGGCGAGTAATACCGTCGTGAAAACGGCGCGAGCGACGATGAATCAGCCTTCGCATCAACCGACTGCGCGCAAAATAAAAAACAAAGCCAAAGACAGCATCGAAGATATTGTCGGTGCAAACAAATTATTACAGCTACGAGTCGTCACGGAAAAGGACGTTGTGACGCAGCTCATTCAGCGAACGAACGAAGAGTCTTGGCGCTCGTATTGGCTTTCGACGAAGAGGGCGAGAAAGACTCACATGGCGATGTTTTTCATCGCTGCGTTCCTGATTTCGCTCGTCCCTTTCTTCATGCGCGGTCTCACCGGCGATTCAGCTTTCGGCATGGAGAAACGTTCGAATTTATGCATGCGGAACAACGTCACGAATTCCATCGGTGCTGGTTTACCCGAGCATCTCGACATGGCCGCGTGTCCGGTGGGAGGTCACGTGACCACCGTCACCGCCCTCGTGGGCTCGTCGCCCATGTCGGTGTCCACGATGGACGGATCTGGCAAATTTTACGGTGTCGTGTGCTCCTTTGTTTGGAACACGATCTCCTTGTTCATCTTCTTCTCTCTCTCGAGATGGCTCTGCGCGTGCGCGTATCACGACATGTTACACTGGTTGTTTTTCCAGGCGACTACGGATCCGTCGTTAGCCGGAGCGTACGACGTTCCGTACATCAACCTCTGCCAATCCTGGTTACCTTGGATTCGCATTCGCATGGTCGTCGAAGATCACAGGGAGCTCGAACAGAACTGGGTTCAAATTTATCTCTTGCACTTCATCACGCTCGTCGTCGGCATCGTCGGCGTCTGTCTGGTGAAGGTTTTGCGCATGTACATTTACTACGACATCACGTCCATCGTGGACGGCTCCTCGGTCGCGCCCGTGTATCCTCTGATGATCTCTACCGTCATCATGATTCCAGTGCTCGTCATCAGCGCCATCGCCTCAAAGCTATACGAGATCCAAGAGGAGGACGCCACGCAAATCCAAGAGGCTCGATGGAAACTCTTCCTCGACAACTCCACCATTCTCGACGCCGGATTGGAAAAGCAAAAAGCGAACATCCTCAGCAAAAACGAGCGCTCGATCGAGGGTCTCAAAGAGCTCGAGCGAATCATCACGCGTCGAAACATCGACGCTTGGCCGTCCGTCTTCGGCGCGCGCATCACTCCCGCCGTGCACGCCGGTCTCTATTCCCTCGCCTTTCTCTCCGCCGTGAGCTTCGGCGCCGCCGTCGCCATCGAAATCTTCATTCACACGCGCGACACCAGTCCGAGTTCGCTCATCTCTGCGCGCGATTTCCTTCGCGTCGCCTTTACCCACGTGCACGACCACGTGGCCACCGCCCTCACCTCCCCCTGATAGTTTGTACTATCATAGTACTTCCTCGCGTCGTACCTCACCGCAGAAAACCTCACCACGATCCACCGCACACTCGCCCTCGCGTCCACCATGCGCGTCCTCGCCCGCGCGTCCGCGCCATCGATCGCACGCACGAGACCGCACGCGTCGTCCGTGCGTCGCGTCGCGCGCCCGCGCGCCGTCGTCGTCGTCGCGCGCGCGAGCGGAGAGGAGGACGAGCCCTCCACCGCGACCGAGTCCGCGGAGGAGACGAGCGCGACGGCGGAGGAGACGAGCGCGAGCGCGAACGACGGGGAGGCGTCGTCTTCGTTGCCCGAGGACATCGGCGCGGCGATTCGCGCGGCGAAGGAGGCCAAGGCGGACGAGGGGGCGAACGTCTTCGCCGGCGCGGCGGAGGAGGTGGGATTGATCGAGTGGCCGACCGTGGGCGGCGCGCTGAGCACGACGGCGTTGGTCATGGCGGGTATTTTCGGCTCCGCGAGCGTGTTGTTGGGCGTGAACGGCGTTCTGAGCGAACTCTCGCAAAAATTGTTCCCGTGACGGCGCGGGAACGTAGCACGGCGCGGCGCGAGGAGACGAGACGAGTGTAATGAAAAAAAATCCTCTTTTCGTTTTGTTATTAAAACCGATGAGCGTGAGTGAATGAATGAATGGTTGATTGAATGACACAGCGGGCGAGATTGTGGTGTTATACCGATACGAACTTGGCGCACGCGTTGTAAATCTTTTGCATAAAGTCAGCCTCTTGCGTGCGACCGGCTTGTCTCGCCGTGTTTTCATTCGTCTTGAGCAACGCCATCAAGTTGACGTCCAACTCGCCCGTTTCCACCATTTCGAGGATCATCGCCTTCTTATCCTTAGCGGTGAGAAGTTTAATCATGCGCTCTTGCGGTTGTAACATCGCTCGAGTGGTTTGATCGACGAAACCGACGAAACCGCTCGTCACCTTGTACAACGCCTCGCGCTTCTCCTTCTCCAAGCCCTCCGACTCATCCACGGTCTTTTGCAAGTGCTGGAAAAAAGATTCAACCAACAACGGACGACAACGCACGATCTCGTACTCCATCTCGTTGATCTCGGTATCGAAAAAGTACTTGACGAGCGCCTCCGGATCGTCCGAATCCGGCTGCACGCGCGCGTCTCGCTCCTCCTGCAACTTGGCGCGCGCCTCCTCGTGCTCCTTCTTCATCTCCTCCTCCATCTCCTTCTCCTTCTCCGCCTGACGCACGCCTAATCGTCTATCGATCATCATGCTCGCCGAAGACTCATCCACTTCCGGGAACAACCCATCCGGATCGTACGAGATCTCCAACGCCTGCTCGCTCGCCTCCGACTTCGCGAGTCCCTTATCCTTCCCCATGGCTCGTCCACCGGCGTCGAGCAACACGCCCTTGTTCAACTGTTCCGCCCCAGAGCCCTCGAACGTGATCTGCTGCCCGAGCTTTTCCTGTAAAATCGCCAACGATTCCGGATCCACCTCGGCGCGCGCGACGATTCCGCGCCGAGCTCGTCCTCGCGCGCCGCCGGGGCGCCCCACCGCGCCCATCCCTCGCGCCGCGTTCGTCGTCTTCGCCGCGCCTCGCGACGCGGTCTCACCGCGCGGTCGCGCCGCGCGCGTCATCGTCATCGTCATCGCGCGCGAACCGTCCTCGAACGCTCGCGGTCGCGGTCGCGCGTCGCGCGGTGACGACGCGCGCGGGCTCGCGCGCGAGGGCCCCTCGAGTTGGGCGACGGTCCGGGGCGCGACCGCGTGATTCGCGCGATTCTCGCGACGACGCGACGACGCATCGCGCGAGTGAAGGACGGGGATCGGTAAAGAAAAAATTCACGCGCGCGTCGGTCCCGCGCGCGCGCTCGACGCGCGCGCGAGCGACGAGGGAATCGCGCGGAGGAGCACGAATCGTCCATTACATTCGTCTCGCGATGGCTCGCTCGACGTCAGACGTCGACGGGGCGTTCGGAACGGGCGTTCGCGCGCGCGCGCGCGTCGAGCGTGGACGCGCGAGGGGTCGCGAAGAGGTGCGCGACGACCGGTATGTCGTCGCGAGCGCGCGCGCGCGCGAGCGTCGGGGTGGGCGCGAACGCGCGCGAGCGTCGAGCGTCGTCGAGTCGCGCGCGCGCGCGCGAGGGTGTCGTCGCGCGCCGGACGCGGTGTCGTCGACGCGAGATGGCGCGCGAGGCGTCGTCGAGCGATGAGGATGAACGCGGGGTCGGTGTCGTCGCCGCGCTGGTCGTCTCTCTCGCGTTGGGGGCGTCGACGATGCACGCGGAGAGCGCGAGGGCGGAAGGTTTCGGGAGCTCGGCGTCCGGGGTGCTGTACAACCCGAGCCGAAACGTGGAGCTGGAGAATTTGCTCGTGTTGGATGAAAAGGCGAGAAATCGAAAGGCGTCCGTGCTCACGAGAGGGAGCATCGACGTGTTGTTGCAGGAGCTGAACGCGCTGGAGCAGGTGGACGAGGAGGCGTTGGAGCAGGTGGACGCCGAGTTGGCGCTGCTCGCGGCGAAAAACGTCGAGGGGCAGTTGAGCGAATTTTCAGAATCTGAGGAGTACGAGAAATTGAGCGATCAGAAGAAGAGATTGTTGAATGATAGAGCGGACCAGGCGTCGTTGCAGCGACGGTTGAAGGAGCGAAAGGTGACGTTTGGCCGATTAGCGGCGCAGGGACCTGCCATCACATACGGAGCGGCGCTCTTCGCGTCGCTGTTATCGAACACCACGATGCACCCGTTGGACACGATCAAGGTTCGTAAGATTTCGCTCAAACAGAGAAAGTCCAATGAGATTAGCGCGAGCATGGATCGGAGCGTGGACGAGAGTGCGGATGAGATTCGCGAGTACGAGCCGACGTGGGACGAAATCGTCGGCGAGGACGGCTTCGCGGGTCTGTATCAAGGATTATTTTGGAATTTATGCAGAGAGGGCGTGCCCCTGGCGCTGTATTTAGGATTATACGAGAACGCGAAGGATGTGTTGCTGCAAATGGACGTCATGAAACCGCATCCTATCCTGGTGTATCTCATCGCCGGCGGCTTTGGGGAGTTCTTCGGGTCCATTTTGCGTATCCCCGCAGAGGCGGTGAAAAATGGGACGCAGGTGGGCATGTCCGTCTCCGAAGCGCTCGAGAGCAGCGTGCTTTCGCCATCGGGCCGCGCGAACATTTTCAAGTGTTGGAAGACGTGTCTGTTCAGAGACATTCCATTCGGTGGCATTCAGCTCGCCGTGTTCGAATACTTGAAGCTCTTGCTCGTCGTCGCCGGCATCCAAGCCCTTGACCCGGACGCGCCGATCACCGAGGCCCTCTTCGGCGCGGTCGGTGGCATCGTGGGAGCGTTCTGCACGACTCCCGTCGATGTCGTCATCACGCGCATGTTCAACGAACGCCGATTGAACATCGCCGCGGGCTTGAGCGAAGACGCCGTCGACACCTCTCCCATCGACACGGCGCGCGCTGTGTACGCCGACTCCGGCGTCCCGGGTTTCTTTGTCGGCGCCAAGGAACGCGTTCTCTACTGGGGTCCGGCGATCAGTATTTTCCTCACCGTATACTGCCGAATTCGCCAGTACTATCTACCAGACATAGACGTTCCGATTCTATGACGGAGCGTTCGCGTTCTCCGCGGATGAAAGAAATATTCGCATTTCACGCGTAAATCATTAGCACACATCACGACCCAGCCATTAATTATTTTAAATAACAAAACACGCACCGCCATCGCACCACTCTCCACCGCCGCTCGCCGTTCACCGCCAATCCGCGCTTCTAAAATACAAATACTTGTTTCCGCCGCACCGCGCGCACGCGATCCTCCCCGGCGTCTTCCTCTTCATAGTCGCCCCGTTACACCGCTCACACGGCGCCTCGCCCGTCTTCTTCGCCCCGAACCCGAAGAACCCACCCTCCGTCACCGCTCGGTACCCTCGTCGATCGCACTGCTGGACGTTCTCGTCGATCGTCCACCCGACGTTCGAGAGCGCGTTACATCCCGGACACAGCGTCACGCCCGTTCCCGCGCACACGTCGCACGGTTTCTTCGTCAACCCGCCCTGCGCCGACCCCGACGCGTTCCCGCGCGCGACGACGCGGTGACGCGGCGACGCGACGACGCGCGACGCCGGGGCGAGGAGGCGCATCGACGAGAGAGATTCGCGTCGGAAACTGAGCACCCGATCGATCGACACTCGACGGCGCGTCATCCGGAGAGTCGTCTCGCGAGACGCGCGAGAGGCGACGGACGAGGGCGATGTGTACGGTGGATAAGGTGCGTCGCGAGCGACGGCGCGATGGCGACGCGAGGAGGACGGAGGGAGGGGGATCGCGACGCCATCGCGTCTCGAAATCTCAAACCGCCGCGTTTGAAAATACGAACCGTGCGACGGTGGGAGGAAGACTGACGGCGATTTGGACGCGCGATGGACGAACGCGTAGCTTCTCATCAAGGGCATACGGTCGTTTTCGCCCGAGAACACGAACATCATCCAGTTTCCTAAACCGTTGACGCTCATCGTCGGGAGAAACGGCGCGGGGAAGACGACCATCATCGAATGTTTAAAGATGGGATCCACGGGTGAGCTTCCGCCGTCGGCGAGGTCTGGACAAGCGTTCATACACGATCCAAAAGTTGCGGACGCGACCGAGGTCAAGGCGCAGATTAAACTACGATTTAGGAACGTCACGGGGAAACCGTTCGTGGTGATTCGATCGTTTCAGCTGACGCAAAAGGCGAGAGGCAAGCTGGAGAAGAAGGATTTAGACAGCGTAATTCAGAGCACGAACGATAAAGGGGAGACGGTGAGTGTCTCGAAAAAGTGCGTGGACATTAACGCGGAGGTACCGTCGTTGATGGGGGTGTCCAAGGCGATATTGGAGAACGTCGTCTTTGTGCACCAGGAGGAATCGAATTGGCCGCTGGGCGACAGCGCGGGATTGAAGAAGAAGTTTGATGAGATTTTTAGCGCGACAAAGTACACCAAGGCGTTGGAACACATTCGAAAATTGAAGACAGAACAGACGCAGTTGATTCGAGATTACAAGGGCAAGGTGGAGTCGTTGACGATTCAAAAGGATCACGCGACAAAACTTCGGGAAAATTTCGAGACGGCTCGCGACAAGGCGTCCGATTTGACGGAACACGTCGCCTCGCTCGAAGCGAAGATTCAGATCGCGCAGGAAGAGATCGCGCAGATAGAGGCGGTGTTCTCCACGGTTCGACAAATTTATGAGAAACGAAACGCTTTGATCGCTCGTCGAGAGGCGGTGACGTCTGAAAATGCGCGCAAGCTCGCGAGCATGAATACCGAGTTGACAGAGACGCTCGAAGAGCTCGAGAAAATGGGTGAAACGTTCAATCAAAAGTTTGCGTCGCTGAAACAAGAGCGGGACGTGCTCGATCGCAAGGTGAACGACGCTCGATTAGAGATGGAGGCGCTGAAAGATCATCGCGAGAGGATGATCAAGACGGCTGGAAGACTCGGCGCGGAGGCGGAGGCGCAAACGAAACGAATCGAAGAACGTCTCATCTTCGCGCAAGCGACGGCGAAGGAGCATCCGGAACTCGGCGTTGAGAGCACCTCTAACATCAACACGGACGCGTTTTCCGAAGCGCTCACGTCTCGTTTGAGCATGCGTCAGGACGCCATCGATAAAATGCGCACAAAGCACCGCGATTTGGACACTACGTGCGGAGCGCAAATCGACGAGATCACCGAGCGTCTCAGCTCGCACACGCAACGCATTCGTATCATCAGTGAACAACAGGACGCGCGCAAGCTCCGCCGGGAAGCCATTAATAAGGAGCTCGGAGAGAACGCGGTGAACGAGTCAGCAGTGGAAGATCTCGAAGGTAGAGTCAAGCGCGCCAACGAGGCGTACGCGACGAAGAAGCAATCTGACTTTGCATCTCAAGTAAAGGAGGAGATGGAGAGAGCCGAAGTGAACTTGCGAGAGCTTGAACGAGAGATGACAAAACTGCGGGTGGAGCAAGAGACGGCTGCGCAGGCTGGTGAAAGCGAGATGAAGATTCGAATGAAAAAGGAGGAACTGTTCTCGAAGACGAATGCGCTGGAAAGCATCCTTGAGAATTGCTCCGACGCGCTTCGCGGTGTTTTCGGGGCGGCAATGCCTATGAATAGTGAACTCAAAGATGCGATTGTCGAGAAGTTGGATGAATTGTCGGAAGCTACGACGACTGCGCAAGACGAGCGCAACAGCATCTCGTCAAACGTCGCCGTGCTCAAACACGAGCTTGCCGCCGCTGAGGCTACTTTAGAGAACGATAGAAAAGAACTCGCCGCGATTAAAGCGAAAGAGTCTAGTGAAGAAAATTCATTCATTTTAGGAGCGGGCGGGTTTGCAGGCTACAACGAAGCGTTCGAGGTCGTGAACCGAGAGGTTGCCGACGTTGAAGCGAACATGACGCAACTCAAGTCTCTGCAAACGCTGTTTACGAAATTTTTAGAAGAGGCTGAACGTAATCAGTCGTGTTCGCTCTGTAAGCGTGGATTCGCATCAGTCGAGGCTACGGACGCGTTCATTCAAGAAATGAAAACGAACATGGCGAACGCACCTTCGCAGATTGTGGCTCTCGAGCAACGCGTGGAGAAGACACGAGAGCGTCGCGTTCTCCTTCAAGAATTGGGAGAAGTCGCCTCGCAATTCAAAAGCTTGTCAGAAAAGGTCCCTGAAACCGAACGCACGGTCTCAGAACTGGAGCAAAAGCTCAAGGAGCTGCGCGAAAAGCAAGAGTCGATCGAGAAGGAACTGGCCAGTAAGCAAGACGTGCGCTCTGCCACCGCTGCGCTGGTTGAAGACGCAGGGAATATCTCACGCATGGCCAAGGAAGTCGAAGCGCTTCAGGCGTCTGTGAATGAACTCGAATCAACGAGTCTTGGTTCGAACGGCGCGACCCGATCCGCGGTCGATATCGCGAACGATATTGAAATGCTCGATGTCAAGCGCGAAGCAGCCGATCGAGAAAAGTCTATCCTCGTCAAGCGCAAAGAGCGTCACGAAACCGAGTTACTGACTCTCGAACGCACCGCGCGCGACCTTCGCGAAGAACTCATCGTCGTCAAATCACGAGGAGATAGGCGAGCGCAATTGAAGGCTGAATTGGCTGAAATCACGGAAGCGTCGGCTTCCGGCGCTGCTGAGCAAAAGCGAATGGAGGAAGAGCGTGCGCCCGGTCTCGCGGAGAAGGAAAATCTCATTCGCGAGCGCGAAACGCAACGCAACACCCACGCTCGGGAACAAAACGACCTCGATGCTGAAATCCGTGAACTGCAGCGAGTCGTAGACAAAATAACTGGCATGAATGCCGCCATCGAACAAGGAAAGTCACTGGGAACGTCCGAGCGTTTGGCTGAGCACAACAAGTCGCTCGAGGAAACGAACACGAAAATCGAAACCCTCGGAACTAAATTGCAAAGCCGCAGTAAGCAGCTGACGGCGAAAGATGAAGTGATTGCGCGCCAGAATGATCTCAAGCGCGAGTTGGAAGACAACATTGCGTTCTTGCGCGGAAAGCGAGAAGAGGAAAGCATCCTTAAAGAGATCGAACAGCTCACGAGCGAGATGGGCAACATGGGCCAGGTGAAAGACATCGAGTCCAAGTTGCGACAAGTGACGGATCGCAAGAACGATCTGCGCGCTGAATCCGCCGAGGCAAAAGGACGCGTCAAGGCTCACGAGGAAGCCATGAAAGCGGCGAACGATCAACTCAAAGGTGCCGAGTACGTCAACATCGAACAACGTCTCACCAAACAACTCGTTGAGAAGAAAACCGTGGAGATGGTGAGCGAAGATTTAGATCGTTATCATAAAGCTCTCGACAAAGCCTTGATGTCGTTTCACTCGAGTAAGATGGAGGAGATTAACAAAGTTGTTCGTGAGTTGTGGCAACGCACGTACCGCGGTCAAGACATTGACAGCATTCAGATTCGAAGCGACTCAGACGGCACGACCGGTAAAAGTTCATACAACTATCGCGTCGTGATGCTGTGCGGTGGCGCCGAACTCGAGATGCGTGGACGCTGTAGCGCAGGACAAAAAGTATTGGCCTGTCTCATCATTCGACTCGCGCTGGCTGAAACGTTTTGCTTGAATTGCGGCATTTTGGCGCTCGATGAACCGACGACGAATCTCGATGCGCCCAATTCAGACGCGCTCGCGAGATCGTTGATCGAAATCATGAAGAGTCGACGCGACCAGGAGAACTTTCAGTTGATCGTGATTACTCACGATATGGAATTCGCACACGTTCTCGGACAGCGAGAGCTCACCGAGTACTACTGGAGAGTCACGAAAGATGAAAATCAAAACTCGCTCATCGAAAAGGAAGACATTTACGATTAGATTGATTGAAACAATTGTTACATACTGTACACACACACTCGCCACTCATCGGTGATGAGTCATCGCCACAAACCGCCGGCGCAACAGCCTCGAACCCGTCGACGACTGGCCACCTTACCATCCTTGCCGACTTTCAGTCCCATCGTCACCACGTACTCCATGCGCAATAGCGCCACCTCGAAACGACTCAGCTCGTAATCGAGCATCTGGTTATACCAAGTCTCGTGCTCCTCCGGCCACATCAAGTTGACGGCGCCGGAGGGGTTCTCCTCCAAGGTGACACTCTGCTCCTGACGCGGATCGTTCGCGATCGATTTCAGCGCTTCAATCTCATCATCGGTGCCGAACACACTCTTTGGAATCGGCAAACTCAATCGTTTCGCCTCTGCTACTTTTCTAGCCTCCTCTTTCATCAACTCTTCGCGCACGACTCGCGGCGGTTTCCCGTTGCGCCACCAAATAACAGACTTGATCACCTTCTCCCTCTTCTTGCAATTCAGCCGCACGCGCGCCCGAAACTTTAAAATCTCCAACACGTCATCCACTTCAAAGTTCACCACGCCCTTGGTCACCACTTCGAATGGCATCTCGTCCTCCGCCAAGTGCCAGATGGGCACGTATCCCGGGTGCTCCACCGTCTTCGAGGGAACGCCCGTCCTCGGCAACTTAATATCGTGCGCCCGCACGTCCGCGAGCTCCAGCGCGTCCATGATAATGTCCTTAAAATCTTCCAACGTGATGTTCGGCTGCGAGGTGCCCGAGATTTTCTTCCCCGTGAACGCCTCCAAACCTTCGACAACACCCCTCACCGTTCCCGCCATCACCTATCGTCACGTCACCGTCGCGCCTCGGTCAGTCTCGTCGTCTTCACCGCGCGAACACGGACGCGCACGTCTCATCGTCCGTTCGCGCGTCGTCGTCGTCGTCGTCGTCGTCGCCGTCGCGCACCATGAGTTGCCCCAACCTCGGCCACAGCGGTTCCAATCCTTCATAGTAGTTGGGCGCCCGTCGATCGGCGTCGCTGAGCGTGACGACGTCCGTCTCCCAGAACGGAGGCATGGAATCCTCGAACTCGTCCCCGTCGAACTCGCCCTCGTCGCCGCCGAACCACTTCATGGCGCGCGCCGGGGTTTCGGAGACGCGAGTCGCGCACTGACCGCAGAGCGCGTCGCGCGAGAGCGCGGAAAGGCGACCGCGCGCGTCCGTCGTCGCGTCGACGACGACCGCGTTCGCGCGCGATGTCGAAGATTAACGCCGTGCTCGGCGAGGTGCCGACCGCGCGCGAGCCGGACGCGCACCACGGGGCGAGAGACGCGCTGACGCCTCTGGGATTGGCCAAGTTTAGAGCCTACTTTCGAACGCAACCGCCGCTCGCGGAGGGGATCGACGTCGACACCGAGGTCCCGGGAATAAGCGCGGGGTACGATTTACGCGTCGGGCAGGCGAACGAGCTCGAACCCATGCTCAGGAGCGCGCTGCCGCTGACCAAGCCGAGTCTGGACGGGCCGGATCGCGCGACGCTCGCGCGCGCGTTCGGCGGGTTGGGGAAATCGGGGCCGTACGCGTTGGGAGAGGACGATAAAGGACCCGTCGCGCCCGCGATTGCGGCGTTGAAGGCGTTGAAGGCGAAACCGGCGAAGGAGGCAGAGGGCGGCGGCGGCGGCGAGCGGGGCGAGAAGAGAAAGCGCAAGGAGAAAAAGGAAAAGAAGGAAAAACGACGCAAGAGGGATTCTGACGCGGGCGTCGCGCCGACGACGAGTCAGGGCGTGACGATGAGTCAGCCCGCGAGCGCGGGATTGTCTACGGGCACGACGGGGAGCGATAAGACGAACGCGACGGGGACGACGGGCAAACAGGCGTAGACGCGTCGAGCGCGCAGAGGAGTCGGATCAAAGTCGATCGAGGGCGTCGCAACGCGCGACGCGCGCGTCGCTCGACGACGACGCGCGTTCGTTCGATCGTTTGTTTGCGTCTCGCGCCGAAAGAACTTTGAGTAGAAGATGTAAAAGTAAAAAATGTTGAATTCACGAGAAGAGCACTCGCGCCGAATCGCATCGTTCGTCTTCAAAGTCTTGATTTTCATCGCATCCCCTCGAGGCGTCGCGATGCGCGCGACCGGACGTCCTCGATCACATCACCGAACACTTGGACGCGCGCTTCTCGACCGCGGCCTTCGCATCCGCCGAGTCCACGTCCCCGTCCCCGTCGACGTCCAACGCCTCCGTCGTCTCGTCTCGCCCGCGATGCACCGCGTCGTCCACCATTTTCACGAAATCTTCACCCGCGTGTTGAATCTTCGCCCCCACCTCCGCCGTCGCGTGCTCCACCCCGCGTATCGCGTCCCGAACGACGTCCTTGCCCTCGCCCGACGTCTCGCTCGGCGTCGTCGGCGTCATCGTCTGCGCCTCTTTTCCTTTGACCATGTGTCCCAGAGTCCAAATGTGCGTCAAATCCGACGTCACACCGTTGCCGCTCGTCGTTTTCGTCCTCGCTCGCGTCTCTCGAACGATGGGTACGATTTCGTTCGTCGTCCTCGCGTCCTCTCTCGCGTTCGTCGTCGTCGTCCTCGCGCGTCGACGCGCGTCGATGTGTCGTCTCGGTGACTGTGGACATTTTCGAGGTTTTCCACCTCGAGGGCATCGTTCGTCGCGTCACTCGTTCGCGCGCGCCGGTGTCGACCACCTCGAGCGTGGACGATGGACGCGACGCGGGCGATGACGACGACGTCGTCCGTCGCGGTCGCCGCGACGACTCGCGCGCGGGTGACGCGCGACGATCGGGGCGCACGCGCGGGGTCGGGACGCGCCGTGGGACCGAAACGGGCGCGCGATGAAGACGCGCGAGAGACGCGCTTGAGGAGACGGGTCGTCGCCCCGGCGGCGAGCGTCGACCCGACGGTGTTCGCGTCGACGATTGGAAGCGGGAAAGACGTGCGCGTGGCGTATCAGGGCGTGCCGGGAGCGTACTCGGAGGGCGCGGCGCTCGCCGCGTACGAGGATTGCACGACGGTGCCCAAGTCGCAATTCGACGATGTCTACGCGGCGACCGAGGCGAAGGAGGTGGATCGTGCGGTGTTACCGTTCGAGAACTCTCTCGGTGGATCGATTCACAGGAATTATGATTTGATCTTGTCGCATAAATTGCACGTCGTCGGAGAGGTGTATTATCGCGTCAATCACTGTTTACTCGCGCTTCCGGGACAAAAGATTGAAGATTTAAAGCGCGCGCAATCGCATCCGCAGGCGTTGGCGCAGTGCGAGGGATACCTGACGAATTTACACATGGTGCGCGAGGCGGTGGATGACACCGCGGGGGCGGCGAAGGCGATCGCGGAGAACGGGACGAAGGGCGTGGCGGCGGTGGCGAGCGCGCGCGCAGCCGAGTTGTACGGATTGGAAGTGTACGATTCGGGCATTCAGGATGATAAATCAAACGTGACGCGCTTTTTAGCGCTGTCGAGAGAACCGATTCCGCCGACGGAGACGACGCAACCGTTCAAGACGTCCATCGCGGTGTCCCTCAAGGAGGAACCGGGCGCGTTGTTCAAGGCGTTGGCGTGCTTTTCGCTCAGAAACATCAACATGACGAAGATTGAATCGAGACCTCTGCGCACGAATCCGGTGACGAGTGCGGGCGCGAACCAGTCCATGCAGTTTACCTATTTATTCTACATTGATTTAGAGGCGAACATGGCTGACGAAAACATGCGAAACGCGATCCGTCATCTTCAAGAGACCGCGACGTTTCTTCGCGTTTTAGGTTCGTATCCGAGGGATTGTTCGTCCCTCACCGGCGGCAATTCTTGTAATAGCTAATCCTTAGGCGTGTCAACTCACGCATTCGTTGATTGTTTCGCGTAAAAGTCTGATGTATGTTTTACAAGTAACAGTACACAGTGTACCGAAAAAGCGGTAGTAAAGCAATCGGCTAAAATGTGCTTAGCGCGCCGGCAAGACTTTATCCAACGAACCGATGGAGATGCCCGCATCCTCCGCCGAATCTCGAAGGGCGTTCGCGTGAACGTCGCCGATTAAACCGGTGTCCACGAGAGCGCTCAGATTTTGAAGAATCTCCTTCTTCGTCGTCTCGTTAAATGAATAATTCTCAAAGGTTGACACCCCCCACACGGAGTGCACGAGCGCCTGCGGATCGACAGTCTTCGAACCCTTTTGCATGTAGATGCGATCTACGAGTCGCGTCGTGTCTTTGGCGTCCGGCTCGACGCCGAGTCGACCGCACGCCCAGAGCACGCCCGCAGCGCCCGTGCGTCCGACTTGACCCGCGCCCGCGCGTCGACCGGATTCGCGAAGAAGTTTGCTGAAATCGCTCGACGCGCCATTGTACGGCGTGCCCATGACGCCGAACGCCCAGAGCACGTGCGTGAGCGCCGTGCCGTCGAGCTTGCTCGGATCGGACGCCACCGTTTGCAAGATGTATTCCAAAACCTTGGGTGCCGGAGGACAATCCAACATGGCCAACGACCAGGACAAGTTGGCGAGCTGATACGGCGTGTAGCTTTGCATCGTGTTCACCGCTTGGTCGAGCATCGCCTGCACGACTGGCATCGGCCTGTCGGATGGCGGCAGGTACCGCGCCCAACGCGCGTACGCCCAGAGCATGTTGATGACTTCCGGCGCTCTGAAATCGTCCGCGACGATGAGCGCGCGATCCGCGATCGCCTTGAGAAGCTTGCTTCGAGGCTTGTGTCCGAGCGCGGCGAGCGCCCAGAGCGTCGTGCTCAAATTTTTAGACTCGGCCAACGCCGCCTGCGACGCCGCTCGATTCGCCAACGCCTCTCTCAGAGTTTCATCCGCTGGATAATCCAACCTCGCGAGCGCCCAGAGCGCGTTCGACACTCCCTGCATGGACATTTCGCCCGCCATGCGGTCCACCATGCTCATGAGCGTCTGAAACCTCGCGTCGGCGAAGAGCGTCGATCGCTCCACGCTCGGTTTCGTTTGCCCCGGCACTCTCTGCGTCGCCAAACGTGCCACCCGGTGCAATGCCGTCGATGCGTTCACCTTGTTGAACACCTCCTCCTGTTCCTCGACCAGGGTCAAGATGAACTCGACGTCGCTCGCGTCCATGAGGTCCCCTTGCAAATCCTTCGCTCGGTCTAACAAACGAATGCTCAGCGCCGCCTTCATTCTATATTCGCTCGGCAGCGCGAGCTTGTGATACGCCCATCGCCTGTGCTCCAACCCAACTTTATCCAACTGCTGCACCCCGCCCTCCACCATCTCCAACAGCGTCGCAAACCGTCCATCCGCGCACACCTGCTTCGCCTCGCTCCGTCTCAACCGCCCCGCTCTCGACGTCAGCAACCTCGAGATTTTATACATGGCTGTCACGCTATTCACCGCGTTAAACCACTCCCCACGCTCACCCACGATCGCTAACACCTCATACGCTCCCTCACACTCCCCTATGAGCTCCTGTATCTCCCTCGATCGACGTCTCTTTTCTCGGTCGGCGCCCGCGCGCTTGGCGCGCGTTTCCCTCGCGTCTCCCACCCTCCGTCGATTCCCCCTCTTCTCCTCACCGTCGTCCCGCGTCGACGTCGCCGACCAACTCGCGATCGCGCGCGAGACGACGACACACTTGGCGCATCTTCCGCTCGAACGTCGACGCTCTCTCGCGCGCGTCGTCGTCGTCGTCGTCGTCGGAAGACTCGTCGCGCGCGCGCGGCGGCTGCCCACCGCCGCCGCCACCACCGGCGTCGCCATCTCCCTCGCGAGGACGCGTCGACGCGCGAGACGCGAGTTTCGAGTCGCGAGACGCGAGCGTCGACGATCGCGTCGCCCGTCGACGCGCGCGCGAGGGACGCTCGACGCCGCGAGCGCCGTGTGCGGACGTCGCGCGCGCGGTCGACGGCGGTGGGCCCGGGCCCGGGTGTACCCCCCTTTTCACCGATCATGACTCAAGGGAATACCGTGAGTCACGACTCGTGGTACTGGGGACTCCTCGGCCCGGCCCCCGCGCGCGCGCGCGGCACTCGACGACGCGACGCGCGAATGCCGCGCGAGGAACCCGCGCGCGCGCGCGAGGGGACGACGGCGACGGGGGAGGGAGACGACGAGGGGTACCCGGGCGTGCCCGGGGCGACCAAGGCGGAGGTGGACGCGTTTTTATCGGCGTTGGACGATTATCAGCCCGTGGTGCGCGCGCGCGCGCGAGACGCGCGAGCGAAGCGCGAGCGAAGCGCGAGGCGCGAGGTGGGGGGGGGACTGACGGCGCGTGGACGTGTCGAATGCGTAGATTCCGGATGAATTAACGAATGAGTATCTCAAGCGCGCCGGGGTGGATAAACCGGACGCGCGCGTGACGAGACTGATTTCGCTCGCCACGGAGCGCTTCGTGCGTTCGATCGCCGACGACGCGTATCGGTGTGCGGTGCAGAGAAACCAAGCGCAGATCAAGGAGAAGCGAGAGATGGGATATGATGTGAGGGATAAGAGGATCGTGCTGGAGAATGAGGATTTGGCGGCGGCGTTGAAGGATTATAACGTGAATTTACATAAACCGGCGTATTACGTCGGCGCCGTGCCGGCGGAGGAGGCGGACGGCGACGCGGTGGAGACGGAGGCGAACGGGGCGGGAGCGAAACGTTCGAAACGGAAATAAGAAGATAACGGTGATGACTCACGTTTCACCTCGCGATGCATTAGACCCGTACCGTAGTTGTAATTCGAGCGCGTTTGGTTTCTCAAAGACGCGCGGAAAGATAAGTGTACACGTCTTTTCTCAGCGATATTAAAACACAAAGCGCGTCGCCGCGTCGAATGCCGTTTCTATACATCGTCAACCTTGCGTCTTCTTTTGCTGAAACTGAATCGCAAACACTGGAATGTACCCGCCGACCAAGACGACGGCGGCGGTGGCGAGCCCGATGATCAACTTTCGGTTCTTCAACCCGCCCACGTCGTACATGTGCTTGGCGTGAATGTACGCCTGTCCGTCGAATCGACGCGCGCAAAATTTCCATCGTCAGTCGTCGCCATCATCGCGCGCACCCTCGGGCGCGGTCGTCGTCATCGACCGATCGATCGTTCGGTCGTTCGACCCTAAGAGCCCCCGTCGCGCGCCGTCTCTCTCTCGCGTTTTTCGCGCGCACCGGTTCGTCCGCGCCCCCGAGCGCGGGTCGACCCGCGTGAATACCGCGTCGCGCGACGACGCGCGCGGCCTGACGTCCGACGACGGCGGATGCGGCGAACATGGTGCGTCTCTCGAGAAGTGCGCGTCTTCGTCTGAGGCTCGAGCTCGTCAGACGACGACGCCTGTTCCTCTCCGTCCACCGTCGACGCGACCGAAGACGCGCGTCGACGGTCGAGCGACGGTCGACGGTGGACGGTGGACGTCGAGATTCTCTCGCGCGCGACGATCGGCGTCGAAGGGCGTCCATTCTCATTCATTCATTCATTCATTCATTCATTCGTCTCTCGACGCTTCCGACGACGCCGACGGTCGGCGGCCGTCGTCGTCTCATGTCGCGAAACGCCGGCGCGAGATTCATCGCGCTCGGCGTCCCGTTCGTCGCCTTCGTCGCGATCGGTTCGGTCGGGCTCGGTCGACTCGTGGCGGGACGGTTGGAGGTGCGAGACGCGTTGACGGCGGTGGAGGACACGCGCGCGCCGGCGACGACGCAGCGACGACGACGCGCCAAGGCGAAGTTTGACGTCGAGGCGGAGAAGAGACGGTTGATCGAATCGAACACGGAGTCGGTGGAGACGTACGAGATGCGACCGGTGTGGAGACCGGGGGAGGGCGGGGGCGGAGCGCGGGACGCGCGCGCGAGAGAGAGGTGACGAGGGCCGCGTCGCGAAGGGGTAAAAGTAGTCGTAGTCGTAGTTAAAAAAGTACAGAATAGCGTTAAGTAAAGCTAACGCGCGACGGGAAGTTCGCCCGATTCGTCGGAGGAGAGCCGCGCGTCGCCCGCGTCGTCCCTCGATCCCGGAGAGTCGTACACGACGACGGATCGCTCGAGCGGAATGGTGGACCCCGTGCTGGCGTCGTAACGTCTTCGCGCGCGCGCGAAGGCGACGCCCGTGGCGGCGGACCATCTCGCGCGAATTGCATCGGCGCTCTTGCGGTACGCGCGACGCTGTGACTCGGAGGTATTCATCTTCTTCTCCTCCTCGGACATGCGTCGGCGCTGCTCGGCGAGCTCCTCGGCGCGCTGGTCGATGCGTCTCTGTCGAGCCTTTTGAAACGACTCCGCCGCCTCGAACGCGTTGACGCTGGAACTCGTCTGACTCTGCATGATCCCGACGCTCACCTTTTCGTAATTCACCGTCACGTGCTCTAAATACGGTAAATCGTCTCGCTCCACCCAGTGAATGCAATCCACCGGACACGACTCGATGGCGACGTTCAAATCCTCCTCTTTATTCAACCACTGTGCGAACACTCGACTCCGACCGTAATCATCGTTCATCCTAAACGTCGCTGGCGCCGCCCACACGCACTGTTTACACCCGATGCACGTAAACTCATCCACGAACACCGCCCTCGTCTCCCCCTGCTCCGCGTGTCTCGTCGTCCACTTACTGTACGCCGTCCCCGTGAACGCGTCCTCTTCATCCCGTCGCTGCTGTTCCAACTCCGAATCGTACAGCGCGCGAGTCGTCGGATCACTCAATATCTCATACGCCTCGTTCAACAGCACGCACATCTCGTGCCCCTCGTCCTCGTCCTCCGACACGTCCGGGTGACACTCCTTGGCGAAGCCGTAATACGCCTTTTTGATGGTCTTCACGTCCGCGTCGTCCGCGACGCCGAGGAGTTCGTAAAAGTCCACGAGCGCGGCGTCCTCTTCGACCGCGAGTCCTCTCGCTTCGATCGATCGTCGAGATCTCGCCGGTCTCCCCTCGCGCGCGCGCGGAGACCGACGCGATGCCGACGAGGAGGACGCGCGGTGCGTCCGACGCGCGGTGCGGGACGACGACGCGCGCGTCGGTGCGGTGGTCATCATCGCGAAAGCCCCGTCGAGGACGGTCGAGGAGACGTTCCCACTCCCACGCGCGCGTCGATCGACCGCGCGCGCGAGGGGAGACCGCGCGCGCGCGTGTGTCGATCGCGCGTCGATCGCGCGGGAGGGGGGCGCATCGTGCGTGGCGGACGCGGCACCGGTCGGTCGCCGGTTTTCGGGTCGTGATCGGTCGAATGGGGGACTCCGAGAGGCGCGCGATTCGAAATGAAGATGCGCGCGCATCTTCGACGCGAGACGACGACGCGACGACGACGCGCGGATCATCGAGCGACATGGACGTGAAGAAGATGAAAGTGCAGGTGCGCGCCTCGGTCTCTCGCTCTCGAGCGCGCGCGAGGACGAGACGGGATGAGGATCGAATGAATGAATGAATGAATGAATGAATGAATGAATGATTGAATGAATGAATGAATTTTCCTCGGCGCGCGATGACGATGGGCGCCGTCGTGTGAGCGCTCGTGGGGTCGCGCGAGCGCGCGATGACGTCGGTGCGCGTGTGATCGATCGCGTCGCGTCGTCGCGATGCGTGGACTGACGAGGAGGAGGACGGGCGACGTTTTCGACGCAGGAACTCCGCGACGAGCTCGAGAAGCGCGGATTGGACACGAGCGGGTTGAAGAATCAACTCGTCGAGCGTCTCGAAGAGGCGATCGGGGGCGAAGAGGGCGGTGAAGAGGCCGAGGAGGAGCTCGAGGACGTGCCGGACGTCGAGGTGTCGGCGGAGGATGCGGCCAAGCTCGATGAATTAGAGAAGAAGGAGGAGGCGCCGAAGGAAAACGGAGCGGAGGCGAAAAAGACGAAGGAATTACCGAAGCCGAAACCGACCAAGGAGGAACGGGAGAAGGCCAAGGCGGAGCGCAGAGAGGCGCAACAGAAGGCCGAGGCCGAGCGCAAGGCGGCCGCTGAAAAGGCGAAGAAGGAGGCGGACGAGGCGTTCGTGAAAGACTTGGAGCGCAGAAAGGAGCGCGCGGAAAAGTTTAAGCTTCCGTTCGCGCTGAGCGAACAAGAAAAGGCGCGCATTCGCAACGTCGGCGCGGAAAAGAAGTTTGGTCTCGGCGCCACGGCGGGGACGAACGGTGCGTCCAAGCCGGCGGAGAAGACGGCCGAGCAAAAGGCCAAGGAAAAGGCTGATTTCGAAGCGAAGCTCAAGGCTCGAGCCGAACGTTTCGGCGACTCGTTGAAGCCGCTCCCCAAGCCGACGCCCATGTTCGCCAAGCGCCCGGGTGCGCCCTTGATGAACACGCCCGCGACGAAGGTTGCCAAATAATCGTCCGACCTACTTTGTAACACTCGAATAAGATACAGAAAAATACAATTCGCCCGACGCGCCTACAGTCTATTCATTCGTCCTCATCCGCGAGCGACGGCATCTTCGAGATGAGCGTCGCGAGCACTTCGGTGCTCACCAAGAAACCCTCCGGATCGGTCAATCGCACGCCAACGCGCATGCCGTCATCGGCGAGCTTGTACGTGGCGAAATCAGGCACGAAGGGGGCGATGGCGTCGTGAATTTCGTCGACGACGTGTGCGCCGAAACGCGTCGCGACGTTCTCGAGATCCATCCCATCGCTCGTGCGCAAACGAAGCATGATGTGTTCGAAGAGCGCGTCCGACCCATCACCGCCCGTCTTCACCGCCCCGCCGTCTTCACCGCGCTCGAAGGCGTCGACGTACGCGTAGTACTCATTCATTTTTCGCGGTCGAGTGACGCGTTCGCCGTCGACGTGCGACGTTGCGCTCATGCCGAACCCATACCATGATCCGTTTTCCCAATAAATCTGGTTATGCTTACACCTCGCCCCTGGTTTCGCGTACGAACTCACCTCATAATGTTCGTACCCGGCCGCGCCCAACGTCGCGCTCGCGTCTCGAAACATCTCCGCGCTCGCGTCCTCGCTCGGCAACGGCGTCCTATCCTCTCTCGCATTTTCCCCGTACCAGCGATAAAACGCCGTCCCCTTCTCCACCTGTAAATCATACACCGACACGTGATCCGCCCCTGCCTCGATCACCCGCTCCAACGACACTCGCCACGTCTTCGCGTCCACTCCCGGAAGTCCACTGATTAAATCCGCGCTCCATCTCGGCGCGCCGCTCGCGCGCAACATCTCGATCGCTTCCTCCACCGCACGCGCGTCGTGCGACCGCCCCGCGCTCCACAACACCTCATCATCAAAGCTCTGCACTCCCAGCGACACCCGATTCACCCCGTGCGCCAAAAACGCTCGCAATTTCTCCTCGTCGAACGTTCCCGGATCCATCTCCGCGCTCACCTCGACGTCCGGCGCGAACCCGAACGCGTCTCGTAAATCACCGAGAATGTCCCCCAGAACGTCCGCCGGGACGAGCGATGGCGTCCCCCCACCAAAAAACACCGTCTCCAGCGGCGAATTCGTCGTCGTCATCGACGACGACGAGGCATCCGCGCGTCGTCGCGTCTCGGCGATTTCTCTGCGCACGGCGGCGGCGTACCGTCGCATGCCATCCACCGCGTCCGCGTCCGCGTCCCCCGCCCCACCGACGACGGATATCGCGAAATCGCAGTAATAACACCTCGATCGACAGAAGGGCAGGTGCACGTACGCCGCGCGCGGCGCGCGGGACGACGATTCGCGCGTTCGACCGTAACCGTCGGCGTCACCTTCGTCGCCGTCGTCGCGCACCGCGCCGCGCGCGTTCGCTCGCGCGCTCGCTCGCGCGAACGCGCGCGCGCGGTGTCCATCGCGCGAGGCGCGCGCGAACGCGCGAGACAGCGCCGCCTCGACGCGACGCGCGAACATTCGTCGTCACACTCTGTCGCTCGAAAGAATTAGATGGACGTCGACGAGGCGGACGACGACGACGAGTACGAGGTCGTGGGGTACGGGGGCGCGCCGCGCGCGACGGTGACGCCGACGAGACGCGCGTCGGACGCGAACGCCGCGCGCGTGCCGAGCACGAGCGCGAGGAAAGCGCCGGTGGGCTTCAATTGGGACGACGACCTCGAGGACGACGAGGACGACGACGGCGACGGCGACGGCGAAGGAAACGATGGAGAGGGACCGGCGGGCGGTTCGAATGGACGCGCGTTGACGTTCGATCTGGACGGTGGCGCGTTCGCCGCGCGCGGGGGCGCGGAGGACGGGGACGGGGACGACGCCGTCGACGAGATTATCGACGAAGACGACGCCGAGAGGGTCGAGGCGACGCCGCCGAGACGCGCGATGGACGCGTCGAGGCGTGAGGTGACGCCGAGACGGAGTCCGCGTCTGCTCGCGGCGGCGAGAGAGGGGGTGGAGGAGGCGACGAGGGGGAAGGGGACGCCGTCGCCGGGAACGGCGGCGAGAGACGCCGAGGTGCTCGCCGAGGCGTTGGGGGTGAGCGTCGAGCGCGCGGCGGCGGCGGCGAAGAAGATGCGTGCGAGTAAGGGGTGTGATGCGCGGGACGGCGCGGGGGGCGGTGGGAGAGCGAAGTCGAGGGCGAGGACGAAGACGAACGCGAACGGGAAGACCAAGGCGAACGCGGCGACGTCGCCGAGACACGCGGCGAAGAGGACGAAGACGAACGCGAGCGCGAACGCGAACGCGGCGCCGAGAGGGGTGTTGGGGAGATTGAATCTGTTGACGCAATCCGCGGCGGTGAGAGCGACGGGAACGGGTGCGGTGGCGAACGGGACGAACGCCGCGGGACTCGAGACGACGCGCGTCGACGCGGCGGCGAACGACGCGGCGGCGAACGATGCGGCGACGGTCGAGGACGACATCGCCATGGATGACATAGATGACGACGGTGTGAGTTCCAGTGGAAAGAGTGGCGGCGACGACGAAGTGCCGTGCACGCTCGGACAAGAGAACGTCGACGCGCCGGTCGGTTTGGGCGCGTTGTCTCGATTACCAAAAATGTCTTCGCCGACGTTCATACCTCGGTCTAGCGTGGGTGCGTCGTTGGCGACGCAGCGTAATCGATCGCGCAACGCCGGATCGCTCACCAACCGTTTGCAGCACGTGCTCCAAAACGCCCAGGCGGCGCACGCGCAATTCGCCAAGCGCGTCGCGCAGTCGCAGCCTCCGTCGGCGCGAGGCGCGCTGCACTTCACCGTCAACGCATCGAGACTGGATGCGTCTCTCACGAATTGTGCCGGGGCGATTTGCGATTTACACCGCGCGACGAGCGATGATTTTGACCGTACCAACCTTGAATACAGTCGAGCCATCGTGATTTTCACCTCTGCGCAAGCGCAAGAGCTCAGTCTCGAGCGCGGTCGACAAGTCGCCATTTACCCACCCTGGCGCGAGGTGGATCTCCCGGGACGCGTGGACGAAACCACCTCGAACGTTGATGAATCCGTTCCTCGAGTGATTCTGTGCGCCGAGAACGTGTTGAGATTGAATTGAGCGGCACGACGAACGAGTCGTAAGACGAAACGAGACGCCGCGCGTGTACACTAGAACAACACAAACGCAGCTACTAGTCACAGCTATCTGTAATACAACTACTACGTATGCGAAAGAACCATCCGTCGCTTCCGCGTCAACAAAACGCGGCGAAGAATCGACTGGCGACCTCGCGTCCTCGACTCGATACGCTCAGTTTCTGTTCGCTCAACTCCTTATCGACGTCTTGCATAAACGTCACCACGAAATCCACCAACGCGTTCGCCTCCATGCTCTCCACGTGCGACAGCAACACTAAAAACGACACGTCGTACCCCTCGCACGGCACGCGTCTCAAAATCTCAAACGCGTCCGCGCGGCGTCCCAACGATTTGCAAAACGCCCTCGTGAGAATTTCCTCCAACTCGTCCACCTGTCGCACCCGGACGCTCACCCTCGCGCTGTTCACCGCGCGCTCGATCAAACACGCCCCCTCGCTCGCCTCCCCGCGCGTGATCTCCACCGGCGGCATCAACAGCGCCGGCGCGTCCCCGTACTCCACCTCGGGACGGTTCAATCCATCCATCTTTCTCGACGGCGCCGATTCCAGCGCGAACGCCGATTCCAGCGCGTCTCGAACGGCGTCGTAGTACGCGCGATGACTCGTCGCCATGATTCACGCGCGCGCGCGCGTCCTCGCTCGTCGGTCGCGCGCGACGCGGTCTGCGGTTTGAATTCTCGTTCACCGTTGAAATCCACGCGGAATCTATCCTCACACTGCGACGCGCCGGGCGACGCGCGTCATGGGTCGACGCGCGCGGATCGTCGCGATGACGATCGCATGCGTCCTCCTGTGCGTCTCCGGAGCGCGCGCGCGCGCTCTCGAGCGTGGACCACCGCCGAATCTCAACCTCGCGCCCGCGTTGACGAGGGCGACCGGTGCCGACGCCACCGTCGACGACGCGCGCGCGCGCGCACCGTCGAGACCGGAGGTGGACGTCGAACGCGCCAAGCGCGCGCTCTGGTTCGCCGGGGCGGCGTACTGCAAGGTTGGTCTCGGGAACTGGACGTGTCGGTACTGCGAGCGCGCGTCGGCGACGCTGACAGACGTCGGCGTCTTCGAACACGATCGAAAGCGCGTCAAGGCGTACGCCGGGTACGATAAGCGCTCGAGACGGGTGGTGGTGGCGTTTCGAGGGACGGAGCCGCGATCGCTGTATAACTGGGTGGAGAATTTAGACGCCGCGCACTCGACGTTGCCGTCGGCGGACGCGGCGGCGGGCGAGGGACGCGTGCACGCGGGATTTCAAGACGCGTACGCGAGCGTTCGGAAACAGTTGATCTCGCACTTGATCAAGCTGAGAACGAAATACGAGCGCATGTGGAGACACGTGGAGGTGGAGATCAGCGGACACTCGCTCGGCGGGGCGCTGAGCACGCTGGCGGCGGCGGAGTTGGAGGCGCTCGGTTTTCGAGTGGCAAGCGTGAGCACGTTCGGGTCACCGAGAGTCGGCGATCAGGTGTTCGCGAACTTCATCGGGGGAAAGTTCGGGGATCGTATGCGGCGATGGACGCACGCGCACGACGTCGTCCCGAGTCTGCCTCCGAGAGTGCTCGGCTACCATCACGTTCCGACGGAGGTGTTTCAAAACGCGTCGGGTGGTTACATTCTCGGCGACGGAACTGGTGAAGATCCCAAAGGGAGCGACAGCGAGTGGACGCACGCATCTCTCGCGGATCATCTCGTGTACCTCGGCATGGACGTTTGTTCGTGCAACATGTAAATTTGCGGCTCTCGCCACGCATTTGTAACAAACAGATTTGAATTTCTTTCTATTTTTTCTACACTTCTACGTCGTCCAGGGCCAATACGGCGCCCGTCGAAACGTTGGTCGCATCGGACACATTCCAGGGCGCAAATCACCGCCACTCTTCACTCTTTTCTCCACGTTGCTCAAACCCGGCGGCGAGTAAAACGAGACGCCCGAGTATAAAATCGCCACCGCCTGCGCGTAAATCCAATACGCCACTCTGTGCGGCGTGCATCCGTGCTTGAGTAAATTTACCAGTCCGGCGCGTTCGTTTCTACACTTGGCGTATTTACTTCTATCCAACTTTCCCTTGAAGGATGCGTAAAAGTAATCGCCGTACTCTGGATGATTGAGCACGTTGACGCGAAGCGTCACCTCGTCCCCCGGCGGCGTGCTCGAAATGTACCACTCCCCCTCCATGTCCATGAACGGCGACACGTGCAACGATTTTGGTACCGTCGCCTCGTTTTCGTTCGCCACGGGCGTGGGATCGAACGCGAACACGACGCGTTCGTTCCAAGGCGTGTTCGTCACCTCGCACAACGCGCGACGAAGCGCGCCCTCCTCGTCCCGACAATAATACACAGATATCGGATTCTGCGCGTACCCGAACGATTTCGGCGACGTCAACAGCTCCACTTTCCCTCTCGTCCCACACCTCGCGCGCGCTTCGTCCGCCGTCAGGTGATCGCGCGCCTGCCCGCTCGAGACGAACCACCTCGGCGGCGCGTCCAGGTCCACCGCCGCGCACCGCAGAGGATACTCGAACGCCCGCATCACCGGCTTCAACCGCCTGTGCCGCACCTCACCGACGTAAAACTTCACTCCCCCCTCCTCGTCGTCCACGCCCGACCACGTCAGCGGCGACATCGCGCTCGCGAGACACCCGACCAGCGCCCAGAGCGCGAACGCGCTCGCGCGGAAAACCAAGTCCAGCCCTTGCGCCAGGTTCTGCGTCGACATGTCGCGCGACGCGACGCGACGCGCTCGCGTCGTCGGCGTCCTCTCGCGCGTCTCGCGCGTCTCGCGCGACGCGCGCGTCGCGCGAGACGCGCGCCGTCGACGACGAATGACGCACGACGAGTCATGACCCGAGGGTTCAGGGGACACCCACCGCGCGTCTCAACACCCACCGCGGGCGCGTCGCGCGAGACGACAGAACGACGCGCCGGGCGCGCGCGCGAGCGATCGAGCGTCGACGTCGATCGATCGGACGCGCGTCTGACGATCGTCATGCGCGGCGACCGCGCGCCGTTGCTTCCGGAGCGACGCGGCGACGCGTTCGGGACGTCGGGAAGCGGACGCGATGATGAATCCACGCGCGAGGCGCGCGCGAGCGCCGCGGTGTCGCGGACGGTGATGTCCCGCGCGAATGCGGTGTGCGAACGCGTGCGCGATGTCATCGGTGCGTGCGAGGCGGAGGAGGTGAGCGAGACGCGCACGCGGCGAGTGCGCGTGGCGACGGCGTCGTTGGCGATCGGCGCCTTGGCGCTGTGCGGGGTCGGTTCGGCGTCGACGACGGTCGGCACGGCGCCGGCGACGATGGTGAAGGGTGAGAGCGGTGTTCGTGCGTTTGCCGCGCTCGGTGACGCCGCGTCCGTCGGCTGGACGAAGGATTTTGTCGACGACCGCGAGCTCGATCTCCGAGAGTTGGATTTCGGCGAGTACGCGCGAGGCGCGCGCGTCGCGGACCCGGATACGACCGGTGGGCTTTCCAAACGCTGGGCGAAGGAGTATGAAGACGTGATGCAACCGCAGATGAAGTATGACCGACACTTTTCGGGGATGAAACCGGGGATGAAGCCGACGATTCACGCTCCCGGGCACTACAGGCGGGCGCAGATCGGCGCGACGGATGAACGCCCGCCGGTCGAGGAGCGCGCGCCCGCGCAGCAGTCAAACGACAATGTCGAGTCGGCGTCGCCGAAGCCGGTCCAGGAGGCGGATGTAGGCATGGCGCCTACGTATTCCCAGAGCGCCGACGCGACGGAATCCTTCGTCGGTGAAATCATCGGAGACGTCGCCGCCGAACACCCAAAGCAGTACTCAGACGCGCCCGATCTGGGACACGGGGCCAAGGGAGAGTTATCCATCGATGACTTGCTCATCGATGCGGACGACGCTTTTAAAGTGTCCTCGGGCTCCAAGTCGCATTCTTCGTCTTCCAAGCCGAGATCGTCCTCGTCCAAGTCGAGATCGTCCAAGTCGAACGACTCGAAGTCTTCAAAGTCTCATCCCAGGTCGGTCTCCAAGGGATCGTCTAAGAGTAAATTGAGGGCGCCCGAACACGGAAAGAGCAAGTCTCCGTTAGACAAACTCAAATCGATGGTTTTTAACGAGATGAGTTTCGGCAAGAAGTCAAAGAATTCAAAGTTTGAAGACGCGTTGAACGCGCACCACCACAGAATGAGCTCGCGCGGTTTGTCTTCGAAAGGGCGAGGTAAGCTGAGACAATATCCGTATCCTCATCACAAGCACGACATTGATCAAAACGATGCGAACGATGTCGAGGTCTTCTACAAGAAGAAGGATCTGTTAGATTTGGGAGAGTACGATCAAGAAACCATCGACGACTTCAAGTACGGGCGCGGGTTGGTGCCTCGCGACGATCATCAACGTTTGCACGGTATCACGGTCGATACGAACGCCGATGTGTCCACGTTCGATGGCGACAACTACCCAGGTGGGCATTCGGGGTCGACGAACGGTGAAGAGGACATGGATTCTTTAATGGCGTCGCTCTCTGTGTCGGCGAAGGATGCGAAGAAACACGCGACGGAGAGACGAAAGGATCAAAAGGCGAACTCAAAGTTGAAAAAGCGCGTCACGCCGAAGAAACCTTCGACGCAGTTGAAGGGAAGCGATTGGTCGGAGGGTCCAAAGTCGAGGAAGGCGTCGACATCGGCGCCCAAGGCTAAAAAGTCAACCGGTGGCGTGTTGAGCCGAGACGACTGGTCAGGGAAGGCGCCGGTCGCGGCGTCAAAGGCGAAGAGTCAGAAGAAGACCGCGGGTAAGAGTTTCAAATCCATCAGTTGGAGCGACTCCCCCGCGTCCGAAGAGAAGAAGTCGACGCCCACTTCAAAGAAGAAGAAGTCGCCATCGTCGAGCTCCGACTCGAAAACAAAGGTTGGCAAAATGTCAAGAGAAACCGCCGCCAAGTACCTGTCAAAGGTGAAGGGTCACAACGAAGAGACGCACCGAAAACTTAGACGCACGGCTCCAAAGCTCGGCGCTGTGGAGATGGAAGAAGATGATTTGTACGACGAACCAATTGCGGAGAGTTCGTCGTTGGGCGGACACAGTCGGCGGCACGAAACCATCGCCAAGGTGGTCGAAGCCGCCACCGTGCAAAACGCCCAGTCGGAGAACTCGCAGGCACCAGAATTAGGAAAGAAGCACTCTCCGCACTTCCAATCGGCGTCGAATGAAGAGTTGAGAAAAGGAGGGGCTTGGAGAGACGTGTTCCCCAAGATGATCGGAGGTAGAAAATCATACGAAAAGATTCGGCGACAAATCTTCAGAAGAGACGCGTCTCAGACGGACCACTAGACATTTAATACGAGATCCACGCATTTCGAGCGATTATTGTTCAGAAAATTCTTTGAGAGTACAGTAGTTTTGTTATTGTCAAAAGTTTCAAGTCGCACTACACTACGCTGCGGTGGTTCGTTCCGGCTGTTCCGCAGCTGATTCCGTCTCGGCAAGTCGTCTCCGCGTGTTGGCTCTTGCGATGGTATTGAACACCTTCGTGAAAACCATGCACACGCCCATCAATCCTATGGATAACCAACCCGTCGGTTTGACGACGTCTTTCACGGCGACCGGGCACGACACGGTGAACGACTCAAACGAACGCTGCGCGAGAACGACGCCGAGTTGACAACTCAGAATGCCGCTCACCGCCGCGACGATGATGGACGCCTTGGATAACACGGAGAGCCGCAACCAATCCGTCACGTGCGCGTACGCTTCCTCCGTCTTACGGTCCACCTTGTCCAACTCCTCCACCTCCTCGTCTAGCGGTATCTTGTCTAATTCTTCTCGCTTTGTCATCATCGTCTGTTCCATGAAGTACACCGCCGAGAGCGAGGTAATCATCATGCTCACGAAGGCCAACGCGAGGAACATCGAGTTGAGCAATCCCCAAGAGCTCGAATCGCTGTTGGCCGAGGTGGAGCCATCGCACGAGCCAATCTTCAACTGAAGCGCACCCGCGATGGTGGTGTACCCGAGGTATAACACGAGCACTGGTGACGTGCCGATCATGATTTGTAAGACGTCGAGTTTGAGAATGCCGCAGAGCACTGACGTCGGCCAATCGGGACCGCCGCACAAAATGGCGATTTTCGCCATGGAAAAACCCTTTTGTTCCAGGCAGTAGCGAATGGCGCGCATTTGAAGCGAATTGATGCCACACATGTGCCTGATGGAGACGTATTTCCCCAAGTTTTCGCCGATCATCTTCTGCTGAAGCATGCACGAGAAGAGTTTGACGAACCAGCAAATGAGAACGCAGATCATCGTCGCGGGCCAGAAACCAATCGTCGGTTCGAGCGTACCGACGACGAGGATGCCACCGGTGAGATAGACGGGCGGACCAGGTACGGGTGGAAGCAAGAACATGCTCACGCCGATGAGTATGAAGACGACGATGACGAGCCCGACGTTGAGACTACTCAACGCGTCCACCAGCCACGCGAGAAAGAGGACTGCTCCTTTACCGACACCGATGGAAAACGTGAAGTAGAAGATTGAAATGTACGCCGAGTACTTGAAAATCTTCGTCGGGTCGTGAAACCACCACGCGAACATCGCATGCGTCGCCGCGGTCAGAAAACCATCCTTCGGCATGTCGGGCGGCTGTCTATACAAGCTAAGACCGAGTCGACGAGCGGCGGCGCTCATGGCGGAGATGGCGAGCGCGAACGGAATCAGAGTCATCGTGCAACAAAATAGCAACGCCTTGGCGAGATCGGTTTGTGTGTAACCGATCACCTTCTTTGCCAACTTACTCTTCGTGGCCTGTCGATACACGCGCTGGGGACCAGCGGTGATGAGACAGGCGATGCCGAAAATCGCGCAGAAAACGACAATGAGCTGAATGACATCCGTCGTCACGCCCATCTGCACGGCGGACAGAGCGACGCTGATCCACGTACCGAAGGCGACAAGGGTGCCGAGGATCGTGACGAGCATCAGAGCACCACCTTTCTTTGATAACTTGGCGCAAGAGAGACCGTACACAAGGTTGAGCGCGCCGATGGCGAGCGGCGCCGCATACATGATGTACGCAACGTTGTCGCAACCTCCCGGATTTGCGTCACCGCTGTTCGCCGTCGTCGTGGATGTGCCGTTGCATCCGAGCTTTAACGCGTACGAGTCGAATAATTCCTCGCTCCAATGTTTATCCCAACCGGCGACCCACACAAACCACGTGACAACGGACATTACGCACACTAAGTAACTAGCATACGCCACGTGCCTCAAGAAAGAACCGTTGTGCGTCTGTTTACACACAGTTGACTTCATGATGCGAATGATTCCAGCCTTAAAGATGACGTAGATGGAGAGCGGAAGCGTTTCGTATTCTTTAATGCTCAGCATGCCGCTCACCAAGAATCCCGCGGCGCCCACGCCCGCAAAGATAAACGTCAACGTCTTCCCTAACGTGTTCCCGCGCGTTCGAGCCGCCTCGGCCGCATCGAGCACCCACAGAATCACGAACAGCGCCAAGCTCCCGCCAGCGATGCTCCACGATAACTTCCAATTATCGTCATTCGCCAAACCAGAGTACACCTCGTGTCCGAGCCCGATCATCGTGTAAAGTAAAAAGATCCCCACCGCCAGCGCGCACTCGCTCGCGAGCAAAATGTAAAACTGCCAATGACGCATCGCTGGTTTCAGCTTGCCTCGCTCGACGACGGAGAGATTGAACACGTTCAAACTGTCAACCACCTCGAGCTCCATCCCGGGCTGACGAAGCTCTCTCACCGTTCGCCCCGCGCCGTCCGTCGACGACGCCTCGTCCTCGGACGCGCCCCCCTCGTTCAATTCATCCACCCCGGCGTCCTCGCTCTGCTCCCCGTCGTGATAATCGTCGTCGCGCTCGTCGTAGGCGTGTAATTTATGTCCACTCCGAGTGTAACGATCTACTTTTTGTTCGGTAAACTTTCGCACGTCGAATCGCGTCGACGGCGCGCTCGCGATGCCGCCGTCGTCGTCATCGCCCCCCTCACCGACGCTCGCGCGCTCGCTGGTCGACATCGCGTCGCTCGACCTCGCCGCGCGCGTCGAAATGGCGATCGAACGCGCATTCGGGTCGGCACTCCCATTCGCGCGGCGAGCGATGCCGGACGTCGACGCGCGCTCGGACGCGAGCTCGGACGCGTCCGAGGGGGAGTGGATCGCCGCCGTCGTCGCCGCAGAGCGCGTGCACGCGCTCGTGGACGCGCTCCGCGCCGTGGCGGTCGAACACGAATCGGCGAACCAAAACGCCGCCGAAAGTGCGCCGAACGCGAACGAGGGCGCGGTGCGGGCGCGGGCGCGGGCTCGACGCGCGAGATACGCGCGCGCGTGTCGAGAGTTGACCGCCGCGATCGATGGCGATCGCGCGTGCGCCGAGGAAGCGTCGCGCGCGAACGCGAGGGAGGCGGTGGAGGCGTTCGGCGACGCCGACGCCGACGAGCGCGCGCGAGACGCGAGAACGGTCGCCGTCGCCGCGTGCGAGCGCGCGGTCGGGTCGGTGGAGAGATATAAGACGTGCACGTTTCACGGTATCGAGGTGCGCGTGTTGGAGACGGCGCTCGCGAACGGGGTCGGGGCGAGATTGTGGAACGCAGCGAGAACGCTGAGCGAACGACTCGCGCGCGCGCCGGAGACGGTTCGCGGGAAAACCGTGCTCGAGGTCGGCGCGGGCGTCGGCACGTGCGGCATACTCGCCGCCAAACTCGGCGCTCGATCGGTCACGCTGAGCGATTTCGAAGAACCGCTGTTGGAGGCGCTCGATCGAAGCGTCGTGGAAAACGGGTGCGCGGCGACGTGCTCGGCGCGCGCGCTCGACTGGAGACGCGAGCTCGAACGCGAGCCGACACCCACGACGAATCCAAGACGCGCGCCGCTCGCCGACGACGAGGTCTTCGACGTCATCATAGGTTCCGACGTCTTATACGAGCGCGAACACGTCCTCGCGCTTCCCGCGTGCGTCGACAGACGTCTCGCGGCGGACGGCGCGTGTTGGCTCGTCAACGCGTCTCGATACGCCGGCATGTTCGAAGAACTCGTCGACGCGCTTCGAGCGAGACGTTTACGCGTGGACGTCGTCCACGACCACGACGCATTCATCGTTGCGTCGTCGACTCGACCGATCAAGGTGAAGGATTGGCACGACGACTTCGAGAAAACCATTCGCGTCGTCCGCGCGTCCCCGCTCGACTGAAATTGGGCGACAATCGCGATGACAGAGATCGCGCGCGTCCCGTCGTCACTCGGACGCGCCACCCCACCGACGCCCGCCTCACAATGTCCGCGAGACCTTCCCGCGCGTCTCGCGCGCGTCCATCCCTCGCGCGCGTCGCTCGCGCGTGCGCGCTCGTCGCGATCGCGTTCGCCGCGATCGCGCGCGCGGCGCCGGACGCCGACGTCTCGACCGATGACGTCGCCGCCGACGCCCCGCCGTCGCCCGCGCGACTCTTGGCGAGAAAACGCGTGGTCGAGGACCTCGCGATCGAGGGACAGAACCTCACGGTGACGGTGTCGCTCACGAACGCGGGGGATTTGGAGGCGAGACGGGTCAAGGCGAGAGACGATGGTTTTTCGAGCGCGGATTTCGAGCTCGTCACCGGGAAAGAGTCCCTGAGCGCGTCGTTCGCGTCCATCGCGTCGGGAGAGACGGTGGAGTACTCGTTCGTCGTCGTGCCGAAGAAATCTGGGTCGTTCGTCGGAGGTGCGGCGAGCGTGTCGTATCAAGGGACGTCGGGACGAGAGACGACGCACGGGACGAGCAACGTCGTCGGCGCGGTGCCCGTGTACACGAAGACGCAGAAGAACATCTTTACCGCGCTCGAGATCGGAAGGTATCTCACGCTCGGCGCGTGTAAGACGATGGAGGACTGGGTCAAGTACGGGACGCTCGTCGGAGGCGTCGCGGGGGTGCTCGCGTTGAACTGGTTCGCGTTAAAGGTGAAGAAGGGCGTGGCGGCGGCGAGACGAAAAATGGCGGTCGCCTCTCTCGAGCGAAGTGATAAGCGCGAAAAGGCGGCGTGAGACGTCGAACGCGAGACGCGCGAGACGCGCGAGACGCGCGAACGAACGAACGAAAAACGCGCGCGATGTCGATTGAGATTGTAGTGACACGAACCGATCCTCCTCGCCGCGCGGCGCCGCACATCACATCATGCCTCCTCGTCGAGGGAAATCCTCGCGCGCGGCGGCGGCCGCCGCCGCGCCCGCGGACGACGCGATGGACGTCGACGCGCCGACGACGAGCGCGCGCGCGGGATCGGCGGGCGAGGTCGCCCTCGAACTCGCCGCGGCGAGAAACGCGCTTCGGGACGCGATCGACCGCGCGACCGCGCTGGGACATTGGAAGATTCCGCCGGAGAGTGCGTGCGCGCGCGACCGCGAGACGCGCCGAGACCGCGATCGTCTTCCCGCGCGAGGACGACTGACGACGAGAGCGCGCGCGCAGGCGAGCTTAAACTCACGGATCTGTTGGATTACGCGAGGAGAATCAGTTACACGACGTTCGCGCCGAGCGCGTACGTACCCGGCGCGCCGCTGTGTGGAATGATGCCGCCGGCGCCGCAGGAGGAACACTTTCAGGCGTCCAAGCTCGCGCAACACGCGGCGGATCGAAGAGCGCGCGCCAAGGCGGAGGCCAAGGCGGCGGAGGAACGCGAGAGAGAGGAGACGCGAAGAAAAATGTTGGCGGCGGCGGCCGCCATTCCCCCCGAGGAACTCATCGAGCGTCTGTCCAAGTGGAAACCGGGCGAACCGTGGCCCGAGGGAATCCCTCCGCCGCCACCGGGGTGGAAACCGGGGGACGCGCTGCGATTCGACATTCCCAAAATGGACGAGGGCGTCGGCGCCATGGTCAAGCCGACCAACGCCATCGCCGCCGTCAAGCCCACGCAACGCGCGGTGCCCTTCGTATCATTAGACTTAAACCCAGATTTAGACGACGATCACGACGCGCGGTCGATCTCGGACGACTTCGAGGAGGTGTCGGCGAGCGAAGACGACGATTCTGATTGATTTTGTGATTACCATCGCTTTGTGAGCTCGAAAACTCGTCACACCGCCGCGCGCGCGAGAGAGAGAGACGGGATGTTCGCCAAGAACCCGCTGGCACGCGCGCCGAAACACGTCGAGCTCGACTTCGCGCTGTCGCGAACGCAAATCTCGTTCATCGCGCTCGGACTGTTCGGGAGTTTCGCCATTCAGTACTTGTCGTTGGCGTACGTGCGCGCCTTTCATAAACGATTTTTAGCGTCGCTCGACGCGAAATCGCGCGCCGATTTCGGCGTGCGATGTGCGTCGAGCGTCTGGGGCACGGTGTGCGGCGCGTGGGCGGCCAAGCTGTTGCGAGAGGGGCTGAAAACGTCGACGGATACGTTGAGTCGAATGTACGCCTCGCCGCCGATGGAGACGTGCGAGGAATTGGTGTGTCTCGCGGTGGGATATTTCGTCTGGGATTCCATCGTGAGTGGAAAATACTACGACGTACAATATTTCCTTCACGGCATCATCTCTGTGATCACGTTCGGGTTGCCGCAGTTGATGCCGAAGGGTTTTTTGCACCTGTACGCCGCAAACTTTTTGCTCTGGGAGGTGACGTTACCGTTTTTGTCGGCTCGTTACATCATGATCAAGGCGGGTATGGGATCGACGACCGTCTTCAAAGTCGTCGAGCTCGTCGGGTTCGTGCTCTGGGTGTTCGTTCGATTCGTCGTGGGTTTGCCGATGATGTATCTGTACTTTACCGACGCCTACGCGATGTTCACCGCGGGTCGGGCCAGTCCGAAGTGGTTGTACGCATGGTACGTCTCCGCGAGCGCCATGCTCCAAATCATGAACGTCATCTGGTTGATGGCCATCTTGAAGTCATTATTTCCGTCCGCTAAAAAGAAGGCTGCTCGAGCGAAGAAGGCTGATTAGGACCCGTGAAACGTATAGCTGTATTGCGCTCACGCGTCGCGTCCCCCTTCGATGTCGCTCCCCCCGTCGCGTGCACGCGTCACGGTGAACCGTAACCGAACACTTCTAACGTCGCTTCGAGCGCGGCGTCTCGCTCGCGAGAAATCAGAAAAATCGCCAGCCCCGCCACCGTGTGCTTCGGAAGTCTCCACAGAAGGCACGCTTCATTGATTTCATCGCTCGACTTGGTTCGAGCGGCGTCGGGGGCATCGCCTCGTTGTTTTCGGGCGTTCATGGGAGTGTGTGTATGATTGTCTTCACGCCTTCTCCGAGGACGATGTCTGCGGACGCGGCGACGCGCACGCGCGAACGAATGAGATTCTTCGAATGAGAATGCATGAGGAAGGCGAAGAGACACCTTGAAACGGCGATGGACATCGTGCTTTACTACAGTTCGTACGTGTAATAGCTATGCAGAGGCGAATCACGTCAAGTCGATGACGACCGCTTCCGTGGCTTCCCGTTGTGTTCGTTTCGAATCGCGAGAAGCGCTGGCAGTCTGCTCGACTTTCACGCGCGCCTGATTGCCGCGCGGCGTTTGCCCTCTCGGGCTCGTCTTCTTTCGAGACGAATTCGCTTGAGCGTGCTGCGCCTGCGCTTGCGCGGAATGTTCACGCTTACGAGAAGGACCTGGTTGATGGTTCGCTCGAGATAAGCGTTGTAGAAGTTTATCCCCACTCAACTGCGCGCGCTTGGCGTCTTCCATCGAACGCTGTATGGCGATTTCGGTTTCACGGTTTTCCAAAGTTCGACGGTCTCGTTCAATGCGTTCGCGATGCACATCCATGGGAGGCATCGAATACATCGAGTTTTTACTGTCGAGGAGCGTGTGCATAGCGCGTTCGACCTCTTGACGACGGCGCTCTGCGCGTTCTTGCTCTTCTTTGCGTTCTTGCTCTGCGCGTTCTCGCTCTTGACGCTGATCGAATCGAAAATAGATCTCTTCCAGCTCTCTTTCGTTCCTTTCTTGTCTCAACATTTCTTCTATGTCGTTCTGTTCTCGTATCATTCTGTTTTGAAGTTCACGGGCCATGTCTAGCACCGGGTGCGCCTGTCCACCGCGTGCGTTACCTCCCCGTCGCTGAGCTTTCTTTGCGGGAGTTGTGGGATTCTTCTTTTTAGCGCGCGCCTTGTCGACATCCTTCCGAGTGATGTTCAAATCTTTCAGCTCGATCTCCAGAGAATTAAGAAATTTATCGTAAAACTTTTCGTCCCACGCCTCTGAGTACGCGGCGAGCGCTCTCAATCGCCGCCTCCGCTGCGCCTCTTCGAAGAGTTCCATATCTCCGAACGTTCCGTCTGGGTGCCCCCCGTTCACCAATCGCCTCTTCTTCACTTTACCTTTGCCATCCTTTCCCTTCGCTTGCCACGCTAAAACCTCTTTCGCCGCAGGACAGTGCGCGATGTGCCCGTGCGCGTCGACGCCGACGTCGGCGGTGCAATACGCGCAGATTCCCGCGTTACAGCGCGAACACTTGAGCGCGAAACACCCACTAAAATCACAAAATGCTTGTGCACACCTCGTGCACGACACGTTCAAAATCTTCTCAATCACGTGCTCGCGCGCCGATCGCAACCGCTCCTCCTCTCCCGCCTCCGCCGACGCCTCCGCCTTCGCGCGCGCCACTCTCTCCTCCGCCTCCTCCACAATCTTCTTCTCCGCCACCCTCGTCCTCGCCGCATCGTACACCTCGAACGTCGCATCATCGCACACCATCGCGATCAATCTCGGCAAGAACGGTTTCGACTCGCACTTATCCGCCCCGCACGCCTCGGACGCCATCGGACAGAAGACGTCGCCGCCGCGCCGCGTCAATTCGCTCACAGCCTTCCCCGACTCCGCGCGCACGTGCGCGCCGAAACACTCGCGACAGAGACCGTGCGCGCCGGATTCACACATCACGTGCGCGTCGTCGCCGTCCTCGCGCGTCGTGAGGCAAATCACGCACGTCTCGGTCGACATGGCGTCGACGTGGATGAATCGCTGTCGACGCGGATGACGCGGTGTCGACGCGTCGATCGCGCCCGCGCGCGACGCGACGGGCGGGAAGACGCGCGAGGGTACGAATCACCGATGCGCGCGCGCGTTCGGCGTCGTCCTCGTCGCGCGCGCGCGGTCGCGCGTTCGCGAGGCGCGGAATGCGGCGTATCTTCGCTTTCGTACTCTCTGTATATTCGGTCTATGTAGATTCCGACCTACACCGTACACCATAAACCCGCATGTAGGGTTGAGGGTTGAGGACGAAAGTGGGCACCTTGACGGGCGCGGACTCGTCGGGAGTCCCCCTCCTCTCCATCAGCGCCTCGCGGGGTGTGTGGTGCCGAGGGTGAAGTTTCAAAGGATGAGCGCGGCGACGGCGCGTCAGCGCGCGACGCCGCGAGCGACGCGACGCGACGCGACGCGCGAGCGAGGAGCGAAGACGTAGATCTGTGACCTTGGTCGCGTGGACGCATGACGACCGGAACCGCGACCGCGGACGCGGCGAAGAGAGTGGAGCTCGCGCGTCGGTCGCGCGCGAAGCGGAAAGAGCTTCGAAGCGCGCTCGAACGGACGCGCGTGAATCAGGAGGAGTTGCAAAAGCCGGAGAACGATGATCTCGAGCTCGCGGTGGACGCGGCGGACGAGATGAACGAGGGTGTCGATCGCCCGCGGGAGATGGTTTTGGACATGGAGTTGTACGGGAATCTCGCGGGGTGCGCGTTGGAGCGAACGAAACGACTCGGACCTCGAGGTAGCGCCGAGGTGAGCGCGAAGGCGTTCTTGCAGAGCTTGTGTCGTCGATTCGTGGATAAGAACGAGGGTGATCCCATGCGAGCGGTGAGGGAGAACGCGGGAGCGTTTCATTGGCACAAGTTGGGCACGGCGAGCGCAAAGTTTTTCATGGAGGCGCCCGTCACCGGGTTCATGAACGGCGTCATGGACACCGAAGTCAAGGAGCGGAAGATGACGCAACGACGCGCGAAGGATATACTCGCGCCGAGCGTGGCGCCTGACGCGGTCGAGGACACCGCGGCGGAGAAACAGACGGACAAGATGATGCAGTCGATGAACAAGAGGCTCAGAAAGCAAGACGGCGGGTCGACGCGCGTCACGAAGGGCGTAAAGAATGTCGACAGTTTTCCGCAATTCGTCGAGAACGTGTTCACCGCGGCGTTTTTGGTCAAGGATGGACGCGCCGGGATCACTCCCGCCTCGGGCGGTGGTGTGCCGACACTTTCGCACATGGTGCCGCCGCCGGCGAGCGCGGGCAACGACAGATCGAGTTTCGTGTTGCACATGGACATGTCAAACTGGCGTGCGTTGAACGCGCTCACGTCGAGCGATGCGCAACTCATGCCCACTCGTGAGGACGTCGATGAAGACGTGTTGTACGGTAATCGTGGTGTCAAGCGTGATGGCGAAAGCGCCGCGCAAGACACGAAACGAATTCGAAAGACGTCCGGGTTGCAGGAAGCGACGAACACACGGGACCCCACCGCTCGCACATCTCTTTCGGTCTCCGTGTGAACGGAATAGACTACAAAACTTTGTAAATAAACACGCAAGCGCACGAAAAAACAACATTCCGCGATCGTCACGGTTACAACTCTTAGCTACTGCTACTGCACTACACCTTTGGGCCGTACAGAAAAATACGCGCCTGCATATCCGCTTTCACGCTCTTATACCCGAGCGCGCGTCCCATGCGCGCGGATTCGTCGAACGCCTCGAGCAGGGCTTCTTCTCTGTCGGCGTTGTACGCGATGTACACGGGCACTGATTTCTGAGACTCGTCGACGGCTATCAAGTCGACGGCTCGTTTCACCTCTTGCGGACTCACGTTCGCGAACGGCGGGTCCACGAACACGACGTCGTACTTGAACCGAACCTGAAACGGTCGTCGCAAATCAAAAGCTCGAAAGTGTTTCATCAATTTCTTGAACCTCAGATCGCAGTCTAAAAGCAAATACTCGGTCCCAACGTCTCTCTCCCATGCGCTCGCGAGCGAAGGATTGCACATGAAAAGCGGTCTCTCGTACCTCTTCGCCACCGTCATCAATCGCCGAAGCGTCTCGTCGTCGTAAAAGAATTGTTCGAGCGCGTGGTTCTCCTCCACGTCCATCAGCGTCGCCGGTTCGAGATCCGTGGCGCGTCCCGGGTCACCACCGTTCCCTTTTCCCTTTCCTTTTCCTCGTCGCGCCTTCGCCGCCGCGCGCGAGACGTCTCGCGACGCGCGACGCGCAGACGATCGCCGACGTGCATACGTTGACACCCCCCTCGTCGTCGTCGTCGCGCGCGCGCCGACGCGCGTCGACATCGTCTCGACACGGGCTCGGGACCGACGCGACAGTTTGACGCGTCCCACGCATCGAACGCGCTCGACTCGATCGAGCGAATGGTAGGAACGACCGCGTGCGCGCGCGTCTGCGTCGTCAGCGCGACCGCGCGAGCCACCGCGGGCGCGAGTCTCGCGTCTCGCGCGCGCGTCGGCGGTCGATCGGCGCCCGCGCGCGCGCCACCGTTAGCGTCATCGACTCGTGGACGCCGCGCGACGATCATGGCGGCGAGCGCGAACGCCGAGCGCGTGAAAAGGCTTCAAAATGGGTCCGACATTCGCGGCGTCGCGATGGACGGGATCGAGGGCGAGCCGGTGACGCTCGACGCGGCGACTGCGAGCGCGATTGGTTCCGCATTCGTGGATTGGTTGAGAAAGGAAAACCCGGGCGCGGCGGAGATCACGATCGGCGTCGGACGCGATCCGCGTCTGAGCGGTGAAACGTTGCGGGACGCCATGTTCGCGGGCATGGTCGAGGCTGGGGCGAGGGTGGTGGACATGGGACTCGCCACGACGCCGGCGTGTTTCATGTCGTGCGTCACCGAGGGCACCGAGTACGAAGGGAGCGTCATGCTCACGGCGTCGCATTTGCCGTTTAATCGTAACGGCATGAAATTTTTCACCAAGGGGGGTGGTTTAGACAAGCCCGACATTACGGATATCTGCGCGCGAGCGGCTGCGTACGTGGACGCCGGCGTCGGCGACGTGACTGCTCCTAGCGGCGTGTTGTCCGCGCCATTTTTGCCCACGTACGCGGCGCAGTTGTGTGACATCATCAGAAAGGGCGTGAACTCAAAGGAAAACTTTGATAGACCTCTCACGGGAATGAAGATCGTCGTCGACGCGGGGAATGGGAGCGGTGGATTTTTCGCGGATAAGGTGCTCAAAGAACTCGGCGCGGACACCGAAGGCTCGCAATTCCTCGATCCGGACGGCAATTTCCCCAATCACAGTCCGAACCCGGAAGATAAAGAGGCGATGGCTTCTGCGGTTCAGTGCGTGGTGAACTCGAAGGCTGATCTCGGGGTTGTCTTCGACACCGATGTGGATCGAAGCGCCGTGATCGACTCGAACGGCAAGGAAATCAATCGCAACAAACTCATAGCGCTTCTCGCAGAAATCGTTCTCAAGGAAACCCCAGGCGCAACGATCGTCACCGATAGCGTCACGAGCGATGGACTTCACAAGTTCATCACGTCCAAGGGTGGTAAACATCTTCGATTCATGCGAGGTTACAAGAACGTCATCAACAAGGGCAAAGAACTCAACAAGTCCGGCATCAACACTCCGCTCATGATCGAGACGAGCGGCCACGGTGCGATGAAGGAGAATTACGATTTAGACGACGGCGCGTACTTGGCTGTGAAGATTATTATCGAAGCCGTGCGTAGGCGCATTGCCAACGAACCGTCCATCGGAAAAGTTCTCGAGACGCTCGAAGAGCCGCTCGAAGAAGCCGAAGTTCGACTCAAAATTACCGATCCAGAGTTCAAGGAGTACGGTCTTAACGTTATTGAGAATCTTCTTGCCGTCGTGAACGATACCGAGCACTCTTTGTTCGGTAAGTGTCGTCCCGCCGAGGACAACTACGAAGGTCTCAGAGTGTGCGTGGACGAAGGTAACGGCAAACAGGGATGGTTTTTGCTTCGATGTTCGCTTCACGATCCGGTGATGGTGTTGAACTTTGAGTCGCAGGTGGAAGGCGGCGTGCAAACGATGGCGGACGAATTCGGTACGTGGCTCCTCGACGAAAATTACGAGAAACTCGACGCGTCGACGGTGCACAAGCTCTATGAGTGAACATAAATGTAATAAAGGCAATCAAACACGCGCATGGACACGGAATGAATCAGTCATTAAAACAAAAATCTATCCCACGTCATCATGTATCACGCAAAAACGCACGATTTAAAGGTGGAGTGTCGAGACTCGGCGCTTATTGACGAGCGCCGAAGCCCGGGCGCTCGCTGCGGTATCCGCCGCGATCGCCGCCGAAGCCACCTCGGCCGCCGCGGCCGCCACGCGGGGCCTCTTCGGCACGAGTCGGCGCACGCGCCGCCTTCTTCAAGGTGTTCGGCACGACATCCGCGCCCAAGTTCAGGTACTCGCGGAGGTATTCGATGCCTTCGTCAGTCAAGTACCAGTAGTAGTGTCTCCAGGAGAAGATCTCCTTGACGAAACCCTTGGACTTGAAGGACTGCATGAGCTTGATCACGTGCAAGTTCGGCACATCGATCGGGTTCTCACCGGATTGACCAACTTCCGGGTGCTTCGGCATGTTGTAATCCTTCTTCGCCCACATGACGCCCTCGGAGAAGAGGGACTTGTAGACTTCGTTGCGGTTAACCTTCGGAATAAGCATGGCGACTCGAGCTCGTAAAGAATGTAGTTTATCAACGTCGACGAAACGCGTTCGCGACTAGAGGGTTTCGTAGTCGACCCTACGCGCGAGTGCGGGAACAAAACGTCATCCCTCGAGGTCAGTCGTCCGTCCCCATCGTCATCGATCCACCGCGTCCCTCATCCCTCCTCATCGCGCGCGCGCCACCGTCACCCCTCACGCCCACGCGCGATCTCACACCGAGAAAAATATCCTCACGCGTTCGCGTCGTCCCGAGCGTCATCCCTCGCGTACCTTGGCGACCGCGCGCGCGTGAAAGGCGGACGCCCGCGCGTCATCCACGCGTTTTAGGGTTTTCCATACCATACACGCCACCAGTGTGACCCTCACGCGCCGTCCCGCGCGGGGCGTTCAAACGCGTGGACGACAGACGCGCGCGCATGTCGCGCGAGCGCGCCCTCGACGCCGCGCGCGCGGCGCGGGACGCGTACGCGACGAACGGATCGATCGTCTCCGCGATATTCTGCGCGGACAAGGCGCGCGCGCTGAGCGGAGACGGTGACGAGGACGCGCTCGCGCTCGCCGAGCTGTTGCGTCGAGACGGGCAGCATCGACGAGCGTCGGCGGTGGCGAGCGTGGGGGAGGGGAGCCGGGCGAGCGCGAGGTGGCGATTGTTGCGGGGGAGGTGTGCGTTGGCGCTGCGCGCGCCTGAGGAGTGTTTGCGCGCGCTGGGGGAGGATGAGAGCGGGACGGAAGAGGGCGTCGGCGGCGCGGCGCGAGAGACGGAGGAGGCGCGCGCGACGCGATTGGCGGATGGGAATCGGGCGGACGCGGCGGCGATGTGTGCGCTGCGCGGGAGGGCGTACGATGCGATGGAGAATCGCGCGCGGGCGACGCGGGCGTACGCTTTGGCGTTGAGATTCGATCCGATGTGTTACGAGGCGTACGACGCCGTGCTCTCGGGCCACGCGTTGAGCGAATCCGAGGAGGGGGCGTTGGTGGATTCTCTCGTCGTGAACGAGGAGAACGCGTGGATCAAAGAGGTATACGCGGTGTTGAGTAACGTCAGGGACGTCGAGAGCGAGCTCTTGCGCGACTCTGCGTTGGGTGAGGAGGACGCGTCGAGTCAACCGACGACGTCCAAGTCGGCGTCGGACGTCTTGAAGACGAGCGGAGACGTTCGAATCGCGCGTGCGCGTCGATTGTACGATCGAGGCGAGTTTGCCGCGTGTTACACTGAGTTGAGGCTTCAATACGACGTCGAGCCGTCGCGTCTGGACGGGATGCCTCTGTACTTTGCGACGCTCGTGGAACTCGGGAAAAAGAACGACCTGTACCTGTTGGCGCATTCGCTCGTGGACGAGTACCCAAAGAAAGCGTTGACGTGGTTCGGCATCGGCTGTTATTACATGGCGACGAAACAGTTCGACCAAGCGAGGAAGTATTTTAGCAAAGCGACGACCATGGACGCATCATTCGTGCAGGCGTGGATCGGTTTCGGACACGCGTTTGCGGCGCAAGACGAGAGCGACCAAGCCATGGCGGCGTACAGAACCGCCGCGAGATTGTTTTCTGGTACGCACGTGCCCGTCATGTCGATCGGTATCGAGTATCAGCGGACCAATAATTTGAGTTTGGCGTACCAGTTTTTCCGAAAATCGTTTGAAATCAGTCAAACGGATCCGCTTCTGTACAATGAGTACGGCGTGTTGCTCTACCGCGAGGGGCAATATGAGAGCGCGGCACAACACTTTGAGCGCGCGCTCGAGCTCGCGCCGACGCAGATGACGAGTCGTTGGGAATCACTCATCGTGAACATGGCCCAAGCTTTACGCAAGGTTGGTCGTTACGACGACGCCATCGCGTACTTCGAGTACGCGCTCTCCATTACGCCGCGCGCGGCGTCTACGTACGCGGCGCTCGCGTTCACGTACCAGGTGAAAAGTCGGTGTACAGAGCCGAGAGCGTTGGGATTGGCGATCGAATATTACCACAAGGCGCTCAGTTTACGCGCCGACGATGTCTTCTCTCAACATCACCTCGAGTTGGCGCTCATCGACCAGAGCGCCATCACGATGCCGCGACACGAACAAGTAGACTGGAACGTGGACTTCCCGACGTCTGACGACATGGCGGTGACGCCAGAGCTCGGTGGGGCGCAACGAGATCGAGACGCGACGCCCGATCAACACGGCGTGTTCCCGACACCTTCCCCTCAAAGTTTCCGCGGCACTCCCACGATGGGACGAACGCCGTTTTCGACGCGCGGCGACGCCTCCGAGATGGATCAATCAGTGGACATGGACCAGTCCGTGGACATGGACGAAATCGATTGATGCGTCGCCTCGGTCAACTATTCTCCTCTACGCGATTAGCGAGGCGTACGCCTCATTAGCACTGTCATTGTTCGCCGCGAGCGTTGTAAAAGCCACCGCAGAGGCGTCGCGCGAATTAAGTCTCGTCACTCTCGCGCGCGCTCGCCGCGTCGACGACCCGCGAGCGTCACACGTAGAAACACGACACATTAGATCACTAGAAACATGCCGCCGAAGAAGGCGGCCGAGCTCGTCATCACGCCCGAAGAGGAGGAGGTTTTGAACCAACTCCTCGTCGAGCAAATGGCGACACTCAAACCGGGCGTCGACTACCCGCTCAAGCGCGTCGCGAACGGGCTCGGCGCGGTGATCGACGCGCTCAACGCGGGAGAGAGCGCGGACGAGGCGCTGGAACATTTTCTCACCGAGCTGGACGTGTACGCGTTCGACATGAGTCGGTACACCACCGTGGTCGCGGGGAACCGCGCCCAACAGATCGAATACGACGAGGAAGAGGTCGCGTTGGAGGCCAAGACGGCCGAGCTCAAGACTGAAAACATCGAATTGCGCGGCAAGCTGCGCGAGACGGTCAAGGAGCGAGCGTTCCGGGCGGCGCGAGACGAGGCGGCGCGCGCGTGCAGAGAGTTTCCGTCCCGAGACGTGAGCGCCGAGGCCATCGACGCCCTCAAGCGCTCCATCGCCGAAGCGAGCGTCGAACAGAGTAAACTGAACGACGATTTCAACGCCAAGTCAGCCGACTTCGCCCTCCTCTTCAAAGTCATCGATGGTTTGAAATAACCGCGGTGGGAACGATTCGCGCCTTCGAGGCTCGTTTCGACTCCGCCGCGCGCGTCGCGCGATTTCATCCGTCGCGAGTGCACGCGTTGTGTTTTAGTGTAATTCTTTCTCTAGTCTTCGCGTAATCGCGAGATTCGCCCGCGCGCGCGCCGTCCCATCCCTCGCGTCGCGCGCGTCTCGTTCCCAGACTCTGGAAGTGGATAATCAGCCGTGAGCCGCCGATGAGATCTACGCCCGCAGTCTTCGTCGCGCGACGCGAAGGGTGCGCCGAACGCGAGGAGACACCATGGCGAGCGGAAGCTTTCTCGTCGTCGCCCCAGCCATGCTGGGCGTGTTCTTCGCGTTCTGGTTGTTCACGCGCAAGTTGAGCAAGATTTCGCTCAACGCGCGCGTCCCGCGGTCGCACTCGTCCTCGAGTATGTCGCGCTCGGACGTGGACGAGGCGAGCGATGAGAGCCTGGTGCGGCGAATGGAGACCGGAAGTTACGCGCCGGACGCCCTGGCGAACCTGCGAAAGATTTACCGCGATATTCAGGAGGGGGCGCAGGCGTTCCTCGCCGCCGAGTACCGGATGTGCGTCGTCTTCCTCGTCGGATTCGGGGCGCCGATGGCGGTGCTCGTGTCGAACGGGTCGCACGGATTCGATGGAAAGGTTGGATTCATGACGGCGTTCGCGTTCTTGGCGGGCGGCGTGACGAGCATGTTGAGCGGCTACGTCGGAATGATGGTGGCGACGTACACCAACGCGCGATGCGCCATCATGGCGAGCATGGCCCCGGAGAGCACGGCGTGGAAAGAGAGTTTCAACGCCGCGTTCCGAGGCGGTGGTGTCATGGGCTTCGCTCTCAGCGGTCTCGGTCTTTTGGTGATGTACGTGCTGATGGTCATGTACAGCGCCGCGTATTCCTTTGAATTCGAAGCCATGAAACTCTTCGAGTGCATCGCCGGTTTCGGCCTCGGTGGTAGCGCCATCGCGATGTTCGGACGCGTCGGTGGTGGGATTTACACGAAGGCGGCGGATGTCGGTGCGGATTTGGCCGGTAAAGTCGTCGCTGGTATCCCCGAGGACGATCCTCGTAACCCCGCGACCATCGCCGATAACGTAGGCGATAACGTCGGCGACGTCGCCGGTATGGGTAGCGATTTGTTCGGTTCCTTCGCCGAGGCAACGTGTGCGGCGCTCGTGATCGGAGCTCAATCTGCGGATATCGTCGCGGCCGGTTGGGATGCGCTCATTTTCCCGCTTTACATTTCCTCCGTCGGCATCATCGTTTGCATCGCCGTGTCTTTCGTCGCCACGGACATTCAACCGGTGCGCAACGAAGCGAGCATCGAGCGCGTGCTCAAGATGCAACTCACTCTGAGCACGGTCGCGATGACGATCTGCATGTACCCGATTTGCCTCAGCTACATGCCGTACCGATTGCATCTCGGCGCCGACTCGTTTGACAAGGTCTGCGTCGGCTCGGTGAGCAGCAAGTGTGTCACGAACGGCGCCAACGCCGCGTTCGCGTGCATCGCCGCGGGTTTGTGGGGCGGTCTCATCATCGGTTTCGTGACTGAATACTTCACGTCGCACTCCTATTACCCTGTGCGCGAGTTGGCCAAGTCGACAGAGACTGGCGCGGCAACGAACATCATTTACGGTCTTGCGCTCGGTTACAAATCCACCATCGTTCCGGTCGGCGTCCTCGCCTTCGGTGTCATGGTGTCATTCTCTCTCATGGACATGTACGGTGTCGCGTTGTGTGCGCTCGGCATGCTCGGTACTCTTTCGACGTGCCTTTCTATCGACGTCTACGGACCGATTTGTGACAACGCCGGTGGTATTGCCGAAATGGCTGGCATGCCGGACGACGTTCGCGAGAAGACGGATGCATTGGACGCGGCGGGTAACACCACCGCGGCCATCGGCAAGGGTTTCGCGATCGGTTCCGCCGCCTTGGTGTCTCTCGCGCTCACCGCCGCCTTCGTCACTCGCTCCGGCGCGCTCGAGGATGGCGTCAACCTTCTGAACCCGTCAGTTTTCGCCTTCTTGCTCATCGGAAGCATGCTTCCGTACTGGTTCAGCGCGATGACAATGAAGTCCGTCGGCATCGCCGCCATGGAGATGGTGAAGGAAGTGAAGCGTCAATTCGACACCATCCCCGGTCTTCTCGAGGGAACTCCGGGCCACGCGCCGCCCGATCACGCGCGTTGCATCAAGATCAGCACCGACGCGAGCCTTCGCGAGATGGTGCCGCCCGCGGCTCTCGTCATCTTAGCGCCGATCGTCACCGGCACCTTCTTCGGCGTTCGCGCCGTGACCGGCCTTCTCGCGGGCGGTCTCGCTTCCGGCGTTCAACTCGCCATTTCCGCCAGTAATACGGGCGGCGCCTGGGACAACGCGAAGAAGTTCGTCGAGAAGGGTGGATTGTACATCGACGTGCCCAAGCGTGAACGGGCGCACAGCGACCCCGTGGAGGGTCCGTACACGGGTGCGATCGTGCGCAACGTCGACGGCTCTCCTCAAATGGTAAGCATGCGACAGCGCAAGGGCAGCGAGTGCCACAAGGCAGCAGTCGTCGGCGATACCGTCGGCGATCCTTTGAAGGACACCTCCGGTCCCGCGGTCAACATTCTCATGAAGTTGTCTGCGATCATTTCGTTGGTCTTCTGTGATTTTTTCATGTCCATCAACGGGGGTCGCGGCGTGTTCCTCGTCGGCAACTAGACGACGCTCGGGACGCCTCGCAGTTCCTCGCATTGAACGCATTGGTAACGCTCGCGAAGCCTATACAATCTTGTTTGAAATTCACAATAATCCGTGTAGACATACAGACCGCGCGACGTCCAGCGTCCGCCTCGATCCTTGTTCCTCGACGACGCCCGGAGTCGGTTACGGCTGATTCCTCTCCCAATCGATCCGCACACACACGCCCGCGCGACGGGCGCACGCATGCGCGGGCTCGATGCCTTTCGTAAAGTGACGCCGAAAGGCGGCGCGTCCAAGATCGGCGGTGGTGACGTCAAGCGTCTGCGCGCGGAAATCGCGGCGACGCTCTCGGATGCCGATGCCGATTCGCTCGACGCGCTCGCGCCGAAAAATGCGACGTACGAGTGCGTCAAGATGTCCAATCGAGTCATCGTCTACCTCATCGACGGACGACCCATGTTTTTCGACGCCTCCGGAGGGCGTTGGGAGATGTTCCCGACGGTGTACGCGCTGTGGGCGCTTCGAGGGAAGAGCGGGCTCACGCGACTGCGCACGCACTCGCTCGTGTCGCCGAAAGTCTTGGGAGGCGCGAACCTGATGCTTCCGGGCGTCGTGCTCGAGGGAGACGAGACGTGGGAAGCGAATGAACTCGTGGAGATCGGTATCGTCGATAACGACGACGCGTTCGCCATCGGGGTCGCGGCGTGCTCGAGCGAAGAGGCGAAATCCGGAGGCATGAAAGGAATAGGCGTCGAGCTCGCGCACACATACGGTGACATCGTGTGGGCGATGGGAGATAAATCTGTGCCGAGCAAATCGTTTTCGGTGAGGCGTATTTACCCGACCGGAGAGGAGGCGCCGGTGGAGACGTCGCTGGTGAGCGAAGAGACGCGCGGCAGAGACGCGGTCGAGTCAACCATGAAAAACTTGAGTTTAGAGGACACCGCGAACGCGAACGAGACCGAAGAGACGTTTGACGTGAGCACTCCGGCGAAAATGGACGCCATGTTGGAACGTTGTTTCGCGTTGGGCGCGAACAAGGTGACGGACGCGGAATTGCCGATTCGATGCGAAGCGTTTTACGCCAACTTTGTATTGCCCTCTCGGCCGTCAGGGGTGACCCTCGACCTGAAGAACTCTAGCTTTAAGAAGCAGACCAAATTATTCAGCGTCATGGAAAAGAAAGTTGGGCTCATCAAGACAAAGCTCGTTCACAAGATTGAAAACATCGTGTCGATCGACAGAGGACACGCGTTGTTGGCCAAATACGCGGCGGCGAGCGACGAGGCGAAAGACTCTGGCGAATCCAAACCCGCCGTCGATGTCACATTGTCAGCCGCCTCGATCGATATATCGAAGCGATACCGGGCGTCCACGATGTATCGCCCGATATTCGGCGAGCAAGCCAAGCAGAACAAGGATCGGTTGTACACGAAGGCTGAGGCTTTCGCCGCTTTAAGCGAGTACGTAAAGAAGAACAACCTCGGAGATGGTGGCAAAGATAGCGAAGTACAGCTCGACACCCTCCTCGGGAAAGAGTTATTCGCGAAAAAGGAGGAGTGGTATGGCACGGACTCTTTTTACCCGTTTGCTGATCTGTACGAACGATTAATCGGCAAACTGCAACCGCACACCATCGTTCGATCGACGTGCGACGGCGAAACGAAGGAGTATGTGAAAAAAGGAGGAATCAAGCCGATCGCGATCAAAGCAGAGGACCGCGGCCGCCGCAAGTACATCACACGCATTTCGGGACTCGAAACGTATTGCATCTCTCCGGATGATTTCGCCGCCATCGCAAAGAAGGAATTCAGCGCGTCCGTCTCCATCGACGATCTTCCGGGAAAGCAAGAACACGGCAAAGAGTTAGCCATCCAGGGCCACGTCGTCATCCAACTCGCGGATCTCCTCCGAACAAAGATGGGCGTGCCTGCCAAGTTCATCGATGCGCAAAACTAACGACAACGTGTACTTTAATATACATCACGCGACTCGCATCGATGCTCCACGCGACTCTCGTCGTTTCTACGATGCGAGAAAACCACTGCCCACCGAACGCGAGGCGCGAGAGACGCGCACGGGACGCTCGAGCTCGAGAACATGTCGAAGCAGTTTAAAGCGCCGCCTGGAGCGCACATAGCGCGCATCGCGGCCGTCGACCGCGCCAGAGAGCGCGAACGAAGAGCCGAACACGTTCAGGAACAAGAAGACTCGTTATCCCGAGGTCTGCTCGACGCCGATCCTCGATGTGAAATCACTCCGTCCGCGCTTTCCGTCGGTGCAGACGTCGACACATCACCTCATCCGACGGAGGGCGATCAAGCGCCGCGCGATGCGCGTCCGAGGTTCGTGTTTGAAGATGAAAACAAGTTTTTGAAGTTCTGCGCCAGACACCGCGACGAGAAAACTCCGAGTGGTCTCTCTTTATCTTACACGCTGAGAATGGGAAATATTTGGTGCCTCGCGCACGATTCGTTTAACCTCGCCGCGTCGCAGGCTTCGGTGAAGGCGTTCTTCGAAAAATTGCAGCGGCGGGCGACACTCACGGCGAAACGTTTCTTAGAGCACTCGATGCCAAACGTAATGCATCGCGGTTCCGTGGACGTCGATCAAACGGATAAATCGACCTCAAAAGCGAATACGAACAAAGAATGCGACGTGCTCGATAGTCACGAGTGCGAAGAAGAGCGAGGCGAGAGCGAAACGGATGACTGGAGTTTCGTTTCTTACGACGCGTAATGCTGATTTGAAACATGTCAACTTTTCTCTTCTTTTCTCGTCTCAAGACATGACATACCTAGTGTTTTCGATAGACTATCGCGTTTTGCAAATGGATCATACGAGACGAACATACACACCATCTATTTTGAATAAATCTGAACGAGACTTGATGAACTCACCGAGCTTCAACGGGAAGTTTTTCGGCTTCTTCACGCGTCCGCCGAGAGCCGACATCATCGTGTCGGGATTTTCTTTGAGAAAGTCGACGATTGCGTTGGCGTATTCGTCACTGTTCATTTTCTTATCGGTGGTCGGCGTCTTCGGAGTGGCCGGCGCCTTTTTAGAGACCGGCGTCGTCATTTTCTGTTTCTTCGCCGAGGAGCCAGGCGTCGATTCCGCCAAACGCTTGGTCGCAGAACGGATCACGTTAATATCTTCAGACACGTCGGAATCAGAAGAATCGTCGGAGTCTTCAGAGTCGGACGAATCGGATGAATCGTCTTTGGTTTTACCATCCACCGGACCATCATCGCTGTCGGATTCGTCCTCGTCGGAAGAATCGTCGTCGCTGTCTTCAGATGCAGACTCAGACTCAGACTCAGACTCAGACTCAGACTCAGATTCAGATTCGCTCGACACTTCCTTAACGGATTTCTTCGCTGATTTCGGCGTCGCTTGCTTCGCCGGCGTCGCCTTATTTACGGAAGGCGCCGGTTCCTCCGACTCAGAGTCCGACCAAGAGTCCGATTCGGAATCGCTCCCCCGGGCATGCTCCATGATGGGTGCCGGTTCCTCCGACTCGGATTCCGACTCGAAATCCGACTCCGAATCGTCCATGATGGGTTCGTCCGCGGGCTCGTCCTCATCCTCGTCGCTGTCGCTATCTTCGCTGTCCACGCCCATCGCTTTCGCGAACGCTCTGTCGTCGTCGCTCTCGCTATCGCTGAACAAATCACCATCGCTCGGCAAATCATCGAGTTCATACGGCGTCTCGAAATAATCGTCCTCGTCGTCCTCGTCGTCCTCGTCGTCGTCCTCGTCGTCGCTCGAATCCGCGTCGACGGCTTCTTCGTCTTCGTCGCTCACCGCGTCGGACGACGCGTCTTCGTCCTCCTCCTCATCGCTCTCCTCATCGCTCTCCTCCTCCTCCTCCTCCTCCTCCGACGAGGACATCTCCATCGCCAATTCCTCCATCGCTCTCGCCTCCTCCTCCTCATCGATCCCATCGTTCGTCTGTCTCCATCCCGACACGTGCACGTCGTTCGCGCCCTCCGCCGCGAGCACGAACGTCGCGTCCACCACCACGTCCAATCCCATCTGATCGCACGCGTCTCGCGTCAGCGTGCACAGCGTCTGCGGCTTTTCCCCGCCTCGCCCCCCGTTCACCTCGGCGTCGTCCACGACCGCGAGTTTCAGCGTCGTTCGTCCGTTCCTCGCGGTCGCGCCCAGGGCCACCTGCGAGACGTGAATGTACTCCTCGTCCGCGACGACGTCCACGCGAATCGATCTCCCGGCCGGGATGACCGCGCCCCAAAACTCACAGTCCATTTTTTTCGCGCGCGTCTCTCGTCTCGCGTCGCGCGACGCGAGGTGTCGACGATCCGCGATCGCGCGCGGCGGCGGCGGGATGGATGGGTCGAGTCCCTCGAGCGTGGTGAGTCATGACCGGTGGTACCATTGACGGGTCGTGACCCATCGAGGAGTCCCCTCTCCGGGCCACGGCATCATCGCGCGCGCGCGTTCGCGAACGCGCGCGACGGCAGAGTCGCGCGGACGACGACGGCGTCGAGCGAGGCGACGGGCGCGTCGCGAACGCGCGTCGCGCGCGCGTCGTCGCTCGACGCTCGTCGCGCGCGATGCCGAACGAGCGGTCGAGATTGATCTTCGACGCGGGCGCGCATGGTGTTGGCGCCGAGCCGTCGCGCGGGCGAGGGAAGCGCGCGCGGGGGAGGTTGTACGGCCCGTTCACGGGAGGTGCCGCCGTCGGAAGCGGTGGTGGCGTCGGGGCGGAGGGCTCGGCGTGGACGGTGGACGGTGCGGGGCGACGGTCGAGGCGATGCGGCGCGGCGAGCGCGGCGCTGTGCGCGGCGCCGTTGGCGGCGTTGGGCGTACTCTTGGGCGTGCGCGCGTACGCGGGGGCGGCGGCGGCGGCGCAGGGAGGAGTGCATGGATTAGTCACGGCGCGGCATCGCGCGAGCGGGAACGCGACGACGTCGAGGGAGGAGCCGCGCGAGTCGCCGAGGCGGAGATGGCGCGTCTTCAAAACGAAAGACGCGACGAAGCGAGACGACGCGCGAGCGGAGGATTCGACGCGGTTATCGACGACGAGGCCGGAGAGTGTGAAGGAGACGTCGTCGTCGTTCGGTGAGTTTCACGGGGTGGAGTCCACGGCGCACCCGGCGTCGAAATTCGACGCTGGGAGGACCACGGGCGTGGCGCTGAGCGGGTGGTTACAGCTGGAGGAGTGGTTTTTCGCGCAGGGCGCGTCGCACGCCGTGAGCGCGGGGAGAAGGGACGAAAATGGTGTGTGTTTTCCACCCATGTTCCCGGATGCGAAAAGTCTCGGATTCGCGTGGGCTTCGGAGGGCGATTTGGTGAATAAACTCGTCAAAAAGTACGGCGCCAAGGTGGCGACATCGAGTTTCGCCGCGCATCGCGCGCAATACATCACCGACGAAGACTTGTTGGACATAGCTTCTCGAGGCATCGAGGTGGTTCGTTTGCCCGTGTCGTGGAGCGTGTTCGCGCGGGATCCGTCAAAGGTGCCTCGCGGCGGCGAGCGCGTGCTCGTGGATCCGGTGTATCCAGACAGACTCTTCGTCAACATGGCGGGCGCCGACTTGGACGCCGTCGTCGAGCGAATTCGCAACGCCGGACTCAAGGTCCTCATAGATTTACACAACATGCCCGGAGGCGCCTCGGTGGGGACGTACAACGGGGTGTTCCCGCACCCGCCGATGATGTTCTCTCGAGAGGACCTCGCGCGCACGGGATTGGGCGTCGTGCGCACCATGCTCAGATGGTTCAAGGCGCTTCCCGTGGAGTCGCGCGCGGCAGTGCATGGGATCACGTTGCTCAACGAACCGGGGCATAAACTCCCGAACAAGCGCACCGAGGTGTTGCACTGGCTCGGGAACGCAGTGCAGACGTACAAGGATGAAATCGTCGACGGCGGCGTGCCGGATGGCGAACGCGTGCCGTTTCTGTACGTCAACCTGATCGAGACGCTCGATCTCAACGTCGCAGATATGTCAGCATGGATGCGATCGCAGTTCACGGTGAAAGAGCTCGAGACGTGGGCGGTGTTGGACGTTCATCATTACTTCGCGTGGTCGTACACCGGGTGCATGGGCGGCTCGAACACCGGCTGTGCGTTCAGTTGTGCGGATAAACCCTCGATGATCGCGCGACAAATCGGCGATCGAGCGGGCGACTGGGCGGGAACGTTGCGGGCGGCGGCGCGCATGTACGGCGTGCAAAATCTCGCCGTGTCGGAGTGGTCGCTTGCGACGTTTTCGGATTCGTCGAGATCGTGTTCAAACAGAGAAGTGTTAGACATCATGTTTGAACATCAAGAACAGGCGTACCGCGGGGCGGGAATTCAGGGATACTTTTGGGGATGGAAGATGCCGCACGGTGGATCGCACGTCAAGGCGTGGTCGCTGAGGGATTACTTGGACGGAGCGCCGAAGGGTGATCGAGAGCACGCGCTCGTGCCGCACGGGTACACGTTGGAGGACACTCTGGAGTTACCCGAAGGCTCGACGCAAGACGACAAGGACAGACTGATTCGAGCGTACAGTCAATTCCCGGATGCGACCAAACACGACGGCGACGATGACGACGAGGGCACGGTGAAGATTCAAACGAAGGATGTGTTGAAGTTTCTCAGTGAGGTGACGAAAGGAAACCAGGCGTCGACGGCTGCGGTGGGCGATAGCGAATACCGATCGTCGAACAGAAGGCGAAAGAAAACGCCCGAACAGGATGACGATGACCGCTCCGCCGCCAAAGCCGCGGAGGATTATCTCAAGGCGAGTTCACAACTGAAGAGCTTGATCGATACGGACGCATACGTCGACGACGACGATGACGACAGAGAGGTTGTCATCGTTCGGCGCGCGAAAACTGGCGAAATTGTTAAAATGGGACCCGCAGGAGACCCGATCAGAGCAGATTTGACGCCGTCGGCGTCGTCGATGCCGCCACAAACGCCCGTCGTCAACGCCACTACACCCCCGGCGAGCAACTCCACGCCTCCGGCGAGCAACTCCACGGTGACGTCGAAGGGCAAAAAGCGTGAATCGAAAGACGATGGCTCTCTCGCTTCACTGATCGACCCAACTAAAGATGTTCCTCCGCCACCACCGCCACCGTCGCCGAATCCGCCCCCATCGCCGCCAACGAAAGAGGCATTGAAAGCGGACGCTGCCGCCGCAAACACGCTCGAAGCGCTCGACGTGACCGAAAACGACTTTTCCGTTCCAAACGGATTCTAACGGTACTAGACACTAAACGAAATGTGAATATATGTAGCAGCAAATTGTTTTTACATCTCCCTATCGAATCCCTCGCGTCCCTGCCAGGCGCTCGATGGATTCCGGGCGACGCAACGTGTCCATCATCGCCGGAGGCAGATTGATAAACATCTCCACGCCGTTCGCACCCGCCGGCGCGCCCGTCGCTCGATCTGGTCTCGAGCATTGAATCTGCACGATGTCATTGAGCTCGGGCGGGAGCGCGAGCGTGGGTCCGCCCGTACCGAAATCCAAATCGTACAACTTTTTATAAATTTCAACTAAATTGTTGCACCACACCATCTGTCCTTGCATAAAGGCCATGATGTCGAAATCGAACCCATTGACGCCCGCACGAAACGCTGCTTCGGTGAGCATCAAGTACTTATTGCGACGCATCATCGCCTTGGTGAATCCGGGTCGTAATCCGTCGCGCACTTCCGCCAACGTCGAATAGTCGCCGACGCTGACTCGACCGGTGCACACACCAATGGCTGCGTTGCCGAAGTACATGTCCGGTAAACCCGTTCGACCGCCGCGTCCACTGACGACGGTGACGTGTTCGAGAGGCGTGCCGTTCGGTAACCCGCACAGGTCGGCCAACGCGAGCCAGGAGTGCGCGCTCAGAGCCTCGTTGTCGTTCGTGGCTCCCGACGCTTCGCGCAGGCGCCGCATGTTATCCTCGGAGATGTTCACCATCATGCGATTTCCCGCAGGGAACCGCAAGAAATCGGGCACGATGCGTCGACCCGCCATGAGCGCGTTCGCGAGCATCGCTCCCGAGTTGATGTTATTGAACCCTTCCTTTGAGAGCATCTCGCGCATCTCCTCCACCGTGGCGTCTGCGGCGGGTTGTGCCACGAGACTGCGATCGAACACCGGATCTCCCAGCGGATGTTCTTCGTCGTTCGCCGCCTTGGCCCACGTCACTAAAAATTCAATAAATCCCTGTCCATCACTCACCGCGTGCGACATGCACACCCCCAATACGCTCCCTCCTCCCGCGCACTGCGTCACCTTTGCCGTGAACACGGGCGCGTCGCCCAACATCAAGTCTATCCACGGCGCGAAATCCAAAAATCGTCGCGTCGCGTCCGCGTAATCCTGAGGTAAATCCTCGAACCGTTGATCGTCGTCTCTCACCACGCGCAACGGCACGCCGTCGTTGGTGAGTTTCACCCCTTTATTCTGCCATCCCTCGCGTCTCAAATCCAACCGTCCCGCCAACATCGGATACTTTCGCAGCGTCTTTCGCAGCGCCGTCTCCAACATCCCCACGTCCAGCGTCTCCTCGTAATAACACACCGCCTGCATGATGAACGGCACCTCACCCACGTCGTACCCGCTCAACGGCTGCATCTCCGCCACATCCGCCGGGACGACGTCGACGTCCGGTATCCTCGCCCGAATGTCGTCGAGCACGAGCTCGCCGCCGTTCGCGCCGTCCATGAAATTTCTCGCCGGTACCATCACCCCCTTCGCCACCGCGCGCGCCGCGGGAATCTCGATTAATTTCGTGAACGCCCCCGCGCGACGAATCACGCGATCCCCCCTTCGTCCCGCTCCCGCGTCTCGATCATCGCGCGACCGCGCCCGATGCCGATGATGACGACGACGAGACGCCCATCGTCCTCGCGTCGCCCCCTCGCCCCGCCCGCGCCTCGCCGCGCGCGAGAACGTCGACGACGCGAACGTCGACGACGTCGTCGTCCGAACGCCCATCGCGTCGAGCACTCCCGACGCGACTCTGGACGAATGCGTCCCACCGCGCGGATGCGCGCGCGCGCGTCAGACCCACTCGACGGTTCAGGACTCGTCAAAGTACCCACACGCGCCCACGCCTCGGGCCCGCCGCCGATTCGAGCGCGTCGACATCGTCCCGCTCGACGTCGCGCCGCTCGACGCCTCTCGACGCCGCGCGGTTCGACGAGACGGGATGGAACCGCCCCCGCCCGATCCCGAGACGCCGGCGTCCGCGCTCGACGGCGGTGGGTACGTCTTCGTCCTCGAACTCGCGACGCTGGAGACGGCCAAGGTTGGGAAAGGGTACGCCATCCTCAACTGCGACGACCACGCCAACTTTATTCGACGACACGGGAAACAGCCGGGAGATCATCGACCGGACATTTGTCATCAGGCGCTGTTGGCGATCCTGGACTCGCCGCTGAACAAGGCGGGGAGGGTGAAGGCGATTTACGTCAACACGCAAAAGAATGTGTTGTTTCGCGTGTCGCCGAAGACGCGCGTGCCGCGGACGTTTAAACGGTTTTGTGGACTCATCGCGCAGTTGTTGCAAAAACTGAGCGTGCGGGCGAGTAATGGACCGGAGAAGTTGATGCAGGTGGTGAAACAGCCGGTGACGAGATATTTTCCCGCGGGGGCGAGGAGAGTGGGATTTTCGTTTAGCGCGCCCGAGGTGAAAAAGTTGCCCGATTACGTAAAGTCGTTACCGGAAGACGCGACGGTGGTGTTCACGGTGGGCGCGATGGCGCACGGGAAAGTGGACGTAGCGTACACGGATGATTTCATCTCCGTGTCGCAGTATCCGTTGAGCGCGGCGTGTTGTATCGGAAAGATATGCAACGCGTTGGAGTTGAAGCACGACATAGTCTAAGACGACGGTTTTTCGACGCGGTTAGCGCGCGATAGATGTGTAAAAATGAGTAGAACACGATGAACAGACATGCGTCATATATAAAAACATGATTTCTTTGCTAGTAGATTTCTAGCCAACTTTGTGTGGCGTTTACCAATACGTCCATCGGTCGATCCAGCCCTTCGGGTTGGAGCGGATGAAGGATTTGCGCAATTCATCGTAAGAGAAAATCAAGATGGACCACGGCAAACCGGAGAACCAGTGAAGAATGTGCAACGGACGCGTGCCGAACACTTGGTTGAAGATGGGCGTGTAGCACAAGGTCGCACCGAGGACGGTTTCGAAGATCAAACCAAAGTTCATGAAGTCGTTACCCATGCCTTGTTCGAAGATGGACAACTTGCGCGTCTTGGCAATCATCAAATCAGCCCACTGGACGATGATAATCGTGATGAAGTACGCCGTTTGAGCGTATTCGAGAGCGGCGGTTTGATACTCGGGGTTCGGGTGCGTTTGAGGCGCACCGTTCCACCAGTAGTAGGCACCCTTCGGCGCAATCGCGCCCTTGTCGACGTACGCACGAGAGAAACCCCAGTCGGCCGAACCGGTGAGACCGCACATGTACGTCATCATTTGTCGCTCCGTGGAGCCCGCGGCGCCGTAGTTGCCCGGGTTGGTGCCGAAGTCGGAGCAAGAACGGATGCACGTGTTGCCCTCGCCACGGAATCCGTTCTCATCGAACTCGAGGAACGGATCGAACGCGCCCGTGATGGAAGAGCTCGTGGCAAGAGTGGAGTGGAACGCAGAGGAGCCCGGGTTGATGCGGTTGACGTAGTCCACCGGAATGGAGCAACCGCCCGTGCACACGCCAGCCATGGCCGTTTGCTTGTCGTCGGCGCAACCGAAGCCGCACTCCTTCGGACGGTAGTAACCCTTCGTTCGATTAGTGTCGACGACGGTGTCGCCGTTGAGCGTACAGAGAAGCGAACTTTCAGTCCATTCCAAACCGTTGCCCATCAAGATGCTCGGCGTGTAACCGTAGTCGTTCAGCACGAGCATGTACGTGAAGAAACCAGCCAAAGCTTGAATGATACCGATTTGCAAGTAGGCGAAGGAGATCAAGCGGAAGTTGACCAAGCGATCGGTGCGAGCGTTGCGCGGCGGGCGATCCATAATGTCGGCTTCCCTGGTTTCGTACGCCATGGAAATGGCGGGGACCATGTCCGTACCGAGATCGACGCACAAGATGAGCACAGTCGTCAACGGTTTAGGAATCTTCATGGTGATGTAGCACAAGAACGGAGCGATTTCCGGAATGTTGGAAGAAAGCGTGTACGCAATCGACTTCTTGAGGTTGTCGAAGATGAGACGACCTTCTTCGACGCCGTTGACGATGGACGCGAAGTTGTCATCCATAAGGATCATATCGGCAGCTTCCTTGGAAACATCCTTACCGGCGATACCCATAGCAACGCCGATGTCACCCTTCTTGAGGGCAGGGGCGTCGTTGACACCGTCGCCGGTGACGGCGACGATTTCACCGCGTCGTTGGCAGTTTTCAACGATGAGAAGCTTATGAGCCGGGGATACGCGGGCCCAGACGATTTGTTTGTGATCGAGAGCGGCGTCCCACTTGGCGCGTTGGGCAACCGGATCTTCAATCTCAGTCCATTCACGAATGTCGTCACCCTTGACGACAATGGCGGAGCCGTCGTCGATGTTCTTTTGGTCGATGATGTTCACTTGCTTGGCGATGGCGGCGGCGGTGATCGGGTGATCACCGGTGACCATGTACACCTTGATGCGAGCGCGGTTGCACTTCAGCACGGCTTCCGGAACACCTTCGCGCGGCGGATCAATGAGAGAAAGGAGACCGACGAAGGTGAGGTCATCAATCGGGAAGTTCGGCTTCGGCTTTTGCGAAAACTTGAAGTCGTTCTTGAAGCCAGAAAGTTCCTTGTAGGCGAAACCGAGGACGCGCTCACCGCGGCCACCGAGTTCTTCGTAAGAGGTCGTGTACTTGGACTCGAACGCAGCATCCTTGGAGCTCACTTTACCCTTGGAGAAGTACGAGGTGCACTTGGCCAAGACGCGCTCCGGAGCACCCTTGAGCACAAGAAGTGGCGGCTTGCCGCCCGGTTGCGCGTGGATGGAGAGCTGCCACTTGTTGGTGGAGTTGAACTTGATCTCAAACAACTTCGGGTACGCGGCACGCGTCTCCAAAGCGTCGTTGAGGGGCTGCACCAACTTGAGCAAACCTTGCTCCGAGGCATCGCCCGTCGCCGGTTGCTTCAGAACGTTGAAGTTCGGGTTCATCATCTCAGCCTTGAGGTCGATAAAGGAACCATCTTCCTTCTTGGTCAAGTACTCAGCGTTGTTACACAAAGTGGCGACTTGGAGGAGACGTTGGAACGCTTCAGACTTGGCGTCGTAGAACGGTTCACCATCCGGCGTTTGACCCGGTTCAGAGATCACCTTGAGATCTGGAATGTTCTTACCCGCCGGGCAGAAGTAGACGTCATCATCGTACCAGGCGTGCTGCACAGTCATGCGGTTTTGCGTGAGCGTACCCGTCTTATCGGAAGCGATGACAGTCGTAGAGCCGAGCGTTTCGACAGCTTCGAGGTTCTTCACGAGAACATTCTTGGCGTGCATACGCTTGGCAGTCAAAGCTAACGACACGGTCACGGTGGCGAGCAAACCTTCCGGCACGTTCGCGACGATGATACCGATGATGAACACAACGTTCACGATGATATCAGTACCGTTGGTCAAATTGACGATGAAGAAGACGACGCCGAGGGTGATGGCGACGTAGGAGATGAGACCGATGAATCTGGCAATTTCCTTGTTGATCGGCGACGCCTCACCGGAGGTTTCCGTGGCGAGACCGGCGATTTGACCCATGACGGTGCGGTCACCGCTACCGATGACGACACCGCGGCCGGAACCAGAGTTGATGATGGTCGTGTAGAAGCACAAGTTGGTGGCTTCGAGCGGCTGGGTAACGAGGTTACCCGCGGCGTCACGAGTGAGAGCCGGCGTACGATCTTGCGGTTCAGACTCACCCGTCAAAGATGAGTTGTCAACCTTGAGTTCGTTACTGCGCATCACGCGAATGTCCGCCGGTACTTGATCACCGTCATTGAGGTCGACGACGTCACCCGGGACGAGCTCCCAGGCGTCGAGGACGACACCCTTACCATCGCGAATAGCCTTGCACTTCTTCGGAATCATGCTCTTGAAACCTTCCATGATGGCCTCGGACTTGGCTTCTTGCAAGAAGGAGAAAGTCGCGGTGATCATGACGACGGTGAAAAGCACGACGCCGAGATACAAGTTGGTTTGGTCCTTTTCGCTGTCGATGGCGTAACCGACAAAGCAAAGGACACCACCACCGAGAAGCAAAAGTGCGAAGAAATTCTTGAATTGCATCAAGAATTTGATGTACCACGGCGTAACTTCCGGCGGCGTCAATCGGTTTTCACCGTACTTGGCCCGGTTCTCGAGAACTCGTTCCGAGCTCAAGCCGTTTTCGAGAGTACAGCCAAAGTGCGCATACAGCTTGTCCTCATCCCAGGTGTGCTCGACAAAGTCCACATCCTTACGGAGAGCGGCGGCGCGCTCTTCCTTGGCCGCTTGCTTGCTCATTTTGACGAGTTTTAAACTCGCGTCCGACTGCGGGTTGTCACAAGCTCCTTCGCGAGCTCTGCTTCTGCAACCTGCGATCGTAACGTGCCGCGACGCGCGCGCGCGGAATCACCGTCAGTCTCGCGTCTCCTCTCTCGCGCGCGATTTATTCCCACCATCCCACCGTCCGAACGCACGCGCCGAGCGGTCGAAACACCACCCTCCGCGTCGTCATCCGCGCCGAGCGCCCAAACGCGACAATCCAAAACCCGATCACTTTTCGAGTCCGATCCTTCGCCCGCGCGCTCGACGCGCGCGCTCGACGCCCACCGACGTCCGACCGATCGACGCGGGAATTTCTTTCCCACCGTTCCCGCGTCCGCGCTTTCACCGATAGTCGCGTCTCGCGCGCGTTCCCGCGTTCGTCATCCGGCGCGCTGGATTGCGCCCTCTCGCGCTTTCGGTCAAGTCGCCCCGCCCCGCGCGAATGACTGCACGAGTGAATCGTCGTCGCGCGCTCGAGTTCGCGGCGCGTCGTCTCGTCGCCACGCACCTCACCGATCTTCCCCCGCGGTCGAGCGCTCGACGCACGAACCCGCGCGCGAGTGCCGCGCCGACGAGACGACCCGCCGTCGCCGTCGCGGTCGCCCTTGGTGACCCCACCGCGCGCGAGGCCCTCGCGAGGCGTCGGTTGACGAGTCGTGACCGGCGAAAGAGTCCCTTCAACGCGGTCTCGCGGTCGACCGACCGCGGTCGACAGACGCGAGGGGAGGCCGCGAGGGAGGGACTGAGTCGCCGGTCACGACTCGTCAGAATACGCCACGTGGAGTCACACCTCGCGGGCCGGGGAGGGTACGGACACCCGCGTGTGTAGGTGCCCGAGGCCGCGGGGCGCGCGCGAGCGCGCGAGCGCGAGCGCGAGAGCGCCGCGCGCGCGATGGGGGCGTGCGCGTCGAGGTGCGCGCGCGAAGAGATGCGAGGGGTTGGTGTCGTGATGTCGCGGGGGGCGTCGTCGGACGCTGGAGGTGGGAGACGCGCGGATGGATGAGGGAACGCGGTCGTTACGCTCTCGGGACTGACCACGACGACGCGCGAACGACGACGCAGAGCGGTGAAGAGCGCGCGGGTGGAACGGAATTTAGAGGCACAGAAAGCGACGTACCTGTGGGAGGCGCTGCGACCGCGCGCGGGGGAGAAACCGGGTCGGTTGTTGAGGAATTTGATTCTCAAGGGGTTCGGGAGCGTCGACGCGCCGACGCGGCGAGAGACGATGGCGCGCGCGTTGGAGTTTGAAGACGCGGTGGATGATGGGGTCGAATCGGCGCGTCGAGCGGTATTTGAACGGTTTTGTGCGCTGTGCGATGAACAGGGGCGAGGGAACGTGCTGTTGAGTGATTTTTTAAACGCGTTGACGAGCGCGCGAGGCGGCGCGCTGTGGACTCCGAAAAGATTGGACGGCGCGATAGATCCGGTGACGACGAGCGTCCGATGGAAAAACATGACGGAGGCGGAGGCGCGTTCGGTGTTTTCGTTTTTTGTGACGCAATTCGATGAGAGGTCGCAGGGAATGCGCATGGATTACGAGACGTTCTCGCGCGCGGTGGAACACACCGGGTCGCCGGAGGTCGCCGCCGCGCACTCGCTGTTCGCGGAGATCGCGAGCGTGGGCGTGATCGCGGGACAAATCTTAGAGATTCTCACAAATCCAAACATACCGTCCTTTAGCGACGAGACGACGTGGATCAATCCCGAAGAGGCGAGTCGGTTGTACGACGACGACGACGACGAAGACGAACCGCCGTCCGACTTTGCCCGCGAGGCAAAGCTCATGACGGCGGCGATCAGGGCGTGCAGGCGAAACAGACCCCGTGACATCGAAGAATTGGTCGAAGTCAAGGGTTTATACGTGGACGCGCGCGACGAGACGAGTGGTGGACAAACGTTGTTGATGATAGCGGCGGCGAATGGGAACAAATCGACGTGTAAGAAACTCTTGCTTCTTGGTGCGGCACCGAACGCGAGGGACGGTCACGGACGAACCGCGGTCGACGTCGCGTACCAGTACAATCACTTCGAGTTGGCTGAGTATCTGAGAGTGCACGGGGTGCCACGCGGCGACGCGGCGCGTGGTTTCGCCGATTCGGCGTCACCCTCGAAGTATCGATCAGAGGACTCGGAGAAGCCTCGAATGACGAAATTTCAAAACAACGATGCGTTCGCGCACGGCGACGGTCACGCGGTCGATGATCGGTCGTCGGTTCCGAGCGCACCGCCGATGCAGAGCGAACTCGTCGTCGCGGAAGTTCGTAGCGCGAGAGTTGCGACGGATGAGAGCGAGCTATTGACGCCAGATTAGATTTCAGTATTAGCTATAGTATTGGCACGCATTCTTCGAACTCGACGCGACGCAAATCCACGGCGTGCCACAACGCACCGTGCCCCTTCGGCGCTTCAAATTCGTGCACCGTGCCGTCGAGCTTCGTCGGACCAGCCGTGCTCGGTCCGTGACGAGTCTTGTGCTCGTCCCAGTGTTTGAGATAGCAGTCGCCCGAGCAAAAGAAGGCGCGTTCCCAAGCGTCGAACGCCACTTTTTTCGCGCGCGCGCGGTAAATCTCCAAGCACTGCGCGCACTCGTACGTCTCGTCGCACTCCTTCTCGCACCCAAAGCAGTACACCGTCTCCCCATCCACCGGTTTCCCGAGCTTCAGTCGCTGCCCGTGTCGACCGAACCTCTCTTTCGTCTCCTCCGCGCGCGGATCTAATCCCGCCCGTCGCATCTTCACCTCGTTCGTCGCCGTCGCGCGTCGCCAAAATCCTTCCCAACTGCTCGCGTCGTACGCGCCATCCGCGCCGAGCTCCGCCTCAACCTCGCGCTCGATCTCCGTCTCCGCCCTTCGCGCGCGCGCGTCGCATTTTTCCTCGTCGGAATCCGACGCCGAATCCGCCTCGTACGTCATGCTCTCTCTCTCGCGCGCGCCGGCGTCTCGCGCGTCCGAGGCGTTTCGAGAGGCGTTTTTCGACAAGGTCCGTGGGGGCGAATCCGCGGTTCGCGACTCGCGGTGAGAGTACCCACTCGGCTACGACTCGTGATTCGACGCACATGGCAGCCGCGCCCGCGCGATCGGGCCGACACACCCAGCCGCGCGTCGACGGTTCGCGCGTCGAAGCGAGTCAGAGACGACGAAGAGAACGATGGACACCATGTCCGCCTTCGCGTCCGCGCTCATGGGAGACGCGAAGACGTCCGCGACGCCGAGCGATGCCGCGATCGGTGGACGATCGGCGCCGCCGGGGGTCACCAAGGTGAAGTGCGAAAAGACGGGATACGTGCTCACGAAGCCGTTCGAGGCGAACAATCCGATGCCGGGGGCGTTCGATCAAACGTGCGATTACATCGTCGCCATGCTGAATCCGGTGATCAAGCCGAAGGGTGAGGGGGTGAAGAAACCGGCGGCGAGCGAAGGCGGCGAAGGCAAGGCTGGACAAAAGAAGGAAAAGAAGGAGAAGAAGCCGGCGGCGCCGGTCGCGGACATCGACCCGATGGAGAAGGCAAAACTTGTCGTCGGACGCGTGGTCGAGGTCGGACACGTTGAGAATAGCGATAAGCTTTATTTGTGTAAGGTGGACGTCGGCGAGGAAGCTCCGCGACAAGTGGTCACCGGTTTGCGCAAGTTTGTTCCGGAAGGGGAGCTCAAGGACGCGATGGTTTTGACCATCATCAACTTGAAGGTCGCCAAGTTGGCCGGTCAAACCTCGGAGGCTATGATTCTGGCCACCGAATTCGAGGCTGATGGGGAACAAAAGGTGAAGCTCGTGAAGGTTCCGGAAACCGCGACGTGCGGCGCCGCCGTGACGCCGGCGGGCATGTCGGTTCCGGCGACTTTCCCGAAGGAGTGCAAGAGCAAGTTCTGGGATGCCGTGAAGGAAAAGCTCGTTGTGAAGGACGGCAAGGCTGTGTACGGTGACAAGGTGCTCGCGTGCGAGTCGGGCGAGTGCACCGCTCCGGAGACGCCGTCGGGATCTTCAATCAAATAGACAGCAAGTAGACCGCTACGATAGCATTTGAATTTCAATCGATGAAACTATCAATTCTTCACCACGCACGCGGTTCTCGCGCTCGCTGTAAGATTGGTTTGAGCGGAATCGCGCGATCGAGTCGGATCGGTCACCACGCCACTGAAACGGAGTTGATCTCGCCCGGCGTGCCGCCTTGTTCCTTGGACGTGATCCAAGAATACGCGAGATTTGGATCGAGACGAACATCAATGATCTCGAGAGAGTGTCCACCCTCCCTTGTGTCCGGCCAGGGCGCCTTGTCGTCGTATTTGAATTCGAAGACGGTTTCGTTGCGTTCGTCTACGATGCGAAGCCTCTCCCCCTTGTTAGAAAGCCCGAAGCCGAATTCACCGCGCACGAGGGCGTCGATCGCGCGTGGACGTCCGCGATACGCTCTTCGGAAAGCCATCTCATCACGCGCGAGGACGCGGAAAGATTTCGGTGGGAGGAGCAGTTTCGGAAACACGAACCAATGTTTCTTCGCCTCGGTCGGACGTTTTTTTATGCGCCGCGCGCTTCGATCCGTGAAAGCCCATCCCGTGATGTTGACGGTTTCCGTCTCCGACGGATTGAAGAGTTCGATCCAATCCGAAGAGTCGAAAACGTCATCCTTCGAACGCGCGTCCGAAGCCGACAGTTGTTCGTAAGAAACCTCGGTGATTTGCAAACGCCCGTAGTGAGACGTCTCGTTCTTCGCCGCGGCGCACGCGGTGAACACGGTGGCGAACACCGATGCGAACAGGTGAACGCGGTGCATCCTCGCGAACCGAGCGTCGCGTTTTCCCTCGACGCGTCTTCCGCCCTCGTGACGTCCCTCGTGACGTCGTGACGTCCCTCGGGTTGTTAGTTAGTTTTGTCGCGAGCTTCCCGAACGCGTCGGCGTCAACACAACACCTCTCGCTCCCCCACGTACTCGTCCACGAGCTTCATCGGCACCGACGTACCGTTCGGACACTTCAAGCTCGCGATCCACAGCAACACTCGCTCCCTCGCTCGCTCGCCCGCGCGACGCTCCACTTTCACCGTCCCGTCCGACTCGAAGACGTCGACGCGAAACACATCCTCACCGAACCGTTCGATCATCCGTTTCAGCGTATCGCCGTGCATGCGCGTCGCCGCGTTCTCCGTCGCATCCCCCGCCCCGACCACCGCGCGCGCGTTCGCTCGCACGCGTTCGCACGTGAACACGAGCACGCGCGCCCGATATCCGAAATCGCCCGGTTCACGAAGCGTCTCGCCCACGCACGGGAAACACAAACACGTCGCCCACGCGCGCCCTACCGTATCCGCGACTTGCCGCATCCGCAAACCATCGCCGTATCCGTGCGGACGTCGACCCATGTCTGACGACGCGAGCGACGCGTCGAGACGCGACCGCGCCGTCGGTCGCTCGACGGTCCGTCGGTCGTTCGACGTCCGACCGACCTCGACCGCGGTGAAAGTAAACGACGCGTCGAGGAGTGAATTGCTGACGCGGAAGCGCTGAGTGAATTGCCAAACCCGTTGGCGCCCCGCGGGTATGTGAGCCCTTAGGGAGACCAGCCGCGCGAAGATCAAACATGGACCCAGACTCGCGGGTGTTTTCGTTGATGTCGCGGGTGTCGACACGGTCGGTCGGACATATGGAGCCTCACTATTTGGCCGTATGATAACATACATTAATTGATTTATGGCTATCATCCCGCGACATCCCGGGGGTAAATTACAGTACAGTAATTTACCCCCGCCATTGCGCGGGATGAATAGCATAAATCTCATAGTATATGGGGACCGGACCGGCGGGACGTGATATTTTTACCGTATGGGTCACGACTCGTCGTTCG
>Ga0208410_1000012_pt1 | contig 109588 bp, 86 predicted proteins | sample ETN02SmetaG_3_FD_185787 | JGI IMG/M metagenome (GOLD analysis project Ga0208410, IMG submission 185787) | Marine microbial and viral communities from oxygen minimum zone, Eastern Pacific Ocean - ETNP2014F10-02SV257 (SPAdes) (version 2) | ecosystem: Environmental > Aquatic > Marine > Oceanic ... | reverse complement strand
CCCCCCCCCCACCATCGCGCGCGACAAACCCACGTCCACGACCGCCCGTCTCACCCTCGCGCACACCTCCCTCACACCCCCCACCCCCCCGTCCGTCGCCGTCGTCCGTCCTCCCCGTTCGAACGCCCCACCGTCGTCTCATCCCCCGATCGCGTCGCCGCGTCGCGCGTCTCGCACCCGTATCTTCGCGCTCCTCCTCCCGCGTTCGATCCTTTCGCTCGCCGACCCGTCCTCGACGTCCACCCTGGACGCGCGCGCGCCCATGACGACGCGCGCGGACGACGACGAATGCGGACGACGACCACCACCACCACCGGGCCCGTCGGCCGTCGGTCGCGTCCGCGCGCGGGTCACGACCCGTGCGGTGCATGGACCACACACACCCGGGCGTGGTCGTGGGCAGGCGTCCCTTTCGGGGTCGTTTCCCTTTCCCTGTATATACCATATAGAATACCTATGAAACTGTATCTCATGAATATAAAGCACCATGCTATTACACATCCATAGTGGAGTATCCACGACGCCCGTGTATCCATGGATGGATGACGCCGAGCATCGCGCGAACGGATGACGCGATCCGCGTCGAGGTCGACGACGAGACGGGAGACGACGACGAACGCGACGACGAACGCGACGACGAACGCGACGAACGCGAACGCGAACGCGAACGCGACGACGATGACGACGACGATGACGACGACGACGATCGATCGTGAGAGTATCGTCGATCGAGGGTGAGCGAGGGAACGAACGAGAGAGAGAGAGACGCGCGCGCGTGGGCATCGTGTGACCACCGACCGCGGATCGATCTCGAGTCGAGTGACGTCGAGTCGACGGCGCGCGCGGGCGCGATGCGAACGATGGGGACGACGATGCGACCGATGGGGACGACGACGACGAGGACGACGACGACGACGAGTGTGCGCGCGAGACGTGGACGAACGGGGGTGAGTGGACGAGTGGACCGCGCGGGCGCGCGGGCGCGCGCCGAGGCGGGCGGGGAGTCGGCGGCGAGGGAGACGACGGAGGCGCGCGATGAGACGGAGGAGTACCTGGCGAAGATTGAGGAGAGGCGGAAGATGATGTTTACGACGCAGACGAGATCGCGCGGTGGGACGGAGAGGTCGATGGATGAGGAAGCGACGACGAGGGACGCGGAGAGGGGAGGCGGCGGAGAGGCGGCGACGTCGAGACGAGGGACGCGGAGAGGAGAGGAGACGGCGTCGACGTCTTCGTCGTCGCGGAGAAGGTCGACGGAGAGTGTGAAATCGTCATCGTCGTCGAATGGGAAAACATCACGGTCGCGCGAGGGTAACGCGTCGAGAGGACGTCCCGAGACGGAATTGGTGTGGGTGTTTGAACGTCCGGGCGAAGGCTGGGGCGAACAAATTCTTCCCACCATCAAAGCGGAACGACGCGTGGTGGATCGCGCCGTTCCGCCGAGAGCGCCGAGTTCTGGTGAAGAATACCTGACCACGGAGCTCGGTCTCACTCCGGACGAAGCCATCGCGGCGTTGAGCACGGCGGCGGCGTGGCGAACGACGAAGAAGGGTCGAGCGCTCGTCGATAGGCGCCGCATGCGGCTCGCGCAGCAAAACATCATTCCGTCCACGCAGAGAATGTTCGAACTCGGCGCGAGCAGGGAAGATGTCGCGCATATCATTCGCAATTATGCCATAGTCCTTTCGTTGGATCTCCGCACTGAATGGAACATGAGGGTCCTAGAGTACGTGGTTCGCCAAAAGACGGAGACGGGCGGCATCGGCGGACGCATCCGAAAACGAGGTTGGACAGGTCGCAGCGCACCCAGAGCAACCGATCCCATGCGAACATGGGTCCTGGAGCAACGCACGAAGAGAGATGAAGCCGAACTCGACCAAGAACAACTGTACATTCTCGATTCCATCGGATTCGACTCGGATAGATACATCACAAAGGAACGCCAAACGCGCGCGCAGACGTGGGAGACATCTTTTGAAGAGCTTCTGGCGTTTCAGATCGAGTTCGGCCTCACGAATCCACCGTATGAGCCAGGTATGACGACCGGTCTCGGTGCATGGCTCGAGGAACAACGCGAACTTTACAGACGCGGAGAATTGAGGCCAATGAGAGAGAAGCGATTGCGTCAGCAAGGCATCGCGTTTGATGCTCTCGAAGCTCTCAAAGAAGTTCGGAACATGTCGTCTATGCTCCGAGACGTCACGGTTGAGCCCGTCGAATCCATGTTAGTCGTGGGAACTCAATTTTCGCAGATGGCTCTCGAACTGAAAGCCTTTCTAAACGAGAATGGGGAGTACTCTGAGCCTTTGATATCTTCGCCAATCGGCGCGTGGTTGATGAAGACTCGAGTCAAAGTCCGTGACGATTTACTCTTGGACGACGAGATCAAGGCTCTTGAAGAACTGGAGCTCGACATCACGTACATACCCGAAAGTTGGATCGATATGTTGAACAAGTACTCGAATTTACGCTACCGAAGATCTCAGATCCTCGGAACAGACATTGCCAAGGTGCAAGCGTGGCAGCGGGAGCAACTCAGATTGATGCAGCGCGGCGACGGGTCTTTAAGTGAGGCTCAAATAAATCGTCTGCGCCACATCGCTTCGAAGGATAAGATCGCAGGTCTTGCCGGAGAATCGTTCCGTAACGCGCGCGAGGAGCGCGCGAAAGAATTCGCCGAATTTGAGGCTCGCATTGCCGCACGAAAAGCACGTCTGAAACAACTAGAGAACATCAACGTCAACGAAGAAAGCGAAGATTAGCACAATAGATTTAGCATGCTCGCAAAAAAATACATGTTTGTTCATACATGTTTGTTTGAAATACTACATTTCTAATCTAGATAGCCTGCACACTCCAAGAAGTACCGCTAGCTCTATTACCGCTTCGGTCACTGTACTTGGCGAACGTCGGATGTTCCCCCAACCGGTCGTTTCGCTGCAAGGAAAACAATTTCCACGTCTCAGCGAGCGTGAAAACGCCGACAAAGAGCGTCAGAAACTGTGAAAGGATGAATCCATAGGCAAGTAGCCCACAGCTCATGATGACAGACAGCGTTATCACGATCCAACCGGCAGTCCTCACCGGCACGCCGCAGAGCGCTAACGCATTTGATATGATTCGCGAGCCATCGAGCGGGTACGCGGGGATCAGCAAATTGAAGAGCAACAGATAAATGTTCAGCCAACAGCCTTGCGCGGCGACGTCTCGCACGAAATTATGACCGTACCGAGACGTGACGGTTGAATTCCCACCAGCGGCGAGATAAATCAGGAACCAGACGATGAACATCGGCACGTGCGTAGCGGGCCCGGCTACGGCGACTCCTAGATCACCCTTTGCGGACGAATCGTCGAGGTTGATGTACGCTAATCCCCCGAGGGGCCAAAGTAATATGTGCGACACGGTGCCTCCCACCTTTCGAGCCGCCGCGCAGTGTCCGAGCTCGTGGACGAGGACGGTGGCAAAGAGAACGAAGCTCGTGATGAGTTGCAGGAAAAACCAGTAAAAGCCAGAGAAACTCGCCAGCACCACGACTATGGCGCAGTAAAGGACCAGTAAACCGGACACGTGAACATCTATCTCCATGATGGTGAACAATTTCGTGGACCTCGCGTACCAAGGCTGCGTCGGTTGCGCATCTTGTTCTGGATTGAGGGCGTACACGGGCTGCCCGATCACCGGCTCGCTCGTCGGGCGCGCTTGCGCGGGCGGAGCGGCGCTGGGAGGGGCGTCCGAACGCTCGAATGGGTTGATTGGAGTCTCATCGATCGATCGCGACATGGTCGCTGCGACGATTTGACGCGACAGAGAGTGTGGATGCGCCGACTGCGAGATCCGCGACGGTTTGTCAAACCAACAAGCTGTGGGAGATATTTGTATGATTTTACAAGCTCAACGTTGAATTCTAATATGGGCACGCTTTGGGGAGCTTGGTCTTCGCATTCCGGCCATTCATGTCGAATTTTTTGTTGGCGCTGCCGCCCATGACCATGAGATCGCCCTGGTACTTGCGCAGGGCGCGCTGCGCGCGTCGATGCACCAAGGAAATTTGAGTGGGCATCGTCGGGTAATCTCTGCGAGTGATGCCACCGCCGGTTCCGCGACGGACGCCATCGACAGAAGCGCCGACGTGCTTGGCGTTCGTTCGTACGGAATCGCGTTCATCGCGTGGACGATGATTTTGTTTGTAGTATCTACGGAACTCTCTGGGACCGATGCGCTTCACTTTGCCGTCTTTACCGATGATGATGAGCTCATAACCGTTGTCCGCGAGTCGAACCGGACCGGTGGTGAGCTCTTCCATGGAAAAAGAAGGCGCTTCGGTGTCCATTTCGTCCTCGCTACTAGACGCCTCTTGCGCGGCGCGTTCGATGTTCGCCAACGCCTCTTGCGCTTCGTCGTCGGCCATCTCCTCCCACTCTCCTTCGTATTCATCGACGTCATCGTCGTCCTCAGCCTCACCACGTCGTCTCGAGATTTCTTCCAGTAACTCCTCCGGCACTTCCTCGCCGCGCTTGATGTATCCATCCACCTTGTCGAGCGTCTCTTTGTGCGCCTCGACCCATTTCTCGAATCGTTGCGCGCGCAGCACGCTTCGAGGAAGTTGATCCTTGCGTTTCAGGTGCCCCGTGCCCGCCACCGCCGTTCCACCCTCGCTCTTCTTTTTCGTGGCGGCCTCCTGAGCCGCGGCTTGTCGCATGACTCGATCGAACAAGTCTTTCCCGACCACCGGCAAACCGGCGACGTTCCGCTTGAGGTTGTACCGGTGCCAGTCCGATTTATAATGCATCTTCAGCGCGTCCATGGTGTCGAACACCACGCCCTACGGCGATCGAAACGAACGCATCGTCATCATCGTCAGTCTCTCGTCCGCCGTCTCCCCGCCTCGCGCGCGTCTCCGTCGCGTCCGGTCTCAAAACTCGCCCAGCCGCCGAGGGCACACATCGTCTTCGCGTCGCCCACGCACCGGCGCCGTGTGGCACGTGAGCCCCGCGCCCGCGCCGTCCATGACTCGCTCGCGATTCAATCTTCGTTCGCCTTGTCCTCTCGCCCGCGACGGCGTCCGTTCTCGATCGCTCGCGAACGCGACGCGCGGTCGAGTGACGCGCGCCCGTGGCCGCGTCGCCGCCGTCGGTGGCGCACATCGCGACTCTTCGTCCCTCGGCGCGTCGACGTCGGCGCGCGTCGCCAGTCCGTGAGCGAGGCGCGAACGAACGCGAGCGTTCGAACGGCGGCGCGCGAGAGAACGCTCGAACCGCGACGAGCGACGCAGAGGGGCGAGAACGTGGACGATGGCGAAGAAACAGCGAGGTGGCGGCGGTCGCGCCGGCGGCGGCGGCGCGTCCGGGTCGAAGGGTGATAAGCCCAAGCACTCGATGAGCACGGTGGGACGGACGAATAACATGAATCCTCACGAGCGCAGCGCGGCGACGGTGCGGAGGTTGGCGATGTACAAGCAGAGAGCGGTGCGGGATAAAAAGGGGAAGATTCTCAAACAAGACTTGCAGAGCAAGGAGTTGCCGTCGACGAGAATCGTGCCCGATCGACGGTGGTTCGGTAACACGCGAGTGATCGGACAGAAACAATTGGAAGAGTTTAGAGAAGAGATGGCGACGAAGAGTCGCGATGGGTACACGGTGCTCATCAAACAAAAGAAATTACCGCTGTCCTTGCTCAAGGATGAAGAGAGAGGTCGAGCGAGACGCGTGAATTTGTTGAGTCAGAGTTCGTTCGCGGATACGTTCGGTGCTAACAAGCGACGAAAGAAACCTAAATTGTCCATGGATAATTTGGAGGCGATGGTGAGCACGGCGTCGAAGATGGGTGACATTTACACGGAGGGTGTGGAGACCGGCGCCATCACCGACCGGGACTTGATGCGCGAGGACGACGGCGTCCGCGCCGAAGCGAAGGCTGGTATGTTCGAGAAAGGCCAATCGAAGCGGATTTGGGGAGAACTTTACAAGGTCGTTGATTCATCTGACGTCATCATTCAAGTGCTCGACGTTCGTGATCCCATGGGAACGAGATGTTACCATCTCGAGCAACATCTCAAAAAGGACGCGATGAAGAGACACAAGCACATGATTCTCCTCTTGAACAAGGTTGATTTGGTTCCAGCTTGGGTCACCAAGAGATGGTTGCACACACTGTCTCGAGAATTCCCCACGATTGCTTTCCACGCGTCTGTGAGCAATCCGTTCGGTAAAGGCGCTGTGCTTTCTCTCCTTCGACAGTTCAGTCGTTTGCGAATGGACAAACAAAATATTTCTGTTGGTTTTGTGGGATACCCGAACGTCGGCAAGTCATCCGTCATCAACGCGCTTCGCGCCAAAAGGGTGTGCATCACCGCGCCGATTCCGGGTGAGACGAAAGTTTGGCAATACGTAAACCTGACGAAGAGAATTTTCTTGATTGATTGTCCTGGTGTCGTTTATCAGGATACGGAGGACACGGACACCGACTCCGTGCTGAAGGGTGTCGTGCGTATTTCTAATCTTGAAGACGCACAAGAACATATTGCTGACGTCGTGATGCGCGTAAAGGCTGAATATCTTCGCCGCGCGTACAAGGTGCCGAGCTGGACTGATCCAGATGATTTCTTGCGCCAAATTGCACGCATGAGCGGTAAGCTACTCAAGGGAGGCGAGGAGGACGTCAACGCCGTCGCGAAGACTATTCTGCACGACTGGCAGCGCGGTAGAATTCCTTGGTTTACGGCTCCGCCTTCACTTCCCGACGGACCCTCCCAAACCATCGTGAACGTGACGGAGAATGCGACCGATGCCGAGAAGACGGCTGCGCAAGGATTCGCCTCGGCGGCGGCGGAAGCGACCATGAAGCAAGTTCACCGCCGCATGCCGCAGGCTCATGGTCTGTTCGATGAAGAAGATAGGCACGATCAAGAGTACGCAACCGAGGATGAAGATGAGCCGGCATCCGGAGACGAGGGTGGTGAAGAAGAGGAGGACGAGGAGGAAAACGACGCGTCTACAAAGTCAAAGAGAAAGCGTGAAGAGCCGTCGGGAGACGACGAGGAAGACAGCGACGAAGAGGATGACGAGAACGCCGCCACCGAACACGGCGAGAATTCTGAGAGCGAAGACGTCGACATCAACGACGAACTCGTTGGCGACGGCGTCGACGCGGAGACTTTGAAGAAGTTTGCCTCGGATGACGAAGACAGCGACGCGCGAGGCGACGATAGCGATAGCGATAGCGACGGCTACGGTCCGGACGGTTTATCTTTCGACCAAGTCCTCGCGGAGATGAAGGGTGAGGTGAAAGAAAAGCCATCCGGCGTCAAATCATCCACCAAATCTCGCGTCGACAAAAAGAAGAGTGCCGACGCCTTCGGCGCCGCCGGTTCCGCCAAAAAGGAGCACACCGTAAACTTTATGGCCGGTAAAAAACCCGCGCGTCGCAAGGGTCGCAAGTAAATTAGTCGCATCGCGTCTTTGAGCGCGCGCGTGGGTTGTAAGTACATACATTTGCTGATGAATTTTCTATTTCCACGCCCATCGCCATCCCCCATTATTTCTATTTTCGGGACGAAAACGGTCGTTTGAGCGTTTTCGAGACTTCCGAGGCGGTCCCTCGAGGCGACCACGAGGGAGGCGGCGCGCGAGAGATCGGGACGCGGCGCGATCGGAACGAACGCGCGGCGATGCCCGCGGTCGATGATGACGTCTCGGACGACGTCGAGCGCGTCGCGCGATCCCGGGGACGACCCGAGGGACATGCAGCACTCATCGTGCGCGCGGTGTCTCGCTTCCTTCGATCGACCGATAGGGAACGGACGAGCGAGGCGGGCGATGGGACCGCGAACGAGAAAACGGGGGAACAAGGCGAGGGATCGTGCGGTGACGCGGGATCGGCGGGCGTGGGGTCCGAGACCGAGCACGGGGAAGAAGCGACGGGGGAGACGAGGAGACCGCGGCGAGAGACTGAGACCGCCGATGTCGCGGCGAAAGGGAAGTCGCGGACGATGATCGAGGGTGAAGAAGACATCTCGTGGAGAAAATACGGGCGGAAGTACATCATGAAGGAGGCACCGACGCCGATTGAGCGTTCTTATTATCGTTGTTCGGTTCCGGGGTGTCCGGCGCGGAAACACGTGTGCGTTCGTTCGGGGTCGGATAAATTAGAAGTATCGTACATGCACGATCACACGTGTAATCAGCTGGAAATGCTTCACACGAACACTGTGAAGCGACCTCCACCCACGCGAATGGAGAGAATAGGTCCGCCGAAGAAACGACCCCTTCAGTCCACTTGTACGAATGACAGCGCGAACAATGATCAAGGCATAAACGCTCGTCGGATACCTCGGTGGACGATGAAGCGGAAGAGAACGAAAACGGATGCAAAGAAAGTCGCCAGTACGCAGAAAGTCACCGGTGCAAAGGAGCGTCGGAATGTAGGCGCCAAAAAAGCGGAAACGAACATTCCACAAAATATTTCTCTTTTCGCTCGCGTAAAGTCAAAGGACGGTGAGACAGCGTTGAAACCCGTCCGATTGATCATGCCATCTAAGGGTCAGAACGGCGCGTTGAAATCTCAGATAGCGCTCCGAGATGCTGCGTTGAAGGTTGAACGTAGCAAAGTTATCGCGCTCGAGGCGACCTTAGAGCTCTTGCGTTCTCAGATAGAATGCAGAAACGTGAGGGAGCGTTTCAACGGAAATTCGAACGGAAACTGTCATTAGTATAATGCTGCAAGCGATGTTTTATCTACTATAATCTAACGCGGTTGTTGCATGTCGGCCGCATCACCAATCAGAGGAAGCTTAATCTCTTTACCAGCCGTCGAGCCGACGGCGCCGACGGTGCAACAAATGTACGTGAATAGGAATACACTGTTGAAGAAGAGGATTTCGGCCTGTAAGCCGACTCCACCAGTAGGTCCAGATCCATCGATGCCTTGGAAGGTGCGCGTCAACAAATCTGGAACGATCAACAAAATATCCAAAAGAATGGCTTGTTGCGCGTTGAAGCGAACGAAACGCTTCATGTTCTGGTTTTGAACGACACCCAGATAGGTGGCGAAAAACACGACAACTTGTAAAAACCCAAGACTTCCCCACAGACTAATCACCGGTGCGAGCGGTAACAACGCGAGACTGAGCATCGGAAACTGCATGAACAAAAATTTGCTGTACTTGAGGCTGTCCAACAAGGGCAACATGTACACCAACGCCGCGATCGCGCGTTCGCTGTAATCGTACTCCTCCTCCGGGTTCACCAGTTTTCTGTTGTTTTGCGCCGCCTTCTCGCGCGCGATTCTCGCTTGCGCCGCGGCCAGGTCCGCGGCCACGCGAGCGCCCTCCTTCTTCGCCTCCGCGTCCAGCGCTCGCGGCGGCGGCGGCGGCTCCGACGACTCAGCCGGCTCCGGCGTCCCCAGAAGCTTATCCAAGTTATTCATCGTATCGTTTCCGACCTCATCCTCACCCTCCGCCGCGTTCGAGCGCACAGATCCTCGACGCTTGAGACACACGCGCGCGCTCACAATCGAACCCATCCGTATCGGCGCCTCGATCGACGCGCTCGCTCGTCCTCGACGCATCGGCGCGCGAACGCTCGTCGCGCGCGCGGACATCACGCGCATCGTCATCATCGTCGGTCTCGCGAGAGCGCGGCGATGTGACGACTCGGACGCGCGCCGCTTTGGCGTCACTCGAGGCTCGGGACGCGTCGACGTCGACCGGGCGGTTCCCCACCCTGACTCTGGCGCCGACTCGGAGCTCGCGAGGGGACGACACCGAGGCGAACGGTGGACGTGAGCGCCGGATGGAGACGAAGGAATGACGAGGAAGCATCGATTTTTTTGACTGTGTGCTAAGTGTTACATCATCTTCCTTCCATTCGTTCTTCATCGAACCGTCGAATCGGCGCCGCGCCGCGCGGGAGATAGACTCACATTCCCTGCGAGGCGAGGTAGTCACCGAACTGTTCCACGTGCGCGCTCACCTGTCTCGTCTCGAGATTATCCCCGTGAATACCGATCACCAACGCCGTCTTCGTCTTCTTCACCACGATTCCGTGCGTGGAGCCTCGCTTCCCTCGAACGACGCCCGCGTCGTCGCCGCCGTTGAGAAACACGTACCTCGACCCACCGACTATGATACCCTCGCTCGCGCGTTCGATTGGATCCGCGAACAGAGCCATCAAATTCTTCGCCTCCTCGGCGTTGAATCCCGGAAAGTGTTCGGATTGTCCCCAAATGTTCCCCGCGTGGTCCGAGATGGCGGACGCGCTCAGCGCCCCCGCCGCGGTGCCGTCCGGCGCCGCCACCACGCTCAGCGATTCAATCATAGCCTACGGCGTCGCGAACGAATCTCGGGCGTCAGTCTCGATCACGCGCGCGCGCGCGTCGTCGCGGACGACGCGTCCCTCGCCGCGCCCGCGCCCCGTTCCGTCGTCATCATCATCGGCACCCGCGGACGTTCAACGGCGTCGCTTCGTCGTCGTCGCGCGCGCGCGCGTCCGGTTCGCGCGAGGACGAGCGCGCGAGGGCATCGATCGATCGCGTCGCGTCGCGTCTCATCGCGCACGCACGTCCCAACTCGACATCTCCCTCGTTCCAGACGCCGCCGTCTGACGCCCATCTCCGACGCGACGCGACGCGACCGCGACCGCGACCGCGACGAGATGCGACAGACGACGACGCGACGCGCGCGAGTCGACGTCCACGCCGGGCGGAGGACGAAGAAACCACCGCCCTCGATCGTCCCGCGCGACGTCTCGGACATGTCGTCGCAACCGTCCACGGCGTGGAGCGTCGCGCGCGTGTGCGCGGGCGTTGCGTGTTGGGAAGGCCAATTTCAGATCTCGCGGTGGTTGATCGCGAGAAAATTGCCGGAGACGAGCGAGAAGGAGCGTACGTATAAGCACGCGGTGAGTTCGTACGTGGTGTCGTTCGTGCACGCGTTCTTCCTGACGTGGGCGGGATGGTCGATCGTGTTTAGTCTCAAAGACGCGTCCATGCCGGAGAGATTGTCGCTGTACGCGAATAAAGACGAAGGTTTCGTGGGATTCGTCGAGGTGGTGACGATCGCGTTTTTCAGTTACGTCGTGTACGATCTGTTGCACGTTTTAGAGCAGTATCCAAACTTGGGGGGCGTGGACATACTCGTGCACCACTTCGGGTTCTTCACCGCGTCGCTGCTGGCGTACGCGTACGGAGCGTACCCGTACATGTTGGGATGGTTGTGCACGTGTGAAACTTCGACGCCGCTTCTCAACTTGCGGTTTTTCATCAAGTCGTGGAGAGAAATGGATAGGACTCTGCCGTACATCGATTCGTTGGCGAAGACGCTCGGCATGAAGACGCGAGGCGTGACGGCGGGCAACTGGCTCGAATACTACGTGAGCGTCGCTTTTTTCTGGGTATTCATCGCCGTTCGTCTGCTGGGATACGGAAGCGCGTTGGTCGCTTTAACGATTGATTTACGATCAGTAGAAGATAATTTCATCCCGTGGGTCGTTCGCGCGATTCTTTACGTGTTGACGTGCTGCGGACTCTTGCTCAACTGCGCGTGGGCGTACAAAATACACGGCATGGTGAGACACTTTAGACAAAAGGTGCTGAAACTGCGCGATGAAGGAGAAGTGAGCGACAGTGACGATTCGTCCTCGGAAAAGCACAATTAGATGTGTGTTCTTGTATATTGATTTTAGGTTAAGCTGTTGCACTTGTGATAAAAATTCTCGTCGTATACATATCTATCGTCGCATGAAACCGCCAGATCTGCGTTCGCTTCCGCTTCGGTTCCAAGGAAGTCTGGACTCTCTCGGCGGCGGCGAGTCATCACTCTCGCGTCCTCGCGATTGAGCCGGGGCGCGCTCAGCGGCTTGTTCGCGGAATCGTCCTCCCGGTCCCGCGGGTTGGAAGCCAGTCGCGACGATGGTGACGGCGATTTCGCCCGTGTGCTTTTCGTCGACGACGGAACCGAAGATGACGTTCGCGCTCGGGTCGGCGAGAGACGTGACAACCTCGGAGACGGTATTCACTTCGAGAAGCGTCATGTCTGGACCACCGGTGATGTTGAACACGACACCGGTCGCCCGGTCGATGGAGTGTTCCACGAGCGGCGCGCTCATGGCGGCTCTCGCAGCCTCTTCGGCGCGATTTTTACCGCTCGCCACGCCGACGCCGAGCATGGCGGTACCACTATCCTTCATCACGGTGCGAACATCGGCGAAATCCACGTTCACGAGACCGGGGATGGTGATGATGTCCGAGATGCCTTGCACACCTTGACGCAAGACATCATCAGCGAGCAAAAACGCATCCTGCAACGCGGTGCCCTCTTCGACGACATCGAGCAAACGATCATTCGGAATGACAATCAAAGTGTCGACGTTCGCTCTGAGCGCTTCGATCGCTTCGGTGGCTTGTTGAATACGACGTCGACCCTCGAAAGAGAACGGATACGTCACGACACCGACGGTCAAGATGCCTTGTTCACGGGAAAGCTTGGCGACGACTGGCGCTGAGCCGCTCCCCGTGCCTCCGCCCATGCCGGCGGTGATAAATACGAGATCGCTTCCCATGACGACTCGACCGAGCGATTCTTTGCTTTCAGTCGCTGCGATCTCTCCGAGCTCCGGGTTACCCCCGGCACCGAGACCTCGCGTCACTTGTTCACCGATTTGGCACTTGTTGGGCGCGAGCGAGTTGACGAGCGCCTGCGCGTCCGTGTTCAGAGCCCAAAACTCGACACCCTACGTCGCGACATTTCTCTCACAGTCAGTCTCAACGATCGAAGCGCGATTTCATCGACTTCCATCGACCCAAGCTCGACGGACGATCCATCGCACACCGTCTTCCCTCGCGCGCGTCTCGCGCCTCGCGCCCTCGCGCCTTCGCGTCGTCCAGTCCGTCTGTCGCACCTGTAATCCGCTCTCAATCATCCGGTTCACCGCGTTCCCACCGCCGCCTCCGCATCCGATCACCTTAATCTTCGCTCCGCCCGCGCTCGCGACGACGCGCGCGCCTCGCGTCGCTCGCGCGCCTCGCCCGTCCTCTCTCCCGCGCGCCATCATCGCGCGGCGTCCCGGCGCGCGCGCGATCTTCATCGTCCCTCGTTCGCGCGCCGTACCCGCGTCCGCGGCGACGCGCACCGTCGACGTCGACGTCATCGCGCGCGCACCGAGCATGACGATCGTTCGCGCGTCCAACTGTCTCGCGCGCGCCGTCCCCTCGTCGACGACGCGGTCGCGACGCGACGACGCGCGCGCGCGCGCATCGGCTCGATCGCGAAAAGCGCGGGAAATCCCGGGGGGGGGTACACGACGGGTCGTGATCGGTCATCGGTCTCGATCGTCCCGGACGCGGTCGAACGGCACGGCGCGGCGGGACGACCGCGCGAAACGACGCGAGCGAGACGCCGGAGGACGACGCGGCGCGAGAGAGACGACGACGAGGGTCGACGACGCGGACGAGAGAGAAACATGCGCGGCGTGGACGGCGGGAATGTCTCGAACGTAGACGTGCGTGCGCGCCGAACGAACGAACGAGGAGGGAGAGACGACGTGGGAGGATGGATGGAATCTCGCGGATTGGTATCGTCGCGTCTCGTACGACGTCGCGGTGCGCGGGGAGAGACTGACGACGGTATTCGTGGACGCAGAGCTCGAAATTAAGGGTGACGACGACGAGCAGACCGCTGCCGAGATGCCCGGACGAGAGCTTGGGGTTCGGAACGGTGCGCGCGAACGCGCCAAAGTTGAGGGAGAAAACGCGCGAGACGCGGCGACGGCGACCTCGGTGAGAGACTTTGAGAGACTGACTCGAACGGTTCTCGGACGTAGGTTATCACCGATCACATGTTGAAGATCGAATGGAGCGTTGAGCGCGGTTGGAACGCGCCGATGATCGTTCCCAGCGGTCCGGTGGGTTTGCACCCTTTCGCGCACGTCTTCCACTACGCCGTGGAGTGCTACGAGGGCATGAAGGCGTACGTGGATACAAACGGCGCGGTGCGACTGTTCAGACCAGAGATGAATATGCAGAGATTTCGCACGTCTGCAAAGCGAATGTCTCTGCCGGACTTTGATGGCGAACAGTTGTTGAAGTGTATTGAAACTCTAGTTGACATCGACAAGGACTGGATACCACAGCAACGAGGGTATTCCATGTACCTTCGACCGGTCATTTTCTCCACCACTCCTTGGCTGGGCTTGACGCAATGTGCGGAGGCTATGATTCTCGTGTTGTGCTGTCCCGTAGGACCGTATTTCAAATCTGGTTTCGTCCCAATCAAGTTGAGCGTGGACGCGAAGTACATTCGAGCGTGGCCAGGAGGTACCGGTAACGTCAAGTCTGGAGGTAATTACGGTCCAACTGTGATTTCGCAAGCCGCTGCGACCGCTAACGGTGCTTCTCAGTCGTTGTTTGTGTATGATAAGGAAGAGTACGTCACCGAAGCGGGTACGATGAACATTTTCTTCCTCATTCGTAACGAGAACGGAGTCAAGCAACTCGTGACCCCTTCTCTCGAGGATGGAACCATCTTACCTGGTGTCACGAGACAAAGCGTGATTGAGTTGAGCAAGCAGTGGAATGAGTGTGAGACAATCGAAAAGATGATACCGTTCCGTGAAATGAAGGCGGCATTCGAGAGGGGGGATGTTTTGGAAATTTTTGGCACAGGTACGGCTGCGGTGATTCAACCGATCAACGGCATCGTGTACGAGGGTAAGGAGTATAAACCAGTCACTCCTTTTGACGAGAACATGATGCAGGTTCGCCTGACTAATTTCCTCGTCAGCGTTCAATACGGCGACATCGACCATCCCTGGTCCCACGTAGTGCCCAAGACGCTGTGGTCGAGAAGCTGCAGCAAAGCGGCGGCGGTGTAGCATAGTTGTCCAAAGTCCTCTTTCGGCTGCACCTCCACCGCGCGCTTGTGTAGGAATAGTTGGCGCGCTAGGTACCACCCGAGGGCACGAGGACGGTTCGGTATCTGTATTCTGTAATTAATGTTGATTTGAATTGTTTTTGAGAGTTGCAACTGCCCTTTCTCAAGTCAAACCGGCCAGAGAAGATGACGCGACAAGTCGACTCGGCGCGCGATACCGACGACGAACACGCTTCTCGTCGGCGAGAACATGATGCGAGTCACACCATTAAGGGGATTGGTGTCCCAATCCGCCGCGAACGAGCGCCACAGAAGACAGGTGGCGTTCGACCGTTACGCGGGCGTGAACGCGAGCCGAGCGCGATCGGAGCGGTCGGGCTCCACCTGGACGCGCGGAACGCGAGCTCATGTGGAAGCGGTGTGTGCGTCCACCCCGGTTTCGAGTCGTCGAGATGTTTCCGCCAGGCGGTGCGTTCGGGAAAAATCGCGAAGCAGAACGATTACTCTGGCATCCAGTGGCGACGCGACGGGGGTCAACGTTGAGCCTCCGCGCGGGAGTGCGAATCCGATTGATATCTTCGTGGCGGGATTGAGAGATAGACTGGAAATCGATCCAAACTTTTTCTTCAAGCTCGTTGCTGAAATCTTGATCGATTTTCTCATCACCCTCACCGTCAACATCATGGTTAGGGGGAACCCCACGTTGTGGTCGTTTTCCGCCACACTGATGGTGATGTGCCAGCTGCTCACAGCGTTTATCAATGACACGTTGATCGTGTATTTTTTGGCACCGACGGCGCTTTCCGCGAAGAAGGAACCTGAAATTGCGAATGTTTTTGCGAAAGGAGACTACTCGCTTTCGCAGCGCGCCATGTGCTACTTCAAAAAGGGTAGGTTCTACGCCATCATGGGCGCGATTTCCTGCGTGATATCGATGTTTTTAGCTTCCTCGTTGGCTGGTAATGCGGGTGGATTCACTCTCGAAGTGTTTTACCGCGCGCTGGTGTGCGGTGCTCTGCACATGGGAATCAGTTCCAATACGAGGTACCAACTAGTGAACGGCATCGAGCGAGTGGCGTACGACCACATGTCCACCAAGCTCGCAAGAAGCACATCTGTGACGTTGCGCATGGGCAACAACTTTTTAGGCGCGCGATTGTGGATGATGATTGCCGCGTTCACGGGTTTAAGCTAGAAAACAAGCATGTGTTGTATTATCAATCAAACAGAGCGAAAGCTGAATCATCCGCCCCCTTCGGTCGTTTATTAGTACACCCTGATTCATGAGCACTTCTGAGAAAATCAAGCGTCGTGCTCAAAATTTCACGCTCAGCTCGAATCAACTGTGCCGCTAGCGCGAGACGCTCTTCCATCTCTGAAGTTTTGCCGACGCCGCTTGCAGAATCATGCGGTAAAGAAGCATACAAACTCAAACGTCTCTCGATGGCTCGAGAAACGATGTCAGAGACCTCTGGGGTGAGTGTGGAATAGACGTCATTTTCTCGGCGCGTATTCATTGACTTGGACACGCTGAAAATCGCATCAATCGCATCTGCGCGTGTATTTGAGTGTCGAACTCTATTGAACAATTCATCAACTGTGATGCACGTCCACACCACGTCGCACATTTCTCTGAAATTGTCCCTTGATTTATCGATGGCGAACGATCCATCCGATGAGCACAATCCCACACTTTCCAACCACTCGAAGCGTTTTGCTATTTGTCCTCCTGAAATTCCCGCGAGGGCAGCCTCTGCGCGAATGTTTGTAGTCGTCAAATGAACTTTATCAGCTGGGTTCTCCTCTTGCGCAAACCCATAAGAGTTTAGCAAGTTGGCGTTACCTAGCATACCATAAGTATTGAATATTTCTTGTCCTCTCCTTACCCCGTCTTCTTTCGTGACTTTAACGCACAGCGCGTCGCCCGAAGTCGTCGTCGCGGCGCTCCCATCTCCGACGTTGACGTCGTGGCCACCCGTGCGATGATTGAAAGCGTCCGCGATCGGTACTAGACCGACCCCTGCGTTCGGACTCAACGTGAACGCTCGACTACTGACTACCGTTCGCGCGTCGTGATAATCCTCGAACGAACAAGCTAAACTATGTCGCGCAAAAATCGGCTCGACGACGCGCTCCCACTCCGACTTTGCCGCGGAGAGTTCATCGCGCAACGTCATCTCGAGCTCCGTACCCACCAAAAGCTTCCTCTCGGTCTCACCCCACAGGGACACGACATTATTTTCGCGACGAGGCAGGACTTTGTCGTACGCTCGCCACCGTGACGTCGGCTCGTTTCGCTCGACGCAGAGCGCGCACGTCAACCCGACCAACCAACCAGCCTCCAACTTTGTCTCCGCCAACCTCGTCTCCACGCTCGCCGCGATGTCCGACCTCGAGCACGCGCGGAGGGTCAGACACGCTTCGAACGGAATCGTCGCCACGATTTCTCCGCGCGCGAGATCCCGCTTCGCCTCGACCCCACGGTTTTTGTCCGCGCCCGCCGCCGCGCTCCCACCGCGCATCGCGAACGTAAACTCCACCGCATCTTCGCGCACGTCGATCGAGTTGGACGCGCACCAGCGCAAAAAGACGCTGAAATCATCCTCGTCGCGCGCGTTCGAGTCGTCGTCGGTCGAGGCCATGCATACGGTCGCGTTTTGAGGGTATTCGCCGCGACGCCGCCGAGGTTGTTGTAATTCTACAGGTGCGCGTCTACGCGCATGACTAATCTACGCCTTCCACAACGATTTCACCGTTCGCGTGATGCCCTCACCCTGGGCGTTCAACCTGAACAATCCAACCGTCGTCGCCGCCGTGAGCGCCAACATCGCCAATCTCGTCGGTCCTCTCGCCGCCTTGGGCACGTAGTCGCTGATGATCTGTCGCCGCCGCGAAGACGTCTTCGGTCAGTCGGGTGTCCCTCCTCCTTCTCCTCCCTCTCCCGTCACCGCGCCCGCGCTCGAACGACCCATCGCCCCGTCTCCATCCTCTCCCTCTCTCCCTCTCTCCCTCTCCCCCGTCTCCATCGCATCGAATCACGCACGAAATTCATCGCCACGTGCGAGTGCACCGGCATCGCCACCCCGAGCGCGAGATCGATCGCCGCCTGCCCTCCCGGCGCGATCGCCGCCGCGGGCACGAGTCCCGCCAGCGCGAACGACGACGCGTGATACATCTTCATCATCGCTCTCCCTCGATCGGCGGCGAGCATGGCGCTCGCTCGGCAATCAGTCAGTCAATCGATCGAATCGATCCGTCACCCTCTGATGACGCGCATTCGATCCATCCCGCGCGTCGACATCGATGATGCGATGGGCGGGTGGATTTAAAAATGTAATCGTCATTCGACGCCCGGGCGCGCGCGATGGGGATCAAGGGCCTGACGCAGTTGTTGCAAGATAACGCCCCGGGGGCGATGCGAGAGCAAAAGTTTGATTCGTACCTCGATCGACGGGTCGCCGTCGACGCGTCGATGCACATCTATCAGTTTATGATTGCGGTGGGACGAGAGGGCGAGCGTCAGCTGACGAGCGAGGCGGGAGAGGTGACGTCGCACCTGGTGGGAATGATGAACCGAACGGCGAGGATGCTGGAGGCGGGGATAAAACCGATCTATGTGTTCGATGGGAAACCGCCGACGATGAAGGGTGGGGAATTGGCGAAGCGGAAGGACAAGAGAGAGGAAGCCGAGGCGGCGCTCAAGGCGGCGCGCGAGGCGGGAGACCAAGCGGAGATTGAAAAATTAGCGAAACGCACGGTGAGAGTGAGCAAGGAACACAGTAAAGAGGTCATGAGATTGGCGACTTTGCTCGGAGTCCCCGTCTACGAGGCTCCGTGCGAGGCGGAGGCGTCGTGCGCGGCCCTGTGCAAAGCCGGGTTGGTGTGGGCGGTGGCGACGGAGGATATGGATACGCTCACGTTCGCCGCGCCGCGCATGGCGAGAAACTTGATGGCGCCCAAGTCGGCAGAAAAGCCAGTGTTAGAATTCGACTACGAGAAAGTGTTGGCCGGACTTGGACTGACAGCTGATGAATTCATTGATTTGTGCATCTTGTGCGGCTGCGACTACACCGACACCATTCGCGGTATCGGTCCGAAGACTGCTTTGAAACTCGTAAAGGAGCACAAAACCATCGAGAACATTCTCGAGGCGATCGATACTGAAAAGCACCAGCCGCCGAAAGATTGGAACTTTCAAGGTGCGCGCGAACTGTTCAAAAATCCAGAAGTGATGGACACGAACGGCATCAAACTCGCGTGGAAAGCGCCGGATGAAGAAGGACTCGTCAAGTTCTTGGTCGAAGAAAAGCAGTTCAATGAGGACCGTGTCAGAGGAGTATGCGCGCGCGTGAAAAAGGCACGTACTGGTAAGGCTTCGCAAAACCGCTTGGAAAGCTTCTTCGGTCCACCAAAAATCATCTCAAGCACGATCGGTAAGCGCAAGGTGGAAGAAACCAAGGGCAAGAATGGTAAAGGTAAGGCGGGTCTCGCGAATAAGAAATCTAAGGGTGTGAGTGGATACAAGAAATCCAAGCAATGATGCGTTCTATGACATGTCGCGCGATAGAAGATTGTAAGCTCTCAACATACTCAACGAGCCAACGTCACAAATCCACGTGCTGTGCGCATCACGCACCATGCAGACGATAACGAGCGCGAGGCAACACGTGGCGCCATCCACTTCGTCGTCCACGCGTGCTCGTACTCGCGAATCTAGTCCTTCGCGTCCATTTTTGGGTCGAAACGCGTTGGGAGCAACGCTTGCTCTCGTCCTTGCCATCACACCAGCACCGTCGATCGCCGCTCCCGCTGCACCATCTTACAGCGGTGTCGACCCTAGTAAGAGTTCATTGATCCAAGGATTAGTCGAGAAAAGCGCACAAAACAAGGAGAAGAATGATCAGGCGCGGCTCGATTCCTTTTACAGACGCGACTTTCGGATCAACCGCCTGGTAGGAGGAGAGCTTCTCAAAGAACCGTGCGATCCCCGAGATCCTGAATTTGGCTACAAGTGCAGACCTTTGTTACCGAGACTTCCGCAGGATCGCATGTTCGAAGAGACCGCTCGCGAAAAGACGGGATTCGGAACAGTTTTCAGCGCACAAGAGGTCGACAGAGCTGCAGACGACCTTGTGGCGCAGGAAGCAGAGAGGCAGGACGAGGAGCTATCGTTGATTGAGGAATAGTGCACAATTTTTTATATTACATGCGATTTAGACTGCTTGTGCGTCAATAGGTGATAGGACCCTTCAAGCTCCCAGTTGCAAACTGCCGCACGATGGGTTCCGTTGTTGTATCAAACTCTTCCACCGTTCCCTCCCAGGCTACTTTCCCCTGATGCAAGAAGACCAAGCGGTCAACTGATCTCCGAATCGTACTATGTTGATGTGTGACCACGATGTAACTCGACACTCCTCCGTGCTCCTCACATGACTCGTTTGGTTTGCAGTGGAGCGAACGCATCAAGTCTTCAACCACTGTGCTCGCAACAGGATCTAAACCAGCGGTTGGTTCGTCGTACATGACTACTTCTTCGATGGCATCATCTTCATGTTCGCGCTCCTCTTTAATGATTGCGCGAGCTAGCGCGGCTCGCTTCTTCATACCTCCTGAGAGCTGTGCTGGATATTTATCCTCCGAGCCCTGCAAACCCACGGCGGCCAAGCTGTTCCGCACCGCCTTCTCCACCTTCCTTTTGGACAAGGTACTGTGCTCATAGAGCTTAAACCCCACGTTTTCTCCCACAGTTAGAGAATCAAATAGAGCGGCAGATTGAAACACCATCCCAACGTGCAGCTTTGGGTGAGCTTCGTCACTCGCTAAACCTTTTCGCCGTTCGCCTCTAATGTAGACCTCCCCCTCATCCGGCACCAAGAGACCAGCCATGATGCGTAGAACCGTGGATTTACCGGTGCCACTCGGACCGATAATTCCGACGGCCTCGCCTCTTCGAATCTTGAAGCTAGCTCCGTCGAGAACAACCTTTGTGCCGAAAGTCTTCACCACCCCTTTGAGTTCGATTAGCACTTCACCCTCGTCATCTTCGTTCGTCGACGCCTCGGCCCCGTTCGCCGTCGAGGAATCTTGATTGTTTTCACTATTTTCTATCGGACTGGACGACCCATCGACGACCGCTCTCCTTCTCGTGGCCACCCTAGGCGACGCTGACGATGTCTTCGTCAGCGATAATCGCGCGGGTCGTCCGCTCGGACTCTTTCCACGCGTGGTCTGCGCTATCGGCGCCACGTTCGCGCGGGTAAATAACATTCTCTAGAGTGTTCCTCACGTATCTTCTCCACCACCGTCGTGCTTTCCCCAGCCTTACACGACGCGGTGTAAGCACTCGAGATCGGATCGTTTCACTGGCACCACCAGACAGGCTCCTGGCGCACCACAAAATGGTTATGCCAATATACTGGCATAAGAGATGACAAGACTTGATAACATTACAATTGTACAGAGAAAAGGTGAAATTTACACGATTAGTTATCCTTTACCGGGAACGGCCGTTATGCGATCACGTTGACACAAAACCCATGTGCTTCTCGTTTTGCCGACTGGAATTTGACTCGGCCTTTCGTCGAGAGGTTGCTCCTTTGTTGTTGGTTCGTCTTGCGACGCTAACGACATCCGTGTACCGATGGTACAGCACGTTCGCCACGAGACGATCGATAAAATCTGAATCTTTGTCTAGATTGACGGAAGAACTCGGCTCTTCTGAAGTCTTGGTGGAATTCATAAGCCGACGAAGACTGTTCTTGATGTTTTCGCGCGTCGTGCTTGGTAAGTTAGAGATGATTTCTTCGAGCTCTGCGAGCACGAGTTTATCTTCGTCGCTCAATTTCTTGGATTGCTCACTCTTATTTTCAATCGGAGATGTTCGAGCCTCCTTCAAAAAATCAGGTAAACGTAAGAGCGTACCAGTTGAACCAGAGACGGAGCCTGAAAGTGAACTGAGGGCATGAGCGTGAAAACGCTGGTGCAGTGTGAAAGGGTCCGGTGAAAACGCTGGTGCAGTTGATTTTGCCTTAACTCCTTCGCGGGCAGCCTTTTTCGAGCTCGCTTGTCGACCTTCACCCATCGCCTCCTCCTCACCCACCGTGAAGAAAGGCGCGGCACCAGGGTTGCCAGATTCTTCAAAGAATGGTTGTGCAAACATTTCTTGAACCAATCTAGGTGAATTTTTCCCCATTTCCTGCCATACTGAAAATGCCATCTCTAAGTCTGAAGCTCCCATCTGAGCGTCTCCCGGGGTGGAGGTATTTGTGAATGTTTCATCGTCTTGCGTAAACACGTCGACTGGTTCAAGTCTATCAAAGGATTCTTGCATGACGGTGGTAGTGTTAGCCAAATCCTTAGATTCCTCTGCAAGTGACTGAAACGAAAACGACGACATTTTAGGTGGTGCAAATGGATTTAATAGGCTCAAATCCGAATCCAGAATGCGTGCGGACCCACTTGTGGCAAATTCCAACAGTACGGGCTCCTGCGCGTGTACACCTAAAAACATCTCGAGTTCCGAGTTCCCCATGGTATCTTCGGTTTTTCCCTCTTTAATTTTATTCACTCTTTTTCTCGCCGTATTTCTCACGCGAGTTCGTGTTCCGTCGCCTTGCCGCTTCTCGTCTGCTCCAGTCGCCGCTCGTTGAGTCTTGCGAGAAGCCTGTTTCGCCGTCGCTTCCGCACATTTTGCATTTTTCCCCGTCGCTTCTTTTGAGGAAACTTTCTTCGATACAACCTTGGACTCGATCGAAGATAAATTTTTATCTTTCCGCCCCTCTTTTCGACTCGTCGACGTCTCACCTCCCTGTCGTTGCCTCTCTTGGGTTGTGGCGCCCTTCGCGTGGCCGCCTCTGCCCAACACCATCGCGAACCTTGCGCGCGGCTCGCGTCGATCTCACCCGCGTACTCCGATCGAGACGGATATTCTCGTGTTTCTTCGCCCCGACGCGCGTTTCGAGCACTCTCGGGCGTCCGACCGAACCACCGCCGAGACGAAATTCTCGTTGACAACCAACCACACGCCGCTCTCGGGAGTTAACAACCCACGGCGCCGCCGTTTCGCGGCGCGCGTCGCCTCGGATCCGCGAGCAACGACGCGATCGGACGCGAGACGATGAAGATCTGTGGACCGCGACGATCCTCGCGCGACGACGAGGAAGATGATGACTGGCGTCGCGCGAACACCCGCCGGCTCGCCCGAGGCGGCGCGAGGGGCGTCGACCACAATCAATCAATCAATCAATCGTATCTCGCGATCGCGATCGCCGTCGGCTGTCCGATCGCTGACGGACGCGCGTTTTTCTTCATACTGTGGATTCTTTTTGGGCTATGGTTTGATGACGTCATCCGCTTTGCCATACTGAAGCACCTCGAGGACCATGAACGATGAGACGCACGTCGACGCACGTCGTGTCGTTTCGCCTCGAAGGCGAGAGACAAAGTGTCGCGCGCGTATGCGTGTTTCTACTTCTGCCGTCGTCATCGCCCTCGCGTGGGCGCGCGTCGCGCGATCGGCGATCGTGAGATTGGATTTACGACAAGTCGGTGATCGCGAACGATGGCGAGACACGCTCGCGGAGGTTGAGGTGGCGGCGTACGCCTACTCTCTGTCGAACCGCACCACGCTCGCCAGTTTACGTGCCTTGGAACGCGTCGAAAGGACGTCGTCTGACCAAACCAAAGTACGGTTCGATCGAACGTCTCTGGTTTTCGCATTGGCCTCGAACGAGTCTCTCGGTGCGAAAGTCTCGACGTCGTTCGAAGAGTTTTTCTTCGCCGGAACAAAGCTGTGCGAAACGGATGTCGCCGTCGCGTGTCACGACGTCCGCCGAGACATCCGCGCATCGTCTCTCATTTCTTGCGACGCGGGCGAAGACGACGATTTCATCCCTGAAGAGACCGATTCGACGACCGTCCCTATGTCGATGTCGTGCGTCGATGACATCGTGTCGCAACTCGAAGCGGCGCTTGCTCGTTTGCTCTGAGAACAATGGGGACACATTGGAGGGTCCTGAACAAAGAGCCCGAAAAGGGGGGGGGCTCTCGGAAGTTTATCCACGGAGCCGTGGACGTTCGCGGCGTCTGGCGAGCGAACGACGTCATAATTCGTCCACTGACGTCTAGATGGCGCTGACGTACGCGTCCGCTCGAGTCGCACCCGCGCTCAAAGTCTCCGCGACGAAGCGATCGTCGAGAACGGTCGCCAAGAGAAACGAGTCCGCGATGTCTCGACGAGGTGAAAACTTGATTACTCGCGCCAAGGCCAACCGCTTGCAAGAGTCCAACGCGCAGAGTCTCGTCGACGCTACGGAAACGTTCATTTTCGACTGCGATGGTGTCATTTGGAAGGGTGATTCTTTGATCGAAGGCGTTCCAGAGACGCTCGAGATGTTGCGCGCCATGGGGAAGCGACTGATCTTCGTGACGAACAACTCGACCAAGTCTCGTGCCGGTTACACGAAGAAGTTTGAGTCCCTCGGACTCGCTGTCAATCCGGAAGAGATCTTTTCTTCCTCTTTCGCGGCCGCCGCGTACTTGGAGTCGATCGATTTCAAGAAGAAGGCGTACGTCGTCGGCGAGACTGGCATTTTGGAGGAGCTCGACGGTGTCGGTGTGGAATACACCGGCGGTGAAGCCGACGCGGGTAAGCAAGTCACTTTGGCGAGCGGGGAGTTGATGCAACATGATGAGGATGTTGGTGCCGTGATTGTTGGTTTCGATCGCAACATCAACTACTATAAGATTCAGTACGCGACGCTTTGCATCCGAGAAAACCCGGGCTGCATGTTCATCGCCACGAACACGGACGCGGTGACTCACTTGACTGATGCGCAAGAGTGGGCTGGAAACGGTTCCATGGTTGGAGCCATCAAGGGTAGCACGAAGAGAGAGCCCATTGTGGTCGGTAAGCCGGCCGCTTTCATGTTGGATTACATTGCCAACAAGTTTGACATCCGCAAGGACCAAATCACCATGGTCGGCGACCGCCTTGACACTGACATTCTCTTCGGCAACGATGGTGGCTTGAACACTTTGCTTGTTCTGTCTGGTGTCACGACGAAGGATATGCTCTGTAGCGACGACAACACCATCGCCCCGAACTACTACACGGACAAGTTGGCTGATTTGTTGTGCTTGAACAAGGTTGCTGCCTAAGTAATTGGCTCAGCGCGCATCGTGCTGTTGTTTCATATACATTTAATCTTTGAGAGAGAATAGTGTCTACACTAACTACTAATCTAATCATTTTCTACTCACCTCCGGCGTCCCTCGTCGAAGTCACGGCTATCTCTGCGCCTGACGCGTCTCGATCCCTGCGGACTGCGACTCTCACGACGTCTTCGATGGCTCCCATCCCGACTCGACCAACGTCGATCATTTCTCTCAGATTTTTTTACGTGCCCTTCGAGCGGTGGCAAATCTTGGCCGCTCAAATCTTTATACTCGACCGTGTCGAGTTGATGAAGTGCTAAGATGGTTTGCGCAATCACCTCCAAATTCTCCTTTGTCGCGCCATCCACAAGACGGTACCACGGTGGACGTGACGGCAGAGCTATCCCTAATTCTCGTGCGGCTAAAAGAATGCACCCGCAAGCAACTATCTGTGGCTTGAATCTCACGCAGAGTGCTGTCATCGCGCTGTCGTTACACAAAGTCCATGTGCGTTTCATCGACTCGTCACTCAAATTGAGGTGAACGCCCAGCGTGTACGCAAAGGGATGAGGAGGACTGACGTGCGCAAAAAATCCGAACTCACGCAGCAATACCATTTCCATATTCTTTGCATCTGTCTTCGAAATCTCATATTCTGGCGTGTTGATGGGCAACACCACTCGTGGCTTCTTCTCGATTCTCTGCACAGCCCTTCGCACGGAGTTGAGTACGTCCCTAAGCTTGCGATCCTTTTCCTCGAGTTTACACGCCAAGACGATGCACGCCGTCGCGACGAGTTTCACATCGTACTCTGTGAGTGATTTTTTCGTGTAAAATCGATGAAGAAGCGTCTGAGCTGTGATCACGACGCTCACGGGCGACTTCAAAAGTAAACAGGACGACCGAATGAGAAGCGCGCCGTACACTCTTTGCAAAAACTCCGTCTCTTCGTCCACGTTTTTCGACCGCGACGGGGTATTCTTCACATCTTCGGTGATGTAGAAGTTGTCCACCGCACTCGACGTCTGTATCATGATACGAAAGTGACTCCCGCGACGTCGAAACCCGTCGTCGGACGACCGCCTGGCGAGATGAAGTGAGGGGCGAGACTGGGTGAGCGCGTGGAGCATCTTGACTAGAAGATACAAATGCCAGTAGAATAGAATACAACACAATTAGCTACTGTAAGCTTACTTCGAGTAAACCCGATTGCGGTTCGCTAAAACGCCAGCGTTGCTCTTGCAAGAAAGTCTCGACGGCGACTGGAAGTCTTGACGGCGTTCGCGAGCCGACGGTGTGGTGCCCTGTGCCCACAAGAATGCGTGCGTGCGAGTATCCAGACGTTTGTAAACGAGTTAACTCGCGTCTAAGAAGTGTAATCGCTTCCGCTACGTGCAGTCCATGTAGATCTATGACACCGTCACTGCCGCCGCCGCGACTAGAATAGATGTTATTCGCGGCTCGCACGTGGGACTCGGCCATTTTTGCTGCGGCTTCGCGACCCTGTCGTGAAAGTTCCTTGGCGAGAGCCTTATTTCCGCTGAGATATGCGTTCGTTGCCTGTTCGTAGCACACATTACGAACTCGTGCATAATCTCGTGCCTCGTCTCTATTCGCCGTGTACAACTGTGACACCGCGGCGCCGGTTTCCACCCACTCTATCTTCGTCTTCGTTCCAGATGAGACTCCTCGCTCGACTTTCGACGTCCGCGAAGTTCCACTGGATGCGTGGCCGTTCGTTTGCCAGTTATTCAACATCGTCGACGCTTTGTTGACGTTCGATCTACCTCCCGAGAGATAAATTTTCGTTGGCAGCGGTTCCGGCTCTGTCTCTGTCGTCACAGTTCCGACGCCACCGCCGAGCGTGGGGAATGCCTCTACGTCGTCGACATCCGGGGCTTCAACCTCCGGCACTTCATCATCCATCAGCAGCTCCATGGCCAGCTCCACGTCTCCACCCGTATTCATCAACGCCTCTTCCAGGCACGCCGAGTCAAAGTTTGGAAACATGGATTCGAGAAACGCGAGCGAATCCTCGAATCCTCCGTCGCTCGTCGTCGTCGCCCCCACCGCCCCCTCCTCCGCCTCCTCCTCCCCGTATCGCGCGTACGCCTTCTCCACCGCCGCGCTCCCATCTCGACCCACCACCCCCTCTCTCTCTCTCTCCAACTCCTCGACCCCGTCGACGTGCGCGTCCGCATCCTCCTCGCTCACCAGTCCCAGCGACGCCAACTCGTCCACCGGCACCGGCATCGCGCGCTCGACGACGACGTCCACGGCGGCGGGACACCGCCGCGGCGCGAACACGAACGCCGACGCCGACGCGTTCAAACCACCGGTCGCACCGGACGACGACGGCCGTCCCGTTCCCATCACCCGCGCCTCGAAGTGCGAATGAGAATGCAAACGCACAGTGCGTTCTGTACGTCAATTTCACGTGCATTCACGTCCCGCGCCCTCGTTTTTGGAGAAGAAGAGACTGCAGGTCCCGTTTTCGAGCGCCCACCGTTCGCGACTCTTCGATGAGCCCCCCACCCATCGGTCGTCCCGCGTGCGTTTCGTGGCGTGCTCGCGGCGGGCGGGGTCGAGACATTGTTTTTTCACCCTCCTAAAATGACGGGTCATGACTCGTCGAATCTAAACCCTACTCTCTTCGTCCCGGGTCCCGTGCCGGGTCCTCACTCGTCCCATTCGTCGGCCCATTCGACGACCGAGCGACGAGGCGTGACGAGGATGGATGGATGGATGGATGTCGCGTTGACGACGACGACGACGACGCGCGAGACGACGACGACGATCGATCGATGCGCGGAGGGGAGTGGTGCGCGTATCCACGAGACGCGAGAAACGATCCGTCGAGCGCGCTGGACGATCCGCGAGGCGCGGTGGGCGCGGTGACGCGCGTGACGGTGCGATCGGTCAAGGTGCCGAGATGTTGTTGCGTGACGAACGCGTCTACGAGGGAGGAGGCGTCGAGGGAGGAGGCGAACGAGGAGGACGCGGACGGGATGGTCGAGGTGGACGTCGTCGTGGACGTGAGTCAGGGCGTCGTCGTGGACGTGCGACGGAGCGAGAATCCGCGTGAAGGGCGGAGGGAGGACGAGACGACGACGACGGCGGCGGCGGTTGGAGGAGGCGAGATGACGGTACCGGGCGAGGGGCGCGTGTGCCTACCGACGTTCGTGGACATACACACGCACATCGATAAGGCGCACACGTGCGAGAGGAGTCGAAACTTGAACGCCACTCTCGCTGGAGCGGATGCGGCGTGCGCGAATGATTTTCAGTACTGGACGGCGGAGGACGTCGAGAAGAGGATGCGTTTCGCGCTCAGCTGCGCCTACGCGTACGGAACTTCAGCGTTGCGAACACACTTGATGTCGGGTGAGGAAGAGCAGACGAAAATTGCATGGGAAGCTTTTGCAAAATTACGCTATGAGTGGAGAGGTAAAATCGAACTCCAGGGCGTGAGTCTGTCTGTGTTGAGTTTCTTTCGCGATGAAAATAAAGCTCGCGCTTTGGTGCAAATGGTCAAGTCGTACGGAGGAGTGTTGGGTGCCGCGGTATCGTGCAGTGATGCTGGTGGAACACCCACCGATCATATCACGACGTGTGGAGATGATATGCCCAAATTATTGGACGTCGTATTTTCGCTCGCCAAAGAATTCGCCTTGGATCTTGATTTTCATTGCGATGAAAACGGGAACGAGTCGTCGAAGGGTCTACTGTATATTTCCCAAGCGGTCATTCGCAATGAGTTCAAAGGATCTGTGGTCTGCGGACATTGCTGTTCCCTCGCCGCTCAGTCTCGGGAAGAAGCGAAGCGCATCATTCATGCCGCTCGTGAAGCTGGTGTCACTGTCGTTTCTCTCCCCGCGGTGAATCAGTGGTTGCAGAATCGAGATCCAGCCGGTAAAGTGACACCAACGTACCGAGGTGTGACACGAGTAAAAGAGTTGGCCGAAGCTGGAGTGCCTGTCTGTTTGTCTAGTGACAACACACGCGATCAATTCTTCTCCTACGGAGATGGCGATATGCTCGAGACATTTCGTTCGAGTGTGTGCATAGCACATCTAGATCGGCCCTTTGGATCTTGGCCGAGAGCTATTGGTGCAAATCCAGCACAAGCGATGAAATTACGTGACAACACTGGTCTCATTGCTCCAGGCGCAAAGGCAAATTTTATTCTTTTCCGCGCAAGAAATTACAGCGAATTGTTCTCTCGCTCTCAGCACGATCGAGTCGTTATTCGCGATGGCACTCGTATCGACACGAACCTTCCGGATTACGAGTTGCTAGACTAATACTAATGTTTACAATCGACGACGCCGACGACAAATGTTGTATTGCTATGCGCACAAAAATTCAATGTACTGCAGTCCTCCTCTGCGCTAGTGCAGCTTCAAGCTGGCTTCTAGGAGCGCAACCCTTCGGCAATGTGTCCCTGACGCGATCTAGTGCCCAACGTGTATGAGAATGGGAAGTATGCAGGCTCTGCAAGTTCACAAGTGCGCAAGAAGTGAGGAGTACCTCACATGCCTTTTGATGAGAAAATTGCACGCTGTCGACAAGCACCCTCAAAATGTCACAGATGCATGTGAAAGCATCGCGTGGAATTGCTCGCGACTGACGACAAGAGGGAATTGTAGCTTTTGTGTCAGAGATAAGTGCTGACACCAGATGAGTGAAGTGTCGGCAAATCATGAGTGCTTTGTCTGACGATTCTTTCAGCGCAAACATCACTGAGTGCGACAAAATATCCATCACGAGGGAGGGTATTGTAACATTTCCATCCCCAACGTCATCAATTATCTTTCGTGCTTTGAGAAGCGTGGGAATAGCAATCCTTGAGATGCGTTCGAATTCTTCCATCGATGCTCCCGGTAAAACTAGCACACATCCAATCAAAAGACTCTGGCGAAACTCAGCCGCGCTCATTTCCGCCTCCTGAAGGGTCTCAAGTAGCGCGACCAACGATGTATCGTCACTTTTGCCTATGCGATAGAATCTCAAGATGTCCTCTGTAATTTTTACCGCATCTTTGGAACTAAGTGAAGGTGGAACCGGCGCCTGCAGCACATCTGTCCGAAAGAGATGCAACACCGGCTCAACCAGAAGACGTAAATCCCATCTGACTTCACACCTCGTAATTTCATCCATGGCTCTGAACGAGCTTATCGTTTCCTGCGGAGGTGGATTTTTTACCAAATATTGCGCCAGACTTTCGCTGATTTCACTGGCTAAATGAGTAGACAAGACAAGCGTTGACGTTGCGTTTTCCGCATCACACCACTCCATAATCCGCAATAACCCAAGCAGAATCCCCTCGGGAAAAGTTTGCGCAACGACTTCCACATTTGTTTCCCCATCTTGTACGATGATACACTTCAAGACGCACAGAGCAAAGTGAGCTCTGTGAAACGGTCCATTACATGGTTCACTCAGGTGTTCAGCCGTCAAGAAAGGAAGCACAATCGACAACACTCCTTCTTGAGGATTAAGCAGATGTGCACGATCGGATTTTCGAGCAAAGAACTCCTCGCAAATGAAACTGACTATGTCTAGCGTTTTGGTCGTACTCAGCTCCTGTGGTATGGTCCTTAGGAAATCTGCAAAATGATTCAAGATGTGAGGTGTTGAATTCTCGTGTTTTGCCTTCACAAAACTTGGCACAAGACGGAGAGTTTCGAGCAATATTGACGCTTGTGATGAATGCGTGATGGCTGTGTGGAAGAGTCGACGGTATACCACGTCTGGTGCGACAAGTATTGGCCAAACCAAGTCTTTTGCTAGTTTTGAAATCATACGGCTGGATACACTTACGTGTGCGCTTGAAGTAATACGGTTCAATGCCGTGACTGTATCACGCTCAGCGGTCTGTGAATTTGAAGTTTGTTGAGATAGCATTGTGTTTCGGAATGAACTAAAGCGTTCAGAACAAAGCAAAGTAGGAATGATGCGCATGGTATCATCTTGAGAAACTGCTTTCAACTTCTCTTTCACGACTGCCGCATCTTTCTCCATCACGAGGTCGTCCATGAGGGATTCTATTTCCGATACCTCTGGGACTAACTTGCTATCTGACTCGTGCAAATCCGGTGTACTTGGATTGATCGCGGTTTCACTTGCTTTTTTCAATGATTCCGTATCCTTGTGTGGGTCGTGAGCAACATCGGAAGAAATAACCACCGTTAACTCCCGTACTATTTCTTTGTTGTTTTGGCATTCGCCGAACGCTTTTATCACTGCTTCCCTCACTGCTTCTGTAGCACGTGACATTCTATCATACAATACATCTTGCATTTCGCATTGTGAGAGCAACTCAGTGAATATTTCCGTAGAAAGAGACCACTTTGCTCTTCGGGAGAATGGGTCAACTGGTTCTAAGAGCGGCTTTCCATCCTTTCCAACGAGATGTGAGCTCCAAACCGCAAATAACACGTCGAAAATATCACCGCGCGCGCGAATTTCGCCCTCTCTTTCCTGTCTTAGCATACAGCGCAGGTTGGGAACGATTACTGTGTCCAGGACGTCAATGGAGCTCTCCTGGATTCCACTCGTCTTGAGAGCGTCGAACAACGGGCCCATCATCACCTCGGTCGACACTGATGCGACATCGTAAGAAAACGCGCGAAGAGATTTCAGAGCTGCCGTCGTGGATGCGTGCGCACTCATGCTCATCGTCTTGCCTCCCGATCGAAAGATTTGAGGAACTTCCGCGGCAACACGTAGAACAAAAAGAAAGAGCACAACGCGAGCAAGATGAAGTCAACCGGGCTCAAGGCGTACACGATGACTTCGTCACCCTTGCCATCACTCATTCGCGGTCTTCACGCGTGTTAACCGCACCGCGATGGAGCACGCGTGCGGTGGTCTGGAGGTTCATTTCTACTCTACTGGCTACGTATGTCATTACAACAACATGTTCTTCTTCGCGGCTTTCGCTCGCTGATTGTGATGTTTATGTGCGAAATCTTTTGCAGTCAATCCTCTTGTAGCTTTTCCTCCAGACTTTCGACTTTGATCTGACTCGTGCCCTCCGCTCACACTACGTGTACCTTGTTCTGAGGCGGCGGCGCCAGTTGGTTTTGGTGCAAAAGGCGCAGCATTCGCGTTTGGAACAAAATCTGCACTAAAGCGAGCCTTGTTACCACCAGCCCCAAGACCTTGGATCTCAGATTTTTCTATCCTCGCCTTCGCAGTCGCCATCGCAGCCGCTTCCGCTACACTTCCAGCTGCAATTTTTTCTGCACCCTCTTTGTATGAGTGATACACTTTTTCATCCAGAACGTAAAACGTTCGTTTTACCGCTCCTGCGGACCGGGAATTCGCGTTCCCAGCTTCAATTTCATCAATACCCAGTGCAGTGTTTGCAACTTTAACTGGAAGATCGTCGAATGAGTCATCATATTCGTCCTCATACTCTAACTCTGCTGCCGCCATTAACACTTGCCTCTTTTCATCAGCAGTGAGTTCGAAACCAACCTGCTTTGTTCCTTTTCCAATCGCTTCGCCCAATTTTGGAAGAGTTTGTTTGAGAGACTTGGTATCTAGAGGAGGCCATCCAAGAGTCCGGTCGAGACAACTCAGATTCTGTGGAAGCGAATTCTCGAATATGTTCTGTACTATTAACTCTGCGTTCGGACCAAAGTGGTCCACGCAAGCTTTCAAAAACCCGATCCCAAGATCTGGTAGGACCATTTTCACTGATTCAATCACAGAAACGATGGAAGAAGCAATTCCAATGTACTGATTACTTACTTCTTTAGGTGCAGCTTTTTCACCGCGTAAACCACGAATTGCTGCACTCGCCGATTCCTTAACCAAATTTAAACTTCTCTTATCCTGCGTAGCGGTTTGAAAGTGTGTGACGACATCGTCCCGAACAATCTCGAGGGCACGCACCAAATTACCTTTCTGGCACAACCACACACCAGCCTCAGGATACACCACACTGAGGGATGTCAACGAAACCGCGACATCATGGAAGTATGATAACGACTCGAGCAGATCATCCGGTGCTAACCCACCGCCCTTCGTCGCAGAAATTCCTCTTTCTGACATTTCGTTCAGATTCTTCTCCATTATGACTCCCGTCTCGATAAAGTCATCGATGAGAGTCGGCAACAATTTCACTCCGCCATCTATTACTTCTCGAACCAAATCACGATCGCAACGACCGTACAAGACCGACAGGTCTATTATCTTCGGCACATCGAATAGGCTATGCTTAAGAATTATGCGACGACGCTCGTCTGCTGTCAGACGCAAGCGTTCTCGACTTCCATCGTTCACCAGTCGGAGTAAAGTAAGAAACACTTTCTTTCCAAGCTCATCCTCTTCCGCGCCTGTCGACAACATGTTCGTTTCACCGTTGAACTCATAAGGGCGAGGTCTAAACTGCAAGTACGTATCCAAAGTTTTCGCGAGCCCATTCCCGTTTCTTTCGACGTGTGTCCAGAACGCTTCGTTTGTTTTTCGCAACCCACTATCGAGAACGTCCGTTAGCGCCCGACGAGCCAACGCAGAACGCTCGTCGAGGCCATCTTCATCGCCTGGGAGATATGGAATGTGTCTAAGATCCCTATTACCGTGCAGAGACGGCCGCGACATCGGGCCGCGGGCCACGAAGTGTCGTCGCGAGCGGCAGCTTATATCCGAGCCATGGCCATGGCACTCTCGCTACTTCTCAGGGCGCTTGCGATCTCACGCATCAGACTTAGACCCGCGACTGCGCCCTGAACATCGCGATGGGAGACGAAATAGATGAAGTGATCGATTTTCTATCTGATAAGAAACCAGCGGTGCGAGAACAGGCGATGCAAATCGTACAAGGTTTGACGGGGACCGATGACGGCGCAAAACTGCTTTACGCGAAAGCGGATGCGCTGGTGCCGAAACTACTGCATGCACTGGGCGCAGAAGGGGGAGAATCAAAATATGCAGCCACAGCACTCGTCAATTTGACTCATGATCCCGAGGTCATCACGAAAGCTGTGGGTAAGGGTGTGGTTGAGCGAGCCATGGACAGTCTCCGAGATGGCGACGGAGCCCCAGTTGATCTCTTGCTGTCCATTTTGGCGAATGTCACGACGGCGGAGAGCGGCGTTCATGTTTTAATTCAGGAAGGTAAGCCATTGGAGGGATTCTGGCTATCTAAGCTGATTCAACTCCTCTCCACGGGGACCCCGGAGGTTGACTACGACCAAGCAGCCTCAGTTCTGACGAACGTCACTCGGGATCCTATCGGTCGGCGAGTGTTCCTAGACCCGAAGAGAGGACTGCTGGCCTCCGTTATTCCATTTATGACGCAATCAAATGAGCTCAGACGCGAGCGTGTCGCTGCCGCTCTCAGAAATTGCTGCATGGACGATGTACATAGAAAGGCTCTCCTAAACTTCGCCTCGCCGACTGAAGAGCCTGAGGGTGAAATAGTCAGAGCGCTGCTAAGACCGATCAGCGGAAAGAAAGTTGGAGCCGAATTATCTGATAATGTTCGTCAGGCTTGTGCCGAAGCGATCTTCGCATTGGCCAAGGATGAAGAGGGACGTGAGCTTCTCGGGAAGTTGGAGGCTCCTAGAGCACTCAGGGATGGATACGAGCTTGAGGAGCACGCAGAAACTTGTGCGGCGCTGGTGGCGACCGGTGATTTATTCCTGAAACATGGAATGGTACCGGAGGATCTACAAGAAGGCTTGAATCAACCACAGGCTGTGGAAGTCATCGATGATGACGAAGCTCTAGTGATGGGGCCTGGTTTCGGAGGTGGATTTATTAATAGTGTCGACTAATTCAGTCAATGCCCGCCTAGAAAGATGTGGGCATACTTGATCCACTTGAGCGAATCAAGTACCACGCCGAATTAGAAAGTAGAGATATAATATTCGAAACCACGAAGCCATAAAATGTACAAGAACGCGAGTGAGAATACCTTGCACTTTCAATTATTAATTCCCACTACAATTAATTACTTGTGACACTATTCGACGTGTCCACATTGATTGGAATGGAAGATTGATGGTCATGCAGTTCCCCAAGATTAATATGCCGACACAAGATATTATGTCCCTGCTCTCATCAACGTAGAGTGTTAGATCGATCACATTGGTCGCGTTCATTTCATTTAAATAATAAATTATTTTTTAATAATTCCACTACGGCACTATATTCGATATTCCTGCCGTTTCTCTGCACTAGACAATAGAGTTACGTTTTCTCAAGTGATTTAAGCGCGTGAAATAGTGAAATTCTTCGCCCGTGACGAGTTAACTCTAATCGGATTAATTAATTATTAATTCACAATGATTTTCCTCTTCCAGCTTTCATTCTCCACTGGAAACTGACGCTGTTCCAGTGAACGGCTCTCCTATTTCATGCGTACACTGTTGTTTCGAAAAGCTTTCATGGAAGTGCGCATAAATCGGTGGTTCGATCCACTTGAACACAAATAATTTTCGAATTAAAATCGCATGGCCTTTTCAGGCTAGTATGGGAACGCGTGCGCTCGATTTTTATCGCCGCGGTTGAATCATCTAGCGTATCAATTTCTAACGTTCATGCCTGCAGAATCACAGGACGTCGATCACTCGGGTTGAAATCGACCGATAACGTTCTCGTTTCAAGAAGCGAATTAAATTAATTGCTTGTACACTCATTGTTGCGCCATCGTACAGGTGACAGTTCACGACGTGCTAGCATAGGTACGAGTCTTCTGAATAAGTTTTTCGCATAATTAGTCATCACGAATTATCTTGTTGGTGATTTAGTCGCATTTACATAACAATCTAGGCCGAACCTAGGCTCTTGAGGACTGACTGCCGAACCTGACTTGACCAAAAGCTTTTGAGTGAAGGTGAGCTAGCTGGCTGGACATTTTACGCAGTCGCGATCGGCTTCTTCATGACAATGAGATACATCGGCGAGAAGATACCGAGATCACCACCCTTCTCGAGGTTCACAGCCGCCTTCAACAGCATAGTGTGTACGGCCTGGGTACCTTTCGGTGCGAAGCCAACGAATTCAAGCACGCCAGTGAGGAGGTGGGTAAGGTAAGCGGCACGACGCGCAGACTTCATGGCTTGCTGCCACGGAACAGCACCAACCGTGGCGCGATCGAACGTGAACTGGACATCGAAACCAGCGGCCTTGGCAGCTTCGATGCAGTCTTCGATGGTTCGGACTTCCGGCAACGCGTTACCCTCCGCAATACCATCAACAACGTCAACGTGGAGCTTGTTGTTCTTGTCGTACTTTTCAGTTCTGAGCCACTCATACGAGGCGAACAGGGCACCGGGCTTAAGTACTTGGAAAACTTGCTTGTACATGGCGGTCGTGTTAGAGGCGTGGCACGCAGCCTCAATGGCATAGGCACCATCGAAGGCTCGGCCCTTGAACACCTTGGCAAGATCCATGAAGTTACCTTGGACGATCTCCGTCAAATCTTCCACGCCAGCTTCCGCGTTCAAGGTCTTGCAGCGACCAACTTGATACTCGTTGATGGTGATACCCGTGACCTTACCGCCGGTGGCCTTCACAATGTTACGCATCGGTCCACCGACACCGCACCCAAGGTCCAAAACGTTCATCCCCTCCTTGAGGCCAATGTTCTCCGCGATGGCTGTTTGAGCGAAATGAATGAAATCAGTAAAGGTTAGTCATCTATATGATTTGACTTCGACGCGCCGGGTTGTCAATGATTGAGCGATGAACGTACCAACTTCCTGACGGATGATAGAATTCTCGAAGCTTTCGCCCTTCTCACGAGCGGCAAAGTGGAAACTTTCACCCCAACCGTATTCATAGAAATCCGTGATAAGGGAGTAAAACTTGTTCACAAAATCTGGAGTGGAAAGAATGCGCGATCCCACACCCTTGCCATCTTCTTGATCGAAGAACTCGTTGTAAGATTTGATCCCACGGTCCACCATGCTCTTCGCCATCGCGCCAGTCTTTCCACCAAACGAGTGCAACGGGTTCTTGCGGAACCAGGAAAGCTTGACGGCCACGTAGAGACCACCGGTGATCGTAACACCACCGACAACCATCTGGACCTTCTTATCTTCGAGCGCGCCCATGATGCGCTCCGTCGCCATCTTGTCTGGCTAACTCTCCGGATCTAGAAACGGCTTGTACGTCCGACGTCGACAGTTGCAAGCTCCGCTTGCGTTTCGCTGAAGGTACGAGTATCGACCGTAAGGGTAGTCGATTTACACGTTCCACGCGTGGACGTCTTGGACTGACGCCGGCGAGCTCGCGAAAGATCGAGGTACGCCACTTTGGATAGACGCCCCTCGCCGCCGCAACTCGCGGCGTTTTTTTTCGATTTGATATAGCTTTTAGTTTCATTTAATACGAGTTAGTGGAATGGGGTTTAAGGCGGAAATTTCCACAGAGGCCCGGGTGACCCTTCTTTCTCGTTCACACATTTCCATTTTGTTGGTTCCATTTTGTGAGCGAGTCAACAGAGAGCTCGAGCTCACCATCGGCGTAAACGTTGCATCTAAAAAGTGGTGCGATGAATGAAACGGTGCAGAGAAACACATGACGTGAATGAAGGTCGATCTGGGGGGGCGATATAGATGGTATTGCACCGAGGCTAAACAAGTTGAGTGGCACAAGCCAGGCTTCTGGCGAGTCATTAATTAAATTCACGGTTTCGTGGACACCTTCACCATAGAGGCGCGAATGAGGGTATCACCGATTTTGTAACCCTTTCTGAACTCTTCAATAATCGTATCCTCGTCCATCTCTTCGTTCTCCTCTCGCATGATGGCTTCGTGGTCATTCGGATCGAACAGTTCACCAACGCCCGGCACTGCCTGGAGGCCTTGCGACGAGAGAATTTCCATCATTTGCTTGTGCATATTCTGATAACCAGTCAGAATCTTCGTTTCACCCTCAGTCTCACCAGTGATGTTCTTTTCGGCGAGATCAAAGTTGTCAAGAACAGGCAAAAGAGCCTTGATGAAGTCACCCTTGGTGCTGGAACCAATGTTTTCTTTCTCCTTGAGCGTTCTCTTGCGGAAGTTGTCGAAATCCGCGTTCAGGCGCAAGTACTGATCCTTCATCGCCGCGACTTGGTCCTCCATGCCCACAACTTTCGCGTTCGCATCTCCAATTTCTCCCTTGAGAGCAGTCAAAATTTCCACCGCCTCCTCGTTATCGCCGACAACCGACTCAAGTTGCGCCACAAGACTTCCAAGCACGCCGTCGTCTTCAGCCTTCCCTTCGCCCTCGACTTCGGGCTCATCTTCGACGACTTCAACCTCAGGAGATTCTTCGGCCGCGTCGACAGCCTGCGTAGATTTCGAACAAAATTCAATACAGTCAGTCCCTACTCTACTCATACCCTTGCCCTCAAGATGCCTTGACTTGGCCTGTGGTATCGAAATCGATGCGCGCGTCTGGTTGGATTCGAGCCCGGAGTTGGTTGCATGACGCGTCCGAGTGTATGTTGCCGGGAGGTCACCTACCTCCTCTTCTCCAGCCCGGACGACAAGTCCGAACCGTCCCTTTTGCACGACCCGGCTTCTGGAAACCGAGCGAAGCTTCGACACATGGTGCGCCTTCACGGTCGCGAGCGACGCTGAAATGGTGAACGCCGACATTGTACGAACCCCGAGCGAGACTTTTCAATATGTAGACGACGCTGACGCGATTCGTCCCTCAGGACGAGCAGTGCGGGCGCTCCGACCTTCTAGAGTCTCCTTCCCTCCTTTCCGCCGGCGGGGTGCCCATGGCGAGTCATTACTCGCCATCGAGCCCCCCGGGGGGAGAGGAAGTTTCTGCTCCAGGAGCTCAGCTCGTTCGGTGTCTTTCAATTCGTCTCGAGCGCCACACTGAAACTCTCATCCGCGGTCGCGGACCCGTGATCGCGGAGCCGGATCAGAGCCTCGGTGAACATGTTCATCTTCGACGCGGATGAATCCAGGGCGATGGTTCTGAGCACGCTCGCGGGGCTCACCACCACCCTGGGCGGTTTTATAGCGGTTTACAAGAAGCCGGACGCGAGGGCGCTGGCGTTCCTGCTCGGCATCGCCATCGGCGTCATGAGCTCGCTGTCATTCATCGAACTATACGCTAAAAATGTCATGGAGTATGGCTTTCTTCCGGTGACAGCGTCGGCCCTAGCGGGCGCTGGATTGTACGCGTGTGTTGCGCCTTGCCTCCCGAATCCCGAACACAGTGCTGGACAAACCGGAGTGGCCTCGCCGAACGAGCAGACGACAATAAGCGCGACTTCGAAGAGCGCTGATTCCAAAGAAGCACCCGCGGTCGGTGGATTGAGTAGAGGACGATTGTTGAGACTTGGAATCTTGATGGCTTTTGCGATGACACTGCACAACCTTCCAGAAGGCTTTGCGGTTGCGTGTGCGTCGTTCACGAAAGTCGGACCCACGATGGCATTCGCCATCGGTATGCATAATGTTCCCGAAGGTATCATTATCGCAGCCCCCGTGTACGCGGCGACGGGCAGCCGGCCACGTGCTATCGCTCTCGCGACGGCGAGTGGGTTGTCAGAGCCGGTGGGCGCACTTCTCGCTCTGAAGTTTATGAAACCTTACCTCACGCCTGAACGTTTAGATTACCTTCTTGCGGGGACTGGTGGAATCATGACTGCTGTTTGTGGTCTCGAGCTCTGGTCAGAGGCGAAAAAGTGCGGAAATAATGACAACATGTACAGAGGAATCATCTTTGGGGGCGCTTTGATGATTTTGACCTTACACCTCGGCGCTTAGACTGTTAGCTATCTCTAGACTTCTAGGTTGTTGTAGACTATCTATTCATCTGGAATTTGAAGAGTTTTTTTTCGCGTTTTTGCGATGTCTCCATCGATTATGTATACATTTCGTGTAGAAGGCGAAAGCATCGATTCGCAACGATTATTTGACTGCGACGTGGTTGAAATTCCATGATATGATGCTCTGATGTTTTTCTCTTCAGCTGCATTCTTTGCGTAGCTTTTCCATGTGCTTTTGTCTGGCATAAGGATCCCATGCCCCCACGCTGCGTCTTCCTTGCAGGTCGTGAGAAGACTTGGTACAGCACTACGGCCTGTCCGGCGATCTCGAGTCGCCGCCCGCTTACTAGAGTTGAGACTCGCGATTCCATCGAAAAGATGCAATTTTTGTTCGGCATCGACGCTACTTGAAAGAGAGATACTATGAGTTGAACCAGGAAACCCCACTCGCATGTCCTCAAGATCTTGACGTGTCAGAACATCAGCTTCAAGGAGCTCTCTGACAAATCTTTTGAGTATGAGGCAGTGGTTTTTGAATTGCTCAAAGTCAGCATACTCAGTTCGATCGGAGACGTATGTATTTATTCTTTGCTGCAAATTTATGTCTTCTGCGTTTGTCTGAAACTTCTGGAAGGAAATGAGCCCCAGATCTCTGAGAAGCCTTCGACGCTGAGCTTCATTTCTAGCGTCGAGCAAACGAACGCCAACATCCTCTATTCCAAACATTACTAACCTGCGGAATGACAAAACTGTGCACCCCAGACTGTGCTTTTTCATCATTTTGATCATGTTTACGTACACACTGCAGAGATGTGGATATCGTAGTACTTGGGTAAAACTATCTTTGAAGATGTGCGCGAGCACGCGCTCGTGGTACACGCCGTACATGACCATTTGCTTGACTAAATTCTGAAAAATGTGCTCGTCCATTTTCAAATTGGCAAACGTTGAGCTGATCACGAGTAGCTGAGTTTCGTTCCACTTCGTAAGTGGCTCACTCATCATCTCAAACAGATTGGTGGGGTGTTCATTCTTCGGGTGACCAAAGGCTCCACTACCACATATAAACAAGCTTTGACTCCCTCGCGGAACGACAAATGTGCAAGACTTTGACGCATAAACCCGTTCAGCTTTGACGCCGTAAAGTGGATGACGTTCACACTCATCAATCTCTGACTTTTTCTTCTGGCTCCTTTCATCATTGGATACTACCGGCTGGATTCTCTGTGGTCTGTTTGATCCCGTCACAGAGCCGTTGCCGAGCTGCCCAAAGTCATTTGCACCGCATACAAACACGTCGCCCAAGGTTGTCAACATCACTGTATGGAGATCTCCTGCGGCTATTTGATTGATGGACACGCTAGTCATCGCAGATAGCAGAGTCAGCGAGCTTCTGTCTTCCGCTGAGTGTAATCCCAACTGACCATGACCACCTGCTCCGCAGACGTAAACTCTACCAGTATCGGTAAGAATTACCGTGTGTGCCCCCCCTCCTACAACCTGGATGACTTTCTGGCGATGTTTCTGCTTTTTCTTTTCTTTAGCATCGACGATGTCGAGTTTATTCATCTCATCAATAAATTTTTGTTCGAGTTCTTGGGCATCAAGGTAAATTTCTTCCACGTCAACTTTTTCCGGTTTTCCTCCGACCAAGTCGTCGTGACCCATCCGACGCGGAAGGAAAACGTCGGAAAAGTCATCGCAAGCCAGTTGACCATGACTGTTGGAACCGAAACCATATAAAATGCCACTTTCTGTCACGACGAGTGTATGGTTTCCCCCGCAAGAGATGGATGACACTGATAAACCATTCAACGCGGATACCAACTTCGGTTTCGAATAGTCCATTCCATCTCCGTGTCCAAGCTGTCCGCGAGATCCAGCTCCGAAACTGTATACACTCCCTTCAGTAGTCGTGATGACAGTGTGAGAATCTCCAGCCGCACAAGTCAAGACTTTCGTCGTAGCGTTTGTCACCCAGTACATCCACTTAGGAACATGGTGCTCGAAGTTCACGCTAACTTGACCGTGCCCAGTGCAACCATTAGAATCTTTACCCCACGTGAGGCACTCTTGAGTCGTCGAAACTGCGACTGAATGTCGCCCCCCGGCGGCGATATCGTGAATCTTTGTGTCACCTATCGTGTCCAGGTTGACAGGAACATCTTGCCTACGTGACGTCTTCAATCCGAGTTGCGAACAAGCGTCAGATCCAACCACAAGGACGCGCCCGTGGTGATCTGTGTAAGTGGGATCCAGAGTCTCCAGGACCTCCGAGTCTGATTCAAGAAGAATGAGCGCATGATCATCTCCTCCAGATACCTTTTTCACTCGAGAACCCACGGGAAGTTCTATCTTGATGGGCTTCACGTACCGGTGCAAGTGGCGTGGGACACCGCGTAACGTCTTCAACCGTTCTTCCAGTAGAAGCACCATTTTCTCGCCAGTCAAGTCGAGATCGCGTACACATCCATCAAATAAAAGACCACAGTATGTCCCAGGCGCGTAAATGTCCTCTTCTGGTTGACTATCCTCCCCGCGCACGATGAGCGCTCCGGTTGACGACGCTTCTTTCTGTGTTTCTGGATCTGATTCGGATACGTTCGAACGTCCATCAGAGCCCGATTTATCGTCAGTTCTACTTATTTCGACTTCCTCCTCGCTGTCAGAGTCGTGTAACCGTAAACCTTCGACGAGGTCGGGATCGCTGAACTGTGTATTGGACCTGTCTCGCCACTCGACTCGGTGAATGGTCTGAATGAACTTTTGTTTCACGACGTCCTCTTCCGAGTAGCGAAGAATTGGAACGCCCCAAGCGTTCACGGATTCATCCTCACGCATCTCCCGATGCTCATTCATCTCTTTGGCCCAGAATCTCGAGAGAACGTGAGGTCACGGTCCTCTTCGCACGTTGGCACCCGCGGCCACTTTCGGAAGACGCCTCGAGCGTGTCGGAGGGAATCGCGCGGGTTCACGGCGCAACGAGATCGCGCATGGGGTCGAGAAGTGTCCTCGAGCCGAGAAACTTCACGTCTGAATTAAACTAAATCGCGGGATTCGCGCGCGATTGTGACACCGTCGCGCACGCGGTCGAGACGGAAACTTTCCAAAGGGGAAGGATTGGACGACCGAACGATAACCACCTCGATCTATGTCCATCTTGGATCTGTCGATCGACGTGATGGAACGAATGGTTTCATCGATCAAATTCATCGATGAAAGAAAAAACTCATCGATCGAATTCATCGATGAAATTCAGCGACACTCAGCCCTAGGGGCGAAAAAGACCCGGGTCGTCGGCGTCATCGGTCGTCGCTCTCACACCACGACTGCGCGTCTCCAGCCTCCACCAGGGTCGGTGCAGCGAAGATGGAACTTCAAGCTCACGCGACGATTCCGACGAAGAAGCCCGTGCTCGTGTGCATCCTCGACGGTTGGGGAGAAAACCCGATAGAAGATGAACACAACGCCGTCCACGTCGCCAAAACGCCCACGATGGATTCGCTCAAGGCGCGCGGCAGCGCGTATTACCGAACCGTCCAGGCGCACGGTACCGCGGTCGGCCTCCCCACGGACGCGGACATGGGTAACTCCGAGGTCGGTCACAACGCCCTCGGCGCCGGAAAGGTGATCGCCCAAGGCGCGTCTTTGGTCGACATCGCCTTGGAAAGCAAAAACATGTTCAGCGATGCTGGCTGGCAATACATCAAGCCTGCATTCGCGAACAACACGCTTCACATTATTGGTTTGCTCAGTGATGGCGGTGTTCACTCGCGCACCGATCAAATTTTCGGAATGATGCGAGGCGCTATCGCCGACGGCTGCAAAAAGTTGCGTCTTCACGTTCTCACCGATGGTAGAGACGTCGCTGACGGTACCTGCCACGAGTACATGGAAAAACTCATCGCTGAACTCGATTCGTACGCTGCTCAAGGCTGCGATGCGAAGGTGGCCTCAGGTGGCGGTCGTATGGCGGTCACGATGGATCGCTATGAAGCGGACTGGGCTATGGTTGAGCGAGGTTGGAAGGCACATGTGTTGGGTGAAGCGCCAAACAAGTTCAAGTGCCCGAAAGAAGCTCTCAAGGAACTCAAGAAAGATGGTGCCACGGATCAGTACATCGCTCCGTTCGTCATCGTCGATGATGATGACAAGGCTGTCGGTACTATTCAAGATGATGACGCCGTCGTCATTGCGAACTTCCGGGCTGATCGCGTCGTCGAAATCTCCAAGGCGTTCGAGTACGCCGATTTCGATGCGTTTGAGCGTGTTCGTTTCCCCAAGACCAAATTTGTGGGTTTGATGCAGTACGATGGTGATTTGAAGCTTCCGGCCAACTATCTCGTCCCGCCTCCTCTCATTGAAAGAACTTCCGGCGAGTGGCTCGCAAAGAACGGGTTGAAAACGTTTGCGTGCTCCGAAACTCAAAAGTTTGGTCACGTCACGTTTTTCTGGAACGGTAACCGCTCTGGCTACTTCAACGAAGACCTCGAGACGTATGTGGAAATTCCGAGCGACAACGTGCCGTTCAATCAAGCGCCGTTGATGAAGGCTCGTGAGATCACCGCCGCCGGAAAGGAGGCGCTCCTCTCTGGTAAGTATGATGTCGTTCGTGTGAACTACGCCAACCCAGACATGGTCGGACACACGGGTGATATGGGCGCGACTGTTGCGGCTTGCGAAGAGTGCGATGCTTGCGTGAAGGAACTTCTCGACTTGGTCGAGGAGCTCGGAGGAATGTTCCTTGTCACCGCCGATCACGGCAACGCTGACGACATGGTCCAACGTGATAAGAAGGGAGGTCCCATGAAGGACAAGGGGACCGGTGCGCTTTTGCCCCTTACCTCGCACACTCTTGCCCCGGTTCCTGTAGCTATCGGCGGTCCCGCGTTGCCGGAAGGTATCAAGTTCCGCGATGACCTCCCGAAGGCGGGCTTGGCTAACGTCACCGCCACGTACATCAACCTCATGGGTTATGAGGCCCCCGCGGAAATGGAACCGAGCCTCATCGCGAGCGCGTAAGGAAGACATTTCCACCATCACATCTCTCCGCTCAAATTGTTCAAATCAAAGATTTATCAGCAATCCTATGTCAATACAAAATTCTTCTTAGTCACCACACGACTCCACTTTACGATGCGCGGCGGCCTCGCGTCCCCGTCCTGTCCCAAGGTGTCCCACGCTCGACGTCCAACGTCGAACTCGACACGAAGGAATTGTCGTCGTGGAAAGACTGTCGTCAGGATGACATCCACGGCGGCGGTACCAACGTGGGGCGAACTGGGACGAGCGCACACACCGACAACTTCACCCACGGTGAAAAGATTGACGGAGGAGGCTGCGGCGCGCGCTCGCGGTGAAGGTCCGCCTCATCAGGATAATAAACTTCGTCTCTTCGGTGCAAACGAAAGCGACGTACGAGTGACCTTCTACCGAGATCATGCCGGGGTAAGCGTTCGCTAAATCTTTCGCTCTTCCGATGACGTTTCATCCAAGGCGTCCCGAGCAAACTGACTGATTGCTCTTCGCCCTTCTCCCCGTGTAGTGGTGCCCCTACTGTCAAAAACTATGGATTATGCTCGAAGAGAAGCAAATACCGTACCGTGTAGAAAAGATCAACATGCGCTCCTACGGCGATAAACCGCAAGCCTTCCTAGAGAAAATTCCAAGCGGACTCCTTCCAGTGGTGGAAATTGACGGTCAGTTGATTACAGAGTCTCTGGTGATCATGCAAATACTTGAGCGGGAATTTCCCGGGCGCACCACTCTCCCAGAAGACAAGTTCGAAGCGGCAAACGTGTTGCTGCGATTAGAGCGTCAACTTTTCTCGGACTGGTGTGGATTTGTTTTCCGTCCTTCGATGCCGGGTCCTCTTGGCGCTCGAGCTGGGTTCGAGAAGACGTTGGATAAAGTCGACGAAGCCCTCGGGGAGACTCCAGGACCTTGGTTTCTCGGAGGCGACGACCCTAGCATTGTAGATTTTCAGTACGTCTCGCACGTCGAACGCATGAATGCGAGTGTTCTGTACTGGAAAGGTCTACAACTCCGTGGTACGGAGCGCTGGTCGAACATTGAGAAATGGCTTCTCGCCTTTGAAGCTCGTCCGAATTATCAAGCGACGAAGAGTGATTACTACACTCACGTCATGGATATCCCTCCTCAATATGGTCCAGGGGTCCCTGATAGAAATAGTTCGGTCGACGAGGCTGTAGCAATCATCGGAGGAGAGAAGAGTTGGAGACTTCCCGTAAACCTGACGGCGGATGGATTTGAACCGCTTCCAGAATCTATGAACAGAGGTGTCGAGGACGCTCGTCACGAAGCTGCACACAAATTGATCACGAATTATGAAAACATCGTGAAATTTGCATGCCGTGGAATGGGCGAGCCGGGTCGCAAGCAATTCGGAGCGCCACTCGCGGACCCATACGCTGTTCCGAATTTGAACTACGAAACTCGTGTCGACGAATGTCTGCGACGCGTCGCAAAAGCTCTGATTGAAGGTACCGCTCAACCAGGAGAGTCAAGCGTTAGTCCTAGCAAGGATGCAAAGTCAGTGGGCAAGTGTCTGTCATATTTACGGGATAGAGTTGGAGTCCCGAGAGACATGAGTTATCCCGCGGCGATGCAACTCAGAGCGCATCTTAACTGGTGCATCGATTCCTTGTAGGATCCTAGTTTCTACTACAAGAAGCGCATAGGTTGCTACTGTATTGAAATTATTATCTAACTATCCGTAAAGCATTCTAAATGACTCTATCCTATCGACCATCTAATCGACGCTCTCGTTCGATGACGTGACTTTCGAATTTCATCAAGATATTCGTCGTCTTTTGACCCGGCGGGTCACTCGGCCCCGATTCGGAGTAATAAGCGCTCACCTTGGCTGGGAATCCCGCGCTTCTTAAAATCCCTCTCACCATGCCAGCCGCGAAAGCCCCGCAGTTCAAATCTCCCAAATCCTTTGGAACGCTGACGAATCGATTGACCAGTAAATCTTTGTCGGACATCAAATATTCGTCGTCGTCGTACACCTCTAAAGAATCCGCCGGTCGTCCAAACACGTTCTTCCAGAAGACACTCTGAATGAACTGTAAGAGCGGTAGGAGTCTGTTATCACGTTTGGCATTACCGCGCTCGCGAAAGCTCTGTGACTCGTACAACCGTCGTCCCACGTCCGCTCCCGCATCTTCCAACGTCGCCTCGAGCTCCGTCGTGTCCTTGGCGCGTCCTCGATGATACTGGACCAACTCGGAAAATAACAGCGCATACGCCGAGAGAGCGATCTCTGACTTCCCGCGACCGAGAGCGGCGCGAGACGTGCTCACCGCATCTTCCGCGCGTCGCATTTTTACCGAGATCGCCCGGTGTCGAGACGAGAAGTGGCGCGAGGCGCGGTCCGAGTGGGCGCTGATGAACGAATGAAATCGCTGGGAAACGGAATTTCGACTTGCCTAGGGTTCAGAATTCGGCGCGCTTCCGGGCCGCCGACGACGCTCGCGCCCGGCGAGACGTGAGAAATCGTGTGGTTTAGTCGCTATCCATCATGGGAGGCATTCGCGGCAAAAGCGCGCGCAAGCGTGCGAGGATGGCACAAAACACGAAGACTTTCGACCGCATCTCTGGAAGGTTTTACGACGAACAAGTCGCGATGCCAAAAGGTAAAGTCTCAGAGAACGAAATGTTGAGCGCACCGAAATCTTTTCGTCGGTTTCTCGCCGCCAAAGCTGCGGCAGAGTCACGCGAGAAGCGTCGAGAGCGTGAAGAGAACGAACAGGAAGACGAGCCGGCGGCTGCGTCCGGGGACGAAAAAAGTCGCTCAGACGGCGGCCAGTCGTCTTCAGAAGACGAAGGCGGCGACGAGGATGATCAAAGGGAGCGTACTACCGACGTTGTTGCACCTCTCGTTCGAGCGAAACCAGATCAAGGGAACGCTAAACTCAGGGAGATGGATGAACAAGCGGTGGCGGCGGCGACTGAAAATACGAAGAAGAAGAAGAAATATCTCTCACTGAGAGAACGCAAAAGAAAAGAGCGCGCGGCTCTTCGCGCTCAGAAAGAGGAAGAATCTGAGTTCATTAATGGTACTGGAACCACTGCTCGGTTCGGTGAAGTTGCAGAGGCACCGCCAACTATCACGCTGAAGAGGAAAAGTGGCGGAAAAGGCGAAAAAGCTGTTCCGATCGAGCTCAGCGGTCATAAAATTGTAGAGATAGCCGCAGAGAATCAAAGCGGCAAATCGAATCGACAGTCGAAAATATTTGCAGATCTTTTATCGGCCGCCAAAGCGTCTTCAGGCAAGAGTAAGAAGAAGTTGGAAAATCAAGGTCTCAAGCGTCAAGCGGAGCTCACTCAACTCAGGGCGCAGATCATCACGGATTATCGTGCAATGCGAGGTCGCCCGATGAATAACGGCCGTAATGAGAAACTAGCGAGCAATCCGACGAAACTGTTCGCCTCGGGGTCATCTCTACAAGGAGGTAATGGAGTGAGTGCCGCGCAGCTTAGAAAGGATCGACGGTGACACACCGAGGTTTCATAGAAGATAGTGTATTAAATTTGATACGAAAACCCACTAGAAGAAGTCTTGCAAGGCGTCCATCTTGAGATCATCCTGTTGCAAGACCCGCACAGCACCAACAGTCGCCTTCGCCCCGGCAATGGTGGTCACCATCGGGATCTTCAAGCCGACCGCAGTGCGGCGAATTTCCCGACCATCCACCAAATCCTGTGCATCACCTGAAGAGGTGACGATCATCAAACCAATCTCACCGTTGCGAATCATGTCGCCAATATGGGGTCGACCTTCGTGAACTTTCTTCACGCGAGTGACCGGCACGCCAGCCTTTTCTAAATGATTCGCCGTACCACCGGTGGACATGACTGTGTAGTTCTTCATGTCAACGAGGTCGCGCGCTATGTCAACTATGGCATCCTTGTCACCATCACGGACAGATATGAAAACATTACCCGAAGCAGGCAAGCGTTGTCCAGCAGCGAGCTGCGCTTTGCAGTACGCGCGGCTGAAATCCTCATCAATACCCATCACCTCACCAGTACTTCTCATTTCCGGCCCAAGAAGTGTATCGGCACCCGGGAACTTGTCGAACGGAAGGACAGCCTCCTTCACAGCAACGTGGTTCAACTTGACCTCTTCAGTGAAGCCAATCTCTGGAAGCGTCTTGCCAGCCATCACCAAAGAAGCGTACTTTGCTAACGGGTGACCGATCGCCTTCGCGACGAAAGGCACCGTGCGAGACGCACGGGGGTTAGCCTCGATGATGTACGGAGTGCCATCTGGGGCGACGGCGTACTGGATGTTGATGAGACCAACAACTCCAAGACGGCGGGCAAGCTTGGGCGTCCAGTCACGGATGGTCGCGAGAGCGGATTCCGGAATGGTTTGAGTCGGCAAAGAGCAGGCGGAATCACCAGAGTGCACACCGGCTTGCTCGATGTGTTCCATGATACCACCGATGACGACGTTGCCAGCCGTGTCGCACAAGGCGTCACAATCAATTTCCGTCGCATTTTGAAGGTACTTGTCGACAAGCACAGGTCTGTCCGGGTCGACTTGAACGGCAGTTCTAATGTATCGCTTCAAATCCGCGTTGGATCCGACAATTTCCATCGCACGACCACCGAGGACGTACGAGGGGCGGACCATGACGGGGTAACCGAGCTTTTCGGCGACAACCAACGCCTCGTCCTCAGAGCGAGCGACGCCACCCGGAGGCTGCAAAATTTGAAGTTCGTCCAAAATATCGATCCAACGCTCCCGATCTTCAGCAGCATCGATGGAGTCCGGCGGAGTACCCAAAATCTTGGTGAAGCCATTGCCGGACGCGGCCGGAATCGGGTTCGCCTTGAGAGCAGCCTCGAGTCGAGTCGCGAGACTCAACGGAGTTTGACCACCAAACTGGACGATGATACCTTCCGGACGCTCAGTTTCACAAACGTTCAAGACGTCTTCGACCGTCAGCGGTTCGAAATACAAACGATCAGACGTATCGTAATCCGTTGACACAGTCTCCGGGTTACTGTTGAGCATGATCGTCTCATATCCAGCGCCAGAGAGAGCAAAAGCGGCGTGGCAGCAGCAGTAGTCGAATTCGATACCTTGACCGATACGGTTCGGACCACCACCCAAAATAAGAATCTTCGGTTCGTTGGTGGATTCCGCCTCATCGTTACCGTCGTAAGAGGAGTAGAGGTACGGAGTATCCGCTTGGAATTCTGCGGCGCAGGTGTCGACTCGCTTCATGGATGGCGTGACGCCCTTGGCGGTGCGCGCCTTGCGGACGGCCATTTCGTCAACACCTGTGAAAGCACGAGAAATTTGGACATCGCTGAAGCCACGTCTCTTCACCTCATACCAGTCGTTTTCGCTAAGATCATCAAGAGAGCTGAGAGATTTCAACCAGCACTCAGTCTCGTAGAGTTCACCAAGCTGTCTGACAAACCACGGATCCATCATCGTCAGCTTGATGATTTCTTCCTCAGAAAATCCAGCAAGGAACGCTTCATGAATCACAACGATACGCTCCGGGTTCGGAATAGTGAGACCATCACGAATAGCAGAAACGTCGCCTTGCATGAAGCCATCGTTCTTGTTAAGACCCCACCCGTTGAAACCTGTCTCAAGAGAACGGAAAGACTTTTGGAAAGACTCTTGCCACGTACGACCCATAGCCATGGCTTCACCGACAGACTTCATTTGAGTCGTCAACACCGGTTCAGCACCCGGGAACTTCTCGAAAGCGAATCGAGGAATCTTCGTCACGACGTAATCAATGGACGGCTCGAAAGAAGCCGGGGTCTTGAGAGTGATGTCGTTCGGGATGCCATCAAGAGTGCAACCAACAGCAAGCTTGGCCGCCATCTTCGCGATCGGGAAACCTGTCGCTTTGGAAGCGAGGGCAGAGGATCGAGAGACACGAGGATTCATCTCGATGATCATGACTTGCCCGTCAACCGGGTTGACGGCCATCTGGACGTTGGAGCCGCCGCACTCAACCCCAATTTCACGAATGATAGAAACCGAAGCATCACGAAGGCGTTGGTACTCCTTGTCCGTGAGCGTCTGAGAGGGAGCAACAGTGATCGAGTCACCAGTGTGTACACCCATCGGATCAAAGTTTTCGATGGAGCAGACAATGACGACGTTGTCCGCGAGGTCACGCATAACTTCGAGCTCATACTCCTTCCATCCGAGCAAAGATTGCTCGATAAGAACTTGGCTCGTCGCAGACGCATCGAGACCACCCTTGACGATATTCTCGAACTCCGCCATGTTGTAGGCGATACCACCACCAGAACCACCAAGAGTGAAGGCCGGTCGAATGATGAGCGGCATTGTGCCGATGTCCTTCGCAATTTCTTGCGCTTGTTCCCAAGTCTCGGCGGTGCCAGACTTCGGGGTGTTCAATCCAATTTTTTCCATGGCATCCTTGAAAAGCTGACGATCTTCCGCTTTGTTGATAGCGTCGAGCTTCGCACCAATCAATTCGACGTTGTGCTTGTCCAACACACCAGACTCTGCGAGCGCCTTGGTCAAGTTGAGCGCAGTTTGGCCACCCATCGTCGGCAACAAAGCGTCCGGCTTTTCGCGCGCGATGATTTGTTCCACGCTCGCCGGGGTCATCGGAGTGACGTACGTACGGCTCGCGGTTTCCGGATCGGTCATGATCGTCGCCGGGTTCGAGTTCACGAGGACGACATCGTATCCTTCGCTACGCAACGCTTTGCACGCCTGGGTCCCAGAGTAATCAAACTCGCACGCCTATCGAGTTCGCATCAACACGCGCGTAAAAGGTCAGTATCGCGCACACGAACGAAAAACAAGCGTCCAAGATTCTTCCCGCGTTCTCTCTATCGCATCTTCCCATCCACGACACCTCACAGCCGCCCCTTCGTCTCTCCCGATCGGACTCATTTTCAAATCCTTTTTTTTTCAAAAACCACCCATCGGCGCGTCCCCGCGCCGTTCCTCGCGTCGTCGCTCGGTCTGCCCCCCCCGCGGTCGCGCGTGTCGCCTCTCACCTGTCCAATCACGATCGGTCCCGCGCCCAAGATCATAATCTTCTTGATATCCGTGCGCTTCTCGCTCTTCGTCGCTTGATCCCACGCTCTGAAAACCTCGCTCTCGCCCGCCGTCGCCGCCACCCGTCGCGTCGTGCGCTTCACCGAGCTCTTCCCTCGCGAGACATTCGTCCGGGATCCGACGAACGGGTTGATACGGCGCGTCGCGCTCGCTCGCGTCGTCATCGCCATCGCCGAGCGCCGGTGTACTCGCCGCCGCGCAGTGTCGCTCCACCGCCGGCGCGCCATCATATTCATCATCATCATCATCATGTCTGGTCTCGGTCTCGGTCTCGGTCTCGGTCTCGCCGATCGATCGATCGACGCACCGATCGGTGCGATCCGGGTCCGTCGATCCCACACCGCCGCCGGGACGACGGCTGCGTGCGCGCACACGATCGATGGGTCGTGAACGGTAAAAAATCACAAAGAGGGGGGGTGGGGGTCCACATTTTTACGCGATCGATCGACCCGCGGTGTCGCGCGATCGACCGACCCGGTCGGTCGCCGACCGGGTCGCCGCGCGTCACACCGCGACCGACCGGACCGACCGGCGCGAGGGTGATGCGCGGTCGACGACGATGCGGGGGCGATGAGGAGGAGGAAGGGGAGGCGCGCGCGCGGGTGACGCGAGGAGGACGCGCGCGGGCGCTCGGGAAGGGACGGGACGACGACGACGGCGGCGACGACGACGACGCGGGGACGACCGGGGAGCGAGCGACGGGAGAGTCGTTAGGGGAGTCGGTGCAAAAGATTCGAGAGTACGTCACCCAGCGCGGGGCGCTGGCGTGGGAGATGACGACGGTGGAACTGAGCGCGGAGAAAGCGGCGAGGTGGCCGATGTGTCTGGCGATCGCGATCGATAAGACGACGAGGGTTCGAGCGGCGGCGGTGACGGCGCTGGCGGCGGTCTTCGCGCGATTCTTGGCGGCGTTGGAGACGAGCGCGGCGGAGGGAGGGACGCCTGTGCCGATGGCGGTGAGGAAAATGATCGTGAATCCGTTGACGACGTTCGTGCTGTGTGAGGTGAACGTGTTGCTGACGGCGTTCGTGGTGCTGTATCCGGCGACGTACGCGCAGGCGGCGATCGACGAGCGAGAGGGCGTGGAGGAGAGCAACACTCTGAGATCGCTCAAACTTCCGGCCATCGTCGCCGAGTTCGCGGTGGGGAGTAAGGTGGCGATGCATCGGTTGGGAAGGGTCATCGTCAGGGATTTCGCGCTCTTTATGACGGTGTACTTGGTCGGGGTGGGCTATTTCCTCTCCCTCGACGAAGATCCAAACTTTGATCGCGCGACGAGCGTGCACGAGATGCCGGGGGGGATTTCCGTGCACTCCTCTCTCTTTTAGAGAGACGATAGACTGTTTTTCGCTTAGACATTGTACTCTTACTTGCAAAGTGTGTGTAAAGCTTTACACCTTCACCGCGAGCGTGACGCGGTAACCAACTGCAGACCTCAGAAGCCAACGCGTCGTTCGCGTTCTCGATTCCGTGCATGCGAGCCGCCCTCGTGTCAAACAGACGCGTGGCTCCTCTCCAGCGAACGGCGGCTTCATCGCCGAAACGGACGCATCGTCGCGGGTGGGCTTTGACTCGAGCGTCGATGGCGAATGGGGAAGAAATCGTTCGCTCTGGGACGTGCTTTTGCGAACACGCTCGGGTTACGGTGACCGGTGCCCCAGTGGCGGTGTCCGTATGTCACTGCTCTATCTGTCGCAAGCTCAGTGGCGCGCCTCTCTCTATGCAGGCACTTTTTAAAGCCGAGCAAGTGCGAGTCGAACACGACGGCGAACCCACGACGACGGCGTCGAGCGCGAATGTCGAGAGGTGTCGATGCATCAAGTGTGGGAGCCCGATTTACGCGTCTTTGATGAAGGTAAGTAAACTTGATGCGCGCATCAATTCGCGCTCGTGCTCGCTGGGTTCAGGAAAGTGAAACGTCGCGCGAAGTTTGTTCACCGACTGACCGCTCTGCGCGCAAAACAGGGAAAAATGATGGCCGTGCCGCTCTCTTTGCTCAACACGCCAGGTTCGCCGACCAACCTGAAACCTACTCATCATATGTATTACGGTCACAGGCTCATCGACGTGAACGATGACTTACCAAAGTTTCTCAAGAGCAAAGGCGAGCCTTGGACCCCCGAGAGTGACGAAGCTCGAGGTGAGAGGTAAAGAGAAATTAGTTCCCGCGTTCTTTAGCCGAAACGCAATAGTCGAGTGCAAACATACCGTACACTTTCATCACCACATCGAAATTTTCAAAGCGAAATCGCCGTCGCGTAAATTTCTCAGTGGATTTAAGAAGCTACGTCCTCGCTTCGCTTGTGAGTCACGCGCTGAGCGCCACTGTCTTCCCCCGCCCACTTGTCTCTGTGCCAACCCAAATGAAACTTTCAGACTGTAGCGGCCGCCATTCTACGACGTTCGCGTCGGAGGAAGGGATCTCGACGGTGAACTGGAACACGCGAAAAATCAGCAAGCATGGGGGGAGGATTAGGTGAGTCACTCGCGTCTCGCGTCTCGTCGTCGTACCCGTGGTAAAAGACTCGCGACGCAAAGATGGCAAGCGCCCTCTGCGGTCGACGATTTGCATAGACTAACCATACGTTTTCTTTCGTTTCACGCAGCGTTCTTGCACAAGAAGTCATGGCACACCGCCGGGATGGCGGTACAAGAAGATGTCTGGAAGCGTCAGCAGCAGGCTGAGCACGAGAAGCGTAAGTTGGAGGAGATGAAGAAGGAAATTGAGGAAGAGAGGAAGCAAGCGGAACTGCGAGCCGAAGCGATTGCGTCCGGTCACGTGACGAAACCTACGCAGGAACGCCTCGAATTCATGTACAAAGGTCGAGTAGGAGAAGCCGCTCCGGCACCGGTGCCTGCCGTCGAGAAAGCGATCGGCAAGAAGCGTTTTGACCTGCCCGTCGAGGAGGGGCACAATCTAGTGGCGCAAGCCGAGGAGAGACAAGAGGAGATGCACTCCAAGAACGAAGCGTGGAACAGGCTGAACGCTGATCCTCTGCTTGTGATGAAGCAGCGCGAGCTGCAGTCAAAGCAGTATATCACGAATAACCCGGTTCGAATGGGTCAACTGAAGGATGAAGTCAGACGAGAAAAGGATAGGAAGCGCTCGAAGAAAGACGCCAAGCGGGAGAAGAAACGGGAGAGCAAGCGAGAGAGACATAGGAGAAGATACGATTCGAGCTCAGAATCCCGTTCTAGAAGTCGTAGTCCAAGAAGAGAACGTCGTCGTGGGCGTTCCTCGCGTCACCGTAGAGACTCTCGATCTCGATCCAGGTCTCGCAGCAGGAGCCCGAGAAGATCAGAACGGCGATACAGAGACGATCGCGATCGAAGACATCGCCGAGATTCGCGTGATAGACGTAGACACGACGATAGAGATGATCGAAAACGGCATCGCGATGAAATCGTTCGCGATGAGGCACACGCACAAGATGCATCAAAGGGATACGGGTTAACTTACGCAAACGATACCGCAGAGGATGCGGCTGCGATTCGACGTGATAAGAGATCTCGTTGGCGCGAAGAAGAAGCAAAGCGTGCGGCTGAACGAGATCCCGAGCCCGAGTGGCGAGGTGGGAACAATGTCGGTCACCGAACGGGAAGGTTGACGGCGGAGGAGAAGGCTGCGAGGTTGGCTGCGATGTCCGCCGATGCCACAGCACACGACAACGCGAGAATTTCCAAGCTTCGCAAGAATGTGGGAGAGTTGGGTAACGAAATGAGTTTCGTCGAAGAAGCTGCGCGGGGTCCTGATCGTCATCACTCCGAGGCACCATCATTCATAGCGAAAGCGCGTTCATCCGTGTACAGGTAAAGACGCGGTCGTTGGCTTCCATGCGGAGAGCCCTCTGTCATGTAATTTTATGAAAGGAATTTGGTTTATTGACAAAAAAAAGTCTTCGGTACAGTTGGGAAAGACAAACCCATGGAATGCAGTATGCAATAAACTAGACAAAGTCTTGGCTTGGGAGATTTCGATTTTTCAAAGTGAGGTTTCCAGTGTACATACATGTGTCTCTCCGCGCAAGTGCTTGGAATAGGTATTGTACATTCAAAAACTCGGAACCTGCTGATTGTAGTCCGGGACGGTGAGATCATCTTCGATACCACCCATAGCAGCCCAATTGTCGGAGAAAATTTCTCCCCAGAAGTCAAGTTCATTATCCGTAGCTTTTGCCGCGTGCGCGCGTCCTTCTTCACCGAGTAAATCTGTCATGAAACTTTCAAACACACCCGGCTCGAGATTATCCATCGACGGTACAGTTGCGTCATCGGATTGTACAAAAGCTTTCTGTTGCCTGTTATACTTTCTCTGTGTTTTGAAATGGAAATTATGGGTCAGTTTTGATGTTCCTTGAACATGTGCATCTGCGGGAGGTTCGCCGTTCGTCGCGAAAAAAAACGCACCTTTCTTCCAACCTCCTCTTGTTCGAATTGCGGCACCATGTGGTCAGCGGCACTGTCCGTGGGCGAAGTTCTGCGACCAACCTCTTCTCCCGCGCCTAAAGATTCGAGCTCCACGCGAGTGTTCGTGAATAAGAACCGTTGGTGCTTCGCGGCCGAGCCATTCGCTGAGTGAATGTTCACATCGCAACTTCGACACAGGAACGCCCTATCCTCGTAGCACATCACGTACACCGGGTTCATCTGACACACGTCGCACGCGAGTTCATCGCCTCCGTTTCCACTCGCCGCTCGCAGTCCAACGCGCTCGACAATCGAGCGCTGTTGCGTTTGCCTATTCGCGACCCAAGAAAAATGGTCAGTCTTCCCACTCCACCGAGAGAACGAACAAAGCACGTGCCACGTGCGCCGCGTCTCGACCTCGCCGTTCGCCCCCCGCACCGAGACCGCGGGCGAATCGACGTGAGGTAATAATTATTCGCATCGATTCACCCCTCGCCGCGCCTCACGCGCCCTCACTCTCACCCCGCGCGTCCCCATCCTTCCTATCCCTTTGGGGTGCCGGCGGATGAACGAGACATCCGACGACTGAGATTTCTTCCCCAATCCATCGCCGCGAGCCGCGTTGTCGCGCGCGAACGCGCATTCGAGCGTGAATAAATTCTCACCTTGCGTCACACGTCGCGCACGCGCACCGCGCGCGTCCGTTCGCGCGTTCGACGCGCAGGACGCACGCCTCAGCCTCGCCGCACGCATCGCACGACGCGTTCGGCATCTCGAGTCGTGAACCTTCGTGAGGAGGGTTCCCGAGAGCGTCGCGAGGAGCCCCCACGCGTGACGCGTGACGTCGACCGTCGACGGGTGTGCCAAAGTGACGTTCCACGCCACGAATTTTTGGATGATGTGCGGAGGGGAGGGGGTACTCTTTGGTTCGTGATCCTCGGATCGTTGTTTCAAGGGGCAAAACGGATGTACGCGGGCAGCCAATCAGATTGCGGCATGTGAGCATTGGGTGGAGTGGGCACCTCCTAGGACGCCCCCCGCGCCGCGCCGCGCGGACGGACGAGAGGCTCTCAGTTCTCAGTGATCTCACCCTGGGCGTGGCGAAGGGCGCGAGCGGTGATTTCTGGGAACAGGACCGAGACGATGGTCTCGATGAGGACGAAGCCGACGTGTTGACAGCAAGTTGGACTCTGAATCAGGGAGAAGGCGTCGTGCGCCGCGCGGGCGCTGGCGCGAGTGCCCATGACTGTTTGGACGTTTTGATTGGTGAAAACGTCGAACAGCGCGCGACGAGCGGTCTCGGCCTCGCGGGCGAGTCGCTTTGGAGTGTCCGGGGGATACGGGACCTCGGGCCAGACGACGCGAAGGAGCCACGAGAGCGCCGTCGCCATGGACTGCGCACTCCGAAAGTCGCGAATGCGTTGAGAAATTGAGCGTTCAATGGAGAAGAAGAACTCGATCGTCTGACGAACCAAGGATACGAGCGCTCGGCGCATCATCGGCTTCGAACGCAGAGTGAACACGCACTCGAAGAGATCGAGAACGGGGCCATTCATACAGGACTCGATTTCGGTGACAAACGAATCACGTTCCTCGTCTTCTTCTTTCACTTCGCCCTTCTCTTTAAACTTGGAAGGACTCTCCGTCCAAACGTCCGTCTCGTACGAATCACTGAGTTCCGTCTGCGCCGCATTTTCATACATGGATGACATTAATGTATGTTTCGGTGGCTTTTTTGCGACCGTCGTGAGCTTCTGTGCCTCGTCCGAGGTATTTTTTTCTGGAGCAATAGTCGACTCACCGACCGGACCATCCGCATCAATATTCACCAAATCGCTCGTAGAGCTGGATATCATCATCGCTACTCCTTCCATGGCTTCAGACATGGTTTTCATGAGCTCAGGAGCGCTTTGCTGCTCCGGATCGTATATGCCGGCGCGAGCATCCATAAAAGAAAATAATTCACTACATTCTGCGAGCTTTTTGTTTGCCAAAACGGCACGCAGGTACGCATCGAGCGCTTTTCGACGACTTTCCATGAATGTTGCGCTCAAAGAAGTTTTAATCCAAGTCTTTCGAGGAAATTCCAATGCGTTGACGGCGACTCGATCAACGTCTCGGAGGCGCCTGTGAAGTGTCTCAAAATTTCTGAATCGTCGTGGAACCACCCAACTTTCGTTTTCGTTAGTGTTCACAGTTACGAGATAAACCGCGTACGATGAGCTTCCGGATCCTACGATCTCCGCACCCGTGACACGTGCAGAAATCTTGAAATCGCTATACAGAAACGTTGCGTCGCCGCTCTCACTCGTGGATCGACTGTGTGCTATCATGCTCGTTCTAACGCGGTCCGGAGCCGCGTTGTCTTCATCTATCGTATCTACTTTCTTTTCTTCAGCTAATTCTCCCTCATCGGCATCGTACTCCACGCTTGTTCCCGTCAAAAATAAAACGCCCCGATTTGCCCAATGAGGCTTTGCAAATCCGTACAGTGGGCGCAACAATGAAACAACGAGAAGCTCGCGAACCAGGGGGCTGATGAGAGGCGAAACGAACACCTCGTCAAGTAATGCTTCACTCATCACGTTACCAAGGGCACGAAGTGCGCGTTGGGTATCGATCTCCCCACTCACTGCAGGATGGAGTTCACCTTGCTTTCGCAAAACACACTTGAGCACGTCCTCCGCATCCTCGGGAGTCATCTTTCGAAACTCCTCTTCTCCGATCTCTCCTCGGGCGGAACGAAAAGCCTCGAGAGTTTGTGATAGAATATCTGGTAGCTCGCGCAGAATGAGTGATACCAAGTCCATTTCTTTCGCCTGTTTTGATAGTGTCGCGAAAGCACCGTCCAATACTGATCTCAACGCATTCGGAACCTCTACATCATCTGTGATCGACTCATACCACAACGATGTGACATAAGCACTTATTATTTTCTCTCGCAACGGTTTCCAAGCCCCCCAAACCTCCGGTGTGCTTCGCGTCATCTCGTTCACGCGCTCGCTCACCGTCGTCGGTGCGGTCGACGCGGAGAACGCATCGACCCCCTTTCCCCAGCTCTTTCGCTTCCCAGTCCATTCCCGTTCGTTCGTTCGCGCCAGCGCGGTCATGAAAACGAGTCCACACGCCGTCACCACGCTCGCTGCGGGAACGTTGGCCCACATCGAGCTCGATGTTCTCGCCAAAGCCGTGGCCACGACGAAGACCACGACCGTTAAGCCGACCGCGACCCGCATCTTGGCCCCATCGAGCGCGCGCAACCGAGCGCGAGCGGACGTCACGATGCGTCGAAGCTCAATCTCCGTCGGCTTCATCCTCGGCGCCCGTCCTCGCCGTCGTCGACTCACCCGGTCACCTCCCGAGCGCTCGACACTGCAGCCCTCGGGCACCGTGACCGGACACATCGACGCGCGGAGCAGACGCGACGAGGATGGCATCGTCTCCGAGCGTGCAGCCTGTGACGCAGGCGAAGTTGGTGCGCATCGCGCGAGGCGAGATGGATCGCGCGCGCGATGTCCGTGGCTGCGCGAGCGCGAACGCTGTCGACGCGATGGACTGACTTGATTCGACGTTTCCGCGTTGACGCAGGTGCTTCTGGGCGATATGGGCGCCGGGAAATCATCCCTGGTGTTGCGATTCGTCAAGGGCCAGTTTCACGAGCATCAGGAGAGCACGATCGGTGCGGCTTTCTTGACGCAAACGGTGTGCGCGGAGGATCGAACGATCAAGTTTGAAATCTGGGATACCGCCGGTCAGGAGCGCTATCACTCGCTCGCACCGATGTATTATCGCGGAGCAGCGGCGGCGATCATCGTGTACGACATTCAGAGCCAATCTAGCTTCGCTCGAGCGAAGAGCTGGGTGCGGGAATTGCAAAAGCAAGGCAACGCGGCGCTCATCATGGCGCTCGCGGGAAACAAGTGCGACATGGAGGAAAAGCGCGAAGTACAGCGTGAGGAAGCGGAGGCGTACGCGTCAGAGAACGGTTTATTCTTCATGGAAACGTCAGCGAAGACCGCGGTGAACGTGACGGAATTGTTCCACGAGATTGCGGTCAAGTTACCAAAGGCACCAGCACCGACGAATGGGCCGGGTGTCGTCCTAACGAATACGAATCGCGCGCCGAAAACGAGCCAATGCTGCTAGGGACCGAGTAGATTTAGCGTTCCTCGGAGCGACGTACCACCGTAGCACACGAATCTCTTGTAAAGTTGTACAACAGAATTGCATTCTAATCACTAATCAATTTCTAATGCGTAGTCACTTTGCCTTGTCTGCGGCCTTTGACTTTTCCTCCAACGCTTCAACAAACTCTCTATAGACGTTCGTCTTCCCCTTCACCGTCTGTTGATGGACAAAACACGCTCATTCGGTCAGTCACAAGGTCCTGTTTGCCTGGAACGAGACGGGCTGATCGTTGGGGCAGGTTCTACAAACGGCGTACCTCGTTCACGTTACCAGCCGCGAGTATCTGATTAATCATGAAACGCATCGGTTTCTTTCCCTGATCGATTTCCCTCAGGAGATCCACCGGTATCTCCACGTCGCCGCACTTCTCCGCCGCTTCTCTCAGTCCAGGAAGCGTCTTCACGAAGTCCTCAATCTTCTCGATCACCCTCTCGTCGCTCGGCGCGCCCACTTCGATGATTTTCTCGAGCTGGTGAAGCTCCCATATGGACTTCTCCAGGGCCTCGCCCAGGGGCGTGGCGGGCGGCGCCGACATGATCGGACGCGCGCGGCTTCGAACCGACGGGCACTGAGGAATGATTGCTGCTCGGTATCCTCCCCCAGTCACCCGCGCTCGAATCGATCGCGCCTAGCGCCGATGGCTCGCATTCCAGAGCGCGGTTCGCTTTGGCGCGAACATCGGCGCGCCGATGCGGAACTCAAGGCGGAAATGCGCGCGAGGGGCGTCGCAGACGTCCCTTGGAGCTCGATGAAGCGCTTCTTATCGGTCCTCTGTGTCAGCGCCGTGTACACGTCATGGATCCTGTCTCCGGTCGTGTCGACGATGTTGGTGATACGATTCCCCAGTCTTCGTGTGTACGCGGCTTGCTATCTCTTCGCGTCCTACGTCCTGGGCTTGAGAGTTCCGATGAACTCTTTGCACAAGTTCTTCTGCTGGCTGGAAGTTGGACACGAGAACGGGTGGGGATTTATCGTGGAGAAAGAGGAAGAGATTGATTGCTCCAAGCGGACGTATTTATTTGCAGCGCATCCACACGGTCTTTTCGCGTCGGGATGCGTCGGGAACGTCGTGCTCAGTGAATCCGCGTTGAAGACTTTTCGCGCAACTCACATCCGTTTTTTCATCAACAATTTATTGATTGGTGTTTTCCCGGTCATCAAAGACGTCTTAGCGTCGTTAGGGTTCATTCCATGCACCGCAAAGATGATGAAACGCGTTCTTCGACGCGGAGAACAGGGTCTAATCGTCGTCGGTGGCGTGCAAGAGGTTGTTCTGACTGGAAACGCAGACTTAGAGGAACTTTATCTGAAAAACTGTTACGGCTTTGTGAAAGTCGCCATTCAGGCCGGCACGCCGCTGGTACCCGTCTATACGTTTGGTGAATCATTAGCGACTGGCGTAGATTGGGTCCCGTTCCGTGAATTGAGGAAATGGCTGAGTTACAAGCTTGTTTTTCCCGTGCGATCACTCGGGATCATCCACCGTTGGGGATTTTGCTTCCCCAAAGGTAAGCTCACGACGGTGGTTGGTCGTCCCATCGAAGTCAAACAGAATTCCCATCCTTCGCGAGAAGAAGTTGCAGCTCTTCACAAAAAGTATTGCGAGGAACTGTTGGCGATGATTGAACGAAATAAAGAAATTGCGGGGTACCCGACGCAGAGGACAGTGCTAGTTTAGATGGATTCAACTTTTAGGACACAGTGTAGTAGACTGTAGAAACTATTCATTGATTACACGTATCTTCTTTCGAACCGCGTGTATTTCTCCTCCGATGGTATCGGGCTATCTCTATCCTTCTCTCTGGCGGGGAGTGCACTTGATGATGTCGTCGACGCGGATGATCATCTCAGCAGCTTCGGTTCCGGAAAGCAGAACTTGTTGCTTGACGCGGAAGCATTCAACAACGCCACACTTTTGCATGTCACCAACTTCACCAGTCAAGATGTTGATACCCGTGTTACTTTCACCAGCGGCGTGCGCAGCGCGCATTTGTGAAACGAGCTCTGAACTGTCCAAACCGCCGTTGTCACAGATGATGCCAGGGATCGCTCGCAAAGCCTTGGCGAAACCTTCCATCGCTAACGATCTCTTACCCGGAGTCTTCGCGGCGAGCTCTTCTACCGCTCTGGACATGATCATCTCAGAGCATCCTCCTCCGTAAATGACTCGACTATCCTTGACAGTCGACGTCAAGACGCACAACGCGTCGTGCAAAGAGCGTTCCGCTTCACCCAAGATATGCTCGGACGCTCCGCGCAGAACAATCGTACACGCCTCGCCCTTCGCGACACCACTAAATCGAATCAATCGGTCTTCACCAATCATGACTTCCTCAATCAAGTCACACGCGCCGAGCTGGACATCTTCCGGGTTGTCAAAGGTGGAGCAAATGTCCCCACCGGTGACGAGAGCGAGTCGCTCGATCCCATCAAAATCCGCGTGTTCGATCGCAGCCACGCCCGCTTCGGTGAAAAGCTGCTCGGGGTAGTTGTAAATCAACTGACGGTTGATGAAGCAGTTGATGCCGTAACCGATGATCTTTTCGCACTTGCGCTTCATCTTCTCTCGCTCCGCCTGTTCGATTTCCGCCACCTTGGCCATGGAATCGACGCGCACGCGCGCTCCGTAAATTTTAATTTTATCGGTATCCATCGGCGTGTTCGCGATCAAAATCTTAGCGTTTTCGATTCTCTTCGGTTGACCGACGCCAAAGCGCTTGTCCAAGATGAAGCCTTCATCAAGGAATGAATCCTTCAAGTTTCCACCGGGCTTTTGAATCACTTGGATCATCTCCAGATCTCCCGATCCCTTAAGGCGCAAAACGGCCTCAACGGCGAGCTTGGCGAAGTGTTCCTTGTCGTGCGTCAAAATTTTCGAACTCAAAGTGGTCTTCGCGATGTTGGTCAAGTCTTCTTTAAACTTTTCCTCGTTTCCGGCGTCTCTCGCCGTCTCTTCCAGCGCCTTCTTCGCCGCTTCGCACGCCTCTCTAAAACCTTGAATGATCGTCATCGGGTGCACGTGTTGCGCCACGAGCTGTTCCGCTTGCCTCAACAATTCGCTCGCGAAGACCACCACGCTCGTCGTCCCGTCCCCAACCTCGTCATCCTGCGCCTTGGAGATGTCCACCAGCACTTTCGCCGCCGGATTATCCACGTAGATGGATTTCAATATCGTCGCTCCATCGTTCGTCACCGTCACGTCGTTCCCCTTCTGCACGCTCTGCAAAATCTTATCCATCCCCTTCGGTCCGAGCGTTGACTTGACCAAGTCCCCGATCGCCATCGCGCCGACGAAGGAGGCCAATCTCGCGTGTTCGCCCTTTTCCTCGCTCGCGCCCTCGCTCAGGACGCTCGGGTTGGCGTTTCCGGCCATGGTGGCCATCGCGCTCGAAGTCCCGTCTCCCGCGCTCGCCTCGGCGTCACCGACGTCACCCTCGACGTCACCCTCCGTCCGTTCGTCGTCGTCGCGCGACGCGTGATGAGGAGCGCCATCATTCAGTCAGTCAGTCACTCATCCGCCATCCGAGGGACGGCGGGATCGATCGATGGAAGGTTCGATCGATCGTTGACTCCGATCGATGGAAGGTTCGATCGATCGGTGTCGAGGGTCGGTCGGTCGGTCGGTCGGTCGGTTTCAATGTCAATCGCGATCGATTCGATTCGATTCGATTCGATTCGATTCGATCGATCGATTCGATCGATCGATCGATCGATGTCGACATCGACGGACGCACTCGATCGATCGACTCGAATCGGGGTGAGTCGTGAACGGTGCATCGAGAGGGACCGACGCCGACGCCGACGCGCGCGCGCGCGCGCTCGGTCGAGCGGCTGACCGGCGGCGGCACATCGTCGTCGACCGCGGAGACGGTGCGAGCGCGCGGTGCGAGCGATCGAGCGAGCGTGAGGGAGACTGGACGTCGGTCGGTCCGGTGAGTGGTCGAAGACGAGGACGCGGTGGGAAGGCGAGCGAACGCGCGCGCGCGCGGGGGGCATCAATCGCGTGAGTGTCGGTTCTCTTTCCCCCGATTCCGAGAGCGAGCGGTGAGGGGCGAGAGAGATGGCGCGAGGCGCGGATGCGCTCGTGAGAGGGGCGCGGGTGGGGAAGAAGACGCTCGCGTCGACGTCGAGGGCGATGGCGGCGAGCGCGACGGTGCCGATGACGATGGAGAGCGCGCCGTCGGAACTGGAGGCGTTCGTGGCGAGGTGCGCCGGCGCGTTGGGAAGGGGAGACGCGGGGGTGGGAGCGCAGATCGCGGCGACTTTGGAGGCGAATTGGTTCACGCGACCGAGTGATTTGGCGAAATTGAGCGCGGACGAGGCGCGGGCGATGGCGGTGCCGATGAAGTTGGTGGACGAATTCAAGCGAGCGCTCACGAGCGGCTTCGCGGCGAGCGGATTGACGCCGGAGATTCCGATGACGACGGCGACGGTGGCGCCAGTGGCGACGGCGGTGGTCGACGAGGATGTTTTGCCGGTGCCGAGTGCGTCGATGAGCGTCGACGACGTCGCGTTATTCAGCGATCGAATCGCGATGAAGATGAGAACCGGCGTCACCGCGGAGACGACTCGAGTGACGAGGAGACCCGTGTTGCCAAATTATCGCATCCCTCTGGACGAGTGTGGGGATGAGTTGAAGCGAGAGTTTAAAGAGTTACGACGATTTCTTACCGTGCGCCGACTCGGTCCGCAAGAGGCGACGATTGCGAACGTGACGGCGGTCAAGTATGAGGATGTCTTGCGCGGCGCGCTCGGGTGGCTGTGCGCGGAGAGAAATTTGGATAAGTCCAAAGTGACGCTTTCAGACTTGTTTCCGGGCATCGAGGCAAAGAGCGCGGATGCCGCGTTCGAGTACATAACGTGGTTGAACGACGAAAGACAGACGTCCGCCAACTATGAGTTAGTCGTCACTCGGGCGTGCGTGGCGGCGGTCAAGTTTCTCTACGGTGGCTTGAGTAAGGCGCAGCCCGGCGAGGGAGAGGCCAAGCCCTATCACGACTTGCCGATCATGAAGGAACTGCGACGCATGGCTAAAGATGCGAAATCGCGCTCCGCCAAAGCGCCGGGCGTGAGCGATGAAAGATTAAAGTGGCTGGAATGGGACGAATACTTGAATCTCGTGCAACGATTGAAGAGCGAATGCTCGCCGAAAAATCATCTCGGTCAGTCACGGTCTCCGAGCGCGGTGGCATGGAGCGTGCAGAAGTACTTGATCTTTGGAATACTTTCGTGTGTGCCGGATCGTCAAAGAACTTTGCGTGAGCTTCGCATCGGTCGAACGCTTTTCAAGGAGGGCGATAAGTGGGTGATTCGCCACGGTCCGAATGATTACAAAACGGGTAAAGACTACGGCGTGCGACCTCCGCTCATCATCGCGCCTCACCTGTATTCGACTCTGGAAAACTTCATCGAGCACCATCGAAAAGAGTTGAATCCGACGCACGATTTCCTATTCACCAGGAAAAATGGTCAACAATTTGACGCGCAGGGCATATACAGACTCTTCACGAGCGCTTCAATGCGACTCACGGGCAAGAGAATGAATCCACACTTGATTCGAGATCTCGTGGTGACGCACTTGCGGGGAACCGATGCTTCAGAGCGTCAGCTGGAAGCGCTCGCGATTTATATGGGGCACTCACTCCAGATGCAAAAATCGACGTACGATAAGCGTACAGTTGAAGCAAAAGTTGCGCCGGCGGTTGACTTGTTGGATTCGCTCCACGCGAAGATGTTGTAAAACTAACACATGTGCTATCTACCTATTCGCTATCAACTCGCTATCATTCATCAACTACAGAAATTTTCCAGAATTTTTTCCCTATCAGCTCGGCAATCTCCTCGTCTTCTCCGTCGCTCTCGGCGTCTTCCATGCCGACACACACGAGCAAGTCTCGTCTCCAAGTCTCAATGGACGACTTCCACGCGTGAGCGGCGCGTTTCTTACCGTTGCAAGCGCTCTGACATCGAGGTAAATCACTCACCCATACATACTCGTGGCACAAGGTGCAAGTGGCCCTGGGATGACTCGATAAATCGTCGCGCGAGAGCGTCCCGACTCGTTTATCCGCGTCTCGAAATGCCTTCGCGACACAACAAAGGACAGAACGCGTCTTGGCGTCACACCGCGTGAGAATTTCGGTGAGAACGTCCTCTGGAAAATATTGTAACGACGCCGCTCCTTTGGTCTGGCGTCGCGTCGCCCTCGCGCGTGCGATGAGGTTTCGCTTCAACTGTCGCTCGAAGAGCTGAACTCGCTTCGCCGGTATCACCTTCGCGCGTTTGCATGCATCCACGCACGCCGTGATCGCCTTGACGAACGAACGCGACGCATCGTCGCCCAACGAAAGCACTTTTCGCTCGATCACCGCCGCCAATTTCCCCGCGCGAGCCTTCTCACTGAACCCAATTTCCCGCGCCCTCTCCACCAGGAACTGTGCTTCAGCGAGAGCCTGTATCGCTTCGAGTTCGTCTCCGTCGTCCAAGACGACGCGACTCAGCACGTTATCGTCGATCCATTCCCACGCGTCGTTCTCTTCGTCCTCCTCGTCGCGGTACCGCCGACGGGGCATCGGAGTGACGCGCCACTTTGCGCTTGTCCCCGTTCCCACCAAGCATGATGCGGCAACAACTTTCCGACGGCGTCGTCGACGCGCGCAGCGATACGGTGACGAAACCGACCGAGGCGATGCGCGCGGCCATGGCCGCTGCGGTCGTCGGCGACGACGTGCTCGGGGACGATCCAACGGTGAAGGCGTTGGAGCATAAAATGGCTTCAATGTTCAACTTCGAGGCCGGTGTTTTCGTACCGAGCGGTACGATGGCGAATCTCCTCGCGATCGCCACTCACTGCGATGAGCGCGGTAGTGAAGCCATCATCGGCGACAAGTCGCACGTGCACGTGTACGAACAGGGCGGGATGTCTTCCTTGATGGGCGTGCACTCGAGAACACTGGCGAACCAACCAGACGGGACGCTCGCAATCGAGGACATCAAGGGAGCGATACGAACGATCTCGGACGATCACTTCCCGGTTACAAAGGTTGTTTGCCTCGAGAACACGCAAAATAAGTGCGGAGGAAAGGTTTTGTCGGGGGAGTACGTGCGAGAAGTGGCTTCTTTGTGCCAAGCGCATGGAGTCAAGTTGCATATGGACGGTGCGAGACTTTGGAACGCAATCGCGGCGCTCGGCTTGGCGACGCAAGAAATTCTCGCCGGATGTGACTCTGCCAGTATTTGTCTCTCTAAAGCGATCGGCGCGCCCGTGGGAAGTGTTTTGCTCGGTAATGCAGAGTTTGTTCGAAAAGCAAAGCGACTGAGGAAAGCTCTCGGGGGCTCCATGCGTCAAGTCGGGGTCTTGGCCGCGGCGGCGCTGGAGGCGTTGAATGAAGTATTTCCGAAACTAGCGGATGACCACGCGCGAGCTCGATCATTTGCGAGTGCGCTCGTGGGCGCCAAGGGGCTCGAGTGTGAAGCACCAATGTCGAATATGGTTCTCGTCGGAATCACGGCTCCGAATGTGACTTCCGACGCACTCACTCGTGAACTAGAGATGGCCCACGGTGTTTTAGTCTTGCCCACGAACGCACAAACGATTCGCGTCGTTTTCCATCATCAGATTACGGATGCTGGGGTGCAGCGTCTCGTGAATGGTTTCATTGAGAGTGTCCTTAGTTTGGCTCAAGGTGATCCGCTGAACGAGATCATGATGTCCTAGCGAAAAAATAGCATAGCGTAGATCTGCGATCGAATAAAAAATACCAGAGAATGGTTGCTACCTAGATAACTGAATTGAGGGATGGTTACGGGAAGTAACGTTTCGGTGTTGGTTTCGGTGTCGCACTTTGTTTGCTCTTCGGCTTCCACTCGCACGCACTCACCTCTTCTTCGTGAGCCTTCTTCTTCATGCCAGGCTTCCATTCACATGCAGATCCATCAGCAACGGCTCCATGAGCAGCCTTATGGTCAGCACGATGCTTACTCTGCGCTTCAAGAGCGACGCGCACGTTCTCATCTAAGATGTGGGCCATTTTGCACATTTTGAGAAGTTCAGACGGCTCATCCTCGATAGGTCTGTCGCGGTCAGCCGCGACGACACATATAAATCCAAACGGTTCTTTAGCGCCAACCTTGCACCGGAGCTGATGTGTGTCCCCAGGAGCGGTGTATCCCACATCGCCCATGCCAAGAACATACGATTCAAGGCCTAATTGAATCTCCCCTTCTCCACGAAGCACGACAACCACGTGTTCGTGTTGGTGATGTTCCAACGTCGTCCATCCGCCAGGCGCAACTTCAAAGTAGCGAACGTGAAACACTGGACTTTCCCCGCGCTTACCGATGAGCTCGATGCGAGAACACTCCTTGAAACTCGCTCCATCCATCTTGTACATTTCCTGCGGCACGCGTTCCCATTGGAACTCACCCTTTTTCCTATTAAGCACCTTGCTATGGTTGCCCTCAAGCAGACCGGTCGAGGCGTGCTTAGACCCATTTCCGTGGTATCTCTTCGCCTCAGCATCCATGAGATCCTTTACCAACGCCGTTAGCTCGTCTACTTTCGATTCAAGTGCGCTATTCTTCTCCTTGAGCGCGCTCATTTGAGCCACAGCCTCGGGATCCATGCCCACGGTGAGCGGCGTCGATGGTGGGGCGGCTGGGTAGGTGTTGTACGGCGTCACCGGGTGTGACGGGTACGAAGCTTTCGCGCTAGGAGTAGGAGTCTCAACAAGCTTCAACTTCGGGCGCACACCCGTGCCCGGAGTGAAATAGCCATTATTGTACGGCGTTGTGGTGTGGAATCCATTTCGCGCCTCTTTTGGTCCGTGAGTGTCGGTGCGTCCGGAGATGGAGAGAATGTACCTCGCGTTCGCCGTCAAGTCTGAACTATGACTGTACAGCGATCCACCAACAAGTAAAAGCACATCTTGACCGTACGTCTCCAGCATCTTCTTGACCTTATCCAGGGTCATGCCACCCCCAGGACTCGGTAGGATGCTCGGGTGGTGCGCCAGAGAGCGTCTTGCGCCGTGCATGATGTCCTTGCACTCTTCCACGCTGAAACCGAAGCGACCACCGAAATTGGGGAAAATGGTCGCATCCGCACCCGCTAGTCTCGGTAACAAGCCGAGCAAAACACCGTGAGAGAATCCACGGATGGAGTTTTGCGTGCCACCGCCCAGCATGGCGCCGAGGATGGCTGGATGAGCGATGATGGGAAGCCCAAAGTCCGGGTCTTCCGCCAACGCGCGCATGCTATCTAACCCCGTAATTCCAGGAATCATCAAAACCGCACCGGCTCCCGCAGCTTTCGCGAACTTTGCTCGTTGCACGACGAGATGCGCCGGCGCGTTTATGCACGGAGCGTAGATGCACTTACGACCAGTCTCCTCGTTTGCTCGCTTGACGGCGGCCGCGCACGCCCGCACGCGTTCCTCGTAAGGCGCATAACGCTGATTCGCCAATCCATGATCATCTTTGATGATATCGATCCCCCCTTTCGCGAAAGCGTACGCCATCTCTGCCAGCTTATCACTAGGGGTTCCCATAGGCTTGAGCGCCGTCATCACGATCGGTCCCCGCTCAACTCCGAGGAGCTTTCTCAAGCCCTTCGTCCCGAACCTCGGGCCAGAGAATCTACTCAACATACTGTGCGATAGATCCACGTCTCGCACCATCACCTTTTCCTTGATGCTCGTGTTCCCGAAGATGACGTTGAGGAGCTGCGGCAGCTCCCCGCCCGCGGTGTCGTCCGCGTATCGCACAAGCGCCCGAAACACCTCCTTACGACTCGCGGTACCATCGCCGATCGTGCATCGCTCCAATGACTCGCACTTTCCCACCACGTGTTCGTTGATCCACGTGCCCGGCGGCACGAGCGACTCTGGAAGTTCCACCGTTTGCTCGAGGCACAGGGCGTCGACGATCTGTCGCGCCTCAGCCTTCGCCGAGGCCTCGACGTCGTAGGTGACGACGAAGGACGTCATCGAAAAGGCGTCGAGAGCGCGATCGATCGGCCACGACGCGCGGTCGAAGCGTCGACGAGACGCGGAGCAACGAGTGAGGGTTGGCTCGAGCGCGCCCGCGTCTCCATCGTGAGGCCACACTGCAGAACGCGCCTCGTGGTCACCCCGGAGCGCGCGCGGCAAACGCGGTTACATCGCACGCGAGATGGGAAGTAAAAAGGCGCGGTCGAGCGCGGAGTCCGCCGACCCTGAGGTGGACGAGGGCGGGGATGGAGATTCGGGGAATTCTTCTCAGAGTGCGTACAAAGAAGTTTGCATAGAACTTGCGGCGAAGTTCCTGCTCAACGCGCCGCCGGAGGAGCTCGCGGATGATAATCGTTTGTTCTTCTTGCTGGAACAGGCGCACTGGTACTACATGGATTTCTCGTACGAGCAGAATAAGAAGTTGCCCAAGAAGAATAGATTAGAATTGTTCGGGAAAGATTTGTGTAAAGTTGTGCCCTCGCTGAAGGATCGCTTGAAGAACTTTGAAGCGAGATATATTGCATTCAAAAAGTACAAATTCGGTATCCCCACCTGTGGAGCCGTGTTGTTGAATCCAACCATGGATAAGTGCTTGATGGTGAAGGGCTGGGGCAAGCAGAGCGTCTCCTTGGGATTCCCCAAAGGGAAGATGGACGCCGGCGAATCGGAGGCTGAATGCGCGGCGAGAGAGGTGGAGGAAGAGATCGGTGTCGATATTAGAAAATATATCGTTGAGGAGGACAAGATTGTGTTTCATCGACGAAGACAGGGGCAAGAAAGCACGGCGCCGCAAGTGATTCAAAAGAACACTCTGTACATCATTCAGGGAATATCCGAAGAGACAAAGTTCTTGACGCACACTCGAAAGGAGATTTCTGACATCGTGTGGAATCCTCTTTGGATCTTTGAGCTACCTAATGGCGAGCTCCAAAAGTACAAGGGCAAGTATGGCCACTGTTACCCGGCGCTTCGTCAGCTCGGGTGTTGGGTGAAGAAGAAGAGGAACGAACAGAACCAGCCGCAGACGCATGACCTACCGACGCCTGCATCTCCGGCCGCAGGAAAGGCGGCGGCCATGTCATTGGAGGATCTTGAAAGCGAATTGTTGGCGGGTTACGGCGAGGAAGAAGACGAGGCCGACGAGCCTTACGAAGCCTTCTCTGCCTTGGCCGACTTCAAGTTTGATAAATCTGCCATCATGCGACCATTCCTACGAACTTGATGCCGTAGACGACCATGTGTACACCAGCTTCATTGCGTATTTACTCCTTGTACCAGTACCGTACGTAGCTCATATTTATACGTATTTGTCTAGTTTTCTGCATCAAAGGTCGCATCACCCCACTTCGTGCCTGACACGTTGACACCGAACGGAAGAAGATGGAGCTCAGCGCGAGAGGAAGGAGGGCGCAAGCTCGACCGTTCAGTTATTTTGATGCCTTCATCAAGACGTTCAGTGACTCTTATGACGCAGACAAAAACGCGACGGGCTTCATCAACTTGGCCGTGGCCCAAAACAGTCTAACCGTCGACCTCATGCACGAGCGACTGTGTCGAGCGATGCAAACGCCGCCACCGCTGTCAACCGCCGCTTACGATGACATGAAAGGAACGCACGCGCTGCGTGCAGCCATGGCGAAGCACATGAAGAAGAGACTCATCGGGCTGTCGGCCTGCACGGTTTTCCCAGAGGACTTGGTGCTTTCCGCGGGCGCAGGTGCAGTGATCGAAAACTTAGTTTTTTGTGTGTGCGACGAAGATGATGAGGTGATGATCCCAGCTCCGTTTTATCCGGCTTTTCCCAACGATTTGCGGGCTAGACTGGGCGTGAAGACGGTGCCCGTGTATGATAGTTCGAGTGCGCTGCCGGACGGAGCAACTTTGCCGACTGTTCAGGACTTCGAAAACGCTCTGACACCGAGGACGAAGATGATTTTATTGTCCAATCCGGGGAACCCAACCGGCGTCAACTACACGGATACTGATGAAGCGACGCGGTGTCTCATGGATGTAATCGCTTGGGCGGTTGAGCGCGGAGTTCACGTCATCTCTGACGAGATTTACGCCTGTTCAATCTTCGAGCATTCTGAGAACTCCAAGGGTTTCTTCAGCGCGATTGAATATGTCAACAATCTCGCGCCCGAGGCTTCAGTCCAGGATCATGACACGAATCTCAAACATCTTGCTCAGCGTCCGCAGGACTATGTTCACGTTATTTATGGGTTGTCGAAAGACTTTTGCACTAGTGGTTACCGCGTTGGCGCTCTTTGGACGAAAAACGCGGACATTCACCGAGCACTGGACAATGTTTCATATTTCTGCGCGATTCCTGGGCCGATGCAGTACGCATTATCCTTGGTTCTTGAGGATGATGATTTCCTCGACCACTTTTTCGTCGAAAACTGCGCGAGACTGCGCAAGCAATATGACATCGTGACCGAAGAGTTATCGAGGTTGAGCGAGGACGATCGATGGGTCGAATCACACTCATACGCTCCGCAAGTTCGTCCGAACGCTGGAATGTTCGTGTACTTCAATCTCCAACACCTCCTTCCCCAGTCCCCGACTTTTGTGGATGAGCAGCGTCTCTGGTCGCACATTTATGAAGCCGCTAAAGTCGTTCTCACCCCCGGTAATGACTGCGCCAGTCGCGAAGCAGGCTGGTTTAGAATGTGTTTCGCGGCCGTCGACTCCGATACACTCCGTGTGGGCATAAGACGCGTCGTGGATGCATGCAAATCGTACGAGTGACGCGGAAATAGAGAGCTTTGTATACCAGTATAGAGAAGTAGCTGAATTGTTCAGGCATCCTCACAGCGTCGCTCGTCTATGGCAGAGATCGGACGTACGCACGTTTATAGCACTCCAATCATGCCGCGCGCGCGTGTGTGCTCACGAACGCGCGCGACCGATCGTTTGCGGATGCGCCCCGCGCCTCGCGGAGCGACTTCGATGCGCTCGCAGCACTCGGGCGGCGGAGAGGCTGCGGCCCAGATCGGGTACTATCGCTGGCCCACCATCAGCGGCGATGAGATCTTCTTCGTGTGCGAAGACGATGTGTACGCGGCGAAGATCGCCGCCTCGTCCGACGCACCGTCCAAGCCGAGAAGAGTGACTCAGGCTCAGGGCGCGTGCATTCGCCCCGCCGTTTCACCGGACGGCTCTCGTGTCGCTTTTTCGTGCGTGGAGGATGGATACGTGGAAATATACGTCGTAGACGCGTGTGGGGGAGCGATGAAGCAGCTCACTCACATGGGAGCCTCGTACGCGAGAGTTTGTTGCTTTTCGGAGGACGGGAAGCGAGTGTACTTTACATCGAGCGGAGCGACGGCTGAGCCGAGTGGGCAAGAGCTGTGGGTGATAGATTTAGACGAGGGAGCGCCAGTGCGAGTGAAAGTAGGACCAGTGTGTGATTTTGACGTGCGAACGGTCAATGGGAGGGAGATATACCTCGTCGGGAGGAACACTGATGATCCCGGGGTGGCGCACTGGACGAAGTACCAAGGAGGCGCCGGTGGTGAGGTTTGGGTCGGTACGCCAGAAAATTTATTACGCATCGATGCCTTCGATGAAATGACGGGAAATCTTGGAAATGTACAATGGTTGGATGATGAGCACATCATATTCACGATGGCCATGGATGAAAACATCAACGTGTTCACCGCAAAAATTGAGCTCGTCGAGGGCAGAGTCGCCTTGAGTGAAGTGACGCAGAAGACGAGTTCGAACAGAGATTACCCAGTGCGATATCTAAACGTAAATATTTCATCCGATCCGTCTCATCAGGCTCGAATGGCGTGGACTATCGGTGGGGTCATCCACGTGCGGGACGTTGCTCAGGCACAAGGCGGTGATGACGAACTCGCGTGCGCAGTTCCGATCAAATGGTGTGGCCCTCGAACTCAGCTCGCTAAGCGGTTTGTTCACGCCGATGACTGGATAGAGGATTGGGACCTGCACCCGGAAGGTTTAACAATCATGGTTCTCGTTCGCGGCCAACCCTTCACCATGGGTATTTGGGACGGTCCTGTTCTGAGCTATCCACCTGCGACCAAGACGAAAACTCCGAGCGCCGAGGTAGATGAACCGCTCAAGAAGCTCGCGTGCAGAGCGCAGTCGCGAGTTCGCCATGGGGTGTACTTGTACGATGGCGAACGTCTGGTTTACGTCTCGGACGCGAGCGGTGAGGAAGACATTGAAGTGCACTGGGAAGAGGCTGACAGACCGGCGAAACGATTAGGGTTGCACCATGGTTTGCTCGGACGAGTCGAGCGGCTTATTCCCAGCCCAGAAGCACCACTCGTGGCCATCGTCAACCACAGAAACGCCTTACTGATCGTGAACGTAGAGACTGGAGAAATGCGGACGGCAGACAAGTCGGACGAATCAGACGGAATAGCTGACCTGACGTGGAGTCCTTGTGGTAACTGGCTTGCATACACGTATTACATGAACAACGAGCGGTCTTGTATCCGAATACTAGACGTGCGAAACGGTAAGGTTTTCGATGCGACGAAGCCTGTGCTCGGAGACCATTCTCCGGCTTGGGATCCTGATGGGAAGTATTTATACTTTCTTGGCTCTCGCGAGCTCGAGCCAGTGTACGATGCCGCTACTTTTGGTTTAGCTTTCCCACACGTCGAGCGACCTCATCTCATCATACTCCGAAAAGACATTCGCAATCCCTTGTTGAAAGAATTGCGACCGCCTTACGACACGGAGTCTTCTTCAGGTTCAGACTACGATTCAGAGTCTGAGTTTAGCGTGCGCGGTGGGGACAAACGTGGACGAAATTTTGGTCGCCAAAATAAACAGACCAATGAAGATGATGGAAGTGGCTGGTCCACGATGGATGAGGACGAAGAACAGGATGAGAACGAGGATGGCGAATTCGATGACGAAGATGACGAAGATTACGTGCCTAATCGTTACTCCGAAGATGCCCCTCCGCCCATCGAAATCGACATTGATGGATTGGCGGAGAGAGTTGTCGCCTTACCGATGCCGATATCGCGATACGACTGCCTCTGCGGCTTGGAAGACGGTCGATTTATGGTTGTAGAATATCCACCAAGTCGAGGTTCTCCCGGGGGCGTCGGTATGGATTACTCCTCTGATGAAGAGGACGAAGGCTTTGGATCGTTGATATCATACAGCATTCGGGATCTACGTCGCAGTATATTGATTCAGGGTGGAGTGAGTGAGGTTTCGCTGTCTATGGATAGAAAGTGCATGGTTGTCGAGAAAGAAACGGACGGTTTCTTAGAGCTTCGCGTGTATAAAGCTGGGATGCGTCCAGAGGAGGAAGGGAGCGATAGCGAAGAGTTAGATCAACAGGTTTTTGATCGTAGAACGGGTTTAGTCAACCTCGACGGGAGGATTCGGGTGCTCGTTGATCCGGCGAAAGAATGGGCGCAAATGCTCGGAGAGGTGTATCGCCGTCTGCGAGACGACTTTTGGGATGAAGACATGAACGGCCACACGTGGACGTCGATATTGTCTCACTATGAAAAGTTGCTGCCGAAAGTGAGCACTCGCACCGAGCTCACCGATTTGTTTCACGAGATGACCGCTCAATTAGGTTGTTCGCACGTGGCCATCACTTCTGGGGATCCAGGCAGAGCGCATCGAAGGCACTCGGCCGGATATCTCGGAGCTGATTTCATCTGGGATAAGAAAGCTCGCGGCTATCGCATCATGAACATCGTGAAAGGTGATAGCTGGGACGATATGCGCGGCGGCGTGCTGAGCAAACCTGGCGTGAACATCAACGAGGGTGATATATTGCTATCGATAGATCGCATTCCTCTCACGGAAGATGTCTCCCCAGCGGCGCTACTCGTCGAAAAAGGAGGTGCCGAGGTGCTTTTGACGGTGAAGAAAGCCGATGATGCTCAAGAAATCGACACCGCTCTTGGTAAGCTCGCGTTGAAGGAGAACAAATCAAAGAAGAACGACAAGAGAGCCCCAAAGAAGGGAGAAATCATACCCGTACGGGTTCGTGCGATGCACACTGAGCTCGATGCGAGGTATCGCGACATGATTCAACGGAGAACGTCGCGTGTGCACGGCCTCAGCGAGGGAGTCGTCGGCTACTTGCACGTGCCCGATATGGAAAGTACGGGATATTCAGAGTTCTGGCGACACTACGCGTGCGAAGTTCGTAAGGGCAGTTTGATTCTAGACCTTCGTGGAAACACTGGCGGTCACATCAGTGAATTATTGCTCTCCAAGCTCTCGCAGCGGGCGTTGGCTTGGGATATCCCTCGCCGAGGCGAGTTACAAGTTTACCCGTCGAATACGCCAGGCCCGCTCGTCATGCTCGTGGATGACCGCACCGGGTCCGATGCGGAACTCATGGCGGAATCTTTCAGAAAGCTTGGGCTAGGACGAGTTGTCGGTACTCGCACGTGGGGCGGTTTGCTCGCCGTCGACCAAACGGCTGACCTCATCGACGGATCCGAACTGAGCCTTCCGTCGACAAACGTGCTCCTCGTCGATGAGTTGCACACTGAACATATCACGAACAGCGTCGAGAACCGCGGTGTCATACCGGACGTCGAAATCCGCATATCACCGGCCAACTATTATCAAAACACCGATCCTCAGCTCGACCGCGCCGTCGAGGAAGCTCTTGAGTTACTCAAAGCGCGCGGCGACTCTGCGGCACCGGCGCACGCGCGAAAAGTTCGCCGAGACGACACGTCCGCCGACGAGATAGAGACCTCCCTGACGAATAAAACGTGGAATTTCTCCACCTGGGCGCCTCTTCCACCGACCAAGGAGGAAGAGGAGAAACTGCGCGCGAAGCGCCAGGCGAGACGGCACCGCGAATAAAACGACCGAGAGTCATAGCCGAGACACTAGCGTAGATTTCTCTTCAAACAAACAAACATCTATGATATCATTAAAACCACCTCATCGCATCGCGAGAATCGCCTCCTCCCGCGTTCGCTCCGCCCCTCTGGCTCGTCGTCGCGTCGTATTCCAGAATCCGCCGGTCGGTTTCGGAAATCAAATCTCCTCCTGCGCCAAGAACGGGTTCGCGATCTCCTCCATCGAATCCAACGCGCTCACCACCATCACGCTCGTCCCTCTGCACACCAACAGCCCCAACTCTCTCGTCTCCTCCGTGATCTTCAGCGCGTCCTCAAAGTCTCTCAAGTGTTCCACGGCGCCGTCCAGCACCAGGTTCAACAATTGGTCGAACCCTTTCAGCGTCCCCGTCACCTCGCGTCCTCCGCTCAGCTTCACCCGCACGCCCTTATCGATGAATCGCGCCAGGTCCAGCACCGTCTCCTTTGGCGGCATCCCTCGCGTCCGGCCGACCTCCCGCGACACGCGCGTCGTCGAATGACGATGAATGAATGATCGATTCGATTCGATTCGATTCGATTCGATCGCCTCGACCCCATCGCGAGGCGTCATTCACCGGACGTTCGACGCCGCGGCGAGCGTCGAGCGATCGAAAGAGCGGTCGGTGCATGTCCCTGGCGTTTCGCGCGAGGGCGTCGAGCGCGTGCGCGGGCGCGTTCGCGGCGTTCGCGGCGGCGACGGTCGTGCGACACGCCGACGCGAGGGCGAGCGGGGACGTCTTGGGCGCGCGCGCGCGGTGGGAAGAGGCCGAGGGAGCGGAGTGCGAGCGAGGAGAGGCGGTGTTCGGAAGAGCGGTGCGTCGGGAGATCGGTCGGGGGTGGAACGCGGGCGTGGACGCGGTGTTCGGGGCGGGCGTGAGGGCGCTGAGCGAGAGAAGGTTGTGAGACGACGATGCGGGCGGCGGCGAGCGCGAGCGCGAGCGCGAGCGCGGCGGTCGAGACGGTGAAGGGTGGACGACGACGCGTCGGGAGAGGAGAGAGGGGAACGGTGCGAACGAAGGTGAGAGCGATGGTGACGACGGGACGGGGGATGAGGGTGGTTCGAGCGGGAGCGAAGATTGATTTCGAAGACGCGGGGTTGTTTGAACTGCCGTACGCGCCGGTGGCGGAGACGTTGCTTCCGAAAGGACCGTGGAAGGTTGTGGAGGGAGGCTTGTGCGCGGCCAAGGGATTCAAGGTTGCGGCACACAAGGCGGGTCTGCGCGCGACGGGCACGCGGGCGGATTGCGCGCTGGTGCTGGCGGATGAAGACGCGAAGAGCGCGGGGATTTTTACCACCAATGTCATGTGCGCGGCGCCGGTGACGGTTTGTAAGGACCAATTGGCGGGGAAACCGACGGCGCGGGCGTTGTTGATCAACGCCGGTCAAGCGAACGCGGCGACCGGCGACGCTGGAATGGCCGACGCCAAGGAGACCGCTGCGGAGTTATCCAAGTCTCTCGGCGTCCCCGAGGAGGACATCTTGTTGATGTCCACCGGCGTCATCGGTAAGAGAATGAAGATGGATAAGTATATGCCCGGCATCTCTGTGTTGGCAGAAAACGTGGAAAGCAGCGTCGCGGCGGCGAACGCAGCGGCGACGGCCATCTGCACGACGGATCTCGTTCGTAAGACGGTGGCCATCGAGTTGGAGATTGGCGGTAAAACCGTGCGCATGGGCGGCATGGCCAAGGGGAGCGGAATGATTCATCCCAACATGGCCACGATGCTCGGCGTCGTCACGTGTGACGCCGCGGTTTCCTCCGACGTCTGGCGCGACATCACTTCTCGCGCTGGGTCCGCCTCGTTCAACCAAATCTCCGTCGATGGAGACACCAGTACCAACGATTCCTTGGTGTGCTTTGCCAGCGGCGAGGCTGGCAACGCCGAAATCGTCGACGCGAACGGCGCCGAGGCCAAGCTTCTGGAAGACGCCCTCACCGCCGTGTGCATGGGTCTGGCCAAAGCCATCGCGTGGGACGGTGAGGGCGCGACGTGCCTCATCGAATGCAACGTCAGCGGCGCCGGAGACGACGAAGACGCGCGCGTCATCGCCCGTTCCGTCATCTGCTCCTCTCTCGCCAAGGCGGCCATCTTCGGCCACGATCCCAACTGGGGTCGTCTGGCCTGCGCCGCCGGCTACGCCGCGCCGGTGAAGAGTCGATTCAGCCAAGACAATCTCAAGCTCTCTCTCGGTCCTCACCAACTCATGAACAAGGGCCAACCTCTCGATTTCGACGCCGTCGCCGCCAGTCGATACCTCAAGGAAGTCACCGACGTCCACGGCGTCTGCGTCGTCGACATCTCCGTCGGCGACGGCCCGGGCGCGGGCCAAGCGTGGGGATGCGATCTGAGCTACAAATACGTCGAAATCAACGCCGAATACACGACGTGAGTAAAGTTTTCCATTCGACGCGACGCGCGCCTTGTAACGTCGACGCGCCACCACCCACACGCCTCTCCGTTCCGATCGTCATAGTCCCCGCACAGCGCGACGCGCCTCGTCGTCCCGCGCGCGCGCGCCATGGGATGTCGCCCCCGAGCGACCATCACCTTTCACGGCGAGCGATGTCAGCTCGCGGACGCGTCGAGCGACGATCGGGCGTCCACCTCGGGACGCACCGCCGGCGGCTCGCTCGTCGCGTTGCCCCTGCTCGAGCGGCGTCCGGGGAGCTCGCGCGCGGTGCTTCGGTACGCGTGCGTTGACGGGAAGCTCAGAGTGATGCGGCCGAACGAATGGGGCGCGCGCGACGGAGAAGGGGCGGCGCGGAGGCTGGACAGAGCCATCGGACGCGCGGCGAGAAAGTGCGCGGAGCGAGCGCAACACGCGTTGTTGCCGGAACCTTCGAGCGTGACGAACGATTATTGGGAGTACGCCAAGTTTAGATTCGCGCAGCGCATCGCGTCGAGCTGTATCTCCGTCTTTGCGACGCAGCAGATGCTCACGGCGGTCGGGTTGGGGGCGAGTCGTACGCTGCCTGCGGCGGCGGCGGTGAACTGGGTGCTCAAGGATGGGTTGGGGAGGTTAGGTAAGCTGTCGGTGGCGGCGAATTTCGGGCGGACGTTCGATAGTGACGTCAAGCGGTTTAGATTTACGTCGAGCGTGGTGTACGATGCGAGTTCGTTCATCGAGATTATAACGCCGTATTTCCCGCAGCACTTTCTGGCGTTGGCGACGGTGGCGAACATCGGTAAATCGGTGGGCATCACCACCGCGAATGTCGTTCGAGCGCCGATTCAGAGAACATTTATTTTGGAAGAAAATCTAGCCGAAGTGGCGGCCAAGACGAGCGCACAGCAAGTGGTTGCCGATAATATTGGTTTGGCACTCGCGGTTGGTGCCGCGAGCGCCATGTCAAAGGTTGCGACGGTACGACCGGCGATTCGACGAGCGTTGCCGGTCTTCGCGTTCGGTCCGCTCGCTGCTTTGGATCTCATTTGTATCTACAAAGAGTTAAAGGCTGTGCAATTGCGAACGATCAACAAGGAGCGAGCCGAAATTATTGCGGAAACCTTCGTCACGGAACGCAAGATTCCAAGCAGAGCGCAAGTGGCAAACTCTGAACGTCTTCTCATTCCTGCGCGATTGGACAAGTCTAATTTACCTCTCTCCGTGACATCTATTGGTGAAGTCTGTCCGACGACGAAGTCTTTAATCAAAGCGTTGTCGAACAAGACTGGTGGCGGATCCAGACGTCAATACATTTTGGCGTACGAGCCCGGCGCCTCGAAGAAGCGTGTCATTTTGAATGGTCGACGCATCAGCGCTCCGAAGACTGACTCGAATGGGAAGAAAAAGCGCCGAACGCGTAAATTCCCGTGGCAGAGCAAACGCACAGGTTTGAAGGGCAGAGCTCTGTTAGCGCTGAGCGAGACTGCTTCGAGTAAAGACGTTCTTTGCGCGATACTTCAAGTTGCCCACATGCGATCTTTGCCCTATCGACCGGACTTGACGGCTGAAGAGGCCTACGTATGGGCTCTGCAAGAATCGGACTCTTTGGCTAAGCGCGACATCGACACGTTCACCAACAGCCTGAGCGAACAAGGCTGGAATCACGGGCGCATTTTGTTCAGTTCGGCTGAACGAGCGCCGTATTCCGTGGACAGTGTACCCGCGCTCCTCGACGCTCTTCGGCGAAGTGAAGACGTTAAATCATAGATTGAAATCAGCTCACGTTAGTCTATTTCATTAATACGAAGATTGTAGTACATCGTGAGTCAAACTAACAAACACAAACAGACAGCGCCAAACCGTTCCGCCTGCACACGATGGCTGCCAACGACGAGGCCACGCGCGCCGCCGCCAAGGCAGAGTGCCTAGACGCCGCGCTGTGGGGCGGCATTCGCGGTGCCACAATCGGTCTCGCGTGTTCCGTGCCCGCGGTGTACCTCGCGAACGCCAAGTTCCTCACGATACGACGTCTGACGGTGAGCGCCAAGACTGCGCTCGTCGTCAGCCCGTTCTTCCTCGGCTTCTTCCTAAACTCCGAGCTAGAGCTTCACAGATGCGTTTTGAAACAGCGCGGTATAGAGTATTGATGCGTCGCGCGGCCTCGGCGCGCGCGCGATCGCGAGCGTGAGGACGTGATGATTGGAAGAGGGGAGCGCGGTGAGTGAGCCGAGCGGCGGCGTCATTTTAGAAGTGTAAAATAACATGACATTCAAAGTTAAATCTACGGTAGATTAATTGGGAACGAGGTCGAGACCCGGTCGAGCGCAACCACCGAGGAACGGATCGTCAAAGGTAAACTCAAAGGATGGGTGATGGAAGCGGACGCCGCCGAGCTTCGGGCTCGGTTCGATATCGTCCAAGAGGAGCTTTTGCTTGTTCGTCAATCGGAAAGTGCGAGCCTTGAGACAGTCTTGGACTCCGAGCGCACATGTGGAGTCGATGATGCACGGGACACCGCGTTGCATGGACCAACGGGTGAGCAAGGCTTCGACAGGCTGCGACCCGCCGTCGAGCGAGGCGGCTTCGATGAGCTTGGCGTGCTTTAAGAGTCGCTCATCACCGTTCGCGAGCGACGTGTGGGCGACAGTCGTCAAACCGTAACGACGGCAAACACCGACGAGCTTACGTTGCGCCAAAAGCGGGTGCAATTCGACCTCATTCACCGTTGGCTTAATGGTACAGTGCTTCATCAGGCGCTCGATGGCGGGCACGGAAAAGTTGGCGACGCCGAGCGCTTTCACCTTGCCATCCGCGACGCACTTCTCGAGCGCCGTCCACGTCGCCTCCAGACTACCCTCAGAGTCTACATCAGTTGTACCGGTCTTGTGTAGCACCGGCCATTCGATGGAGAACAAATCCAAATAATCAGTGCCCAACGCGGAAAGAATCGCCGTCAACGTCCCTTTGACGTTCGCGTGCTCATTCGGACGCAATTTGGCGCTCACGAACACGTTCTCGCGCGGACCTTGAGCGGCGATCGCCTTTCCAGCCTCAGTCAAAGCGGGATCGTCGCAGGATCCACATCGAATGTGCTTGATACCGTTCTCCAACGCAATCTTAGCTGCGCTCGCGTCGCACCCCAACATCGGGAGGCGACCGCCTCCGCCGATGGGCACCTCATGAATCTCTTGCGCCGCGTCGAACACCTCCTCCGGCGGCGTGCTCACGTAATACGGTGATCCCGGTCCCGGCTTATTCGGATCTCCTCTCGGCGCGGGTCCGTCCCACACCGCCGTCGGCTTTCGCTGCGCAGCCCAGTTTTGCCCCGGCGGAGGCGCCGGCTCGCCCCCGTTTCGAGCCGCCGCTTGCATCTGCGCGCGCGTCGGCGGGTACGCCGGCAGCGTGGGATTATATCCATTCACATATCCACTCACGCTGTATCCGACGTGTCCACCGCTCACCGGCGGCGTCGGCGCCCCCTGTTGCCTTCGCCCATCCATGCGAGACGATGGGCAAAACGCCCACGACTTTTGGGCGCTTCCGGCGCCGTGCCCTTCGAACTCCTTCTTCATGAACCGCTCGAGCGGTTGGCATCCATCGAGCGCCATCTTACGTCGCTTCCCTCGTCGCGGTCGTCGGACGACGCGTCGGGGTGTGTGGCACGAGGCGGTACCCCTTCGAGGCGGCGTGACGTCGTCCTTCACTTTTTCATCGACGTCGGGGACGAAGAGGGAGGGAGGGACTTTGGGTGGATTGACGAGAGTGTGTGTCGTATTAAATCGCTCGACGCGCGATGTCGATGATGTCGATGCGCGAGCTCGAGCGGGTGCGGCGCGCGGCGGACCTCTACGAGCTGTCGGCGTCGATTTGGTTGAGGTACATGTCGTAATAGCGGCCCGCGTTCTCCAAGTCACCGAGCTCGGTGTAAATGTCCGCGATAGCGCCGAGAGCCTCCATGTCCCCCGTGGTGTCTTCTAATTGCTGGGAAATGGTGAGAACTTGTTGGAATTCTTCGATGGCACCCTGTCTATCGCCGATGAGACGCTTAGAGGCGCCGAGACCGCGAGTGGCGCGACGGAGATAGACCAAATCGCCGACGACGCGCGCCAACATCAAAGACTTCTTAAAGGCGTTCATGGCGCCTTTCGCGTTTTCTTCGCGAAGAAGGTCGCGACCCTCGCGAAGGGCCGTTCGAAGCTCTTTCATCTCGTCCGAGAGTGTTTCCCACTCCTCGGTGTTACCCAAGGCGACCGAGGAAACTTCCGGAGAGCCCCCCCCCACGGCTTCTGCGACGACGCCTTCGCCCTTCACGGGTCGCGACGACATCGTCAAACTGGCGTTAATCTTACGCAACTTTTCGTTCAATTCCGTAATCTCTTCCTTCTTACGGTTGGCGGAGATACCGCTCGCCACAGCACCCGCCAAGGCGACAAACTCGGTGATGCCCACTATGTCGATTCCAAACGGCGTCACGCACAGCGTCTTACCCGTCAACACTTGTTCTCTCGACTTGGCCTCCTCCTGCTCCCGCAACCTGTCCAATTCGCCTTGCGCCTCGCCCTCGCGCAATCTTCGCAATTCTATCGCTTTCGCTTCCTCCTCGCGCAAGCCTCGATAAAACGTATCCATGCGTTCCGTCGCCTTGGCCTCCTCCCGCCGTCGCTTCTGCAAGAGTTCTTCTCCCGGCCCCGGTACCGCGCGCGCGGACGGTGCGCTCGCGATCGCCGCGAGCGTCGCCGCGACACCGATCACCGCCGATCGTCGTCCACCGATCGCACCATCCGCGCGCGCGCGCGCCTCATCATCGCTCGTCGCCCGGATCTCCACGCCGCGTCGCGCGCGCGGTTTCGTCGTCGTCGCCGCGCGCGCGGCGACCGCGGGCGCCGTCGGAGCGCGGGACAGCATCGCGTGCGTCTTCGTGCGCGCTGTTCGGGCGCACTCTCTCGCGCGACGGTCGAACGCGCGTGACAATCACGACAGGGGCCGCGTGTGGATAAAGTCCGAGGGAAAAGACGCCAGGACGGGACGGACGAGGGGCGCGACGACGGGCGGGGGGAGGCGACGTGGGTGTTACACTCGTGCGATTCACGCGACGCCGCGCGAGACGATGACGTTCGATCACGCGCGATCGTCGTCGCGAGATCTCTTCAGGGCCTCGAGTTCGCTCTCTATGGCTTCGGAGACGGGTCTGCCGGCCGGGAGCTCGCCCTTGGAGGCGTTTCCGGGGAGGGATTTCTTGAGCGCGGCGAGCTCGTCGTCCACGCCGCCGGCCTCGAGCGCCTTGAACTGTGCCTCGAGGTTGTCTGGGGCGGCGAACACGCCCATGGCCTCGGCCTCGGCTTCCATGCCCAACACTTTTTCTTCCATGCGATCGAAGGCGCCGAGCGCCGAAGACGTCGACATGCCGCTCACCATGTCGTTCACCGCCTTGTTTGTCTTCGCGCTCGCCGCGCGCGCCTTCAACGTATCTTTCTTACTCTTCGCTTCCGCCATCTTACCTTCGAGCAATCGCGTGTTCGCGATCAACTTCTCCACTGCATCCGTCTGCGCGTCCAAATTCGCCTTCATCGACTCGGCGTTCTCCGCGTACGACTTGCGTCTCGTCAGCGCCTCTCTCGCCAAGTCTTCGTCTCCCTTCTCCAGCGCCAACTGCGCACGCTTATACCAATCTTCAGCAGCCTTATTCGCCGCCGTATACTTGGTCTCCAACTGCTTTTGGCTCGCCATAACCTGCGCCGTCGCCTGTCGCATCTTGATCAAATCGCCCTGCATCTCATTCACAGTCTGGTCCAAGATCTTCTCCGGGTCCTCGGCCGCGGTGATGAGAGAGTTGGCGTACGAAGAGATGACGCGCGTGAACCTGGAGAAGAGGTTCGCGCGCGTCACCACCGCCCCTCTCGAGCGTCGTCTCGAGCTCGTCGTGGCGACGCATCTGTGTCTTCTCGCGGACGATCTCGCGCGGATAGCGTCGGGACGACCGACGAAGGCGGACGCGCGAAGCGACGTCGCGGACGCGGCGACGAGGGCGGGCATCTCTCGATCTCGCTCGCGGTGTGAATCGACGACACCGGGCGCGTCCGGGCGCGTCCGTGAATGACGACGCGCGGTGACGATGGGTGGTGACGTTGTCGCGTCATCGTTCCCGTCGGCACCTGGGATGACGACGCCTCGATGACGCCGGGAGATCGCGACGCGACGTCGAGGGAGACGTCGAGGGAGACGTCGAGGGGTGAGGGGCGAGGGGAAGGCGCGCGCGAAGGCGTTCGCGGGAGGCGTTCGCGGGATGAGCGCGCGTCAGTTGCGATTACACCGCGGGGATGATGACTTTCTGTGCGCGCGCGAGGCGGCGGTGGGCGAGGGCGAGGACGCGGACGCGGATGAGGACGTCGAGGAGGAGTCGAGCGAGGAGGAGAGACCGGTGCAACGCGCGATGAACCCGTTCGCGGCGCTCCTGGGGAGCGACGAGGAGGAGGAGGTCGAGGAGGAGGAGGTCGAGGAGGAGGAGGTCGAGCCGGAGGCGGAGGCGGAGCCGGAGCGAAAGAAGACGCCGAAGCGCGGTGGGAATAAGGGGAAGAAGAATAGAAAACAGGCGCAGCAGCGAGTGGACGAGGATGAGGAGGACATCGACGCGCTCGTCAAGGAAGTCACGGGAATAGACGTGTCTTCGCCGGCGCCCGCGAAGGAAGGCGACGGAAAGAGAGGGAAGGTTGAAGCCACCGCTTCAAGTCTGCTCACGGTGGATATGCGAAACATGAAAGCGGAGGATGAGTTAAAGCGAATCTTCGGAGGGCGCGTGATCAGCGCCGTGGAGGCGGAAGAGGTGGGTAAGGCGGGCGGGCGCTCGGGTGCGTTCCGGGCAAAGTTGAATCGACGATGCACGTTTAGTCCTTACCGAGAACAGTGGGCAAACTACCGCAGTGAGGGACTCTACATGGTGAGTTCAGGTATCATAAATGCGTCGTCGCGAATGTCAGAGTTCTCTTTCGCTTGGAGGGATGATTACGAAGAGGCAAACTTTGACTTTGAAATAGCTGTCGGTTCCCACGACCCGAATAGACTCTTCCACGTTTTGACTCGCTACCCTTGGCATCTGGAAACGCTTCTGCGCATTTCCGAGCTTTATCACTATAGTGGACAGGCTCAGGAGAGCTCTGAAATCTTGGAACGATGCCTCTACGCGTGTGAAAGAGCGTGGCACCCAAACTTTGTCGGGGCCGCATCCAAGGGCCTCGCGCATTTAGATTTCAGCTTGGCCGAGAACAAGCCGATGTTTGAATCCCTTTTCAGACACGTCATCGCGCTCACTCGTCGTGGGTGCCATAAGACTGCTCTGGAGTGCGGTAAGCTCTTGCTGGGACTCGATCACACCGATCCGAAAGGTGCTCTCTGCATGCTCTCGTACTTCGCCCTCAGAAGCGGAGAGGAACAATGGTTGCTTGACTTTGCAGACACTTTCGGGGATAAGCGTTGGGTCAACGACAAATGGGAATCGCACGGAAGCCTGCTGAACTTCCCTGATTGGGCATATAGCAAAGCCATGGCGTTATATGCCACCGCCAAAGACATCCAAACGGCGGACAAGGCGTTGCTGAGCGCCATGCTGTACCATCCGTACGCGTGGACGGCGACTCTCTGGAAACTTGAGGCCGCAGTCTCTGGAGATAAAGATTGGCAAGAAATCCTCGCGCATGAGCACTTTGACTTTTCAAACTGTGCGCTCGAATCACGAAGTTTAGAGCACTTATCAGACATCTTCGCAACTCGCCATCATCTGCTATGGCGTCCGGATCAAATTCTGAGCTGGGCCAAGCGCGTCGCTCGCACAACCATAAAGCTCGTGGACTCAAACAAATCGTCTGATGTCTTGGATGGTCTGACCGCGGCTGACTTCGCCACCATCTCGCTCGAGAACTGGCCCGCGAGCAAGCGGAACGATTTCGCTCACCTCGTCGTCGAAGATTTTTCCGACGTTGTCAAACGCGCGCTTCCCGAGGACGACCCGTTAGCCAATCATCCGGATCAAGCAAACGATGCATTTTCCGATACCGATGAAGATTAGCCCCTTAGACGTTTAGTTGAAGCGCACTCACCAAAATGACAAAAATCCGCTCAACGACGCCTAACCCTCAAGCTCTTAGGGTGCGACGGTGAGCACCCCACCCTCACTCGACGCTGCGCTGAGCGCTGAGCGCGTCTACGCGATATGTTCGCCGCGAACGTACCCACGAGTGCTGGGTCACGCGTCGCGGCCGCGTCGTCGTCGTCGACGCGCGTCGTCGGTGCTGGCGCATCTCCGTGTGGGGTTCGTGCGTTTTCGCCAACGAGCGTCTCGCAGGCGCTTCGGCGTCGCGCGGGCGCGCTCGGCGGGCGGAGGCAGGCTAGGATCAATCGTATGCCTCACGCGGAGACACCAAGCGGTGGTACGCCGTCACAGACGGGGAACGACGCAACGAAGCAAGGTTCGACTGGAGTCTCATCTTCGACGGGGAAGAAGAGGAAGGCGCGACGCATAGCGCCGAAACCGTACGTGAAGGCGGATCCGATCGACGTTAAAGACACTTACGAAAGTCCGATCGGTGAGCTGGAGCGAAAACTGCCCGGTCGAGAGACGTGGTTTCGTAAGGGGAACGCCACCGCGCAGGACGCTCGACCCGATGGGTTGGGAGCGAGCGAGAAACCATTACTCACGCCGGGGACGAGGGCGTGGTACGACGAATGGAGAGCAGAACGCGCGCGTCAGCGCAAATCTCGCGCCGCTCGAGAGTGGACCAAGACTGGGAGACGTCCGGTGGAGGATTACGCGAAGCCGGGCCAAGCGGTGGGCAAACCCTTGAGCATCGAAGAGTTGAAGTTTACTCCGCTCGGGCGCGCGAAGTTGCAGTTGGATAGGCAGCACATCCCGTACAATCGCTTCGTGGTGGACATCATGAACGAAGAAATCAAGGAACTGTACGTGAGCGTCGATGCAGTCGCGAGATATGTAGCTGTGTACAACGACGGGAGACTCGCGTATTGCCAGGTGGCGCCGGACAACACGGAGGTGTACGACTTGACGCAAATTGTCGGATTAGAGATCAAACCTACCATGGCTGAACCTGCGAGTCACACTTTATCCGCGGTCGGTGATCGTGGCTCTGCCGTGAAGACCTTCATCGCTGGTTACGGTGTTCCGTCATTGGGCGTGTTCATCGTGTGGGCGATTGTCTTCTACATGCAACGTTTCAGAGGAGATTGGGAAGATCGTCAAAAGATTCTCGAGCTCGAACGCGCGGAAGAAGCACAGAGACAGGCGGAAAAGGGTGATCCGCGGATTGCGTTATTGGAGGACATGGTGGAGAAGCTGGATGAAAAAGATCCGCAGCGCGACACTCTCAAGCGAGAAATTCGCAATCGCAAGGCTGCCATCGCGCGCGCGAATGGGGACAAGAAGGACGCCGCCGCTCAAGCCGCGGATGGCGATCAAATGGGCGCCGCCAATGCGTTCATGAAAGTTGGCGTGAAGGTTGTGAAGAAGAAGAAGAAAATAGATGACGATCTGGACATGGAGGAAGAGGCTGCTGACGAAGCGAAGAGCAAGGGCAAAGCAGGGCCGAAGAAGGGTCGTGTGAACACAAAAATGAAGCTTCGAGATGAGAGCGAGGTGGTCAAGTTCGACGACGTCGCGGGGATCGGTACGGCGAAGGTTGAATTGCAAGAGGTGGTCGACTTCTTCCTCAAGCCGGATAAGTTTAAGGCGAGCGGTAGCAAGGTTCCGAAGGGTGTGCTGCTCACCGGTCCACCGGGTTGTGGTAAGACTCTCCTCGCTCGAGCTGTCGCTGGTGAAGCTGGCGCGACGTTCTTTTCGCTCGCCGCGTCCGAATTCGTTGAGATGTTCGTCGGTGTTGGTGCTGCCCGCGTGCGTGATTTGTTTCAGCAAGCGAAGAAACAGTCTCCGTCTATCATTTTCATCGACGAGCTCGATGCCGTCGGCCGACCGAGAGGTGGCGGTGGCTCTGGTAACGATGAACGTGACCAGACGTTGAATCAGCTGCTCGTAGAGTTGGATGGTTTCAACAGCGACACACAAATCGTGTGCATTGCCGCGACGAACAGAGTTGACGTGCTCGACAAGGCGCTCGTTCGACCTGGTCGTTTCGATCGGAAGATTGTCATCCCAAAACCCGACTACACTGGAAGAAAAGAAATCTTACAAGTCCACGCTCGGGGTAAACCGATCGATAAGGATATCGATTGGAATTTGCTCGCCGGCGAGACGGAAGGTTTTAGCGGTGCCTCCCTGGCGTCTGTGGTGAATCTTGCGGCGTTGCAAGCGGCGAAGGGATCTCGAGCGTCCGTCACCATGGATGATTTCCAGACGGCGTTGGAGGCTGAGACTTTGGGTAAGATTTTGCCGCAAGGACTCGGCGAAGAGAATGAAAAGCGTCTCGCACTCATCCACTCCGCCGCGGCGGTCGCGTATCATTTGTTGTGCAAGGATATGGTTGACTTGTCCTTCATCACCATCGTGGCGAGAGAGTCCAATGCCGAAGGCCAGGTGGCGATAGCGGAAAATCCTGTGGCGCTGCGTCCGGGTGCGTTCACCAAGGGCTTTATGCGACGACACTTGCGTTCGTCCTTAGTGCCATCTGTTGCTGAAGAAATCTTCTACGGCTTTGACAACTGTACCAAGGTCACCGCTCCGTACAGCGGTAGAGCGAGAGAGATTGCGACTTTCTTCGTCAACAATGCGGCGATGAGCGATGAAAATAGCGAGTTTGGTTACGTTCCCACAGGACACGTCATAGAAGTCAATGATTTCTTGAGAAGCAATCGCGAGGAATACATCCTTCCGAGCACGACGCTCGAGCGTTACGCGCGAGCTGACGAAGAGACGCGTCGATTGATGGAAGCTCAGTACGCGGCGGCGAAGAGATTTGTTGTCAAACAGAAGGCGGCGATCGAAGCCCTCCAGGCGGCAGTGTTGGAGAAGAAGACGATTCAAGCCGAAGAGATGAAGGCAATCATTGACAAGCACGCGGTAGCGCCTTATGACGACGAGAAACTTCCGAGCGGACAAGCCACCGATCGAAAGTCACTCCGGGATTGGAATGGTACCGTGCCGGCGGACTACGTGACCGGCGGTGTAGCAACTCCTACTAGCGATTCTATTGATTAATACATTACATGGCATGACTAGAATTCCGACGTTTCGAGACCCAAAGCTTCACAGACTCCTCGCATATCGTCGGGCATCTTGGCCCTGAACAACAGCGTCTCGCCAGTTTCGGGATGTTGTAGTTCGAGCTTGTGTGCGTGAAGGGCTTGACGACGTATACTTAGCGCTCCACCCCACTTCCCGTACGGTTCCGGCGCGTCGCGAGAGTCCGGAGGCGTCAACTGATGCATTTGAGTCGGATTTTCAGAGTTGCACGCCGCGAGCTGCGCTGCACTCCAAATCATCTTTGGAATGTCTTCCTCGTTTTGTGCGCCCCAACGCAGATGCGGACCGTACAATGCGTCAGACACGATGGGTAAACCAGCGTGCGCCAAGTGCACGCGAATTTGGTGCGTTCTACCCGTCAGTGGCGTCACACGAACGAGGGCGGCTATGGCCGTAGCCGACGTCGCTGCGTCCGCCGCTGGCGCGGGCGAGACGCCCTTCGGCGTCGTCATCGCTGCCACACTTTCATCCATGATATCGAACAGAGTCGTGCTCTTCTTGGACACAATCTCACACGTCGTTTTCGCCTCTTTCCCATCGCTGTCAAAGCTCACTGTTCTCGCCTCTCGCACGATGCCGTGGTCGCCGATGGGCGCGTCGACGACGAAACTATCGCCGCACTCCGGTGGCGCCACGCCCACAGACACCGCCAAATACGTCTTCTTCGCCGTCTTTTCCTGGAACTGTCTCGCCACGTCCGAAACCAAACTATGCTTTTTCACGAACACCGCCACGCCCGACGTGTCCATGTCCAATCTGTGCACGATGTACGGCGTCGCGTCCGCGCCGTCCAAATGGTGTAACGCGCGGGACAACAATGAATTTCCCTCAAATCTATGATTCGGATGAAACCTGAGGTTTGGCGGTTTATTCACCACCAAAAACTCATCGTCCTCGAACACCACGTCCAACGGTGTCTCGTCTCGCACTAAATCAATCTTCAAACTCGCCCTTCGAAGCGTCATCTTGACTCGATCCACCGGCACGCCCAACTCGGCCGCGCACGCTTCGGGCGTCGCGCGTTCCCCATCCTCCTCACCCCGCCGTCTGTAACACATCCGCTTCACTCGCGTCTCGAACGCCTCGTTCGCCTCCATCGCAAGCGCCAGCGCTCGCCTCGCCCCCTCGTTCACGTCACCACCGCTAGTCTTCGTCCACGTCGCCGACGGCACCGCCGCGCTCAGGTCCCGCGCGCACTTTTGCAGATGCATTCGCAGCGCGTTCGACCGTATCTCCTGCCCGCACGCCGGACACTCGAGCTTGACACTGTTAAACCGCGCTCGTCGGCGTCTTTCCGTGCGCGTGGGCCTGTCTCTCCTCGCGCGCGCGACGTCGGACGCGTCGGAATCCGAAGACGTCCCCAGCGCGCCCGCATCCTCCAAGTCACCCTCGTCGCGAATCATGACGCCGCGCGCGATGGGACGCGCGCGAACGGACGCGCGAGGTTCGACGCGCGCGATGACGCTAGCGACGACGGCTCTGGACCGCGCGGTGAGGCGCATAGACGCGCGAACGCGTGCGACACGAGCGCCAGGTTCTGAGGCGTCGCGCGACCCCGGCAGAGTCGGGCGCGCGTCGGTGGGTCGATCGACGGCGCGCGCGCGAGCGAACGCGCGAACGCGCGCGCAGAGAGCGTCGCGCGCCGCCTACGCGCGCGCGCACGACCGCGCGATCGCGCGATCGCGTGAACGCGCGGGATGGGATTATTCACTCGCGCGCGAGGAACGGGCGATGCGGACGCGGCGGCGACATCCTCGGGCGTGAAACGGGACGAGGACGAAGCCGTGCGGAAATACACCTTTGTGACGCTCGAACGCGTGCTCGCGGGGGCGATGGCGGGCGGGATCTCGCGCGTGGTGACGGCGCCCATCGACCGAGTGAAACTTTTGTATCAGGTGGACAGGGAGAGCGGACGGTTCACGCTGCGGTCGGGGATAGCGATGGCGCGAGACATCGTGCGAAACGAAGGGTTTTTCGCGCTCTGGCGCGGTTGTAACGCGGCGGTGTTGCGGATATTGCCGTACAGTGCGACGACGTTCGGGACGTTTAACGCGTACAACTCGGCATTGGCTTCGACGTTCGGCGTCGAGGCGGATAACGACGCGGTGCGTAAACACAGGGGAGAGGACGAACGGTCGCCGCCGGTGGGTGATATGAGGACGAGGTTTGTGGCGGGGGCGATGGCAGGAGCGACGGCGACGATCGTGACGTATCCTTTGGACTTGTTGCACGCGCGGCTGGCGGCGCACTCGCCGATGCACCCCGCGCCGAATATTTCAGGCATGTTCGGGAGCGCTGGGTATCTTTACGACGTGATGACTAAGGGTGGGGCGAGAAGCCTGTACAATGGTCTCACGCCGACGCTCGTCGGGATCGTGCCGTACGGAGGAATTAGCTTTGCGACGTTCGAGACACTGAAATCGATGTACGTCAATCAAGCGACGCGAGAGATGAGCATCGTTCGAGAAGATGAATTTGAGATGCCCATACACCTAAAACTCATCGCAGGAGGATTCGCAGGGGTGGTGGCGCAAACGGCGACGTACCCTCTGCACGTCGTGAGACGGCGCATGCAAGTCCACATCAGTGAAGGCGGATCGACGCCTCTGTACACGAGCATTTGGACGGGTTTACGTACGATTTATTACACAGAGGGCGTGAGAAATGGATTATTCAAAGGGGTGACTTTGACGTGGGTGAAAGGTCCGTTCGCAGCCGCGATCGGTTTCACGGCGAATGACTTACTGTTCCAGCGAGTGGGTCCGACGTTCCGCCACGCGGTGATGGATGAGGATCCGCCTGAGTCTCACGTACCGGTGACGTGGCACGAACGTAAATCCATCACCGCTTTCGAGACGTTGTGCAGCGGCGCAGTCGCCGGAGCAATCGCGAAGACAGTCGTCGCTCCCGCGGATCGCGTCAAGATCATCTACCAGGTTGACACGCAAAAAGAGTTTACGCTGAACGCCGCGTTGCGCACCGCGAGAGACATCATCGAAACCGAGGGTTTCTCCGCGCTTTGGCGCGGTAACGGCGTACAAATGGTCAGAGTGATGCCTTACGCCGGCGTTAGTTTCCTCGTGTTCCCCAAGTACGACGGTTACATGGACATGATCACGAAGGGTCAGCTTCCCGCGTTCTTCGGAATCGACGCGCGCGAGCGCGAGGATCAGCTGAGAATTCTGTCTCGCTTCTGCGCCGGCGCCGCCGCCGGCGCGACGGCGACCACCATGACGTACCCTTTGGACATGTTACGCGCGCGATTCGCCGCGAGTGGTCCCTCTGTGAAGACGCCGCTCGCCGACATCGCCACACTTGTTCGCCAGAGAGGTTTGCTGAGTCTGTATGGCGGTCTCGCGCCGACGCTCATCGGAATCATCCCGTACGGCGGTATATCATTCGCCACGTTTGAGACGCTGAAAGCGTTCCACATCAAGCGAGCGGTGAAACAGGCCGAGATGAACGGGGAAGAGATTCCGAGCCATGCGACGCTGCCGGTCTCCAGTCGCCTGTTTTACGGAGGCATGGCTGGATTATTGGCGCAGAGCATCACGTATCCGCTCGACGTTGTTCGCCGACGAGTGCAAGTCTTGGGTAAGATGGGCATGAGCACGCGGCAAGCCGTGATAAAAATCGCACACACGGAAGGTGTGCGTGGATTGTACAAAGGGCTGACGATGAATTGGATAAAAGGACCGCTGAGCGTCGCGGTGTCGTTCGCGGTGAACGACGCCATCAAATCGCGCATCTCCGAATGGCACGCGCAAGAAGAGGATTGATTCGCTTAGAGCTAGCTAGCTGCTTGAAATACTACAACATTGGATTTTAGTCTACGGTCACTTCCTTACCGACCGGTGCGTATCGCTGTTCGGACACGAGTTGCTTCAGTCTCGCCTCGACCTCTGCCGCGCTGTCTTCGTCTCCGCGTCGGCGCTCCAAACCAAGCCACAATTCGAGCAAAGGAATGTGCGGCGGCGCGCGCAAAACGCCTCGCTTGATGATGGCGATCGAGTTTGCGATGCTTTCCATTTCCTGTTTCGACGATGAAAGCTCGAAAAGAGCCCACTGAAGCCATAAAGACGCGCTTCGAGGATGCGCCGCGCATCCCTGTTCAAACAGCTCTCGTGCTGAGTCTTCGTTATCCATCTCCGCCTCGAGCGTGGCGAGCGCCTGATACACAAAGTATTGACCGTTATTGGTGCCGTATCGCACACCATCTTTGAACACTTTGCGTGCGGCGTCGGCGCTGTTGACGCGCTTCTCCCACTGTCCCCATTGGAGCCACGTCGCGGCGTCGGCTCGATCCTCGGCGGTGGCGGCAATGAACAACTTTCGCGTCATCTCCTCGCTTCCCACGCGCTTCTCCAACAATGCCCAGAGTCGAAGATGCGCAGCGCGTTCGCGTCTGGTGCTCAGATATTTCGGCACGGCTTCACCCCGCACGAAGAGTTGACGCGCTCGACCGTGCGCTCCTCCGTGGAACTCGGCCGCCGCCGCCGCCGTGATGCACGGCAAATTTGCCTTGCCCGACGCGAACGAACCGCGATCGAACGCCTCGATCGCGCCCTCAAAGTCTCCAGACTCTTGACGCATCGTTCCGATCGCGTGCCAAACGTGCGAACTCTTCGGAAATCTTTCACTCAAACGTTCGAGCCGCTTTGTCGCCGATTCGACGTCGCCGTTGAGCTTGAGCGCCATGGCAAAGGCGTGCTCGAGTCGCAACTCCCCCGGATTCGCCTTGAGACCGGCGCTCAAGACGTCCAACTGCCGACGGTTCGACACGTAATTTCTACGAGCGCTCGTCACGATGCCTCCGCGGTGTGAACTTCCTCGAGAGATGTCCTTCTCGAGCTCGCTCCACTTGAGCCACGCGGCGACGTTCTTCTTGTCGACGACGCACGCGCGATTAAACAATTCTCTCGCCTTGTCCATCGTTTCTTCCGAGGAGCTCGCGTCTCCGTCCGCGCGCAACGCACACTGTCCCTCTAATTCCCCCCAATTCGCGAACAACGCCGACGCCATGGATCGCGCGCGACGCGCGGCTCGACCGCGGTCGCCGGCGCCGTCTTCGACGCCTCGACAAAACGCGGCGCCGCGTTCAAACAAACTCCTCGCCTGATCGCTCCGTCCGCGTCCGAGCTCGAACGCCGCCCACGACGTGTAATTAGACACGAGCGTTTCGCACAGTTCCACCGACTTGACGAACAATTCTCGCGCCCGTTTCGGATTCCTCCTCCTCGCCTCGAGTCTCGCCCACGAGTGCGCCGCCACCGCCGCGCTCTCCCTCGTTCGCGCATCCTCCGCGCCCTCAGCCACCTTCAACGCCCGCGTATAACACTTTTTCGCCTTATCCCATCTCCCATGTTCCACTTCGTGTCCCCCGAACGCCACCCACGCGTCACACATCTCAGAAACCGTCCCGTTCGTCGACGTCGTCGCCTCTCGCCGCAACGCCCTCGCCTTCGCCTCCCCCTCCCGCGTCTTCACCATCGACTCCGCCTCCGCCCACGCGCACAGCGTCACCACGCTCACATCCCCACCCTTCAAACTCTCTCGATGTCTTCGCATCGCCTCCCGTCCTCCCTCCGCATCACCGCACGCGAAGCACGCCCGCGCGCTCGTCGCCGCGCTCGTCGCGTCGTCGGGACGTCTCGCCAACCCCGTCAACGCCACCGTCCTCGCCCGCTCCAGTCTCCCCGTGCGCGCGAGCCAGGAGTACCGGCGATGAAACGCACCGATCGACGTCGTCTCTCGCGCGAACATCTCGTCGTCGATGACCCCGCGACTCGGTCGCGACGTCGCGGGCGTCTCGGAGGATGACGACGTCCCCGCGGTGGATCCCGCGCGCGTCTCTCGCGCGCGAGCGCTCGCGCGCGTCGATCGAGGGCGACGCGCGAGCGCGGACGACGACCGCGGAGGCGCTCGCGTCGCCGCGGGGACGACCGCGAGCGTCGACGCCATGCGAGACGACGACGAACGCGTCGCGTTATCCAGACGGCAGAGCGACGACGCGAGACGTGGGACGCATGCGCGCGGTGACGACGCGCGAGACGGTGAGAACGCGCGCGAGCGTTCGGGTGCGTCGGTCGGCGACGTCGAGCGTCGGTGGAGACGCGAGAGCGCGCAGACGCGGGCGTCGATGTCGACGGACGCTCGGTCGGGACGACGGTGGATGCGTCGGTGTCGGGACGTTTTCGACGACGAGGACGACGATTGAGAGGACGAGGACGCGCGCGAGACGCGAGGGGGATGCGTCCGAGGAATCGTCGTCGAGAGACGCGGTCGAGGAGAAGAAGCGCGCGTTTTGGGAGACGTTTTGGGAGACGTTGGAGGAACAGCGAGGCAAGGCGCCGTTCATGAAGACGCGACGACGCGTCGAGACGATGACGACGACGACGACGGAGACGACGAAGGAGACGGAGACGGAGACTGTGCGTCGAGAAACGGACGGTACGGCGCGGTCGGACACGTTCTGGGGACGGTGCACGATCGGTGGATTGGCGTTGGCGGTGTTGATGACGTTGTCGGCGAGCTCGCTGACGCACTGGCCGACGGCGAAGTACGCGGCGTGTAATCCGCTCGTGTTCTTCTTCGATCCGAGCGGTCCGGAGGCGGAGGCGAAGTTTGCGATCGTGGCTGAGATCGCGAGACGGTTGGCCAAGCCGGTGGTGCGGTATTTCGCGGCGTGGTGCGCTCTGCGTTCGAGGTGGAGGTTGATGTGGGCGTCCTTCGCGGCGAGTTGCGTCCTACCGGTCGTGTACAACGTGTAATAATCGCAAAGCTGTGTAATTGATTAAAACAAAGTCCGTCTCGGTCGCTTATCTGCGAACGGAGATGGTGAAATCTTTCGAAATGGCCTGGTTGGGCTGTCTAATGTGCGCCGCGGCGTCGCGTCCGATTCTAGCAATGTCGAGCTCGTCGCCCGTGGAGCACGTCGCGCCCGTGTGCTTGGAAGACAAGCCGTACACCGACACGCGCTCGATGACGGAGTCATCCGTGAACGTCTTCGCGTTACCGCTACCTCCGTCCGCCGCGGAGGCGCCCGAGACGGCGAAGCGATTGTTTTCAAAGGAGAGAGAACGACGCGCGAACGCCGATCGCGCCGAGGCGTACTCGTAACTCTCACCGTCGTCGGCGTAGTACGTCCCGGAGGCGCGACCGTTCTCATCAAGCGCGACTATGACCGTCAACGGGTCCCCTCTCATCGCCGTCGAACTACGTCGAGCTCGCTCCTTGCGCACAAAAATCGTCCCGCCTCTCAGGAACACCGGGACGTCTTCGAGCGTGACGGCGACGTTCATCGTCTTCGGGCCCACGTGTCGCGCCCCCGACTTTTGTTCGTACCACACACCCGTGGGAAGATACACCGAGACCGACGTCGCGCCTTGAGTTAACACCGGTTGAACCAAAATGGCGGATCCCAGCATGAAAGAGTCTTGTCTCTTGAACGCGCTCTGATCGTTGGGGAACTCGTACCACAGCGGTCTAAGCACCGGTGCGCCGACCCTGTGAGACTCTTCAAACAACGTGTAAATGTACGGCAGGAGCGCGTATCGCTCGCGAATCGCCGTGCGAATGATCGCCGTGCTCTCTTCGCCGAAGAGCCACGGTTCTCTACGCTTCGTCTCCAAGTGCGCGTGTCCGCGGAAAAATGGATAGTACGTGCCGACTTGGTACCAGCGAGTCATCAGTTCTGCGTCCGGATTACCGAAGAACCCACCGACGTCGGCACCACTGAACGTCAAGCCGCTGACACCGAGCGTCAACACCATCGGAAGACTCACTGCGAGGTGCTTCCAATCCGCGGCGTTGTCGCCAGTCCAGATAGGTCCAACGCGCTGCGTTCCGGCAAAGAAGGCTCTCGAGAGGACAAACGGACGCTTGTCATTGCGGCGTTTGATACCCTCGGCGGTGGCCATGTGGTAATACATGCCGAAGGCGTTGTGAACGTCGCGATGTTCGACGCCGCCGTGATGGATTAAATCCTTTTGCATGGTTATCTCCGGACCGTTAAACACTGACGGTTCGTTCATGTCGTTCCAAATGTACAGATCCTTCGTCGAACCCGCGTAGGATGAGAGCGAAAACTTGCCCGCCCACCACTCGCGCACCTCTGGGTTCGTCACGTCCAAGTACTTGGAGCTTCCCGGCCAACACCAGCCGTCAAAATCTGACGCGCCGTCGTTCTTCTTGACATAGAATCCCTTGTCGTTCGCCTCCTTGTAAATCGGATACGCGTCGTCAATCTTGACGTGAGGATCGACTATGGTGACCATTTTCCTGCCGCGGCTGGCGACGTCTTCAATCATGCGCTTGGGCGTTGGGAAAGGACCTTTATCCCACGTCATGTACCGCTTACCGTCCGTGTGTTCAATGTCGAGCCACAAGACGTCGTACGGGATGTCGTGCTCATCGAAACCTTCATCCACTTCCTTGACGTCTTTTTCGTCGCGGTAGTTCCATCGGCACTGGTGGTAACCCAGGGCGAACATCGGCGGCATCGACGTCGTGCCCGTCAACGCGGTGTACTGACGCAACACTCGGTCGGGGGTCGCGCCCGGAAGGAAGAACACATCCATCGCGCCGCTCTCGGCCATCCACTTGGTGTGCACGCCGTTCGAGCCGTCGACGTTGACGTCCACGTACATCTCGCTCGGGTTGTGGAAATACACGCCCGACGTCTTCGCGACGCCATTCGAGACGCCGTGCGCCGTCATAATGGGAATGGATCCGTATAGTCCGAACGGGCTCTCATCGAGGTATTCGAACACGTCGAGATTGTACAATCTGTACGGTTCGCCCAACTGCTTTTCCACGCGCGATCCCACGTCGCTCGAACCGCCGAACCATCCCGAGCTCGGCGTCTCGTACGCCTGCGTGGGCTTCAAACTCATCGCCGTCGCCCGCTCCGGGATCCCGTACACATCGCTGGCGGTGGGGAACGTGACATCGAAAGAGACGCCCATCGGTCCGCGTTTTCTCGTGTCCGTGTGTCCGTTGAAGGACTCGGACCAGCTCCCCTCGTCTCCCTCGGACTCGCGCGCCTCGGGTGTCGTCTCGAACACGAAACCGCCGCGTTGGTTCAACGCTGCCATCGGCTTGGCGTCTGACCCCGCGTTCGGTTCGAACACCTCCACCTTGAACGGATTCAGACTCACTCTCGTCATCGTCATCGTCTCCACGGCCTCAATCTCCAATAAATCGCTCGTCCGTTTCGTCACCCTGAGCGCGCATCGAACGCGCTCGTCGAATTCCGCCTCCTTCGTCAACACATCCACGGGAACGTATCTCGGCGTCTCTCGCTCGTCCACGCGCACACGAATCGCCCCCGTCGTGAAAGCCTCTAATCGCGCGTACACCTTCGGTCCCATCTCTTTCTTCGACGCGCCGAAGACGTCAAACTCGATGAACTTTTCCGCCGTCTTGGCCTCACGCGCGCTCGCGTGGTCCTCGCCGCCGATCCATCGCGCCCGCGCCGCCGCCTCACCCCTCGCCTTCACCGCCTCCGCATCGTCCGTTTCACTACTCTCCTCGTTTCCATCGCTCCCCGTCACCACCGCGTCGTCACCGCGCGCCTCGCCTCGTCCCGCGTACGCGTCCCGAAGTCTCGCGCAAAACGAGCTCGTCTCGCACGTCTTAAAATCCTTCTCTTTGAACCCACGCGCGAGCGTCGCCGCGCACGCCCACGCGACGACGACGAGCGCAAACGCACGAGAGATACAACCGCGCGCCTCCCCTCGACGCGCGCGCATGACGACGCGCGACGACGAGTATTCTCAGAAATCAGACGGACGGTCGACGATGAATCCGAATCCGATCGACGCTCGCGCTCCGTCGTCGCGGACGTCCGCGACGCGTTCGCTCCTCGGAGACGCGTCGTCGCGATCGTTCGCGCGACGTCGTCGACACCGTCGTCGTCGGCGTCTGTCGTCGTCGTCGACTTCATCATCATCATCATCATCATCATCGTCGACCCGCCTCTCGGAAAGATAAACGGGGAAAGAAACCCCACAGTACGACGCGCGCGACGGCTCGAGGGCCCCGCGATCATGACGGATGAGCGCGAGGGAACGACGGGTCGAGGATCGATGGATAAGGCCCACGCGTGCGACTCGACGACGCCGCGCACGCGCACGGTCGGGTTCGATGTCTCCCCGACGCCGCGCGCGAGCGACGGCGGCGAAAACGGGCGAGGGACGCCGAGGTCGGGCGTGTTTCGAGAGCTTCGACGGATGGCGGAGGAGGCGGGGGCGGCGCCGACGCGAGGGACGCGCGAGAGCGGCGATGGGTGCGCGAACACGGTGTCGATTCCGCGCGCGAGCGAGGATCGCGAGAGGGAGGGGTACATGGGGGCGGTGAGTCGATCGCCGGTGATGATTTTGCCCGTGCGCGCGTCGACGGACGGCGGGGCCAAGGGTGGGGCGCGAGAGCGAGAGGAGGCGACGAGAGAAGAGGAGGGCAAGCGAGAGGTCGTCGAGGCGAAGGATGAGGCGGTGGAGGCGATGGCGAGGGAGGTGGAGGATAAGGCGAGCGTGACGGCGAACGCGCGCGGAGCCGAGGGCGAGGCGGGGACGAAAAAGGAAAAGAAGAAGAAGGAGGTCGGACCGCCGAGAGATATTCCGCCACCGAAGCCGAAGATGACCAAGGCGGAGCGACGGGCGTTGCAGGAGGCGCAGCGCGCGGCCAAGGCGGCGGCCAAGGCTGGAGAGGGCGGAGGCGCGAGCGGGGGCGCGAAGAAGGCGGCGGCTGAGGGCGGCGGAGCGAGCGGAGGCGCCAAGGCGAGCGCGAGCGCGCGCGGTGCGGACGAGAAGGCGTCGACTGGATCGAAGAAGAAAGTGCCGGTCACGAACGATCAGGCGGTGGGTAAGTTGATCTCGGGTGTCTCGCACTTGCGAGGGGCGTCAAAAGATTGCGTCGCCGTGGTGAAGGCGCATCCTACTGTGGAACGTTTGGCGCTCAACTACGCGCGTGGAAAGACCAAGGGCGCGCGCGAGCGCTTGTGTGCGCTCTTGAACGTCTTGCGCACGGTCGTGGAGACGTTTGAAGTACCAGCTGATGGAAAGTACGCGCTTTCTCTCACTCACCATTTGAACCAGGTCGTGCACGCGCTCGACAAGGCTCGTCCCATGGGCGTGGCGATGGGCAACGCCGTGCGATCGTTGAAGACGCATCTGGCTCGTTTGTCTAAGGAGGAAAACCAGTCCTTGACGAACGAAGCGTGCACGCAAAAGACGTTGATGCACATTGATTACTTTATCAAGGAAAAGCTCGATGTCGCATTGGAGTCCATCGTCACCACCGGCGTTCAGAAGATTGAAAACGGAGACGTCATCGTCACGCACGGCGCGTCCAAGGCTGTCCGCGACATTCTCGTGAGCGCTCACCGAGCTGGCATCAAGTTCACCGTCACGGTCGTCGACAGCCGACCTTCGAATGAAGGTCCGGGCATTCTGAGCGATTTGTGCGCGCAAGGCATTGATTGCGTTTTCACCGCTCTCAACGGTTTGAGCTACTCTATGGAAAACGCGACCAAGGTCATGATTGGCGCCGCCGCGTGCCTCAGCAACGGTGTCGTTCTCTCGCGCATCGGTTCGAGCGCGGTAGCGCACGCGGCGGTCGCGCGCTCGATTCCGGTGTACATCGCCGCCGAGACGTGCAAGTTTTCCGAACGCGTTCAATTCGACGCCTTCGCGTTCAACGAGCTCGGCGACGTCCAGGATGTCATCAACATCGGCGGATCCGAGGGCGTTCTCGCCGCCGTCCGAGATGCGCCGAACCTTTCGATCATGAATCTCACCTACGACGCCATCCCGTGCGCGTGCGTGCAAGCCATCATTTGCGAAGCCGGCGAAATTCGACCTCAGGAAGTCCCGTGCTACATTCCGCACTGACGCTCCCCTGACGCTCCTTAGAACGACGCTGAATACCATTCAATATTCGACATTCAACGAATCATAGTCACCACCACATCGAGTAAATTGCGCGAAAATTCTTCCAAATCTCAAAACCGTCGCCGAGACAGTTCGCGACGAGTTCAAACGCAACCGCCGCGCACGCGCCAGTCGACGACGCGCGGGCGATGTCGTCGCTTTGGTCCCGCGCAAAACTGCGCGAGAGCTTACATCTGCGTGATGCGTTCGTCTCGTCGGGCATTCCCGCGCGCGGCGTCGCCAACGCGACGGCGTTCACCGTCGCCCAGGAATGGCTCCGGGAACGCGATTACGTCGAGCACCTGCGCGTGAGCGGACGCGTGCTCGACGAGAGCGACGGCATGGATCCCAACGCGGTACCGTTCGACGCCGTCCTCCGATTGGCGAGCGGGAGGACGCCCAATCTCGTGGATCAGGGCGCGCTCGGGGACTGGGCGGATGAGTTTATGATTTGTCACAACAACGTGGAATTCGATCAAAGGTGGGACCTCGCGACGAGCGGGACGACCGGAGCGCTCGCGGGACCGGATCGACACGTGGGTGGTTTGCCGGGACACGTGGTGATGACGACCAAGGAGACGGTGTGCGGGAAGTCGAACGTCGCGGCGCTCGCATTGAGCGGAGAAGATGAAGACAGACGCGAGGCGGTTCAATTTTTGATGAGAATGCGAGAAGCGGCGATGACGTACGCGCGATGGCGCGGATGGACGCAACTTGGATTGTACTTTAGATTTTTTGGATGCGAACCCGAGGGAGAAGAGGAGAGAGGCATCATACGTCTACACGTCGTGAATCTGGCTCGAGCCGGTCCGCGACTTCGGAAGACGTCTAGGAATAATCTGCCGATTGACGATGTTATCGAGGCGCTGGGAGGTTTGCGGGCGTCTCGTCGTGGTTCGGTTTTACTCGTGTCACCGGTAGAAGGGCGCGAGTCAGTCACTCCTCGGTCTTTTGAATCAACCGCCGCGCCGTGGGTTGACTCGAAAGACGTCGACGACGAAGTCGAGGTTGCGATCAAACGAGTGGTTGTTCAGTCCGCGCCGCTGATAGAAAACGACATAGTGATACCCGAAAAGATACGAGATGAATACGCCAGTCTTTCGTCCAGTTCGAATGTTCAAGCCGCCACCCGTCATGCCTTCGAAGAGCAGGACGGCGAGAAAAACGACAAGGAACAACTCTTCGATGACGCACAATGGCTCTCGGCATACAAGAAACTGAGTTCGCCAGCGCGCGTTCAACGCGCTCTGAGCGAGATTCAACTTTAGAAACATGATTTTGTAGTTTGTGCGTGTGTGTCAATGATGTTAGGTGATTATCAACTGTTTACTATTGAGTTCTATTCTCAACAACTCGGCCAACTCGTTCTATGAAACAACAGGTCAGAGAATGGTCACAACCTGTAACGTGTAATTGTACGATAGTATTATCTCTAGGCGTACACTACGGAGCGCACACCAAAGCCCAATGCGACGCTTGCGACACTCGTCCAAACGTAAACGAGGGACTTTTTGATTTCGTCAAAACGTCCTTCTCTCGTCCACAACGCCTTCGCCATCAGCGGCGGCAAAATGCCCCATAATATAATTACGACGACCGCTCCAGAAAATTGCAGAGCGGAAAAATACACCTCTGGTCCTTTAAAGGCAAAGAACAGCGAAGGTAAAAGGGTGAGCGAAATTACAGACTTGGAGTGCGCCACTGTTTTCTTCCTCAACGCGTCGGCGCAGAATCGACTCAACGCCAGGTACCCACCAATCAGCGTCGAGATGGAAGCTGCGATCGCCACCGATGCCGTCGCAGCGCCGAGCACACCGCCACTCTCTAACATAGACTGGGCGAGATCGGCATTCGACGCCCAAGAACCATTCTGAGCGAGCGCGACAAATAACCAGGCCGTGTACATGAGCAGAGGCACTGTGGTGCCCATCAGAATCACGCGTCTGATGCGCTTCCTATCGCCTCTGAGCATGTCGACGAGGGTCGGAAGACATTCTCCATACGTGTAGAGCTGGAAAAGTCCGGGTAACGCCGGCAAAGCTGCGGCAAAGTTCATGAAAGCGAGATTACTGGGAGCCAAGTTGGCCATGCCGAAGACGCAAATAGCCGTAAACGACACAAAAATCCCAACCGTAGCGTACGCGTTCACCTTGGCGGCCATCCTAGAGAACGACACGGCGCCGATGGTCGCCGCAGTCATCGCCGCGCCACTGATGTGTGATACCGCACCGTCGCTAAAAAGGTAAGCTAACGCGCCGCACTTGGCCAGCTGACTCACCAGCGTGCAGTTCATCATAACGAAGAACGACACGGCGGCGATGAAACCCCATTTCTTACCCAAATATTCCGTCGTCGCGCTCAACAAACTGACCGCTCGTCCACTGGACCTCGCCCACGTATGCATGAGCGTTTCTGCAACCATCAATCCGCTCGCCGCCAACACCGCCCACGCGCCCACCGACATCATCACCGCGGGTAGGAATCCCGTCGGCGCCGCGAAATACGGCATCGCCAAGAAACCACCTCCCACGGTCGTCCCCACGACCAACATGACGGCTTCAAAATCGCTCGCTCGTTCGTCGTGCAAATCCAACGGACACGATTCGGCCTCGCCGTCCTCGCTCGCCGTTCTCACCGCGCCGTCCCCCCACGCCATCTCTTCGTAATACCGCTCATCCGGTCCGTTCGCGCGCTCCGCCGCGCGCGAGCGCGTGCCCCACGCGTGTGAGATTGTTTTTCGCCTCGACTCCCCTCGACTCGCTCGCGACTCGCGCCTGAGATTCACGGGCGCCCGGACGGATAACGATTGCGATAGCGCTAGCATCCCTCCCGCCGACGTTCGTTCCTTCGTCGATTCACGCGCGTCAAACTCGCGCGCGCGTCCAAAGACGCGCGCGATGCGTCCGTACACTTCTCGCGCGCGACTCGGGAAGGCTCAGATTCGCGCGCGCTCGCGCGATGCTATGTGTCGTCGCGGAGGTTGGTGTCCCCGGAGCCGAGACGCCGAGACGCCGGGACGCGCCGGGACGCGCGTCGAGAAGGCGACGAAACCGTGCGCTACGAGTGGAATCTATCACTACAACGATGGAAAAAAACTAAACTATGAATGAGACGCGTCGTCACCGACGACGAACCTCGGTGTTCCAGCGATATTGGTCGGCGGACATGGACGCGTTGAACGAGGAGCCCGTTATGCGCTTCAACGCGCCGCACGCCTCGCATTTTTCAGCCACCTTTGGGTTGAGCGTCTTCCCCGAGCACTTGTAACTCATACACGGCCACCACCCGTGCTTTCTCTTATCCTCCTGTTCAGCCTTTTCCTCGGCGGGCGTGGCGTGCACGGTGCCCTTGGTGTGCGCCTGCGAGGCGACGTACGCTCGATATTGCTCGAGCGTCATCGCCGCCGACGTCGGAGGCGGGGGAAGCGGCGCCGCGGGCTCGGGGTCGGGTTCTGGCGATGTATCTCGACGCACGGGCGCCTCGTTCGAGACCACGGCGTCTCGATCGCGTGCGTCTCTCTCGTCGGCGTCGCCGCCGCGTCCCGGCGGCGGCGACCGACGCCTCGACCTCGACCTCGACCTCGATCCGCTCCGCTCGCGCCGCCGCCGCTTCCTCTCCCTCTTACGACGACGACGTCTCTCCTCCTTTCGTCGTCGCTTCCTCTCCCTCCTCGATCGCGATCTCGACGACGACGACGACGACGACGAACGCGACGGGCTTCTCGATTCGCATCCACCTCGTCGTCGCTCCCGACGCCGCTCTCTCCTCCCGCGTCCTCGCGCGCGCGCGCTCGCGGACCTCGACCTCGACGACGACGATCTCGACGCGCTCCTCGACCGTCGACGGCGACGGCGATCGTCGTCGTCGTCGTCTCGTCGAGACATCGATCGATCGAGGCGGCGACGAGTGCGGACGCGACAACGCGCCGCGCGCGAGCGAACGGGCGGTGACGATGGCGACGATGGCGAGAGTGCGCGCGCGCGTCGATGCGCGCGCGCGCGTCGGCGCGCGCGGAGGAGAGAGGGCGGTGAGAGGGCGCGCGCGGACGCGGCGGTGGGAAAAGCGCGGCGGTGGCGGCGAGCGGACGAGGGCGAGGACGACGACGACGCGGGCGAAGCGCGGACGAGGGGGAGGCGGGGGAGGAGGAGGCGGTCAGGCGACGCTCGTCGCGGAGGCGATGTACGTCGAGCTCGATCTCGACGTCGTCGGTCTCGAGGGGGAGGCGTGGAAGCTGGACCAGGCGGCGGAGGCGATTCGCGCGGGCGAGGTCGGGATCATCCCCACGGACACGAAATACGCGTTCGTGGCGGATCTGACGAATCAAAACGCGGTACAAAAATTGTACGACATCAAGAATGCCGGGTTGAACAAACCGCTGAGCATTTTGTGTCGAGGATTTCAGGATATCGACGCGTACACGACGGGATTTCCGAGTAACCCGAAACCCGGGATGCCTTTGCCGTTCAAGCTGGCGAAACAGTGTCTTCCGGGGCCGTACACGCTCATCTTACCGGCATCGAAAGAGTTACCGAAGGTTTGCTTGATGGACAAGTCGACCAAGGATAAGGCGAGGCAGTGTAAGAGCCGAAAGACGGTGGGCGTGAGGATACCGGATTGCGACGTGACGAGGGCGCTGCTCGACCTCCTCGACGCACCGCTCATGTGTTCGACCGTGCCCGAGTGCGACGAGGATCCGGCGGTTATTTACGACACGTACTTACCGCGAGGACTGGGCTTTCTCATCGACATCGGCCAACGCCACGCGAACGCGGCGTCCACCGTGGTGGATTTGAGCGACGGCGACGCGCGCGTGCTCAGAGCCGGCGCCGGCGAGCCCGATCTCTGGGCGTCCATGGACGAAGACGACAGCGTTGATAACGATCCAGACGCCGCGTGGGGCTTCGCGTGAGCGCGTTCTCGCGTTTCCGCGCGCGCCTCGATTTATTTTTGTTAAACTTTGTTGTACGACTACAAAAACACGCCAACCGCACACCGAGTCGTCTCATGTTCGCCGTCCTCGCCTCGAGCGACGACGACGCGGGCGACAGCGACGGCGAGGATGTCACCGCCGACGGCTTCGCGGTCGCCGACGCCCGAGCGGACGATCTCGCGCGCCGGCTCGACGCCCTGGGTGACGACGAGACATCTTCTTCGTCAACCGAATCCGACGACGAAGCGGCGGCGACGACGACGAACGTGTGGCGTTGGAGCACGGGACGGACGACGGACGCGAGCGCGAGCGAGCGCGCGTCGACGACGAGGTCGGGAAAGACGCTCAGCGCCCGAGTTCGTAAGCTCTTGCCGGGCGAGAAGCGGAGGCTGAAGAAGTTGCACGCGGCGGCGACGAGAGCGGCTCGCGCGCGGAGGGATGGTTTCGACGCGCGCGAGGCGGTCTCGCGCATGGAGGCCGTGGTTCGCGAGAAGAGTTCGATCACCATCGTTTGCTCGAAGCGCGGAAGCGTGGCGAAGGGTCAGGGAAAACTTATTGATCGCGCGAGTGCGGCGCTCGGAACCGAGGCGCGAGAGACGCGCATCGGGAAACGGCGAGCGTACGTCGTTCGTTTCGTCGACGGGTCGAGTGACATTCCCCGAGAAGGAAGTTCGGAGTGGTTAGAAATTCGAGCGATGTGCGCCGAGCCGATGACGCGCGACGAGTATCTCGCGAGCGATGAGCGAAGGGAGCGCGCGGAAAAGCGAGCGCTCGGTCTGAGACGCGAAGGTAAAAAGAAAAAGGATCGAGGTCAAAGGTGGAAGGACGACGATGGCGACGAAAACGCGGCGGTGAGGTCGAACGAACGTTCACGTACGGATACCGTCGAGTTTCAGCGAGCGATCGAGCGCGTCGACGAGGACGAGGACGAGGACGAGGACGAGAACTCGCGAGGCCGACGAGGCGCGCGCCCGCCCTTCTCGTCTCGCGCGCCCGTCTCGGACGACTTTGCATCCTTCGAATCGCACACGCGCGGCATAGGGAGTCAACTTTTAGAAAAGATGGGATTCACCCGGGGCTCAGGACTCGGGCGGCGACGTCAAGGCATCGCGGAGGCCATCGACGTCGACCCGCGAGACTCGCCCAGAGCGGGCTTGGGGGGCTAGTCCAGAGCGCGCGCGCGTCCATCATCGTAGCTCACACGCGGCTTTACATCATCTTAGATTTTAGTAACGTGCATTTTGTACATTTCAGAACCGTTCGCGCGCGCGCGCGAACGCTAGTAAATCAAATAATAATCTCTACGGCGCGCGTTCCCCCCCTCACACCGTGAAGGACTCCCCGCAACCGCACTCTGCCTTCGCGTTTGGATTCTCAAACACGAATTCACTCCTCAACCGATCGCTCACGTAATCCATCTTCGTGCCTATGATGCTCATCAACGCGTTCGGTTCGACGATGATCTTCACCCCGTCATCCGTCTCCACCAACTCGTCAAACTTTTTCCGCTCGCCCTCCTCGGCGTAATTCATCGTATACGTCATCCCGTTACACCCTCGCGTCTTCACTCCGATCTTCAGATACTCCTTATTCCTCGCTCGCAACAATTCTTTGATCCTCCTCGACGCGCTCGGCGTCACCTCCATCGCTCGAGGTCGTCTCCGCGTCGTCGTCTCCTTCCCCACCGTCTCCCCGGCGCCTCCCTCGCGCGTCCCCGTCTCTCCGTCCGCGCGCGTCGCCACCGCCGTCACCATCGACCGCGCGCGCGACGACGACGACGACGACGTCGTCTCCGACGTCTCCGTCCTCACCGTCCTCGACGTCGCACGCGCCA